>Ga0078972_1003738_pt1 | contig 44394 bp, 37 predicted proteins | sample YelNatPaOPGAMG01_FD_67568 | JGI IMG/M metagenome (GOLD analysis project Ga0078972, IMG submission 67568) | Hot spring thermophilic microbial communities from Obsidian Pool, Yellowstone National Park, USA - OP-RAMG-01 (SPADES assembly) (version 2) | ecosystem: Environmental > Aquatic > Thermal...
CGCTTCTAACGATGTTCTCGCGCTCGAACAACCAGCTCTCCAGCACCTTCTGCGGCAGCGAGTCTGCTAGGCGGAACGTCACGGCGTAGGTAGCTCCCTCGGCGGTCCAATGGGGCAGGTAGGCGCCGTGCCGGACCGTGATTATGCCATAGGCATCCTGCGCTTGATCCATGGCCGGGACGGCCATGCCATCCGAGGGATCCTGCCCATGGTTCATAGCCGGGACGGCCATGCCATCCGAGGGATCCTGCCCATGGTTCATGTTCGGGACGGCCATGCCACCCGAGGGATCTTGCGCTTGATCCATGGCCGGGACGGCCATGCCATCCGAGGGATCCTGCCCATGGTTCATGGCCGGGACGGCCATGCCACCCGAGGCAGGGGCATCTTGCTTGTGGTCCTCCGGGATCGCACCAAAGCACTTGAGGACGAACGCCCGGAACTGCTCTGGCGGGGCCTCGGCCAGGCGGCGCGCCTCGTACACACCCCAATGCTCGACGGTAAAGTCCGGAATAGGAGCGGCTGTCCCATCTAGCATTAGCTGCTCCGCGCCCCTGGCAAGTCGGTCCGCCGTGATCGCGACGGCCACGCGGGACTGGTCGCAAGCAATCCATCGCCTTCCCAGGCGCTGGGCCACCGCGGGCGTCGTGCCGCCCCCGCAGAAGAAGTCGGCAACCACATCGCCCCTCTGGGACATCCTGATGCCGAGATTGCGCCGACGAATATTGCGGGCCAGTTCAAGCTTCGTCGAAGTAATCGTTATCTATTTTCTTAGTTTCGTACGACCTCTCTTTTGATACTCCAACGTTATAGTCGAACATGAGGCGGGCCAGCTCCTTACCATCTATGAGCACGATCTTGGGTTCGATTTTTTCTACGTATTGCTTAGCGTCCGGGCTAAACTCGGAAGCGGTGATCAGAATGCCCTTTTTCGCATGGTGGCCTTGCAAGGCGCCGGCAAATCTCTGAACCTCAGGCCGTCCAACCGTCTTATCCCAGCGTTTGGCCTGGACGTAGATGACGTCGAGACCTAAGCGGTCCTCATTTATCAGCCCATCAATGCCCTCGTCACCGGGCCGGCCGACAGCCTTGGCAGCCTCTCTTTCGGATCCGCCATATCCCATCGCTACCAAAACGTCAATGACGAGTTTCTCGAAGAAGCCTGGAGAACACTTGCCTATTCGGGTGAGCAAATCAGCCGTCAGGTTTTCGCGCAGTGTCTGGTATGCGCCTTCCAGGATCTCATCGGGCGTTTGCCGGGTGTATGCGTCGGTGGTTCCAGGTGTTTCTTTGCTTTTTCGACGCCTCGGTCTGGATTCACGGAACTCCGGAAATTGTTCTAGGAGACCCAAGTTTATTCCCGACGGCTTCTGCGAGAGGACTTCTCGCCCCCTTTGGGTTATGCGAAAATGCCCGCGCCGTGTGACCTCCAGCAGGGCGGCCTTCGTCAAATAAGAGCGCGCCCAGCTAACGCGGTTGTCAAACACTCGTTGTGTCCCGCTCGGCAACAACTCAGTCTTTTCGGCATCGGTAAGCCGGAAATCTCCGGCCAAAGCCTCAATTGCTTCTCGAATCGAATGCTCCTTGCCGTCGGCAGTGAGACGAAGCAAAGGAAGCATGATTGACTGGAAATCCGGTATCGCCATGATTAGGTCCTCCTGTTATGAACTCCTACGAGAGCGCGAAGGTGGCGGAGTCCGCGGAACGATGATGCCCGAAAGCATCCGAACCCTTCAAAAGAACCGTGCGGGCCGGACTCACACATTTGGGCCTTGTGGCGTCTCTGAACTCTGCCCGGCGTGCTCGGTGGAACGCAGGATCCGGCCTCAAAGTCGAGCTTGGCAAAAGTTTCATTGAAATTGTACCACTTCGATGTAGTGGGCGGCATGCCAATCGCAATACACATAGATGCTGGCGCTCCCCATAGGGCAGGCCGATGATGCGGCTGCCCGTCGTGGCGCAGGGCGTCAGGGTCAAACTCCGTTGGTCACGGAGTTTGACGGATCGGCTCGCCCTGCAATCGGCTGATGTCCGCCTGCGGTGCACGCGTGGAGAGGTACAGCCCTTCCACACACTCCATTCGATCTTGCTCGTCGTAATCCAGGATATGGCGAGGCACTTCGTCTTCGCCTCCCCACGTTCAATATAGGCACCCGCATTTGCCTCGAACGCACCCTATCCATTCGCCACTGAAGTACGGTGTCCCTTGTGGGGTGTAGATCCCAAATCCTGACTACGCAGGGAAGCCAGGAGCGCACGGCGAATGAACCTTGGAAAGCCCTTAAGCGGAGGTTACGATGAACTGGATCGCCGCAATGTGTGTTGGCACGGTGGTTCTGGCGAGTGCTTCCTACGCCCAACAGCCAGGGGAGCAAACGCACAGAACCTTTCGTAAGCGCGTGGTGAAAACGTACACGGGCCAATATCTCCTTTATTTACCCCCGGAGTACGGCAAAGATAGGTCGCGTCGGTGGCCGCTCATGGTGTTTCTGCACGGGGCGGGCGAACGAGGTTCGGACCTGGAAAAGGTGAAGACGCATGGGCCCCCAAAGCTCGTGGCCCAGGGTAAGGTGTTTCCTTTCATTCTGGTGTCGCCACAATGCCCGGAGGGCCAATGGTGGGACACGGATATGCTGGACGCTCTGTTGGATACCGTCCTTTCCAAATACCGGGTAGACCCCGACAGGGTGTACCTCACCGGGCTCAGCATGGGCGGTTTTGCAACCTGGGCATGGGCTGCTGCGCATCCTGAACGCTTTGCGGCGATCGCGCCGATTTGCGGGGGAGGCGATCCCTTCTTGGCGTGGCGCTTGAAATCGCTCCCGGTGTGGGCGTTTCATGGCGCCAAAGATCCTGTGGTGCCGGTGAAAATGACCACGGACATGGTGGATGCCCTCAAAGCCGCGGGCGGGGACGTACGCGTTACAATCTATCCGGATGCGGGCCACGATGCCTGGACCGATACGTACAACAACCAGGAACTGTACGATTGGTTCCTGCAGCACCAGCGGCACGCAGATTCGGCGAAGTAATCCGTGCGTGGGAACGGAGGGAGCCATGTGGGTTCTGTTCGCTGCATGTACTTTGGCGCTCGCAGCACCTGCCAGGCGAGCGTCTCCTGCGCTCATCGAATTCGGTTGGGATGAGCCCAGCACAAGCTATTTACGCGAGCATATCGCGGAAATGGAGCGGATGCCGTTTGATGGCGTGGTGCTCAATGCGCATTACAAAGATGCGGCGGGGAAGGATGCCGTTTTGGAGTGGACAGGCTTCGGCAGCACGAAAATCCCGTGGGAGGCGCTCCAACCGGCTCTGGCAGATCTGAAGGCAACACGCTTCCGGCGTTTTACCCACAACTTCCTCCGCTTTAACACCACGCCGGGTGATGTGGATTGGTTTGACGATTTCAGCGCCATCCTCCACAACGCCCGCATGGCAGCACGCTTGGCGAAACAGGGGCGCCTCCGGGGCATCCTGTTCGATATCGAACAATATAACTTCCCGCTGTTTACCTTCGGCAAGCGCAAATACCCGGAACGCACATTCCAGGAATATGAGCGTCAGGTGCGGCGGCGCGGCGAGGAGGTAATGAATGCCTTTCAGCAAGAGTATCCCGGCCTCACCGTGTTTATGACCTTTGGATATGCTTTGGCCGGACGAACGCGTGCCGACTTCGCCAATACTTCCTACGGCTTATTGGGGCCTTTCCTGGACGGCCTCTATGCCGCCGCACGCGGCCGAACGCAGATTGTAGATGGGTGGGAGATGAGCTATCCCTACCATACCGCCGAACAGTTCGAGGAGGCATATCGGCGCATGCATGAGGAGGGCGCTTCGATTACTGCGGTGCCCGATCAATACCGACGCCATCTAAGCGCCGGCTTCGGCATCTGGATGGATTTAGATTGGCGCAACCGTGGGTGGAATGCCGAGGGCCCATCAAAGAACCCTAGGTCTCCTCAAGATCTTCAATCAGTTCTCGAAGCAGCTCTGCACAGATGTGATCAGTACGTATGGCTCTATTGCGAGCAACCCAGGTGGTTTCCGCCAGAAAAGCTACCGGACGCCTACATCGAGGCCGTTCGTGCTGCTAGAACAGCCGCGGGAATGCCGAACCCAAAATGAGTGGCGGCGCTCCACAGGCGCCGGAAAGGACAGGATAGACCATGGAAATCCAACCTGGTTTGGATTGGGAGGACACCGTGGAGGGGCAGGGACCCGCCATCACGTCAGGGCAAACGGCAGTGGTCCATTATGAAGGGCGCTTTCTGGACGGCCGCGTGTTCGATAGTTCCCGTAGGCGTGGGCGCCCCTTCCGCTTCGTGGTGGGCGCGGAGCAGGTCATTAAGGGCTGGGATTTGGGCATAGTCGGGATGAAGGCAGGAGGAAGCAGGCGCCTGACCCTGGGCCCTGAATTCGCCTATGGATCGCGCGGTGCAGGGGGTGTGATCCCCCCGAATGCTACTTTGGTGTTCGATGTGGATTTGCAAGAGATCATCGGCTAGCTGTGGACCTGAACGTATGGGAATCCGGTTCCGGCGGTTTAGCCTGGCGATTGGCGTGTCGGTTTTGGCATGTGGCCCGATGCTAGGTACCGTGCAACCTCATGAGGAGATTACTCGGGTCCACCCTCAATGGTTGGACCAAGATACGGTGGCAATCCCACCCGGCATCTTCGGCGATTTCCTAGAACACTTGGGTGATGCCGTGTACCATACCCTTTGGGCCAACGTGGTGTACAATCCGGCCTTTTGGCAAGCAGACGCGGCCGGCCCCAAGCAGTGGACCTTGGAAGGGGGCGCCACGCTGGCGCCGGACGGGCATGGCGTGCAGATGCCCACGGGCGCAATTGTGCGGCAGGTTGTGTATCTGCCGGTTCATCGGGAATTACGCTACAGGGGCCGGATTTGGGCCGCTGCCCCTTTTGCAGATGCCAAGGTTGTGGTGCGCCTGGTGCGTGCGAATGGGATCGTGGCGCAAGCCGAAGTTCCCTTGCGCACGAGGGCCAAAGCCGATGGCGTCCCGTTCCGCCTGAACATCGCCCCGTCCGGCGCTTCTCCCGGCGAGCCGTACGATCTGGTGATCGAAATGCGCCTGGGCACCGGCCGCCTCACGCGGGTGGAGCTTTTTCCCGAGGATGCCGTGGCGGGTATGGATCCCGAGGTGGTGCAGGCGGCCAAGGCCCTCCACATCTCGTTTTTGCGGTGGCCTGGAGGCAATTTCAGCAGCGGATATCACTGGCGACGCGGCATCGGCCCTCGTTCCACGCGCCCCACGGTTCCCAATCCGGCGTGGCCCGGATTGGAGACACACGCATTCGGAACGAATGAATTTCTTCGCTTCTGTCGCCTTATCGGCGCATCCCCGATGATTTGCGTGAATGCCGGCGATGGCACGCCAGAGGAGGCTGCCGATTGGGTGGAGTACTGCAATGGCAGTGTGGATACCCCCATGGGCCGATTGCGGGCGAAGGATGGGCACCCGGCGCCATATCACGTGCGTCTTTGGGAGGTCGGCAACGAGCTTTACGGCCCATGGCAGATTGGGCATACAAATGCAGCAGGCAATGGAGAGAGGTTTGTTGCCTTTCGCCGTGCCATGCTGGCTAGGGACCCCACCATCAAGATTATCGCGTGCGGCAAGGGCGATGGTTTTGTGGATGGCCCCCTGAACGCCGATGATGCGTGGAACCGCACGCTGCTGAAGGATGCAGTGCGCGACGGGTCCGCGCCGGACATGCTCTCCATTCATCCACTGGTGCCGCTTCCTGGGGGATTGGCATCGAACGCGGCAGATTATGACAAGGTTTATCTCGCCGCAATGGCCCATCCGGGTTGGTTTGCCAAGGTATTCGTGCCGCACCTTATGGCGCAGATGCATGACCCATTGGGTGGACACCTTGCCACACGGCTTGCGGCGACGGAGTGGGGCATCATTCTAGGCGGACCGGATTGGCAGCAATTCCCGAACCATGATACGCAGTCTGGGGCAATATACGCCGGCCTTTTCCTCAATGCCCTCATGCGATGTGGCGGAGCCGTAGAGGTGGCCAATGTGACGGGCCTGCTCCATGGCGGCGGCATCAAGAAAAGGCGGGGCAGGATGTACGTGGACCCCATGTACTTCGTGCAGAGGATGTACGGAGAGGCACGGCCCGATCGTCTGATTCCTCTAAAGCGCGAAGGCCCGGGCTACCGTACGATGCCGTGGGGCTTCCTGCCCGGCGTTGACGACACCCCGTGGGTGGATGTGTGCGCCGCTACAGGCAGGGGCAATCTATATCTGTTCATGGTGAATGTGGATCCGCACCACCCGCGCCGCGTGGAGATTTCGCTCCCAAAAGGCGTTACGAAAGTATTCGTGCAGACGCTTGCTGCCGACCCGCGCGCCCGCAACAGTGGCGACAATTCCCAAGCGGTTCGGCCAGTCCTGCACGAAGTTTCGGTTCACGATGGCATTCTGGCGTGGACACTCGACGCGTGCTCGGTGAACGTTGCCCGGGCAGAATGGCGCAGGCACGGCCGCGGGCAGTCGAACAACCTCAGTCCGTAAACACCAGATTGGGAGGTTCATCCATCGGATGGGCGGAAATGTTTAGGGCAAAGACGTCTCCTGGATGCGACAGACCGCACCGACCCGATGTTGAGCCCGACTGTGGAGATTTGGACTGCCGCACTCTGTAGCTCCCGAAGAATGACGCTCTCCCAATCCGCATCCGCGAATTGGATGGGGGGGCAAATCTGTTGCTTGCCACGCGCGAGGCCATGTGTTAGAATGATCCTGTGACGCGTCTTCGCTCCATTCTTTGGGCTCTTGCATTCGCAACTGCGTGCATTTCATCGGGGGCACAGCCGCCGGGATCCGGCAATGCGCCGGCATCATCCTGGGACACGGGGCAAATCGCTCCGGAAACGCTTCTGCCCGCCACAGTTCCGTTCACGTTTGTAGACGGCCTTCTTTCTGTGAAGGCTACGCTGGCAGACGGTACCCAGCAGATGGCCGTCATCGCGACTGCGCTGCCCATTTGTGTTGTTCAGCCAGAAGTGGCGCAAACGCAGTCCCTCAAAGTCTTCGGAACACGCGACGTGCCAACTCTCTATGGACCTCTATCTGCGCAGGATGCAGGTAAGCAGCGCATCACGATATTTCAGGTAGTGGCGAACAACGTACCCTGTGCTGTGTGCGACCTCTACGCCGGGCTGTCGTCTAAGAAAACGACGGAAAAGCCCATGATCTGGCTGGGATATTCGCTACTGGGCGCGGCTCAAATCACCATAGACCCATTGCAGCATCAATTGACCTTTCGAAAGGCCGGCACGCCTCTTCCCAAGAAGGCATCAATCATTCCCTTTGAACTTAAGGATGGCCGCATCGAGGTGCAGGTGAAATTCAACGGCCGCAAGCCCGTGCCTGCCCTTGTGGATACTACCGCTGTGGGAACGCTCCTCCCAACCGAGGAAGGGCGCGCCCTCAAGTTGCCGACTGTGGCAGTCTATAATGCATCCCATCCAAACGGCAAGAAGGGCAGGGTAACCGTGGTGGACCTAAAGGAATTGAGTATTGGGGCCGCTAAAGTGAACCAGGTGCCGGCTCTCTTCGTCTCAGAAGGGGATGCGGATGGGCTGGACACCGGTCCGGCCGTGATTGGTACCGATGTGTTGCTGCGGTTTAGGGTGACGATAGACTATTCCATGAAGAAGATGGCGCTGGAGCCGGTGCGACAACCCGGGGATACCGTTGCGCCGTCTGCGGAAACGCCGTCGCGACCGCGTCCTAGCGGAGAGCCGCGCTTCATTCCGAGGCCGCGGCCTTAGGGAGAGGGGAATAGAGGTCGGCGCGATACCGACAGGGAGGGTGCCATGAAGCAGCGTGGAAATAGTGCATTCACGCTGATAGAGCTGTTGGTGGTGATTGCGATCATCGGAATATTGGCTTCTATGTTGATGCCGGTGTTCGCTCAGGCGCGGGAGTCCGCGCGGCGGATTGTTTGCGTGTCGAACATGAGGCAGCTCGGTCAGGCGCTGGCGATGTACGCCGGCGATTACGACGAGGTGTACCCGCCCCAAGATCATCTTTGGATAGACCAGCCTCCCCCCTTCTGGATAGACGTCGCCTATGGTGTGCCCAATTGGAAGAACGGTGTCTACGAGAATTGGGCTCAGGCCATCTATCCCTACGTTAAGGAACTGGGCGTCTACCAGTGTAAATCCAACCGTGGATGGACGGCGAATTCCGATAGCACGCAGCCCGGTCTAAGCTACGTGTATAACGGCTTTTCGGCAGCGAGGAGTATGGCCTCGGTTCCTGAGCCTTCACGGTACGTGCAATTGTGGGACTATCGGTACCTTACATCATACGCGGTAGTAGATCCGGCACCCACCGCGTGGGCGTGGTATCCGGGGTGGGCGCCTCATGCCGATCAGTACAACGTGTTGTACTTCGACGGGCATGTAAAGAACCGGCCTGAGATGCAGTTCAAGGCGGACATCTGGAACCTTCCAGACGGCAACCCGTTTAGCTTCTGATAGGAACAATATTCCCTTGGAAGTATGCCGATGAAGCAGCCAATACGCCACAGCGTTCTGAAGGAGGGCGCCGAGGAAGTTGGCGCCAAGCTCCGGGCCGATATCTCCCGCTGGGCGCGTGTTCGCAGGATGGTGAGCATCAAACCGACCGTGCCTTGCATCACCTGCGAAGGCACAGGCAAGGTGACGTGCGAAGTGTGCGGCGGGACAGGTAAAACCAAGGTCATCCTGAATGAAGTTCAGGAAGATTGCCCGCATTGTGACGGAACCGGACAGGTCACCTGTGTGGATTGCGCAGGTGCCGGCCAAGTCCCCAATGTGTACCGAAAACCCATTTTGTGGACGCTGGGGCTGGGCGCCGTTGCTTGGCTCATCGTGCTTTGGGTATTGTTAGGCCGCGACGTAATGCCGGAAGAGAGAGCCCACCTGGTCGGCGGCGGCGGTGGCGGCGTTGTTGCCGGGCGGGCACCAAACCCCGCCACAGTGCCGCAGATTCCTAAGCCGGTGCCTGCTCAGCCCGTGGGGCCACGATCACCCACACCGGTCCTTCCCCAAGGTGGTATGGGAGTTTCTCCGAGTAATGCGGCCAACCGCCCCTATGGCACCATGGTATTACCGGGTGGCGGTGGGGGAGGGGTCGTGTCGCCTGGGGGCAACGCGGCGCCTCCCGTTCAACCGCCCATCCAACCTCGCTGAACACGCTGCCGGCGCAACCTTATAGTTCGGGCTATGCCCTTTCCCTGTGGAAGCACACGGCGTAGCGGAAACGCCTCGTTACGAGGCGGTTTCTATTGCCGCAAGGCAGTTCGTGCTACTGCTTCGCCCGTTGTTGTTGCTGCGCCTTGCGCACTGCGGCCAAGATCTGCCGGGCCTGATCCTGTAGATCCTTCGGGCCGTCTTTCACCGCGATGGTTGCCTCCAGCTCCGGGACGGCGGGCGCAAGCTTACGCTCGCTCAGGTAACACACGGCGATGCTAATGTGGGCGTACGCGGCATCGTACGGCTTTTTGGCCCGGGCTGCGGCTTTTTTGAACAAAGCGATGGCACGCGGAAATTGCTGGCGGTCCTGATAGAGATCTCCCACCTTATTAAGCGCGGGAGCCAGAAGCCCTGTGCTATTGGTGGGATCGGCTTTCTCAAGGGCTGCGAGCGTCTCTTCTGCGTGCTCTGCATCATCTTTACTTACGTAGATGCCGGTGAGTTTCGCTGCTACAGCCGCATCGGCGGGATTCTGTTTGAACTTGGCGGCCAATACAGGTAGCTCGCGGTGGGCTTCGTCAATCTCCGTCAATTTGGCGGCGAACTGCTGGGGCGGTAGATATCCCCCAATCTTAGCGGCGACAGAGCCATCCCCTTCCAGAAACATGATGGTGGGGTATCCCTGAACATTGTACTTGCGGGCGACGGCAACCCCCTCCTTCTCGGCATTCACCTTCACGGGCACGAAACGGGTGGAGAGGCGTACCACCGTAGGATCGGTGTACGTGTCCGCATCGAGCTTCTTGCACCATCCACACCAATCAGTGTAGAAATCCACCATTACAAGTCGGTGCGTGCTCCGTGCGGATTGCATGGCAGCTTCAAATGACGGAGCCCATTTGATGCCATCGGCCTTTGCTACTGCACACACAGCTGCTAAGGCCACGCTCAGCAGGGCGCCCCACGCAGTTCTTTTCATGTGATATGCTCCTTCTTAGGCAAGTTGGTGTTATTCTAACCGCACTCTGGTGTATTGTCAATGCGCGCACGGGGCTCGGTGCTTTACCGTACGCGTTTCATGACGGCTCTCTATCCGGTAAGGGCGAGTATGCCGGCCAGGGAAATCGCACGCGTCTGCAGGATCGCATGGAAGTGCCCCGTGTGGTGCAGACGCAGTCGCGTACGCGCCGTTGCGGATCCGTTCCAACGAATTGGTGCATCCAGGCAGGTCATCGTGTTCCCAACGCGGCAGGGGCAAGCGCCGGGAGAGCTGCTGCAGTACGCACTTGCCAACCGTTGCCGTCGGATACAACTCGAACGGCCCCTTGATAATCTGTGCGGTACACGGATATACGTCGGGCACGAAGCCGTGCCAAGACTGTGGGGTGTGGATGCCCAAAGGCATTGTGAAGTCCTGCGGACACGATGGCGATACGGGGGCGGACGGCATCGAGGAACTCATCGGAACTAGATGATTTGCTCCCGTGGTGGCCTAGCTTAAGCACCTCGGCGCGGAGCGGCATTCCGGCGGCGATCATATCTCGTTCTGCAGGCAGATCTGCATCGCCGGTCAAAAGCGCGGCAGTCCGCCCGAACTGTACACGGAGCACGATACTCAGGCTGTTGTCTCGATACTCGTGATGCCGCGGCGCATCCTCCGGCGGGTTCAGTACCTGGGCGGTGACGCCATCCGGGAAGCGGATTACCTCACCGCGGACCACGTGAACAATGGGAATATGCCGGCGGCGGGCTGTTCGAAGTGCTCGGACGTAGTGCCATGCCGTGCTGCGCACAGGCGACACGATGAGCCGTCCCACAGAGATGCGATCTAGAATGGAGGTCGCGCCACCTACATGGTCATCGTCCGGGTGCGTTAGCAGCAACGCATCCACACGCCCGATACCCTGCGACCTTAGATAGGGGAGTACCACACGGCGGCCTTCATCATCGGAGCCCAGCGACCTCCCCGCATCTACAATCAGGGTGTGCCCCCTTGGAGTATGCACAACGATGGCATCGCCTTGACCCACATCCAGCACGGTGATACTGAGCGTATTGCCAGGGTGCGGCGCCGGCACGAGCCACACCGCCGCGATTGCCGCTCCAAGGACTAACAGCACTGCGTTGGGCCTCATCCGACGCAGGAGGGTCATGGCCTCGATCCTGCACGTGCCCAGGGGACACGCAGAAGAGCTGCTGCCAGAAAGACCAGTGCGTAATAGAGCCAGATGAGCCCCCAACCCGGTGAGGGGAGGGGCACGGCTGCTGCGGGCATATGGGCGAACACGTGCGCTGCCCCAACGAGATAAGTGAGCACGGGGCTAAGAAGCACATGGGCTACGAACCGGGCCGCGGGCATCCAAAGGGCGGTGAGGAGCCAAACCCCGAATCCTGCGGCAAAGACCACCACCAGCAGCGGAACGATCACCGCGTTGGCAGGAATGCCGGCCAGGGAGACCATGTTGAAGTACTGAGCGGTAAGCGGCGCGGAACCCAGTTGCGCTCCCGTCGTCACGGCCACGACGTCTGCGGCGGTTTTTGCTACCAATCGCACAACGCGGCCGCTCCATCCCTGTGTCTGGGTAAAGGCGTCCGTTACACGCTGGATTCCCACCTCGAAGATGGGCATGAGCGCGACGATGCACGCAACGGTGGCAAACGAAAGTTGGAACCCCACATCAAATAGATAGTTGGGCTCCAGGAGCAACAGAAACAGTGCGGATGTGGCCAGCGCGGCTGGTACATCGCCCTCTCGGTCCAGCACCATTCCGAATAGGAACACACAGGCCATCACCGTTGCCCTGAGCACGGAGGGACGGGCGCCGGCCATGATCGCGTAGGTGATAAGCGCCACAATAGCCATTACCGCTGCTAGCCGGGTAGGCAGGCGAGCCATTCGGAGTGCTGTCAGAATGAGGAAGGCTACGATGCCTACGTGCAATCCGGCCGTGGCAAGAACGTGGACCGTTCCGGTGGCAACGAAGTCGTCATCCATTTGGGGCGGCAATTCTGTTCTTGTTCCTAGCAGAATGCCTGCTGCTAGCCCCGCCTCGGCTTTAGGTAGCACGCGGCCCAAGGCGTGGAGCAGCGACATGCGGCACCGGGATGCTAGGTTGGGGAGCCAATCGAACCATTCCACCCCCGCAGGGAGCTTAACCCAGCCCGCAGGTCGGCGTACGTTGAGCGTGGCATATACGCCGCGGTGGGCTAGGTAGGCGCGGTAATCGAAGCCGCCAGGGTTGCGCTTACCTGGAGGCTTTGTGAGGGTGCCACGGACTTCCAGAGTGTCACCGTACGAAGGGGGCTCTTGGGTGGGATCTCGAGCGAGGCGTGCAGCGACGCGGCCCGAACACAGAATTACAGAACCGTTGGGCAGCACGGCGCATCGGATCGCCAGCGGACATGTGTAGGCGGTGGCCCGAAGATCTACATCGCCTACCACTACGCCGCGCACATGCACAGGTCCATCCGATAGAACACGGGCCACGTCGTCTGCGGCCGGGCCCTCTCCTACCAGAAGTCGTAGGGCGCCGCTTCCTGCGAATCCGCAGAGAATTGCGGCAATCGCCCAGGGGCGGTTTCGTACGCCCGGGATTGCAAACGCACCTGCCAGTCCTAACAGGGCGGCAACCGCGGCCGCACCCCACCACGAGGCTGCCTGGATGCCTAGTGCGAAGGCAGCCGCAATCAGCAAGATGGGGCGGCTTGTGAAGCCTTTGACCAGGTGGGCGAGATCAAACATCTGCCGGTGGCCCGGGGCAACAGACGCGCCCATGGTGCGCCGCCCCTAAATGTAGATCTTGTACGTCTGCATTCCATTGAGCGGACCGTAAATAGCCCAGAAACTCCCCATTACGTAATCCCCTAGAATGAGGCCCAGGAAGAAGGGCACGGCCGAATTGTGCGCGCGCATCCCGCCGAAGCGTACGATGATCCACTTAATGAGCCAGCTAATGAAAAACGCGAACCAAAAGTAGTCCATGGCGTAGGACACGGCCAGCGCGTATCCTGCTGGGTGAAAGGGCCACCAAAGAAATGCGCCTCGCATAAGCCGCAACGAGAGCACCATAAGTGCGCCGCCGATTACGTACCCCACCTGGGTTCGGTCGGGTTTGGTAGGTGTCTGGAGCCAACTGTTAAGGCGGTCATAGCTTTCGCTGCCCACCCATTGCTTGAAGCCCACGGCCTTGGCGGTGGCACCCTCGGCGTACGTAACTTGGAGGTTCGCCCAATAGGCTGCAATGATGCCGAAGATCGTCGCGGCAACCAAAAGCCACACGAGGCGATTAACTTGCATCCTTCCGCCTTCCGCCATCTTGAACGCCTCTAGCTGATTGGGCATGGGATGGTTCCGGTAGCCTCGATTGAACCAATAGAGGACGCTGAGGGCGGTTAGGCTCTGGGCACCCACCGTAGACACGCCGAAAAGCGTGACGAGAACGGTGCGTGGATTTACAAAGTAGATCTCATGCGGAGCGCCAAATTCTGCGCGGACACGGGTGATGGCAATTGCCAGAAGGAAGTATAGGCCAAAGAATAGGATGGCTACCCAGGCCGAAAGACCGATGCGGTGGGAGAACCATGCGAGGAATCCGATACCTGCCAGCATACCAACGAATGCAACACGGTATCGCCGTTGCTCACTCCTCTCTTCACTCCCGGGATGCCCTGTAGGGGGCGCGACGGCGATCCTCCATGCTTGGGCAAAGCGTGCCCGCAACGACCACAGCACCACTACGGCAAGGGCTATCCATGCTCCCGAGGATTGCTGCTCAAAATAGGGGAAGCCTACGTTGGAAGGCGCATCCCAACCGAATACAGCGCCTACTACCTGAAACAGCTTCCGCGCTACCCAGAAGAACCAGCATGAGAAGGAGAGGTCTAGCGGCAAAAAGTAGGCCAATCCGATGGCGAAGGGATACATCGAAATATTGGTCGTGCCCATGGCGCTCCACGGGCGCTGCGTGAAGAACCGGCCGATATCGTAGAGCTTCACCTCTTCAAGATACGGCCACGAAGGGTACAGATAGTGCATCCCATTGATGACGTCTATGACGGCCGCGATGCCAAACCCTATCCACATAAGGCGACTGGTCCAGAAGAACTGACTATAGGGGATGGCCTGCTGCGTCATGGCGACCGGAAGCTGCACGATGGGGAACGCGAGCTTCTCATCTTCGGTCCAGGCGCGGCGGATGATAATATTGAGGCAAAGGCACACCCCGATGAGGGCGCTTAGGAGCATAGCCCACCAAAAAAGCGGGCCTAGGAAGGGTAACAGATACTTGGGCTGGTACCACGCTACGCCACCTTGATAGAAGCCCTTTATGGCCGTGGGGTCGCGCACCAGCAAGAAGTTGGCAGGATCCAGGTATTGGAAAAAGGTGGACCGGTACCGGTTCTCGGGGGTGGCAAACCGCGCAGCGTGTGCGATGGACCCAAACAGGTTTTGCACGAGGTCATGCCCGGCCAAGGAGGCTCCCACCACCAACATAACGTAGATAGCCAGCAGTTCCCCTTGGTCCAACGCCCACCTTGGGCGGATGCGCCGCAGACCGATGCTCGCTACGGTGAGCCAGAAGAGGATAAAAATCGGCGTGATGAAAAGCGGGAGGCACGTTCCGTCCAACGTGTACCAGCGCACTTCCACCACGGTGATCCACAGTGCATCGAGGGGCATAAGGATGAGCCCGATGAGGACGGCTCGGAGTGTGATGCCTCGGGAGGCAGGATGCGCGCTAGGGGAGCTTGCTTCGGTGAGCGGATGGTTCGTTTGAGTTGAGGCAGTCGGCACAGGATGCATGGGTCTTTCCGCATGGGGCATAGCTTAGGATTGGTGGGCCACCGTCGTCTATGTTCGATCTGCCGCTCGAAGGTTCCTGCGCGTGTATGCCCCCGGTTGACGATGATGCGTCCTGCCACGTACAATGACCGGGCCCGAACATGGACCTTAGGAGGGAGTGGAGATGAGAAAGGAACCGGTATTCGTGGGATCGCCGGTAGCCGGAGCACCCTACAGCCCCGGCATCGTGGTGGGGGATTTGGTGTTCGTGTCCGGCCAGATCCCCATAGACCCAACCACGGGCGCCGTAGTGGCCGGGGAATTTGAAGATCGCGTGCGCCAGTGCATCACCAACGTTGGTGCCGTGCTAGAGCAGGCGGGATCGGATCTGGATCACGTGGTGAAGGTAGTGGTGTTTCTTACGGATATGCAGAACTTCGCCCGCATGAACCGCGTCTACGGGGAATTCTGGGGAACTGTGAAACCCGCCAGGAGCTGCGTTCAGGTGGGAGCTCTCCCGCTTGGCGTGGATATCGAGATAGAGGCGATCGGTATCCGTAAAGATTAGGCCGTTACGGAGCGGCCGGGAGAGCCAATTTCCCCACCAGGCGGTTGACGCCGTCCAATACAGCGGCTGCGGCGGCGCGGTACGCGTCGGTCCCGGCAACAACGCAGCCTACCACCGAAAGCGTCCTTTCGGGCGCAATGAAGCGGCCGGCGACCGCCACTACGCGCTCTCCATACGCTGTGGAGGCCGTGAGGACGTCCTCGATAATGTAATCGTAGCCTTCGGGCAAGATGCGTCGAAGGGCGGTGGCGGTAGTTTCCGTCACGATGCGCAGAATCCCGGGCTCGTCCGTTTCTGCCGAGGAGGAAGCGGGGTAGCGCAACACATCCGTTGGGGCGCCCTGGCCTCCGCGTACTACGGGCACGTGGAGATCCACACGTACAATTGCAATGCGGCCGTCCCAGCGCACGTCCAGCTCTGCCAGGCGAAGGCGCGTCTCGCGGCCCGCCTCTTGGGGACGGGCCATGCCCGGCTTCCGTGCCGTGCAGTCACGGCTGGCGAGGTTTATGAGACTGTTCAGGGTGGCAGCGTAATGAACGTGCTCGCGCTCGCGCGTACGCTTGCCACCGAATTGGCCTACAGTCACGGCAATCCGCTCGCCGGATGCGCCTTCCACATGAATCTCCGCCACGCGGGTCTGGATCCTCCGGGCCATTTCTGCCGCTTGATCGGCAGGGCGCAGGGTGGCAATTACAAACTCATCGCCACCGTACCGGCAAAGGAAATCCCGCGCAGGATCTACCACGGAGAGGAGGGTTTGCGTTACGGATTGCAGTACGGCGTCGCCCACGATGTGGCCGTAGCGTTTGTTGAATGCGCCGAAACCATCCACGTCCATGAAAAGGACGGTGATTTCCCTGCCGGATTTAAGCTGTGCGATGGCCCATTCCCTTAGGCTATCGGCCCAAGGAAGCTCCGTAAGGGGATCAAAAGACCGCGCAACTTCCGGCAGGAGATCCCCAGGAGAAACAACGCCGAGCAGTTTGCCTGCTTCCATCACCGGAAGGTGCGCCACGCGCGAAGACGCCATAAGATTGGCGGCTTCCCGCACGGAGAGATCCGGGGAGGCGAACGGAACGTCCCGGATCATCACATCACTCACCGGTTGGGACGGCTCGGCCCCAAGCAGTTGCGCGTAGAAGACCATCCCCACAAGGTTGGGGCCATCCAATACGGGGAGCGCGCCGATATCGTGGCCACGGAGGAGGATTGTGGCTGTCTCCACGGTATGGCCTGGGTTCACCCAAACGGGTGGCCTGCGGATTACTTCCCGAAGGGTCTTCATAGTGCGCATCGCGGCAAGGACGGTTCGTTTGGCGTCAGGCAGAGGGACCGTGAGCTTCAGGTTCGCGTGTTGCACAAACGTGGCGCTGCCGGTGGTGCCGCCCGTCCGCTTCCAGGCTGATTATAACACGGGCACCCTCGGCAGCGTCCTGTAATAAGCACGTGAATTGCGCCGGCGATTCCTGGAATTAGGGAGCCAGCGCGAGGGCACCCATCGGGTGCCAGGGGGGTAAGTGGATGGGAGGCGTGTCCAGCACGGCCAGGATCTCTGCAGGAAGATACTTGCGATCCACAACAACCTCATAGTTGTACTGATCAAACCACGTGTCGGTCATTACCATGAAACCCTTGTTACCGCTCTTTTCACCCCAGGAGTTCTCCACGCGCCATTTCACGGGGCGCCCGTCGTCATCCAAATCTACTCCTGTGAAGACCATGGCATGCGTCATCTGGCTTTGGCCGTAATCCAGCCGCTCGGCTTTGTTCATGCCAAAGCCAAATCCGTAGATGCCTTCGTAATCGAAGAGCTCTGGGTCCATCAATCCCAAATCACGATCGAATTCCTTGCCTACGTCGCAGCCGAACCACACCGGCCGTTCTTCCTTGATCTGCTCGATGGCAGCCTGCTTCATCACCGAGCACTCTACGTTCAGGTACCGAACGATATCGCCTCCTACTACGTTGCCAAGATAGTCAATGGTGTAGAGGCGATTGAAGGGAGTCTGATCCGTGGGGCAATGGATGAGGCAAACCATGGCGTCAAGATCCACCGGCACGTGGTTCCGAAGGAAATCGTGGGGGGTAATCACGCCGTCACGGTGGAAGGCTTTGTCCTTGTCCCTCCACTGCCAAAGGAACTCCGTGGGGGGTTCGCCCAAATGAATGGCAACGATGCGGTACACATCCTGCATCATTTTGGATTTGCGGCTGCGCAGCGTGTCGGCCGAGGCCCCCGAGGCGTGGGCGCGCCGAAGGTCACATGCAAACTCCCGCAGTTTCCAATTGAGGCGATCGTTAAGGGTACCGCTGCTGGAGCTGCTTTCCGTTTCCGGCATCACTTCTTTGGGCACCACGCCGTATTTGCGCACGAGGTTCACAAACATGTCCCACTGCCCGCCATCTTGCACCGGATTTGCCATGAGCCATGATACGAGGCGTCCGTCGGTAGGCTCATCCAGCGTGGCTAACACGGACTCAAGAAAGTAATTGCTCCGTTCCACCTTATCCCAGAAGAACGTGTAATTCTGGGAGAGTTCAAAGTCCTCAAGGTTCATGTTCTTGGCTGCCGCCATGCGGAAGGTATTCAGGCCGGCAAACATCCAGCACCTTCCACTGCTGTTTTGTGCGGTAGCCGCTCCGGCAGGAACCATGTGAGAGAAGGTGTGATTGAGGCGCACCACAGCGCGCCGGTTGAGAGCGACGCTCTTGAGCGGGGACTTCGTTATGGCGTTGAGAGCCGTGCGATTGCGGGGTTCGGCCTCGAATGCGGCGCGCAAACTGCTAAGATCCTCGGCAGTAAGTGCTCCGGATGCGCTGGAGTGGTTCGTCACGGATACACCTCCTCGGTGACAAGTGTTGAAGTGCCCTCACGTGCTCCGCCGGGCCAAGGATGCCTTCACAGTGGTTTCGGCGGATGGGCAGGGCTATAGCAAGACCGGTGTTCTCATTATATCCTGTGGATCCCCGCTTATGGGTGCGTTTCGCCAAGTGCGCATGCTAGCGCAACGACACCTTCCGCTCGCCGGGTGCTAGAAACCGGGCGCGCGACCGCAACGGGGGCGATATATGCCAACGACTTTGCCAGTATAATCGAATGGACATCATCAAAGGAGGAAGTGGCGGCCTTTTTTGGTCGCGCGAAGGGCGAATGCTCCCATGGCCGACGCGTTGCTGATAGCCCAACTTCAAACTGCCGGTTTTGCCGACCCTCTCCGCGCCGAACGCATTATCCGTTCCTTGGCAGGCCAGGGAGTTACCGATGACGACGTGGACCTAATGGTTCCCATCCTCCTGCGCTCCCTCGCATCCAGCCCCGATCCAGATCGAGCCCTCAACAACTTCCACCGCTGGTTTCAGGCAGTTACCAACCGCATCACGCACGTGCACTATTTACTAAGCCATCCCGTAGCCCTAGAGATCTTCTTTAACGTATGCGGTACGAGCCAGTTTTTCTCGGATATCCTGATCCGCAATCCTGAGTACTTTGAGATCCTTGCGAACCCCGGCGTGCGCGGAGGCACCAAATCCGCCGGAAGTCTCTATCGTGAACTGTCGGCTTTTGTAGATGCAGTCGTGCGTCCGGAAATGAAGTTGGAAGCCATGCGCAGGTTCAAACATCGCGAGATCCTGCGCATCGGCACACGGGACATCCTCGGCCTGGCAGATATGCCGGCTACCGCCCACGAGTTCTCTAGCCTCGCCGATGCCTGCGTCCAGAAGTGTTTGGAGATTGCCCACACGCAGTTGGCGGAACAATGGTGCTCTGGACCGTTACCCTTTGCCGTAATCGCCATGGGTAAGCTGGGCGGGCAGGAATTGAACTATTCCAGTGATATTGACCTCCTCTTTGTGGCGGGGGATGAACCGCCCTCACCCGATTGCCGCGATTGGCCGGCCCCGTGCCTGCGGCTTGCCGAGCATTTGGTGAGCGGCCTTTCACAGAATATGACGAGTGGCCATCTGTTCCGTGTGGATATGCGGCTTCGACCGGAGGGGAGGTTCGGTCCCCTCGTGCGCACTCTCGCCTCCTATCGGGCGTATTACGAAAGTTGGGCGGAGGCCTGGGAGAGGCAGGCACTGCTCAAGGCGCGTGTGGTTGCAGGCGATGCGGCGGTAGGACGCGAGTTCATGCGGATGGCGTCCGATTTCGTTTACCGTCGGCATGTGGATGCCAAGTTCGTGGAGGAGATCCGACGAAACAAGCGCCGTATCGAACGCAAGGCAGAGCTGGAGGGCGAGGCGTTCAGGAATGTGAAACTGGGCGTGGGTGGCATCCGAGATGTGGAGTTCACCGTTCAGCTACAGCAGCTCATCCTTGGCGGGCGCAACCCCCTTGTGCGAACTCCCAACACCATTGATGCCATCCGTCGCCTTCGGCATGTGGGCGTCCTCACGGCGTCGGAAGCTGCAGAACTGATCGAAGATTATTCCTTCTTGCGCACAGTGGAGCATCGCCTTCAGATCCTTTACGAGTTGCAAACGCAAACGCTGCCTTCGGAACCGAAGGAACTGCACCTCTTGGCCAGAAGACTAGGGTATGCCGATGCAGAGGCGTTCATGCAGGATTACCAAGAGCGGACCCAGCGCGTACGTGCTCATTGCCTGCGCCTGTTCTACGGGGAAGCGGAGGGCAGGGCACTATCGGACCACGGCGACGATTGGAGGGACGTGATTGCCAACATAGACAGCCCGCAAATACGCCGCGTAGCCGAAGAGCGCCTCTCGGCGATGGGCTTTCAGGACGCGGCTTCGGCTTGTTCTGTAATGGAGGTGGCTGCCGTAGGTTCCCAATATGGTCGAGCACGCCCCGAGGCGGCTCAGCTTTTTGGGGATTTGGCCCCTCGTTTGCTGGATGCATGCGTTCGGACGGGCGATCCGGACACGGCCCTCAGATCCATCGAACTGCTCGCGGCTGCGGCTCCCAATCGCGCGGAACTGTACCGCTCCCTCCTTGGCGCCGAGGACGTGTTGGATCGCCTCTGCCGACTTGGCGCGGGGGCTCCCTGGTTGGTGCAGGTGCTGGCCCGACATTTGGAGTGGCTTGACCTGCTCGTGAGCGACGAGATCATTGACCAAACCGTTAAGTCCCGCGAGGTAATCATACGGGAGCTCAAGGAGCGTTTACCTCGCGACTACACCACGGCCCAAGACGCTATGTGGGATGGTTTGGCGTTGTATTTCCGTCGGGAACTGCTGCGCATTGCCGCCCGCGATTTATGGGGTGAGGTTCCTACAGATGTGGTACCGTTGGAGTTAGCGGCCTTGGCGGACGGTGTCATCCATTGCCTGCTCCAAGGCGCGCGGCGCGAGGTTGCCGAGCGTTACCCCGAGGCCGACACATCCCTTCGGTCCGTGGCAATCATCGGGCTGGGGAGGTTAGGTGGCGAAGAGCCCGGGTACGGTTCGGATTGGGACGTTCTTTTTGTATGGGATCCCGAGGCCGGAGGATTGGCGCGCAGTGCGTGGTATCCTGCGCTAGATACGCTTGCAGAAACGCTCCTCAGCGCGGGAGAGCGCCTCCGCACACGGGGAGCCGGGGTAACACTTGATGCGCGGCTGCGGCCCGAAGGGCGCTTTGGTACGCTTGTTCGGGCGCTTGCAGATTACGAGGAGTATTACCGATCCACGGCGCAATTGTGGGAGCGGCAAACACTGATCCGGGCCCGGTTTGTGGCAGGCAATCCGTGCACCGGGGAGCGCTATATGAGGATCGCCCATTCCGCCGTGTACGAGCGACCATTCTCTGCCGAGGATCAGGCGGCGATCATCGCGATGAAACGGCGCATCGAACACGAGCGGCTGAAGCCCGACGAAGCCCATTCCGATCTGAAGCTAGGACTAGGCGGTCTGAGCGACATCGAGTTCACTGCGCAATTGTGGCAAATGCGCGTCGGCGGGAAGCACCCTAGCGTGCGCGTTGCCAGAACGGTGAGTGCTTTGCACGCGCTGGCGGCTGCAGGCGTGCTGCGCACTGCGGATGTGGTTCGTTTGGCGGAGCATTACGAGGCATTGAGTGTACTACGGAATCGCTTGGCACTGCGGGAGGGGCTGCCCGTGGACACCCTACCGGCCGATCCACGGACACGGCGTGTGCTTGCTGTGTCCTTGGGCGTGATGGACACGTCTTCCGAACGGGCTGAAGATCGGTTAGAGCGGCAAGTGCGAGAGAGGATGGCCGAAGTCCGCGCGCTCACACAGCGCCTTTTCGCGAACGCTCCTCCGCCAGAAGAAGCTTGAACAAACACGGCATGAACGCACCGGGTCTTTTAATTGTCGTTTTGGCATATCTGCTGGGCTCGCTGCCCTTCGGGCTCTACATCGCCAAATGGTGGAAGGGCATAGATGTGCGGGAGCATGGCAGCGGGAACATAGGCGCTACGAACGTCTACCGCGTGGTAGGCGCTCCCGCAGGCGTTCTGGTGTTCATCCTGGATGTGCTGAAGGGTGCGGCGCCGCCGATCTTCGCGGCTATGCAGGGAATGGGGGTCGTTTGGCAGGTCGCAGCGGGCATGGCAGCGATTCTGGGGCACAACTTTTCCCCGTTTCTGGGCTTCAAAGGCGGCAAGGGCGTGTCCACGAGCTTGGGAGTACTCCTTGGCGTTGCTTGGCCGGTAGGGTTCACTGCCTGGGCATTGTGGGCGGTGGTGGTAGCTCTAACGCGTTACGTGTCCCTTGGCTCGATTCTGGCCGCAGCCTCGTTGGCCCCGCTGAGTGCCTGGTATTATCCCTTGCACAGCACAGATAATGTGGCAAGGTTCGCATTCTGCCTCGCCGCGGGCATCTTCTCCATCATAAAACATCGAGCCAATATCGTGCGGCTGCTCCATGGCACCGAGAACCGTATCGGGCGCCCCAAGCCGCGGTCCTAAACCGTATGGCTCCGCACTGCACTGCCGAGGCGCCACGCGGAGGATTCCCGGGGGATCATCTCGAAACAAACGGCGGTAATTGGGAATGCTTTGAAGATTTCTTTGGAGGTGCTGCAATGCTGCAAGGTGTGGAGCGCTTGGTGGACCTTACCGGCCCCCGGCTAACATGTACGGAAGGCGTATCGGCCGATGAGATTGTGCGTGCGGTGCAAGAGGCAGATACTATTACGCTAGAACGGGTGGATGGTCATTTTGCTGCTGTCGCAAGGCAGGGGCAGACGGTTCGGATGGCGCGAACCATAGGTTTTCCCTTAAGGTATTTCGTCGCCAAGATGTTCCATGGTCCGTTCCTTATTGTAGGTGAGCGGATAGATCAGCTTTTTGAATGGTGCTGCACGCGCAAGATCGGATGGCAGTTCGATCCGCTCTACACCAGAATGGTGCCCGCCCATTATGTTGTGGAACTCGATCAGATCGGCTGCCCGGATCCTGCACCACGCTATCGGCGCTTCTTCCATCCTGCCATCTCCACAGGTTCGGCAGATGTGGCCGAGGCAGGAGCCGCCTATATCCAAGCAAGCTACCGCGCTCTCAAGCAATGGATGGCTTCGATCCCAGCACACGAGCCTATAGCGGTGGCATTTTCTGGAGGTATAGACAGTACCGCTATTCTTGTCTTAGCTCGGAAAGCAGCCCAGGAGCTGGGTACGGATCCCGGGCGGATTCGAGCTTTCACCCTCGATCTAGGCGGTGGCGCCGATGTAGCCCAGGCCGAGGACGTGGTGCGCTCGCTTGGTTTGCAGGATCAATGGGAGGCAGTGCGGGTTCCCGAGGAACGGTACCGCCCTGAAGACGCCATTCGCGTAATCGAGGATTACCATCCTTTAGATGTGGAATGCGCGGCGGCTTCCCTGTGCCTTCTTGAGGGCATTCGGGAAAGGTACCCCAGCCTGCGCTATCTTGTGGACGGAGACGGGGGCGACGAGAACCTCAAATCCTACCCCTTAGAGGATTCCGATCTTACGATCTCCAGCGTGCTCCGCAATCCGCTTCTCTATCAAGAGGGATGGGGTGTGGATGCGATTAAGCACAGTCTCACGTATAGCGGAGGCCTCTCCCGATCCTATGTGCGCACGTATGCCCCAGCTCGTCACTTTGGCTTTGAGGCATTCTCCCCGTTCACAGTTCGATCTGTTATCGAAGCGGCCTTGGCTATCCCCTTCGAGGCGGTGATACAGGGTTCTGTGGACAAGCTCTATGCTCTCAAAGGGGAGGTCGTCCGTGCAGGTGTTGAAAGCGTAGCAGGGGTGAGGATGCCCAGCAATCCCAAGCGTCGCTTCCAGGACGGAATGGGAGGCGATCGGTACCGCCGCTGGCGTGTGAGCAAGGCGTGGTGTCGGTCCGTTTTCCTGCGCCAATGGGATGAACGCCTGCGGGAGGTTTGGGGACCCAACGCCGAGCGCATCTCTGGAAACGCGGTTCCTGCATAGATGGTACCGGCGCACCACGCGGTGGGCATGGGAGCCCGTGAAGAACTAAGGCGAACGTGACGTTTTCTGTTTCAGAGAGTTCCAGAGGCGCTAAAAACCCGGTAGATCCTCGTGTTCCCTATGGCTTCTTCCAGGAGCACGAAATCGGGGCGGAAGGACGCGTGGAAGCGGTGAACGTGGTCCTCTTGACGAACCGCGAATGCCCCTTCCGCTGCATCTTTTGCGATCTCTGGAAGAATACGCTGGACCACCGGGTAGAGCCTGGCGCAATCCCAGGCCAGATCCGGTACGCTTTGGAGCGGCTGCCTGCTGCGCAGACGATCAAGCTGTATAACGCCGGCAGCTTCTTCGACGGGAATGCCATACCCCCCGAAGACGACGAGGTTTTATGCAGAATGCTTCGGGGTATGCGCACCGTCGTGGTGGAGAGCCATCCTGCGTTTGTGGGTGAACGGTGCTTTCGGTTCGCCGATAAGCTTTCAGCCCATTTACAGGTCGCCATGGGGCTGGAAACGGCCAACCCTCGCGTGCTGGCCCGATTGCGGAAAGGGATGACGCCGGAGAGTTTTGCCGTTGCTGCTGCCGCGTTGAGGGCCCATGGGATCGGCCTACGCGCCTTTATCATCGTGGGCCTGCCGTTTCAGTCGCGATCCGAGGCGGTGGAATGGGCCATGCGTTCGCTCGATTTCGCCTTCGATTGTGGAGCGGAAGTGTGCACCATCATACCGGCCCGGGGCGGCACTGCACAGATGGAGGCACTTCGGCAGACGGGGGAGTTCGTTGAACCCCTTCTAGTGGATGTAGAGCGCGTTACCGAATACGGCGTGCAATTGGGGCGTGGGATCGTTCTTGCCGATCTGTGGGATATCGAGCGCTTGTTTGTATGCACCTGCAGCACTGAGCGCGCCGGGCGATTGGACGTGATCAACCGAACACAGAAGGTGCCTCCTCCGGTGGAATGCCCTCAATGCACCGGATCATGCGGCTACCTTCAATAAACCCACGGTACAACAACTCGATGGACGTTTTGGAGTACGTGGCCAATGCACTGAGGCTCCAATAGACGTTGACCGCCCTGCATGGTGTGCCACAAAGATGGCGCCCGGCCCCTATGGATTGGGGCAGCCGTCGCAGAGGATGCGTGGGTTTGCTTCTACGAGGCATTGCTGCCGAGCGCATCCCACACATTCGCGAATGCAGGCTGCCACAGTTCCATGGCGCGTTCGAAATCTTTCTCTGCAAATCCCAGCCATCGCACGACGGCGGGGTCGAGCACCGGAGGTGTGCCCCGCGCCTCGGATGGAACACCCCCTCGCCAAGCGAGCCAATCGGCTGCATGCACGATGGCAGCTTCGGCCAGCACTTCTTCGGGAGTATGATGTGCTCCCACGCCCAATTGCACAGTTTCGGGTAGCTGAAGGTGTTGGGTAAGCATCCGGCCTACGGCAGCGTGGTTCGTGTTAAGGATGCGCTCCTCGGCTGCATAGGCGCTTAGAGCTTCCCTGCGGGCGTATTCCCTGGCCACTGCGTAGGGGGTTTGGAAGTTATGATCCAGGAATTGCTTTCCGATGTCGTGGAGAAGCCCTGCCACGAACGCGGTTTCGGCGTCTCCCTGATATGCATGGTGCATGGAGGCCAAGGTCGTGCAGGCGGCGGCCACAGCAGCCGAATGCTTCCATAGCAGCGCGCGGTCGAGGGGACTTGGCTTGGTGCTAGAACTCAATGCCGCATGTGCCGAGAGGGCCAAGGCCATAGTGCGCACGCGGGAGTATCCGAGAAGGATTACTGCCTGGCGGATGGAGGTTACATTGGCGTGGAGCCCTATGGCCGCGGCGTTGACCATGCGGATCGTCTTTTCTGTTAATGTGCGGTCCAGCGAGAGGACGCGGCTGAGTTCCTCAGCGGAGCTCCTGGGATCATGAACGAGAGCAAGGACGCGATGGAGGATTGCAGCACTGGGGGAGCTTCGTCCGATCTCTCTGTCAATGGCGCGGGCTAGATCTTCGTGGCCAATGGTGAGATGGAACGCGTTTCGCAGGCGTGGTTGGTGCACGGGACCTTCGGACGGGTGATGTTGCGCTGTAATTATCGGAGGCGAAAGATCAGCTTTGCAGGCAGATACGGAAAAGGTTGCGCCGAACCCGAAAACCCCGGGTTCGGCGCAGGCAGTTCCGCGTGACGGTGGACGGCATTCTAGAGATCAGTACATCCCGCCGCCCGGACCTCCGGCAGGCTGCTGAGGCTTTTCTTCCTTCTTCTCCGCTACAAGGCATTCCGTGGTGAGGACCATGGCCCCTATTGATGCAGCATTCTGCAGTGCACTCCGGGTGACCTTTGCGGGGTCCACGATACCGGCCTTCACCATGTCCTCATAGGCACCGGTCATGGCATTGAAGCCGATTGTGTCGGCCTCGTTCTTGAGGCGCTCCACTACCACGGAGCCTTCCGCACCGGCATTGTCTGCGATGCAGCGTGCCGGCTCTTCCAGCGCTCGCTTGACGATGTTGACTCCGATGAGCTCATCGCCGGTAGCCTCCACCTTCTCCACAGCCTTGATGGCCTTGATAAGCGTGACGCCGCCACCCGGTACGATGCCTTCTTCCACCGCGGCCCGCGTTGCGGAGAGAGCGTCTTCGATGCGGTGCTTCTTCTCTTTAAGCTCCGTTTCCGTTGCGGCGCCCACCTGGATCACGGCCACACCACCCGAGAGCTTGGCAAGGCGCTCCTGGAGCTTCTCTCGATCGTAATCGGAGTCCGTTTCTTCGATGGCGCGCTTGATCTGGGCGATGCGGCCCTGGATGGCAGAGGCCGAACCCTTTCCTTCTACGATGGTGGTGTCGTCCTTAGTGACGGTGACACGCTTTGCTTGGCCAAGCATGGAGAGGTCTACATTCTCGAGCTTTACGCCGAGATCCTCGGTGAGGAACTTACCGCCGGTGAGGATAGCGATGTCCTCCATCATAGCCTTGCGCCGGTCACCGAACCCGGGAGCCTTTACCGCGCACGATACCATGGTGCCTCGGATCTTGTTCACCACGAGGGTTGCCAGCGCTTCACCTTCTACGTCTTCAGCGATGATGAGGAGCGGCCGGCCCATACGGGCAACCTTTTCCATCACAGGGATGATATCGGCTACGGCGCTGATCTTCTTCTCATACAACAGGATCAACGGTTCGTCTAGAACGGCCTCCATGCGCTCGGGATCGGTTACGAAGTAGGGCGAGATATAGCCCTTATCGAACTGCATCCCTTCCACGAGTTCGAGGCTGGTTTGGGTGCCCTTGGACTCCTCCACCGTAATCACGCCGTCCTTGCCTACTTTATCCATGGCTTCTGCGATGAGTTCGCCGATGGTAGCATTCTTGGCGGAATTGGTGGCCACTTTGAGGATCTCGTCCTTGGTGTCCACGGGTGTGGCAATGCGCTGGATTTCGGCCACCGCAGCCTCCACGGCTTTCTCAATGCCTTTCTTCACCAACATTGGGTTGGCGCCTGCAGCCACCGTTTTGAGCCCCTCGCGAACGATGGCCTGAGCTAGAACCGTTGCGGTGGTGGTTCCATCCCCGGCGACGTCATTCGTTTTGGATGCTACCTCGCGCACAAGCTGGGCACCCATGTTCTCGAAGGGGTCCTCTACTTCGATCTCTTTGGCGATGGTAACGCCGTCATCTACCAGCGAAGGGGAACCGAATTTCTTCTCAAGAACTACGAAGCGTCCTCGGGGCCCCAAGGTAACCTTAACGGCTTCGGCGAGGGTGTTGACGCCTTTCTCCAGGCTTCGCCGCGCATCTTCATCGTACTTAAGTTCCTTAGCCGCCATACAATCCTCCTGGTGCGTAATATGATCGTGCGCCTAGCGCACCGCCGGGCTCCGCTCCACTTCGGGCGCATGTGCGCCGGCCAATGTGGCTTGCGGAGCCGCTGTGCCCGCTACTTCTCCACAACTGCCAGTACGTCGTCCTGCCTAAGGATTACGTACTCCTCTGCACCCATTTTCACCTCAGTGCCGCCGTACTTGGCATAGTAAATCACATCGCCTTCCTTGATCTCCATGGGGACGGTTTTGCCATTATCCAGAAGCTTGCCAGGTCCCACAGCCAACACCTTGCCCTGCTGGGGCTTCTCCTTTGCGGTGTCCGGAAGGACGATGCCGCCGGCCGTCTTCTCTTCGGCCTCTAGGGGTTTGACGATGATGCGGTCTCCGATGGGTTTGAGCGCCATTCTAGCTCCTCCCTTATCGAGTGTTGATGTGCCCAGTTCCTTAGGCACAAAGGGATGTTAGCACTCTCAACGGTAGAGTGCTAACCTGGATGAAGTATACACGATGGTGCCCGCTAAAGGCAAGGGCCGAGCAATATAACGCGCATTGACGTTGCAGAGGAATACAGACTGGGCGCGGGAGCGCGCCCAGTCTGTACACGCGTCAATACCCGTGTCCTTCGGTAGGAGGTGCCACCTTGCCGCGGAACGACCGGAAGAGGTAGGTGAAATATCCAATCGCCAGGATGATGGCGATGGTCCACCATGCTAATCCCACGCGCAATCCCAAGGCGCCTGCCGAAGCGTTGTAGATGGTGAGGTTGTAGGCCGGATCCACGCGCGAGATGAGAATGTTGGGGTAGAAGCCGGCCGCGGTAGCAGCGAGTAGCCCCGCGATAAAGGCGGCAGAACCCAAGAATGCCGCTAGTTCCGCGCGCCTTGCGGTGCCCGCGAACACAACAACGATCCCCGCAACAAACAACAACACCAGCAGGAAGGTCCACGGCCGCGAGATCAAGTTGGAATAGATCTCCGGTCGTACCGATGCTGTGGCGATGGTTGCGATGATGCCGATCATCACTACTGCAGCCCACAGGGGCACAATGAGCCTACGCGAGCGATCGTGCACCACGCCATCTGTTTTCCAGGTAAGGTACACGGCTCCGTGCGCTGCCAGCACGACCAGGGTAAAGATGCCCACAATCACCGTATACCAGTCCAGCACGCCAGGAGTTGGGCCCAGCCGAAAATCCGTAAACAGTGGCCCGCTGAAGTAGCCCTCGTTATTGAGGCCTACTCCTCGTATCACATTGCCTAGAGCGGCCCCTAGGAAGATCGCCATCAATGTAGATGCGAAGGCGAAGACACCGTCCCAGAAGCTGCGCCAGAGGGGATGGGGTTGATGGGACCGCAATTCGATGGAGAGTCCCCTTAGGATAAGGAGCCACAGCACCACCATCAGAGGGAGGTAGAAGCCGCTGAAACCTGCCGCATACGCTTTGGGAAAGGCGAACACGAGGATGCCGCCCGATGCCAGGAGCCAAACCTCATTGCCATCCCACACGGGACCAATGGCGGCTAGCACGGAACGCCGCTCGGGATCTTTTTTGGCCACGAAAAGGTGCAGTATGCCGGCCCCGAAATCGAAGCCATCCAGCACCACGTACACGGCGAGCATCACCGAGAGGATGGTGAACCATACTGTTTGCATCGGAACCTCCTAAGCCGCCGAGGCTTGCGTAGACGCCAGAGCCGGAGTGGCCGGTTCAGGGCCACGGGAGATCTCACGCATTACCAGGTAGAGGAATAAAATCCCCACCACCATGTACAATCCGAGGAAGCCCAACGTGGTAAACGCCACATCACCGCCGCTCACCAGTGGTGATGTTCCATGGGTCGTACGTTGTAGGCCGTAAACGAGCCATGGTTGCCGGCCGAGCTCGGCCGTCATCCATCCTGCAGTGGTGGCGATGTACGGGAAGGGGAACGATAACATCAGCACCCATAGCATCGCGCGGGAGGTGAAGAGGCGGCCGCGCCAGAGCAAATACGCGGCAATCACCATCACAGCGATGAAAATGGTTCCAAGCCCCACCATGATATGGTAGGTGTAGTAGAGGAGCTCCACATTGTCCGGCCACTGATCTTGGGGGATGTCGTTGAGTCCCTGCACCTCCGCTCCGAAAGACCCGTATGCCAGAAAGCTGAGCATTCCGGGCACGTAGATTGGGTTCTCCAGTGCGCGTCGGCGCACGTCAGGTTGGCCGATGATCACCAGTTCGGCGTGGTCGGATGTATTGAACTTACCCTCCATGGCGGCGAGGGCAGGCTTTTGATACCGCGCCACCATCTTGCCATGTTGATCTCCGGTGGGAAAGAGTTGCACGATGCTCGCGATGAGCCCTGCAGTGATTCCCAACCGCAGAAAGATCTTGGCATATTCCGTATGGAGGTTCGTGAGCGTCCAAAAGGCTCCCACGGCCGTTACTACGAAGCTGCCCGTGATTACCGCAGCACACATATTGTGGGCATATTGCCATAGCGCCCATGGATTGAGAACGAAGCGCCAGAAGTCGGCCAACATGAGCACTCCTCCGGGTCCTACCGCGTAGCCCACCGGATGCTGCATGAAGGCGTTGGTGGCAATGATGAAATACCCTGAGAGCCAAGATCCCAGGAACACCATGAACGCGGTAATGAGGTGCCCTTTGGGGCCCAGGCGTTTCTCGCCGAACAGAAACAGGCCTAGGAAGGCCGACTCGGCAAAGAAGGCGAACATGCCTTCCATCGCAAGCGTAAGGCCCACGACACCTCCGGCGAATGTGGAGAACCTCCCCCAATTGGTACCGAACTGGAATTCCATGGGGATACCGGTCACCACACCCACAGCGAAGTTTATTCCGAAGATGCGGGCCCAAAAGCGGGCGCTGTCGTTGTAGAGGGAATTGCCTGTGCGTAGCGCTTGGATCTTGAGGATCACAATGAGCAGCGCCAAACCCATCGTGAGCTGTGGAAACAGATAGTGATACGTTACCGTTAGCCCAAACTGAAAACGATTCCACGCCAGCGCATCCATCGGGAGACCTCCTTTCTAGGCTGGAAGCGGCCGCTCCGCTCGGGTTACGCAGCACCGAGGCAATATTAGTGTACCTTCTATCTGAACGATCATTTCTAGGCCAAGCGTTGCCGGGCGTGCAGGCGAAGCCGGAAATTGCCTTCCCCTATTCGGCTATGCTACAATGCCTCAGCCGGCGCAGGCGGGCTGGCTGTTCTCATTGAACCCGGCACTGTAAAGGGGGGGCTTGTGGTGCACAATCAGCCGATCGCGTGCTTTAGCCAGGTAGCCGAGCCTCCCTCACGCTCGCAACATCACCTGGGGAGCGTGTTGCTTCCCGAGAGTTCCTTTGGGGCTGATCTTCAGGAGGAGGTTCTTTCGCTGATGTCCCCTTCCGAGCAATATGACGCAGATGTAGTTGTGATTGGTGCAGGTCCCGGCGGGTATGTAGCGGCCATCCGCGCGGCTCAGCTCGGCGGGCGCGTGGTGTGCATTGAAAAGGATCCCAAAGGATGGGGAGGTGTTTGCCTCAATTGGGGCTGCATCCCCACCAAGACAATGATCGCCAGCGTTCAACGCTACGTAGAGGCAAAGGAGGCGGCGAAACTCGGCGTCCTTACCTCGGATGTGCGCTACGACTTCGGCAAGATCATGGATCGCAAGGATCGCGTGGTGACCACTCTGCGTGGCGGAGTAGAAACGCTTTTAAAGTCCAACGGAGTGCGACGAGTAGTGGGCTTCGGTCGTCTGGCCGGTCCACATCAGGTGGAAGTGGAGACGCCGGAGGGGCGCCAAACGATTTCTGCTGCCAATATCATCGTAGCGACCGGTTCCGCACCCATCATGCCACCAATCCCAGGGTTGGAAGGACCCGGCATTTGGACGAGCAACGAAGCGGTGAGCTGCACGGCGGTACCCAAGTCCATGGTGCTCATCGGGGCTGGGGCCATCGGTCTCGAGTTCGCGTACGTGTTCAACGGATTGGGCACGCAGTGCACGGTCGTGGAGATGATGCCCGAGGTTCTTCCCCTTGTGGATGCCGAAGTGGCTGCAGAGCTACGTAAATCCTTGGGAAGGCAAGGCATCAAGTTCCACCTAGAGAGTAAAGTTACGGCGGTGGAGCGATCTCCCGATGGTTTGCGTGTTACGGTGGAGGGAGCCAAAGGGCAGACCAAGGTGGAGTGCGAGGTCGTTTTGGTAGGCGTAGGGAGGCGCGCCATATTAACCGATTTGGGATTGGAGGCGGCAGGCGTACGGTTCGAGCGCAACCATATTCCGGTAGATGAGCATATGCGCACCAATGTTCCTTCCATCTTTGCCATTGGAGACGTCACCGGCAAAATGCAGCTTGCCCATGTTGCCTCACATCAAGGAGTAGTGGCAGCGGAGAATGCATTGGGGCACTCCACCCGTATGGATTACCGGGCGGTGCCAAGCCCTGTGTTCACCGAGCCGGAACTGGCCACCGTGGGCCTTTCGGAGCAGCAAGCCCGGGAAGCAGGATACGATGTGCAGGTGGGTAAGTTCCCCTTCCGCCCGCTTGGCAAGTCAATGGCGATTGGGCAGCAGGAGGGGATGGTTAAGGTAGTGTCCGAGCGGAAGTACGGCGAACTCCTTGGCGTGCACATTGTAGGTCCCCATGCATCGGATCTGATTCATGAGGCCGTCGCCGCCATTCAACTTGAGGCTACAGTGGATGAGCTCATGACTTTGATCCACGCGCATCCTACGTTGGCAGAAGCGATCCTCGAGGCTTCTCTGGATGTGAAAGGAGAAGCCATCCACAAACCGAAGGCTTAGCGAGAGCGGGAGGCGCATTTCATGCGTGCCAGATACCTTGTGATGTTGGCTTGTGCCGGAGCGTTCGTCCTGGGCGGATGCGCCAAAGAGACCGGCGAAAAAGCAAGGAACCGCACTGGTACTGCGGTGATGAAGGTGGGTGAGGTCACCGATGCAGGCGGCATAGACGACAAATCCTTCAACGCGCTGGCATGGGAAGGGCTTAAGCGGGCACATTCCGAGCTGGGCGTGGAGACCAAGTACCTTGAGAGCCGTGAGATTGGCGATTATAAAACGAACCTCTCCACCTTGGCCGATCAGGGCAGCTCCCTGGTGTTTGCCGTGGGGTATATGATGGAAGACGCCCTCAAGGAGATCGCTCCCAGCTACCCCAACACCAAATTCGCGATCATAGATGGAAGTGCTCCCAACGCGCCCAACTGTGTGTCCCTCAAATTCCGCGAGGAGGAGGGCTCATTCCTTGCCGGGTATCTAGCCGGCCGAATGACCAAGACCGGTACCATCGGCTTCGTAGGAGGTATCGAAGGACCCCTCATCAAAAAGTTTGAGGTTGGGTATTACGCGGGAGCCCGAACCGCCCGCCCCGATATCCACGTGATTGTGAAGTACGTGGGAAGCTGGACGGACGTGCCCAAGGGCAAAGAATTGGCGATCCTTGAGTTCCAGCAGGGGGCCGACATCATCTTTGCCGCCGCAGGAAAGAGTGGGCTGGGCGTGTTGGATGCCGCCAACGACCGTGGTCCTGGCTATTACGCCATCGGCGTTGATGCCGATCAGGATTACATCCATCCCGGGCGCGTCCTTACCAGCATGATGAAGGGCGTGGATGTGGCGGTGTATCAGACGGTGAAGGACCTTAAGGAGGGCAAGTGGCAACCAGGCGAGCATGTGTTCGGGGTGAAGGAGGGCGGTGTACACCTCTCGCCGATGACCTATACACGCAAGGACGTACCACCCGACGTACTGGCGAAGCTCGATGAAATCTCCAAGATGATCGCAGACGGCAAGATACAGGTTCCTTCTACAGACGCAGGCATGGAGAACTTCCAGGTGCCGAAATTGTAATGTGTTCCGCGGAGGTTTGGATGCCCTTCCAAGTGGCCGCCGTGCAGCTTTCCCCAAAGAAGGCGGATTACGCGCACAACCTTGGACGCGTGGGCGAGATCTTCGCCCAGGCTGATGCCATGACCCCCAGGCCCGACGTGCTGGTGTTCCCCGAAACAGTCCTCTCCGGATATTTCCTGGAGGGGGGTGTGCGGGACGTAGCCAGAACACGGGAGAACCTCTTCAGAGACCTGCTGGACCAATACCGAAAGCACGTGCGCTCCGATCGGCCTATGGACGTGGTGCTGGGCTTCTACGAATTATATCGGGGCAATTATCATAATGCCGGCCTCTATGCTACGCTCACCCCGCTAGAGGGCTGTAGTCTTCAGCCATGTGTGCGGCACGTGCATCACAAGTTCTTTTTGCCCACATACGGGGTGTTTGATGAGAAGCGCTTTGTGTCCCGTGGGAGGACGATCCAATCCTTCGACACGCGGTTTTGCCGCGCTGCCGTTCTCATCTGCGAAGACGTATGGCATTCCATAACCGCCACCCTTGCCGCGTTGGATGGAGCTCAGGTCATCTACGTGCTGAGCGCATCGCCTGGGCGCGATTTCGTAGGCGAAGACTTGGGAAATCTGGCGCGGTGGAAGCGCATCCTGCCCGAGATTGCAGCCGAGCACAATGTTTGGGTGGTCTACAGTGGTCTCGTGGGCTTCGAGGGAGGGAAAGGTTTCACGGGGTCGTCTTGTGTGGTGGATCCATGGGGTAAAGTGCGCGTCATGGGTTCGGTATTGGGTGAAGAGATCATCACAGCGCCTCTGGATCTGGACGAGATTGCTGTGGCGCGTGCGGCCTCGCCCATGTTGGCGAACCTCAACTCCGCCTTGCCTGATGTGGCGATTGCCCTGGATGCCTTGGCCAAACGGCCCCATTGGAACCGGAGCGAGGCCTTTTTGGCAGACGACATTGCCGGTCCCATGCCGGAACCCGATATGAGGCAGGAGCTATGAGGCACCTCCCGGTGATTGCTGCTGTGCCGCCCGACCCTTCGAGCGACGAGAACCTCGCCATCAATGCGCCATTGCTTGAGGAGTGGCTTGTGGCGTTCCTTCAGGATGAGATTGTACGTCGGCGCGGCTTCCAAAAGGCTGTGGTTGGCCTCTCAGGCGGTGTGGACTCATCCCTCACCGCATTTCTCTGTGCAAAGGCGCTCGGCCCTCAAAATGTCTACGGTATCCGAATGCCCTATCGCACAAGCAGTAAGGAGAGTTTGGAGCACGCGCAGCTCGTGGTGGACCAACTGGGCATTCAATGCCGCACCATCGAAATCACGGACGCTGTGGATGGATATCTCAAGTTCGAGCCCGAAGCGGATGGGCGCCGCCGAGGGAATGTAATGGCACGCATGCGCATGATCGTTCTGTTCGACCAATCGGCGGCTCTCCGTGCACTCCCCGTGGGTACGGGCAACAAAACCGAGCGCCTGTTTGGGTACTTCACGTGGCATGCAGATGACTCACCGCCGGTAAATCCATTGGGCGACCTCTATAAAACGCAGGTGTGGATGCTTGCGAGGCACATGGGGGTGCCGGAGGTGATTGTGAGTAAACCGGCCTCGGCAGACCTGATTGTGGGGCAGACGGACGAAGGGGATTTCGGCATCTCCTACGTGCAAGCCGATCGGATCCTCTACTACCTTTTGAAGGGCTATTCGACGGAGCACATCATCAACATGGGTTTTCCCGCCGACGATGTGGCCCTGGTACAGCAAAAGGTGGCATCCACGCACTGGAAGCGCCATTTGCCTACTACGGCGATGCTCTCCACAACCTCCATCAACGATTACTATCTGCGACCTGTGGACTACTGAAAGGTTGGGGCGCAGGATTAGGCAAGCAGCTTATTGAATAAACGGTCTGCAGACAAGTCGCCCAGCAGGTTTTCGTGCGGAGGCACGCTATGAACGCCCTCAGAACTGCCGCCACAGGCGCTCGGATGCTCTTCAATCATCCGGACCTGGTGCGGTGGTACCTACGCAACAAGCTTCGTGTAAGAGGATTGTTACGCGAGCAGCAACACGCAGACGGCGTGAGCCGCTATCCGCTGGGTATTACCTTCAAGCCTACCTTCAGTTGTAACCTGCGGTGCAAGATGTGCTCCTTCGTAGCGAATGGGGCAGTGTTTACCAATCCCAAAGATAGCCTTCCGTTGGAGGTGTGGAAGTCCGTAGTGGACGATGTGCGGCCTTGGCGTCCATACATCTGGTTCACCGGGGGCGAACCCACGTTGTATCCGCATTTTGTGCCTCTGGTTCGGTATATCAAGGAACAGGGGCTCATGGCGGGTGTAACTACCAACGGCACCACCCTTCGGCAAAAAGCAGCAGAGATCATGGAGGCACCGATGGATCTGATGGTGGTCTCCATTGACGGCAAGGGGAGCATCCACAATGGCGTGCGGGGTCACGAACGGGCCTATGACCGTACCATCGAAGGCGTCCAAGAGATACAGCAACTTAAGAAGCGCCTCGGAAGCCGAAAACCGGCCATCATCGTGAATTGCGCCATGACGCCGGACAACTACGAATACATTACGGATATGGTGGAGGTGGCCGAGATGCTGGGCGCGGACGCACTCAACTTCCAGCATCTGTGGCAACTTACCAGCGGCATGGTAGAGCGGCACAATCAGAAGTGGGGTGCCTACCACTGCGTCTCGTACGACGACTGTGGAGGCATGGAGCCCAAACCCATGGACGCGGAGAACGTGATTCGGGTTGTGCACGAAGTGAAGCGCATGGATGCCCGGATCCCTGTTTTGTTCCATCCAGAAATCACGGATGACGAGATCCGCACGTATTACAATGAGCCGGAGGTGTTTGTACGGCGAAGGCCGGCTGCCTGTGCCTGGCTTAATACGGACATCCTGCCCAATGGGGACGTGTCGCCCTGCTTCGATATGGTTTGCGGGAATATCACCGAGGAGCGCTTCTCTGACATCTGGAATGGTTTCGCCTTCCGAGAGCACCGCAAGCGTCTTAGTGTGGAGGGGGACTTCCCCATCTGTGCCCGATGTTGTGCTTACTGGCGGCGTGATTAGCCCCCTGCCGGCGGGCGGGAGGCGCGATCATGAGTTCTGAGGACACAGAACCCGTCTCCACCGATGCCATCATCCTGGCCGGCGGAAGAGCGCACGTTGAGCTGGCCGAGCTTACCGGTACACCGGTGCGTGCCCTTTTTCCCTTCCGCGGCAAACCTTTTGTGCAATGGGTCTACGAAGCAATCCGCGCGGTTCCCGGGATCGGACGAATCGCGGTGGTGGGACCCGTGGAGCACCTGCGCAACGTGCCGCATGTGGCCGAGGCTAGCCTCCTGGTTCCTGAGAGGGATAGCATGGAGGCGAACCTCTTTGCGGCCATCGCGGAACTTCTTCCGCACGGGCGGCTGTTGGCTGCTGCGTGCGACAATCCTCTGGTTACTTCGGAGGCCTATCGCGACTTTCTGGCCCGATGCCCTCCTGATGCGGGCGTTTGTTACCCGGTTCTGGAATATGGCGCGTTTCTGGCCGAGTTTCCTGGGGCGGCAAACATTCCGGTGCGGTTGCGCGATGGGGTATTCATTGGGGGAGACTGTGTCCTTTTCGCATGCCGCGCAATCCCCAGAATCCAGGCGGCTATCCGGCAGGTAGCTGCAGCGCGCAAAAGCCTATGGCGGATGGTGAACCTTTTAGGATGGCCTTTCACGCTTCGCTTTGTGATGAGGCTGGCTACGAGCAACGAGGTGGAGAGGCGCGCGAGCGCAATCGCAGGCGTTCCCGTGCGCTTCGTACGGAATTGCCATCCGGCGTTTGCCGTGGATATTGATGATCCCGACGATTGGCGCTACCTCACGCGGTGGGACCTGCGTCAGCAATCCTCAAGATAGGTGGATGCGACGGTGATAGAGCCACCACTCCAGCATGAGGATGGCAATGAGGACGCCGGCCAGGGCAGGGGCTAATTCCTGGGAAACGATTACGCTCCCACTTCTTTGGTCTTTAGGGTGACGACCGGACATCGGTGCCGGGGCCGGCAGATCGGGTTTCCGTGGCGCGATTTGGGACTCGTTGTAATCCGCTAGGTTTGCCGCGAATTGGAACACGTATCCCCCGGGGCCTTGCGCCGTGTAGGTGCCAACTTCGTCCGTGTCATCGAACACCGCTATTCCCGACGGGGCCACGGGAACGGAATGCCGAGTGCCATCTGGCTTGGTGACGATAACCTGCGTAACGCCGATCGGTGCTCGAATGGTGGCCGGTATGCCCGCTTGAATTTGGTCTGAATGCTCATCGGCGTGGGCAGTCCAATGAAGAAGGTTGGAAAGGAAGATCGGGTACCCCACCGTAAGAGGGAAGGGGCCATGCGCCAGGTCCAGGTTAAAGCCCAGCCATATCGTACGGTAACCACCTTCCTCTCCAACAACCATGGCAGAACCACCGGCGCAGGAGGCAATCCCTCGAGCCCACGTCTTCGGTTGTGCCACGCTCATCGCAGTCCACTGTACGGAGGTAAGATCCACGTACCTCAGGACGGGGTGGGCGGCATCGGGCACGATTACTCCCTGATTATGGGCCACCCCGATCTTTTGGGCCGGGGCGCGGTTTGCCGTGCAGTTTACAAACACATAATTCCCCGGTGGAAGCGTTTGTGGGCACGCGCCATCGAAGATCACAACGTCGTAATTCGCCGGTCCTTTGAATGCAGCAAGGGAGGTTTCCGTTAGCTCAACCGACGCATCCGCCTGGATGCCCTCCTCAAGGAATACGTCGCCGGCACCCACGAGAAGAGCTCGAATGGGTTTGGCGGGATGGATGATGAGGTACGCACGATTGTCTTCCGCGAAATCATCGTGTACCTCTAGATTGATTGTCAGGAGCAAAGGAGTAGCCGGTTCGGGTATCTGGAAGAACTCGGGCCGCTCACCGTGGGGCTCGAGTGTGACTTCGTGGGCATCCAAGAGGGTGCTGCCAGAAAGGACGTCCATTGTGAAGGTGCGGCGCTTGCTATCGAAATTGTGCAAGGTGGCCAACACATCCACCATGCCATCACGGGCAAGGGATCGGCGATAGTCTGCAGCGATAATTCCCACGTTGTTGGAGGAGCGGCCGATCGCGTGGAAAAGAATGTGTGCCTTCCCAAGGTTCACCCCGCCAACTTGAGGAAAGCCGCCGTCGGAGAATACGTGGATCTCACCCTCGCTCCTGGGTGCAACCACGGCAGCCGCGAGGCTCAGGGCGCCTTGCATGTCGCAGGAAGCGGCATGGGGCCGCAACTGGGACACGGCTTGCGCGAGTTCACTCCGCCGATCTGTGAAGCCTGTAACGGCAATGGGCCGGTTCGCAGCGGCGATTACCATTCCGGCATCTTGGGGGGCCATGGCTGCGATTACGCTTCGCGCCAGTTCTTGTGCTTGCGCCAGCCGATTGGGCCGCACATCGGTGGCCTCCATGGATGCTGATGTATCCATGATGAGCACGATACTACGCCCGGTTGCCGTCGTCCTGCGCACGTAGGGCCGTGCAAGAGCCATAACAAGGAGGAGCGCGGCCAGGATTTGGAGGATGAGGAGCAGGTTCCTGCGTAGGCGCTGGAAGGGCGCGTTCGCCTGAACATCACGGATGACGCGCTCCCAGAGGAGAGTAGAGGGGACCACCACATCCCGCCGTCGCAACTTCAAAAGATACATGGCGATGATGAGGGCTGCCACCGGGAGCAACCATAGGAACATGAGTGGTGCTAGCCAACCCATGGGTGTGGAACCTCGATATTCTCCGGCCGGAGTGCGATGCTACCGTCCTTAGCCCGCTACGTAACGATGCCTGCCTGGTGCAGGTGCTTCAACACGATCCCTTCAAACGCCTGCCCGGAGGACGCCCGCACGTAATCTGCCCCTGCGCGTCGGGCGAAGTTCCTGATATCAGTGCAAAAGGCTTCCAGGGCCGCTTCATACCTTTTGAGTAGAGCAGGGGTAACGCTCATCTCTCGCGCATCGCCGGTTTCACTATCCAGGATGCGGATATCTCCTGCAAGATCGGGGTGGATCTCTTCCTCGGCGAGCACATGCACAAGCACAATCTGGTAGCCGCGAGCTAGAAGGGCACGTACGCCCTCTTTCCAGCCCGCGTCCATAAAGTCCGAGATCAGGATCGCGAGCCCGCGTTGGCGTGTTTGTGTGGCAAAGGCACGCAAGTTTTGAGCAAGTGCGGCGGCGCCAGACGGTGTCAGGTTGTTCAAGGCACGAAAGAACGGGATCACGGCCGCCCTTCCGCGCCGCGGGGGAAGGCCCGGTAGCCTTTTGCCGTGCGTTGCGTGGTCCCCGTTGGAAAGGATGGTAAGGGACACGCGGTCATAGCCGGTCATTCCGATGTAGCCGATGGCCGCGGCTACCTTGGTGGCAAAGCGCAGTTTGGACGGCGTGCCGAAGCCCATACTGGCGCTGGCGTCAAGCAGGAGGGCTATGTAAAGGTCTTCCTCCTCCACAAAGAGTTTCACGAAGAGCTTTTCCAGGCGAGCGGCGAGGTTCCAATCCACGTAGCGCAGATCATCGCCCAACGTGTATTCACGATAGTCTGCGAACTCTACGCTGGTTCCCCGATGTATGGAGCGCTTTTCGCCCTTCATCTGTCCCGGGAAGGCCTTGCGGGCGGCGAGGGAGAGCCCCTCGAGCTTCCGAAGAAAGGCCGCATCGAGAATAGGTTGCTCCGTGGGTAGCCGTGCCGCGTTAGGGTTGGTCGAGTTCATCGGGTGCGGTGGGTGTACGCCGAGTGTTTGCGTGGGCTGCTTTCTGTTGCCGTGATTGTTGCACGCGGAACCAATCGAGCATGGTCTTGCCTGCGCCGGCGTAGTCTCCTAACTCCTGTTGGATGCCGGCGATTCTTGGAAGGACTTCCAACGGGTCTTGCCCTAAACGGATGCTCCGACGATACCACGTGAGCGCCTCGCGGAGGTGACCAAGCTGGTGGGCTTCGTCCCCCTTCCATTCGGTCCAATTGCCGGACCAGGGCATCCACCACACAGAACAAACGGTAAGAGCGAACAATCCGGCCATGGAGAGGGAGGCGGCAACGTGGCGGCGCTTCGCAATGAAGAGCCAACCGGCGGACAGCCCCAGCAGGAAGCCGCCGGCGTGGGCGGCGTTTCCAATCGCCATGAGGTGCGTGATCGTAGCCACTACACAGAGGGCGCCCCAGATCAACAGGTACTTGAGGTTTGTGGGAGTGGCAATGGATTGCCAGCGGGGAACTTGGCGCCGCCCGGCCCACATGAGGCCGAACATCGCGTAGTCTACCCCCGATGCTCCGATAGCGGTATGACCGGTGAGGGCGAGCTCGCATCCGCCGCCGACTACTCCGGATGCCACGAAGAAGAGCAGCCATGCCAGCGGGTGGAGTGTCTCCTCAAGAGCAGAACCCAGTGCATACAACCACAGTAGGTCGAAGCCAAGGTGGATCAAGTTGGCATGAACGAAGACCGAGGTCAAAAGAGAATAGTACCGGCCGTCCCATACCTCCGAGGGGGGCAAGGCGCTGGAGTTTCGGAGATCTGCGAGGATCGGCGCATGGATGGACGGGTTCACCCAGTAGGCCGCGGTGAAGAGGATGCAAAGAGCGCACGCCGTCCATGTGAGGAGGGGCAAGCGTCGGCGCGGAGGTGTTCGCCAAGCGGCTTCGTCAAGGTTCCGCACTCTGTTTCCCCCTCAGTTGCCATATCCCATAGATGACACGCCGCTATTCATCGGCCAAGCAGCACGTTCCTGCTTGGGTCAAGCGCTCCGGGGCGTGTCCCTTGCAATCGGCTCGGCCGGGACCTGGTCCATCTGACCGCAGTTGATGGCTTCTTGGAGTTCCCTCATGCGGTTGAGGATCTCGGTGAAACGCTGGCCAAAGGGTGTAAGCGTGTAGGTTACGCGCACAGGGGGCTTGTCCCCATAGACGTTGCGGGCTAATAGGCCGTATCGCATCATCTTGCCCAGACGCTGGTTCATCACTTTGGCCGAGAGCCCCGGGCACGCGCGGAGCATGGCGCTGGGCCGGCAATGGCCTGCGGAGATGAGGTCTAGCAGTTGAAGCGACCATTTGCAGCCTACGATCTCCTCCATCATGGAGGCCACCGGAGGCGGCGTAGAAGCTCGGGACGCACGTACCATGGAGTAACCCGGTTACCTAAAAGTACATTCTTGCGCATATTGCCATTCCGGATATACCCTTTTACCGGTGCGGCACGCAAGTGTCGCGCACATACAACGCCGGAGGAGGTTCTCACAATGCGAGAGAAAGCAACGTTCTACCATGCGGGATGCCCCGTATGCGCCGAGGCCGAGCATACGATCCTGGCCGCTTTGGACCCTACCCGCTTTCAAGTAGAGGTGGTGCATCTTGGCCAATCGAAGGATCGTATTGCAGAAGCCGAGCGCCTGGGAGTTAAGTCCGTGCCGGCCCTTGTATTGCAGGACACGGTGTTCCACATCAATTACGGAGCAGGGATCGCGGACTTGAAGTAGGGGGTGATGGGGAGGGGCGCCCGCTCCTCCCCATTCTACAACTCATAATCCGATGCGGGTATCTCGATACGGCGCTTCTCCCACATAGCCTGGTTCGCGCGCACGGCGGCTACTGTGGCTGCGAGACCCTGCTTCCAATCGCACGAAACCGGGGCGCCGGTCCGGATGCTGTTGAAGAAGTCTTCCATCTCAAGCATATAATCGTCTTTGCCGGCGACGTTGCCACTGATGGTCTTCTCCCCCACTTTCACGCCGGTTTGGCCGAGCTTCTTGGTAGCCTCCGGGTCCAGCACGAGGCCCTTCTGTCCACGTTGCCCGGTGACGCCGTGCACCGCGTTCTTCATCCAGTCTTCTTCTTGCGCGCCGGGCTCCTGGTAGAATTGCCCTCCCGTCTGTTGCGACACGATGAGGGTTCCCTTTGTACCCATGAACTGCTCATAGAAGCCATCATATTGATTGGTGGTAAGCGAAGTGTAGTTAAGCTTGCGCCCGCCCGGGTATTCGAAGATGACCTCTACGTTGTCGAATACGGTTCTATCCTTGTACCAATCAATGCCGCCCATACCTACCACAGCCGTAGGATAGGCGCCCAGGTACCAATTCACCACGTGGATCTGGTGCGTACCCAGTTCTGCCATAAGGCCTTGGGAAAGGTCTTTGTATAGGCGCCAATTCCAATGCCGGTCATCTGTGTCGGGAGGGACCGGGCGGCGCCAATTGGAATTGAGGCCGCGGTTCCATTGGGCGCGCACGTGGGTGACCTTTCCTGCGATTTGCCCCTTGTTGAGCAATTCCCACCCGTGATTGTAAAGGATGCTGGACTTACGCTGGTGGCCGATTTGGAGGATGCGTTTGTTGTTGATGGCCGCACGGGCCATTCTCTTGGCATCCTCGATGGAATAGGCCATCATCTTTTCGCAGAACACATGCTTGCCGGCTTCCAGGGCCGCGATGGCGATGCGCGCATGTTCGTATAGGGGAGTGGCGATGAGAACCGCCTCAATATCCTTGCGGTCCATTACCTGCCGAAAATCTTTATATCCCTGTGCGCCCGGTACGTCGCGGAGGGCTCTGTTGAGGTGGGGTTCATAGATATCGCAGATGGCCAACATCCGCACTCCTGGAACACTGAGGGCGCGCTTAAGATCGGTGCCATATCCCTGGGCACCCACGCCTATAAAGGCGCAGTTCACCGGCCGGGCTTCTTTCAGAGCCTCTCGTCTGCGCTCCTCGGCTTCGGCAACCTCGGTGAGGCTTATTCCGAGAGCGGCTGCGATTGCAGCGCCACCTTTCAATAACTCACGGCGTGAAATGCCGGCGGGTTGAAATGTGATCTGTGGTGCATCCATAGGAGCCTTCCTCCTCAAGTGTCCTGAAGCCTGAATTCAACAGGATATTCCCGCTGCACGTCAACCATCCGGGGCTTGTGGAAGGTCGTTGCTGGATGGAGCGTCTGTGCTTTTGGAAGGTATCCGGCCGAATCGGCTCACGCGCACGCCCTCCGCCTCTTCTTCTACCATGATCACTCCAAGGTTCGGATGGAGGCGGCAAAATTCCTCTGTGCCCTCCCGCCCCAGCACAAAGAACGCTGTCGAAAGGGCATCGGCCTCCATGGCTGTCGGCGCAATAACCCATACACTCAACATCCCCTGGACTGGCCAGCCGGAGCGCGGGTCCACGATGTGGCAATACCGCTTGCCTTCGTGCTCGAAGAACTGCTCGTAATTGCCCGATGTGGAGAGGGCTTGATCACGCAGCAACACGGTCTCGATAGGGGTGGCGCGGTCCCTCGGGTCTTTGAGTACAAACTCCCATCCCTCGGCCTGCGGCGGAGCCCCCAGGGCGTAGATGCTGGATTGACCTCCATGAAGAAGGGCGGCGCGCACACCGTAAAACCTGAGCCGCTCGGCAGCTTCGTCTAGGGCGTATCCCTTACCTACGGCTCCAAGTTGAACCTCCATCCCTGGGGTGGAGAACCAAACAAGCTGCTCCTCGTCGTCGAACACGATCCGGTGTGAGCCCACACGCGGAAGCAATTCTTGTATCTCTTGGGGTGAGGGTACGCGAGGCTTACCCTCATGAAAACCCCATGCCCGTATGAGGGGAGCCGCGGTGATATCCAGCGCTCCGCCCGTTTGGGCACTCAAATCTGCGCATCGTCGCAGCAACAAATAAAGACGAGGCTCCAGCCGTACCCATTGATTGGAAGCGTGGGCATTCAGTCGGGCAATATCGCTGTCTGGTTTATAGTGGCTAA
>Ga0078972_1003739_pt1 | contig 44391 bp, 38 predicted proteins | sample YelNatPaOPGAMG01_FD_67568 | JGI IMG/M metagenome (GOLD analysis project Ga0078972, IMG submission 67568) | Hot spring thermophilic microbial communities from Obsidian Pool, Yellowstone National Park, USA - OP-RAMG-01 (SPADES assembly) (version 2) | ecosystem: Environmental > Aquatic > Thermal...
CAAGTGACTTAGACAGTCATTTATTAGTGCCCACATCAAATAGCAGTCCAAACTTGGGCTATGAGGTCTACTATGCTCAAGAAGGATCTAGCTCGACTTACCCTTACGCCTATCTAGATGTAGACGATACTGATAGCTATGGTCCAGAGACAATAACTATATTAACAAGGCTTACACAGAAGTATAAGTACTTCGTCTATCATTATGGAGGGAGTGGCGATCTTGCTCATTCTAGTGCTGTAGTTAAGGTGTACGTAGGAAATAGTCTTGTAAAGACCTATAATGTCCCTACTTCACAGACATCTGGCTATCGTTACTGGTATGTCTTTGATATAAACGCGGATGGGACTATTACAGATAAGAATGTAATCCAATCTAGTGCACCTACTCTCCCATAGGTATAAGTTTCAAAGGGGGGAGGCTTTTAGCCTCCCCCCTTTGTGGTATAGGTGATTTTCATGTTTACCCACTCAACAAAATCCAGGAATCTTGACAATAGGGATAGGTATATTCTATTATATAATTGACTGGTTGGTCAGTCAGAGAGAACTATGAAGAAGAAAGAAGAGATATTGGATTCTGCCCTTAAACTTTTTTTTGAAAAAGGATTTAATGAGACCTCTATAGAGGAGATCACTAAACTGGCGGGGGTCTCAAAGGGAAGTTTCTATACCTATTTTCAATCAAAAGAAGACCTCCTCTCTGAGGTAATCAAGACTGCTATAGAGGCTACCAGGAAAGGTTTTACCAAACTTTCAAAAGAAGAATATATCGATCCCATAGCCTCTCTTAAATCGTTCTTTGAGCTAAACCTGGATCTGGCTAAAAACTATTCCTCGAGTATCCTTACCCTTATTAGAGAGGTAAGTTTTGCCCCTATAAAGGTAAGGACTAGGGTTACCGAGTCTTTCAGTAAGGCAGTAGAAGAAGAACTGAGGAAATTTATTACCCTTATAAAGGGTGACTGTAATAATACCGATATAACTATACTGTTGGGTACGGTAATAGTCTTCTGGATGGACCTCATATTTAATAAAGATGTCCCTCCAATCGAAGAATTGAGTAAGAAGGTCTGGTTTGGAATAGGAGGTAAGAATTTATGAAGATTATCGCAAGATTAATAGTAAAGGGAAGGGTATTTCTCTTTATTCTATTCCTTATTATGGCAGTTTTCTTTGGAATCCTTTTGCCAAAGCGAGGGCTTACCTTTGATATATTTAAACTCCTTCCCAGAGATATGGAATCACTTCAAGGTATTGAGATATTAAATAATAAGGTCCTTCATGGCCCTGATTGGACTATTCTCTGTAAAAACGACGATCAGTTCGAGGTAGAGAGACTTGTAGAGAGGTTGAATGAGTTACCATTTGTATCCTCTGTAAGCTGGCTCGGTGAGAGGCAGGATATATCATTACCTAAAGAGATGTGGAATGAATCTTACAGTACATACTATAAGGATGGTAACTATAAAATTCAGGTGAGCATAAACCCAAGTAAGACATATAAGTCTCAGATCGATGAGCTAAGAAGGATATTACCGAGCTGGGCTAGCCTTACAGGTACTGAGGTGATAGCACATGATATGGAGGTATACTTTAAAGGTTCAACATTAAAATATTTTCTCCTTGGGATCTTGCTTGTTAGCATCTTTCTCTTATTAGCCTTCCCAAATATATGGGGTCCGATATTTATAGTCTTTTCTATGATAGTGGGTGTAATCATAAATCTTGGCATCTCTACATTGATTGGAACGAAGGTATATTATATAGTTGATACACTTGCCGCTATACTTCAAGTTGCAGTAACCCTTGACTATTCCCTCTTTCTCTTTCATAGATATGAAGAGGAGAGAGCCTCTCTAGATAAGGAAAAGGCTATGGAGGAGGCAATCTTGGGTAGCCTTAAACCTATACTCCTAAGCTCTTTAACTACATTGGCAGGATTTTTTGCTTTGACCTTTGCCAGGCTTGGTTTTTACACCCAGGCTGGGGAGATTCTTATTAGAGGGGTTTTGATATCAACTATTACTACTGTCGTTCTTTTAGCCTCTCTTCTTGTAATATTTGATAGACTTGTTAGTGGAAGGAAGCACAGGATAATACCCATAGGCGTAGGGAATCTTGGTAGATTTATCGGTAAGCATTTATATATCTTTATAGTAGTTTTTATCTTCCTACTTGGTATGTCATATTATTCCTCTTCCAGGGCGGAGCCTATCTTTGATCAGAATTTATTCTTACCTTCTAGTATACCATCTATAGCTACTCTTAATGATGTAAATAGAATTTTTGGTGGAGTAGAAAGTATTATTATAGTTACTAAGGAAGGTGCTAAGGGTTTAGAATCAGCACTGAATGAGCTCAAAAAGGTCCCTGAAGTAAAGGGTATATCTTCATATTTTAATATTCTAGATCCAGCCCTTCCTATAGAATTCTTACCAGAGAGAATATTTAAAAGATTTAATGGTGGAGGTTATACATTTGCATCTATATTGATAGATAGATTGGGGGAAAAGGAATGGATAGCTTTAAGGGCTAAAATTTCCAGGTTACTTAAAGAGAACATAGAAGGGGAAGTCTATATAACAGGTGAATCGGTCCTCTTAAGGGATGTAAAGGAGGTATCAGAAGAAGACCAGACAAAGGCATCTAGGATCTCCTTTTACTTAATACTATTGATCGTCGCCCTGGGTTTCTTGTCGTTTTCTGTCCCACCTGTTCTTGTGGCTATTATTCAGACAGCTATCTGGTTGAATATTGGATACTATTTTCTATTTCATATCTCGATGCCATTTTTTATCCCTACTCTTCTTAGTACTATACAACTTGGTTCTACCATAGATTATAGCGTCCTCTTGACATCTAGATACGAGGAGGAGAGGAGAAATGGTCTTCTCCCGATCGATGCTATTAATGAGGCTGTGCATTGGAGTTCACATTCTATAATTACGAGTGCTGGGACGATGCTATTAATGAACTTACCAGTGGCAATATTAAGTGATATCAAGCTTTTGAGTCTTACTATGGCCAGCCTGGCAAGGGGGGCTTTTTTAAGCTTGTTAGTCGTGACGTTTCTTCTACCAGGAGTTTTAGTAGGTTTTGATAAAATTTTTAGATACACTACTTATAGATGGAGCAAGGAGGTTGAAGAAAATGAGAAGAATTAGTGCTATATTATTGGTCCTGTTCTTATTTGTATCATCATTGGCAAGTGCTAATGGCTTTTATGTCTCCGATGACGAAACTGTATATCTTATAGTGAATCCTGACAAGGGGGTAGAAAAGACTATTGTTATAGATTGGATAAGGGTAGATGGAAATGGCGATTATACAGTTTATGATGTTGGAAGCGGGTTAGAAGACGTAAAAAAGATTCTAGGAGATGGAAGTGTGGTTGTTGAGAATAATAGAATAAAGGTTTCTGGAAAGGTAGATGGTTTTGCCGATATCTATTATAGAGGAGAGACGTCTAAAAATCCACCAGTAACTTTGAGCCTGAGATACTTTCTAGATGGTAAAAGGATTGGATATAAAGATGTTATTGGCAAGAGTGGAACATTAAGGATTGAGTTTCTTCTAGAGAATAAACTTCCCCATTATGTGAGGATTAATAACTCCCTAGAGGAGATATATACGCCATTTATTGCTATAATAAATGGAAGTCTTCCTACTTCTAGGGTGAAGGAATTGAAGTTATCTGAAGGTGGGACAAAAACGGTTATAGGGAGTAATATGAATTTTAGTCTTACCCTTATGCCTCAACCAAAGGCTTCAGGTTGGTTAGAGGTCAGTATGGACAAGATATCTTTTTCTTCTATACAGATAGTGGTAATTCCCTCTTTACCTACGATTCCAAGCCTTACAGAGACGATAAATAAGTTTACAGGTAGTATCACTCAGATGGACCAGATACTTGATTTTCAACAAAAACTGCTTAAACAGATGGCGGGAGAGATAAAACAGCAAAGAGAGAGCAAGGGATTAAAGAATACAGGAGAAGTTCTAGACAATATCGGGTCTGGTATAGAGGGTGTGAAAAAAGATGAGGTAAATATTGATGAAATTTCAAGATATCTCTCTGATGCCTACAATAGGAATGAGGATATAATAAGCATTTTGAAAGGAATAAATGATACTAAATCCCTGGATATGATAGGTCTTCTGGAGAATGACCAGAAGAGATTAAAAACTATGATTACAAAGCTTACGGAGATAAAGAAAGACCTTGATAATCTCTTAACTACCTTACAAGGTATAGATGTAGATGGTATAAAAGGACTTATGAATAGCTTAGAGAGGATAGAGATGAGTCTTAATGCAATAGCAGAAGGGGGAGTGGTGGGGTTTGTAATGATTCCTGGTTTAAATATGCTTAGAGAAGGGATAAAGGGAGGAAAGACCGAGATAGATGTTACAAAAGAGAGGATGAAGGTGATGAGTGATCTGGCTAAAAAGTATGATACCTTTATTGGAAAACCTCAAGATGCCAAGAATAGCAGTGTGAGATTTATTTATTATATAAAATTCGAGAGGTAATAATCGACTCTATAAACTTTGCGTAAGGTATCGTGTGTATAATTTTAGGGGCAGACAGAATTGAATTATTTACATAAAAATCTTTTTTTGTTATAATAGGAACAGATTGAATAAAGAGGTGGTAGACTAATGAAGATTACAGATGTAAGGATAAGAAAAGTTGCCTCCCAGGAAGGGAAGGTAAGGGCTTTTGCGTCAGTGACCTTTGATGATGCCTTTGTAGTGCATGGTCTTAAGGTGATAGATGGTAAGAATGGGTATTTTGTAGCTATGCCAAGAAGAGATGTTGGTAATGGGGAGTTTAAAGATATAGCCCATCCTATCAACAATCAGATGAGGGAAAATATACAGAGTGCTGTTTTAGAGGCATTTAATAAGGCTCAATAGTAGGTTTAACTGGGGCGTCGCCAAGTGGTAAGGCATGGGACTTTGGATCCCATATTCGTAGGTTCGAATCCTACCGCCCCAGCCAATATTGTATAAGGAGGGGAAGATGTTTACTGGAATAGTCCTTGCTGGTGGTATAGGGGTAAGGATGAAGTCTGATTTTCCTAAACTTTCTCATAAACTACTCGGTAAGCCTATTATAAAATATGTGCTAGATAATGTCTCCAGGTTGAATCTGGAAAAAATAGTGGTAGTAATTCCTCCAAACTTAGAAGAATATTTTAGAAAGATAGGAGGAAATGACTTCTTTTATATAACTCAGGTAAGTCCAAAAGGGACAGGTGATGCTGTTAGAATAGCCTCCTTAGAGATTAAAGATTCTAGTGATGTCCTGATTGTAAATGGAGACGCTCCTTTAATATCAAGTGAAATATTGGAGGGGATAATTAACTTTCATCTTGAGAATAGACCATCGGCTACGCTTCTTACAACAGTTCTAGCTGACCCAATGGCTTATGGAAGGGTTGTAAGGGATAATTCTGGTAGAGTGTTAAGAATCGTAGAGGCGAAGGATATAACCCCCGAGGAAAGAGATATTAGAGAGGTTAATACTGGGGCATACTGCTTTTCTGTAAAAGACCTCTTATTAGCTTTACCCAGACTTTCAGATAAAAATGCCCAGAAGGAATACTATCTTACCCAGGTGGTGGAGATTTTAAATGAGATGGGGAAAACAGTTATGGCTTATCCTACCGATCTGGGGTCTCTTGCCTTAGGGATAAATTCCAGAAAGGATTTGGCAGAAGCCACAAGAAGCCTTTTAAATAAAAAGATAGCCCAATTAATGGATGAGGGGGTAACTATTATCTTACCAGAGGCTACATACATAGAGCCTGATGTAAAGATAAAAAATGATACCATAATAGAACCATACTGTGTCTTAAAAGGGAATACTGTAATAGGAAGTAACTGTCGTATAGGTCCCTCTACATATCTTGATAATGCTAATATAGGAGATAACTGTGAGGTCTTCTATTCTATAATAAAGGATTCTACATTAGAGGAGTGTGTAAAGGTTGGACCATATGCCCAGATCAGAAATGGTGCCATCATAAAGAAAGAAGCAGCAATAGGTGATTTTGTAGAGGTAAAAAATAGTACTATAGGGAGTCACACAAAGGCGATGCACCATTCCTATCTCGGAGATGCAGAGATAGGTGAGAGGGTAAATATTGGGGCAGGAGTAATTACCTGCAACTATGATGGCAAGAAGAAGTATAAGACTATTATTGAAGATGATGCATTTATAGGGTCTAACTCTGATCTTATTGCCCCAGTAAGGATTGGAAAAGGCTCAGTTACAGGTGCAGGGGCTGTTGTTACAAAGGACGTAGAACCGAATACAGTGGTAGTGGGAGTCCCAGCTCGATTCCTTAAAAAGAGAGAGGAAGGAGGAGGAAGTGGATAGCAACATAAAGATATTCTCTGGAAATGCTAACATCCCCTTGGCTAAGGAGATAGCTGAATACTTAGGGATAAATCTGGGCCAAGGTTATGCAACTACATTTAGTAATGGAGAGATAAGAGTAAATATAGAGGAAAGTGTTAGAGGATGTGATGTATATTTAGTTCAGTCATTAAGTAATCCTGTTGACCACCATATAATGGAGCTTCTCATTATGATAGATGCCCTGAAAAGGGCATCTGCAGGAAGGATTACTGCTGTTATCCCTTACTTTGCATATGCGAGACAGGATAGAAAAACCCGACCAAGAGAACCTATATCTGCTAAGCTTCTGGCAAATCTCATAACTGTAGCCGGTGCTAACAGGGTACTTACTATGGACCTCCATGCAGGTCAAATTCAAGGTTTCTTTGATATCCCGGTAGACCCTCTCCAGGCTAGTCCTATACTGGCTGAATATATAAAGAGTTTAAACATAGAAGATGGAGTGGTTGTATCACCTGACGTAGGTGGAGTAGCAAGAGCAAGGGCATTTGCCTCTAGGTTACATCTTCCAATTGCTATCATTGATAAACGTAGACCAGCCCCAAATGAGTCCGAGGTTATGTATATAGTAGGAGAGGTAAAGGGAAAGGTCTGTATTGTCATAGATGATATGATAGATACAGGAGGGACTTTGATAAAAGGGGCAGAAGCCCTCTTAGAGGAAGGAGCGGTAGAGGTTTATGCTTGTGCTACCCATCCTGTGTTTTCTGGGGATGCAGTAGAATCTTTGAAGAAGAGTAATATTAAAAAGGTGATAGTAACTAATACTATAAAATTGGAAGAGTGTCAAGTCTTTGATAAGATAGTAGTGCTTTCAGTGGCAAAACTTTTTGCCGAGGCTATTGAAAGGATTTATAATAATAAATCAGTTAGCGAATTATTTGTATAGGAGGATAGATAAAACAATATGGAACAGATAGAACTTGAAGCTATGGTAAGGGACGTGAAGGGGAAGAAGGTAAAGAGACTGAGACGAGAAGACCTTGTTCCTGCTGTATTATATGGAAAACATCTCGAACAACCCCTTTGTCTTATGATGTATAAGAAGCCTCTGGTAAAGGTTCTTAGCTCTACCGATGGAGGCAGGGGGGTTCTATTTACTCTTAATATAAAGAATGGGGAAACAAGAAAAGAGTATGCAGTCCTCCAGGACATCCAGTACCATCCATATAAGTTAGATATAATTCATATAGATTGGCACGGAATAAGTCTTGAGGAAGAGATTACTACTACTGTCCCTATTATATTAAAAGGTGAGGCGGTGGGAACAAAGGTAGGAGGAGTATTAGAGGTAGTGTTAGAAGAGATAGAGATAAGGTGTTTACCTAAGGACCTACCACCTCATATAGAGGTAGATATAACTAATCTTAATGTAGGTGAGAGTATCCATATAAGAGACTTATCTCTTCCTGAAGGAATTACTCTTGTGTCTTCCGGGGATGAGGTGATAGCAACAGTAGTTGCACCTAGAGTTGAGGAAGAAATAACGGCTCCTGCGGAAGGAGAAGCCCAGGTTCAAGAAGAAACTACTGAGTAATTTCTAAGAGAAAAGAAGGAAGAACAATTTGTAATGGGTGATGAAAGGAATAGAAAGGCTTTAACCATCACCCATTACTTATAATCTTAATTATGATAAGATTAATAGTTGGACTAGGGAATCCAGGTATCCGTTATTCTAATACTAGACATAACGTAGGGTTTATGTATGTAGATGAGGCTATTACAAGATTTGGAAGGTGGGTGGAGGAGATAGGAAATGGTATATTAGGAAATATTACTGTAGAGGATAGAGATGTCCTGGTCCTAAAACCTCTTACATATATGAATAGAAGTGGCGAGGCTATTCCCGGTATCTTCCATCGATTTTCTATACTTCCTCAAGAGATGCTTATTGTTTATGATGACCTCTGGTTACCTCTAGGTAGTTTTAGAATAAGATTAAAAGGTTCAAGTGGTGGGCATAATGGGATGAAATCTATAATAAGTACAGCAGGAACAGAGGATATCCCGAGATTGAGGATAGGAATAGGTCCATTACCTGAAGGTGCAAATAGTGTAGATTTTGTGTTATCAGAATTTCAAGAGGATGAATTACAACTGTTAAATCAATCTTTAGAGAAGGCACTAGAAGCCCTCCCTCTGATAGTATTTGATATAGAAAAAGCTATGAGTAAATATAATAAAAAAGTAAAGGAATGAATCAAATACTTAGCCTTATCTCTAAAGAAAAGAAACTTATAGAAGGTTTAGAAGAGATAAAGAGAGAAAAGTTCTGTCGCCTGGGGATAAGTTCAGGCGGTATCCTTTCTCTAATATTAGGATTTTTCTTTTCTCAATTAAGGGTCCCTATAATAGTAGTTATGGAAAGAGAGGATGATATACCTGGCTTAGCAAACGATATAAAGACTCTATTTGATATAAATGCTACCTATATTACTTATGACCCTACTGATAGAGAAAATAGCTGGAGAAGAGCTGGTTTAGCAGCTGGATTTATAAAGGGGGAGTTCCCTATAGTTGTAACAACGCCAGAGAATATAGAGAACTTTCCTCTAGTAGGCGTCTCCCTATCGATCAGCAGGGAAACAAAATGGGACTATATAAATAGTACTTTATCTGAATTTGGTTATAAAAGGGTCTTTATGGTTGAAAAAAGAGGAGAATTCTCTATAAGAGGAGGAATTATAGATATATTCCCTGTAAACCTTCCCTATCCTATCAGGCTTGACTTCTTTGGAGATGAACTTACATATGCAAGAAAATTTAATATAGTCACTCAAAGGTCCATAGGGGATATAGAGTTTCCTATCAGTGTATTCCCAGCAAATACCGACCTGGTCTCTTCAGATATAAAAAGGGTGATATCTCCTGATACCTTATTTATTACTACCACTGCCAAATTTACACCCCCGGGGAAGACACTACTTGTTGAATCTGGTGATGATATTATAGGGGAAGACCCTCCATTTATTTACGGAGACATCAATAGTCTAAAAGAAAAGATTGAATTATGGATAAGTCAAGGTTTTGAAATATACCTTTATACGTTACAGGCGAAAAGACTCAAAGAGATTATTAAAAAGTGGAGGAATATAAATTTCTTTAAAAAGAAACTCTCAAGAGGTATAACTATCCCTTCTTTAAAGGTTATAATCCTCTCTGATAGAGAGCTGTTCAACTATGAATATGCGCCTACCTATCCTATCTCTCCCAGAGCTCAGATAGAGATCCCATTTGATATAGGGGATTATGTGGTTCATCCTCACCATGGAATAGGGAGATTTGTAGGGTTAGAAACACATAAGGTTGAGCTTGTGCCTAGAGAGTTTCTCGTATTAGAATTTGCTGAAGGGGATAGACTCCTAGTGCCAGTGGAACAGGTGGGAAGACTTGATAAGTATAGAAGTTTCAATAGTGAACCGCCCATCTTACATAGACTAAAGAGTCCAGAATGGTCTAGAATAAAGGCTAAGGTAGAAAATGATGTAAAGAATATAGCCAGAGGACTTATAGAGATAAGTGCTAAAAGAGAGATTACCCCTGGGATCTCTTTTAAAGGGGATAAGGAGATGGAAAAGGCTCTTGAGGAGAGTTTCCCTTATGAAGAAACACCTAATCAGAAGGAGATAATCGAGAGGGTAAAGAAAAGTATGGAAAGACCTAGGCCTATGGACTTCCTTGTATGTGGAGACCCGGGGTACGGTAAGACCGAGATTGCCCTTAGGGCGGCTTTTAGAGCAGTATTAAATGGAAAACAGGTAGCTATGCTTGTTCCTACCACTATTCTTGCGCATCAACACTATGAGACATTCAGAGAAAGGTTATCACCATTTCCCGTTAAGGTAGCTATGCTTTCTCGTTTCGTTCCTCCAAAAGAGATAAAGGAAATCAAGAGGGGTATAGCCAGAGGTGATATAAATATCATTATAGGAACACATAAAATCCTTTCTAAGGATATCTCATTTAAGAGTTTAGGACTTCTCATAATAGATGAGGAACACCGATTTGGAGTAATACAAAAGGAAAGATTGAAGGAACTCTTTCCTCTTGTAGATGTCCTTACCCTTACAGCTACACCTATCCCCAGGACCCTTTCGATGAGTCTATATGGGCTCAAAGAGGTAGGAATAATAGAAACCCCACCTGAAGGAAGACTACCCATATTTACCTATGTTGGAGAGTATGATGAAAGGATTGTAAGAGAGGCTATAGAGAGAGAACTCTCTAGAGATGGACAAATTTTTTACATACATCCTCGTATCGAGGGGGTGAAAGAATTAGAGTTTCGTCTTAAAGAACTCTTTCCACACCTGAGTATCGATATCCTCTATGGAACTATGGAAGAGGATGAGGTGGAGGAGAAGTTCTGGAAGTTCCACAAGGGTGAAACTAGGCTCCTCATCTCTACGGCAATAGTAGAGAGTGGAATAGACATACCAAACGCCAATACCCTCATTATAGAGGAGGGAGAAAAGTTCGGCCTTGCCCAACTCTATCAGCTAAGAGGAAGGATAGGGAGATCTGGTAGAAGAGGATATGCATATATCTTCCACAGTAAAAGGCTTACCCCTGGTGGAGAAGAACGCTTAAGGACCATTTATGAAAATACTGCCTTAGGTTCAGGTTTTAATATAGCTATGAAGGATCTAGAGATAAGAGGAGTGGGTAACTTACTAGGTAAGGAACAACATGGCCATATAATTGCTGTTGGTTTTGACCTGTATACGAAGATGTTAGAGGATGCGGTGAGAGAGTTACGAGGGGAACCTCTTCGGTGGAGGATTGAACCTACCGTTATAGATATAAATATCCCTGCCCTTATTCCAGATAGTTATATCCCTTCTCCTTATAAGTTAGAGGTTTACAGGAGGCTCTCTCTAGTCTCTTCTGTAGAGGAAATAGAAGACCTAAGGAATGAACTTATTGATAGGTTTGGTGAGATTCCAAAAGAGGTGAATAACCTGTTAAAGATGACTACCCTGAGGGTGTTAGCTCAGAGATATACAGTGAGAAAGATATCAATAACTGATGATAGGATATTGTTATCCTTTAGAGAGAAGGAAGACCATAAGGTATTAGAGAGATTAAGAAGGTTTGGTGAATTGAGAAGACTGAATGGAGAGAATTGGATATTGAAATGGTGGGGGGATAGGCTTGAGAAACTTACTAAATTAAAGGAGGTCTTTAGTGTTGCTTAAAGATTCACTTGGTAAGAAGTTAGAGGAACTTTTTTCTATAGGTAAGGTCTTAAGGAAGGAGTGCCCCTGGGACTCAGCTCAGGACCTTGATAGTATTAAATATACCTTAAGAGAGGAGGCATATGAGGTCATTGAGACGATAGAGGAGAAGGACCTGGGACATATGAAAGAGGAACTAGGGGATTTATTGTTTAATGTATTCTTTTTATCCATCATAGCAGAAGAGGAAACTGCATTCACTATAGAAGATGTAGTTGATGGTATTATTTCGAAACTCATAAAGAGACATCCACACGTCTTTGGTGATGTAAAGGTAGATAGTGCTGAGGCGGCACTTGCCAGTTGGGAAAAGGCAAAGAGTAAAGAGAATAAAAGACTTATGGATGTTCCATTAAATCTTCCCGCCTTAGTATTGGCTCAGAAGGTCCAGAATAGAGCTAAAAGGATTGGTTTTGACTGGAATGACTATTCTGGCCCTAGGGGAAAGATTGAGGAGGAACTAAAAGAACTTGATAAGGCAATAAAAGAGAATGGAAATATAGAAGAAGAAATAGGAGACCTATTGTTTTCTGTTGTTAATACTGCTAGACTATTGGGTATAGACTCAGAGGATGCATTAAGAAAGACGGTGAAGAAATTTATCAAGAGATTTGAAGAGATGGAAGCCATAGCAAAGGAGAGGAATATCTCTTTAGAAGCTCTCACATTAGAGGAGATGGATAAGCTCTGGGATGAGATAAAAAGAGGTGAATAGAGATTCTTGATATAGCCATCATCAATGGAACTGTAATAGATGGTACTGGAAGGTCAGGGTCTAATCTGGATATAGGTATTAAAGGGGATAGAATTGTAAAGATAGGAAACATAGAGGAAGAGTCAGCTATAACTATCGATGCAAAGGACCTGTTCATTGCTCCAGGATTTATAGATATACACTCCCACTCAGACCTTAGCATAAGGGATGTACCATCTATGGAGAATATATTAAGACAGGGAGTAACTACCCAGGTAGTTGGAAACTGTGGAATAGATGTTGGTATCCAGGAGGGTAGCCTGAACAATTTTATAGAAGAATTAGAGAGGATAAAGATAGGGACGAATCTGGTCTTTTTAGTTGGGCATGGAGCACTAAGACGTAGGGTGATGAATCTAGATAATAGAGTTCCTACCAACAGGGAATTGTCTCTAATGAAGTCTCTTCTTGAAGAAGCTCTGGGGGAAGGAGCTATTGGACTTTCTACTGGTCTTGAGTATCCTCCCGGAGTATATGCAGAGACAGAAGAATTAATAGAGTTATCAAAGATAGTGGCGAAGAGGGGTGGAATATATGCTACCCACCTGAGAAACGAAGGGGATAAGGTAGAGGAAGCGGTAAAAGAGGCTATAGAGATTGGAGAAAAAACCGGTATCTCTGTCCAGATATCTCATCATAAGACAGAAAAGAGAAGGAATTGGGGTAAGACAGAGATAACGCTTGGAATGATAGATGAGGCAAGAGCAAGAGGCTTGGACGTGTCTTGTGATGTATATCCTTATACCGCTTATATGACAAGACTTGGTATCCCTTTATTACCTCCTTGGGCTTTAAATGAAAACCTTATTGAACCTGATACCTATGGGAAGGTCCTTGCCGAACTTAAAAATGCAAGTATAGACTGGGACTTGATATATATAGCAAGATGTGGTCTAGATAAGTCTATGGAAGGTTGTAATATATTAGAATTGGCAAGAAGTGCAGGTCTTCCTCCAGAAGAGTTTGCCCTTAAACTACTTACTAAGGATGATAGGATCGGTATAATAAGCTTCCAGATGAGTGAGGACGATGTAAGAAGGGTGATAAAATACCCGCATTCTTTTATAGGGTCTGATGGCTCTGGATATGTTAAAAGAAGTGAGGAGGAAAGGACTCATCCCCGTTCATTCGGTACATTCCCAAGGATTCTGGGTAGATATACAAGGGAGCTAGGACTCTTGAATTGGGAAGAAGCTATATCTAAGATGACTTTTCTTCCAGCAAGGAAGATAGGAATTTCTGACAGAGGCATTATAAGGGAAGGGGCGTATGGTGATATTGTGATATTTGACCCGAAAAGGGTCATAGATAAGGCATCCTACGAAGACCCGTTTCAATATCCAGAAGGTATAGAGTACCTCACTGTAAATGGGCAACTTGTTATTATTAAAGGGGTCTATACAGGGAAAAGAACAGGTAGGATTCTCAAATAAAATTTATTCTTAATTAAATCTTAAAGACCTTTTAACTTTACTTTAATTCTACCTTAATTTCTATTTAAACTCCTGACTGTATTATATTCTTGGAGGTGATAAAGATGATAAAGTCTCTCCAGGAAGAATACGGTGGAATTGGATATCTAAGATTAAGAGAGTTAGGAATCTTTCCAATCGAGGTAGACAAGATAGTAGGCTCTGTAGGAAGACCTCAGGACCTAGATGATAGATTTAGATTTAAAACGCCTAGACCCACCCAGAGATACCTGGCTATAAAGAAGGCTATAGAGGATGGAAAGGTCCTTCCACCTATAGAGGTGTATAAGATAAGAGATGAGTATTACGTGCTCGACGGGCATCATAGGGTAGCTGCTGCTAAAGAGCTTCACCAGAGATATATAGATGCCAAAGTAATCCAGGCTACTCCACTTAATCCCAAGAGAGAAGATATAATATTTAACTATAGGGAATCGTTTAGAGAGAGGACAGGCCTAGATATAGAGCTTACAGAGATTGGCGGATATGAAAACCTTATATCTCAGGTGAGTGAGTATGCTAAAGAAAATGGAATCACATTTGAAGAAGCGAGCAAAAAGTGGTACAAAGAGGTATTCCTGCCGGTATGCGAGATGATAAAGAGAGAGAACATTGATAGAATTATCCCAGACAAAACTATTGGTGACCTGTTTATTTACATATCAACTCACAAGTGGTATAGAAGCGAAGAGGCGGGTAAAGATATAGGATTCAAAGAAGCCATAAAGAGCTTTAAAAGACTATACAGGAATCAAGAAGGCTTTAGAGGACGCCTCTTAAAGAGACTTCAAATACGTATATTCTCATAGGAAGGGCTACTCCTCGTACTCGTCCTTCCTTTTGAAGAATTTGGAAAGACCTGAGGGGTAGGCATCTTTAGATTCCATTACAAAGGTCCTCAGCTGAGATATCCAACTTATAACTTCACCCTTTAGATTAATATCTATTCGATTATTATACCTTAAAAGTGCCTCCCAAACCTCTTCAGAACTTATCCCTATCCCGGCATCCCTGCATATCGCAAGCATCCTTTCAATGAACCTTATCTCCCTCTCTTCTAGTTCCTCTCTTATCCTGAGAGGGTACTGCTTATAATAATACTCATATCTGTTCTGTTTCTTTCTCTGCCAGAGAAAACGCATAAACCTCAGTCATACCTTCCATACCTTTCTACCGTTTCCCACATAGCTAACAGATTCTCTGGTTTCACCCTGCTGTGTATAGAGTTGCTGGAAGCAAGGATGTATCTTCCACCTGGTTTCAACCTGGATAAAACTCTTTTTACCTCCTCTATTAAGTCCTCCTTGGTATAGTCAGTCAGGGGAGCCCCACAGTTTACTCCTCCCATTACAGTAAGTCCAGGGTACTTTTCCTTTACAGCCAGTATATCCATCCCTGCACTTATGTCAAGGGGGTGAAGGGCATCTATTCCAGTAGATACAAGATCATCGAGGATCAGATTTATATTACCACAGCAGTGTTTAAAACAGAAAGCCCCTTTAGATTTTACCATATTTACTATCTCTTTTATTCCGGGAAGGAAGAACTCTCTAAATGCCTTGGGAGAAATGAGAGGGGCATCTATACCTCCGTAGTCATCGCCCATTATAATAAAATCTGCCCCTAATTCTATAGCCCTTTCTGCCAGAGCAATATTGTGATCTACAGATATCCTAACTAATCTATGGACAAGCTCAGGATTTTCTATCGTATCAATAAAAAGCTGTTCCATCCCTCTAAGATACGTAGGATAGTTTAGGGAATCATGTATATGCATCCCAACAAACTTCTTCCCTTTAAATCTCTTTATAAGCATCTTCAATTCCTCAAATCGTCTCTCTGCATAAGGGTCAGGTGGCTTATATGTATCCAGGTCTTCTGGATTCTTTATAGGGCCCTCTAATGGTATAGATACAACCTCATCAGTATACTGCCTTACTATTCCCCATTCATTTATAAAGACTCTATTCTTAGCATCAAGGACCTTCTCCTCATATAGCTTTGAGGGTGTATTAGTCAAAACTATATCTATTGGATAAGCCTCACAGAAATCAGCATAATCCTCTGTGCCTGTAATCTTCTTTATTACCTTTCTATCTATCAGGAGCTCAAAGAGAGGTACCCTATCTGGAATCTCTCCAGATAAAACTTTTAAAACACGTTCATATGAATTCATTGTCCCTCCTCCAGTATTATCGTAACAGGACCATCATTTATAAGATACACCTCCATATGTTTCCCGAACATCCCCTCTTTAACTATAAAGCCCTCTTCTCTAAGGTACTGATTAAATCTATTCCACAGTTCTATGGCAATCTCCTTAGATGCCGCTTTCTCAAATCCTGGTCTTCTTCCTCTTGATGTATCTGCATAGAGAGTAAACTGAGATACAGAGAGAATATCCCCATTAATATCTCTTAAACTTAGATTCATCTTACCATTCTCATCTTCAAATATCCTCAAAGAAGAAACCTTTCTAGCCATTTCTCTTGCCTCTCTATCTGTATCTGTGATACTTACCCCAAGGAGTATTAGTAATCCCCTATTTATAGAAGACACTAGATTTCCATTTACCTTTACCGATGCCTCTTTTACCCTTTGAATAACCGATTTCATTATGTATGCCTCCCCACCATAATTACATCCTTTACCCCTTTTATAGCCCTAACGATTGCATCACAATGATGGATATTCTGAACCTCTAGAACTATATAGATGTTTACCCTTCCATTCTTTACAATCGCTCGAGTATCATATACATTACTTCCAAGGTTTGATACCTCTGTAAGTATATCCTTCAATAATCCCACTCTATCTCTTGCGTATACATCGATACGGGCATTAAATCTATATGAATTGTCAGGGGTCCAATGTACATCTATGAGTTTCTCTTTGGGCAGATTCTTTATGTTATTGCAATCCTTTCTGTGTATGGTAACCCCTCTTCCCTGAGTAACGTAACCTATAATCTCATCTCCAGGAAGAGGATTACAGCATTGAGCTAGTCTTACAAGGACATTATCAACTCCATTTATATAGACCCCCTTCCAGTTCTCTCTCTTCGGTAGAGTAATTATCTTTTCCTCTTGAGGAATGATATTCAATGCCTGCTGGATCTGAGGTGAAGTTATATCACCATTACCTATGGCAAAGAACAGGTCTTCTGGCTCGGATAATTTAAATGCTTCAAGTAATGGAGACCATTCAAGTTCCCTCATCTTTTCGAGCAGGTCACCCTGTATCCTTTTCAACTCTTTCTCAAGGGTTTCTTTACCTCTTGCTATATTTTCCTCTCTTTTGAGTTTCTTGAAGTACTGTCTTATCCTATTCTTAGCAGAATTAGTGGTTACAAACGAGAGCCAATCTAGGCTTGGAGCTGCAGACTTTGATGTAAGGATCTCTACTATCTCTCCGCTATTAAGTTTGTAATCTAGGGGAACTATCCTCCCATTTACCTTTGCTCCTACACAGTGTGTTCCAACCTCAGTATGGATACGAAAGGCAAAGTCTACGGGGGTAGCTCCACGGGGGAGTGAGATCACATCTCCTTTAGGGGTAAACACGAAGACTTCATCTTCGAACAGGTCTACCTTTACCTGTTCTACAAATTCCCTCGCGTCCTGCATATCCTTTTGCCATTCTAAAAGTTGCCTCAACCATGATAGCTTGAGGTCAAAGTCTTTATCTGTCTTTCCCTCCTTATATTTCCAATGGGCAGCAATTCCATACTCGGCTATACGGTGCATCTCATATGTCCTTATCTGTATCTCTAACGGTTCTCCCTTTGGTCCTATTACTGTAGTATGCAGACTCTGATACATATTAGATTTAGGGACTGCTATATAATCCTTGAATCTTCCAGGGATAGGTTTCCATAGGGAATGGATTATACCCAAGACAGCATAGCAATCCTTTGTTGATTCTACAATAATTCTTATCCCAAGGAGGTCATAAATCTGATCAAAGGTGATGTTATCCCTCTTCATCTTCATATATATACTATAGAGATGCTTAGGACGACCCTGGATATCCGCTATAATTCCTAAAGATGTCAGACTATTCTTTATTATAGAGATAGCCTCTTGGATATATTCCTCTCTCTCCCTTCTAGTCTTTGCAACTAGTCTTGATATCTCTCTGTATTTTTCTGGCTCTAAATATTTAAAACTTAAGTCCTCTAACTCCCACTTTATCCTCCACATTCCCAACCTATGGGCAAGTGGGGCAAATATATCAAGGGTTTCTTGAGCTATAACCTTCTGTCTATCCACTGGTAGATAAGAGAGTGTCCTCATATTATGGAGTCTATCTGCAAGTTTTATAAATATAACTCTTACATCCTTTGCCATTGCAAGGAACATCTTGCGAAGGTTCTCTGCCTGTCTCTCCTCGGTACTTGCACCGGTAAGTTTGCTTAGCTTTGTAACCCCTTCTACCAGCAAGGCTATCTCCTGACCAAAGTTTTTTTCTATCGTTTCTATGTCTACATCAGTATCTTCTACTACATCATGAAGTAAGGAAGCGGCTATAGTAATTGCGTCGGCATCCATACTGTAGAGTATCTTAGCTACTTCAAATGGATGGACAAAAAAATCCTCTCCAGATCTCCGTCTCTGTCCATTATGAGCAGATATCGAGAATTCGTAAGCAGAATTTATAAGCTTTTGCGATTCTGTATCAAACCTTTCTAGAATTTCAAAAGGGAATAGACATCGTATCCTCTCAGTTGTTCTCTTGCCTTAAATTCTGTAAGCTCTATAAGAAATACAAAACCTACTACTCTTCCACCTAATCTTTCTACCAGGTTCTTACAGGCTATAGCTGTACCTCCAGTAGCTATAAGGTCATCAGCTATTAGGACCTTTTCCCCAGGTGATATAGCATCCTTGTGGACTTCCAATATATTGGTGCCGTACTCTAGTGCATACTCTTCTCTTATACTTTCATAGGGAAGTTTACCTGGCTTTCTTATAGGGACGAATCCTGCCTCTAATTCGATAGCAAGAGGAGCCCCTATTATAAACCCTCTAGCCTCTACTGCAGAAACAACGTCTACATCTATATGCCTGAAGTTATCTGCTAATTGTTTTATAGCATCCTTAAATGCCTCTCTATCCTTAAGTAGAGGGGTAATATCTCTAAATAAAACTCCCTTTACAGGGAAATCAGGTATACTCCTTATAAACTCTGTAAGTAGACTTATCTCCACGTTAAACCCTCCTAAATTATTTTGGTATATATCCTATTGCTATCATCTTTCCATGCCCTTTTATATTGTATACTAAATCTATTACATCACCAGAACTAACATCCTTAAGCCCAAATACATCAAACTGTTTTCCTCCCTTTTCTATTATAATACTTCTTGAATTATTATTTAAGTTTTCCCCAACAATTCTGACATCTCTTGTTATAAATATAGGCCTGGGATTACCCATACCATATGGCTCTAGCAGAGTCAATTGTTCCATAAAGGAAGGGGTTATGTCGTTTAGAGATATTTCAGCATCTATCTTTACAGTCTCTTCTCTTTCTTCAATTATAGCATTATTTAATAGTTCTTTGAGTTCTTTTACCCTTTCTTCCTTTATGGTAAACCCCAAAGCATGAGAGTGTCCTCCAAACCTCAGAAATAATCCTCTAGAATCCTTCAATATATTATAGACATCTATCTCTTCAGGGCTTCTTGCCGAAAATCTAATAAACCCTCCTTCCTTTCTCCCTATAAAGGCAGGTCTATTAAACATATCTACCAGTCTTGAAGACGCTATCCCTAAAACCCCGGAGTGCCAATCTTCTGAATACTCTACTATTACCGGTGGGACATCTGTGACTTCTAGTCTCTCAATTATTTCGTTTAGAATCTGGTCAACTAACCCCTTTCTCCTTTGATTCCTTTCTTCTAACTTTTCAGCTAAAAGCCATGCATCCCTTGGGTCAGAGGATAGTAAAAGGTCTATAGCTATATTTGTTTCCCCAAGTCTTCCTGCTGCATTTAACCTTGGGATGACAGTAAAAGAAAGTATTTCAGAATCTATGAATCTCTCATTCAATCCTGCTTTTTTTATCAATGCCTCTAAGCCTATCCGGGGAGAAAATTTTAATCGAAAGATTCCACTTTTTACAATCACTCGATTCTCTTCAACTAGAGGTACGATATCAGCAATAGTCCCCAGTGCTACCAGATCCAGTACCTCTTCCAGATTTACCTCTTCTTGAAACATACTACTTGTCAAAGCCCTGGCAAATTGCCAGGCTACTCCTGCACCAGAAAGATTTGGAAAGGGATATCTTATGTCCTCTCTCTTTGGGTCTATAACAGAGATAGCCCTTGGAAGTACATCAGGGATATTGTGGTGGTCTATGACTATTGTATCTATACCTAATCGAGAGGCATATTCAATACATTCCACCGAACTTACCCCGCAATCAAGAGTGATTAAAAGAGATACCCCTATACTCTTTATTCGTTCTATAGCCTTTAGATTTAATCCATATCCTTCTGTAAGCCTGTTAGGTATATAGAAGGATATGTCAAAGCCAAGTCCCTTCATTGTCTTAAAGAGAATAGCGATAGAAGAGAGCCCATCCACATCATAATCACCATAGAGGCATATCTTCTCTTTTTTAATGAATGCCCTCTTTACTCTAGATATAGCTTTTTCTATATCAGGCAAAAGAAATGGAGATGCTATATCATCAATACTCCCAGAGATAAACTTCTTAACCATAATAGGGGATATAACTCCCCTATTAACTAGTATCTTAGCTATAGGTGGAAGAAGTCCCAACTCAGCAGAAACATGCTCCCAATTAGAAGGAGAGCTAAAGAGAAACCGCATACTCTATATTCTAAGAGAATGTCTTATCCTTCAGGTGGTTTCTGTTCCTGTTGTGGCTGGATAGGTTGAACACTGGATAATACCTTCAGCCTGTTTTCCTTTTCTGCCAGTTCTTTCTCTAGAGACCTGAACCTCCTCTTGTTGATAACATCCTGCGGTATCCTTGCTATTACTGCGATTAAAAATCCTATTACAAAGCTCAGAAATAACACCAGGGCAAGACTCATATCCTTAGTACCAAAAAAGTAGTGGATAGTAACAGGATAGTTATTAAGTTGGACAAAAAGTGCTATTACAAATGTGATTATAAAAATAATTACTAGATAAACATAGTACATACACCTTTACCTCCTTTTTCTTTTAGAACTAGGCTGTGTGCTACCCTTACCTGCAGTACTTCTACTTGCAGTGGTAGAGACAGTCTCCTTTACTACTTCCTCCCTCTTTACTTTCTCTTGTGCCCATCCCTTCTTCCTCATAAGGACAAGGATTGGAGCGGCAATAAATATAGAGGAATAACCTCCAGTAGCTATACCTACTGTAAGCCCAAAGGCAAAATCTCTTATAGCCGAACCACCCAGGAAGTATACAACCAATATTGCTATTATGGTAGTTAAAACGGTATTGATACTTCTTGTCATCGTTTCGAGAAGGCTCCTATTTACCAATTGTGGGAATGTTTCCTGAGAATCTTTAGGCTTTAGTTTCAGATTCTCCCTTATCCTATCGAATATAACTACTGTATCGTTTATGGAATAACCAACTACGGTAAGAAGGATAGCTATAAACGGGGTGTTTACCTCTTTTTGCGTGAGGGTAAAGGCTAATATTACTATAAATATATCGTGTAGAAGTGCTATATCAGCTGCTATTGCCATATCTAATTTGAATCTTATGGTAATATATATAACCTGAGCCAGAAGTCCAAGTATTGTTGCTACAATCGCAGCTCTTTTTAGCTCAGCACCTATAACAGGACCAATGAATTCTTGCCTTACCAGTTCAGCCTTCCCAAAGGTCTGAGTCAACCTCTTGGTGATGGCGTCTCTAGTAGCATTAGAAAGTTCCTTCTCCCTTATTATTATCCCATTACTTTCTGTTTTTTGGATAAGGGTCTTTTCTAGATGAAACTCTTTAAGAACATCCCTTACCTCTCCTACATTATCTATTGGTCTTCCTAACCTATATTCTAACAGTGTACCACCGGTAAAATCTATCCCCCAGTTTAATCCTCTAGTGAAGAGAAGCAAAACACTTAAGATAATAACAAATGTAGTAATGCCTATCCATACGGGGGTATACTTTATTATATTTATCTTTGAATTTTCAAAATAACCCATAGTTCCTCCTATATCCCGAATATTTTGGGGTCTTTCATAAGATTTAATTCTCTCATGACCTGGAATATCGTATAGGTCACTGTAATAGCAGTAAATAAACTCACGATAGTCCCAAGTGCTAGCATTACTGCAAAACCCCTAACTGGTCCAGTACCGAAGTAGAAAAGAACTGCAGCAGCAAGAAGTGTCGTAATCTGAGAGTCGAATACGGGGGCATACGCCCTCTTAAACCCTGCCTCTACTCCAGCCATTACCGTCTTCCCCTTCTTTAGTTCTTCCTTTATCCTTTCAAATATTATAACATTAGCATCTACCGCCATTCCTACCGACATTATAAGTGCTGCAATACCTGGTAGGGTAAGGGTAGCCTTTAAGAACGAGACTAATCCTAGCAGGATAGCAATATAAGATATTAGAGCTACATCAGCTATTAGTCCTGGAAGTCTATAATAAACAACCATAAATAACATTACAAGGATGCTGGCTATGATCGCTGCCTTTATGCTGGCATTGATGGTATCTCTTCCTAGGCTTGGACCTACTCTACTCATCTCTATAAGCTTCAAAGGTACAGGTAATGCGCCTGCCCTAAGTAGAGCAGCCAATTGTGTGGCAGAGGCTAATGTAAAATTTCCCTCTATCTGTCCTTTTCCATCAGGTATCTCAGATCGTATCACCGGACAACTTATTACTACACCATCAAGTGTTATAGCAAGATATTTGCCGATGTTGTTTCTTGTAAATTCAGCAAAAATCTTTGCACCTTTACTATTAAACTCCACATCTACCACGGGCTTCCCAAACTGGTCATATCCTACCTTGGCATCCTTCAGGTCTGCACCGGTTAAAATTGTAGGTGCATCAGTCAATTTGGTCCCTTCTTCTACATATTTCGTCCCGGTATTTTTGAATTCCAGAAGGGCAGTCTTCCCAATAAGGTCTATAGCAGACTGTGGGTCCTGTTGATAACCTGGAAGTTCTACCAGCAGTCTCCTCTCACCTTCCCTCTGGATGACAGGTTCCGTAATACCAAGCTGATTTACCCTAGAATCTATAATCGCTTGAACCCTATTTAGTGTATCTCCAGTGACCTGGACTTGAGGGGTATCTTGAGCCTCAAAAACCAGATGAACTCCTCCCTGTAGGTCTAACCCCAATTTTAAGGACTGTCTAAAAAAACCCCACACACACAAAGCCACCAATAATATAATCCCTACTAATTTTAGTGAAAGATTCGTACGCATATCCCCTCCTAATAGAGAATTTTACTCAAGAACATAGCTGTTCTCTCTTCTTTTGGGTTATTAAATATTTCTTTAGGGTCACCCTCTTCTATTATACTCCCATCGTCCATAAATATTATTCTTGAAGCTACCTCCTTTGCAAAGCCCATCTCATGGGTTACAATCACCATCGTCATACCTTCCTTTACAAGGTTCTTCATTACATCTAGGACCTCTTTTATCATCTCTGGATCCAGGGCTGAAGTCGGCTCATCGAAAAGCATCATATCCGGTTGCATAGCTAATGCTCTGGCAATTGCAACCCTCTGTCTCTGTCCTCCAGAAAGTTGGCTCGGATAGGCATAGAGTTTATCCCCTATCCCCATCCTCTCCAGAAGGACCTTAGCCCGTTCTTCTGCAGCACTTCTAGGCATCTTCTTTACCTTTATCAGGGCAAGGGTTATGTTATCCATAGCGTTTAAGTGATTAAAGAGATTTATATGCTGAAAAACCATCCCTATCCTTTCTCTAACTGTATCTATATGTTTTCCATCTATGCGGGTTATATCCTTACCCTCAAATATCACCTTTCCTGATGTTGGCCTTTCTAAGAGATTGATACATCTAAGGAGGGTACTCTTTCCAGCTCCGCTTGGACCAATTATTACTACTACTTCTCCCTTTTCCACATCGAGGTTTACCCCTTTTAATACCTCTATCCTACCAAACTTTTTATATATATTCTCCAGCCTAATCACCCGTACTCATTCTCCTCTCCATATATCTAACAACAAGAGAAAGAGGGAGTGTAATGACAAGGTATAACAATGCTACAACTCCTAGGACCTCAAAACTTCTAAATGTTCGACTTGTAATTTCTCTCCCTACCCTCATCAGTTCTGCTATAGCAATAGTGGAAGCCAGGGAAGAATCTTTAAGCATAGCTATAAATTCGTTTCCTAAAGGAGGAAGTACCCTTCTCAATGCCTGAGGCAATATGACATATCTCATTGCTTGAAAGTATGATAACCCCAAAGACCTAGCTGCCTCCATCTGCCCCTTCTCTATAGACTGAATCCCTCCCCTAAATATTTCTGTTACATAAGCACCACTATTTATCCCCATCGCTATTACCGCAGCAGTAAAAGGTGGAAGATTAATACCTAATGATGGAAGTCCAAAATACACTATAAATAACTGTGCTAGAAGGGGGGTTCCCCTTATTACCTCTACATATATAGTGGATGGAATAAAAAGAATTGGATTCTTTGAGACCCTACCTACCCCCACGAAGATTCCTATCAATACCCCCATACCTACTGAGATAGCAGTGATCTCTATAGTCATTACTGCCCCCTTACCTAAAGGGGGCAACATACTCTGAAAAAAGGTAAAGAAGGATCCACTATTCATAACTATCTATTACCAAGTAGACCACTTTTCTCGGAGCTTTTCTATAAACCCTTCCTTTTTTAATCGAGCAATTACTATATTTACCTGATGGAGTAGCGCTTTGTCTTCCTTACGAACAGCCACCCCATATTGCTCTTTAGTAAGGAGTTTATTGATAGTTTTTAATCCCTTTGTATTTTTTACAAAGGCTAGAGATGTAAGGTCATCAGCTATAACTGCATCAACTCTTCCATTCTTTAGCTCTAAAAAGGCACCATCTACAGTGTCAAATTTTCTTATCTCTTTTATACCTGGCAGGGATTCAGCATAAAATTGCCCTGTGGTTCCAAGCTGGACAGCCACTATCTTACCTTGAAGGTCTTTCTCGCTTTTTATCCTGTTATCATCCTCTCTTACAGTAATAAGCTGTCCTGCATTATAATAAGGGATAGAAAAATCTACCTGTTTTGCTCTCTCAGAGGTAATAGTCATTGCTGACATAATTATATCAAACTTCTTCGAGAGCAGGGCTGGAATAATGCCATCGAAACTTGTATTTACTACCCTCAGTTTTACCCCAAGGGAATTAGCTATCTCCTGCGCAATATCTACATCTATCCCTACTATATTCCCCTTTGCATCTACAAATTCAAATGGTGGATATGCTGCATCACTCCCTACAACAAGTTCTCCTCTAGATTTTATCTCATCTATAATGGTCTTAGACCATGCAAACATAGGCAACAACAAAAACATCGCTAAAAATACTGCCAAGACTTTATACTTCACTATATCACCTCCAAAGGTTTTTAAAGATTATACCACAAAATAAGCCTAATGTCTTAAGCTACTGCCCTTAGATTTCTTAAGAAGTCCTCATTCTTCTTATATTTAGAGAGTTGCTCAATCAGTAATTCTGTTACATCGTCAGAATCAATTGCACTTAGCATCTTCCTCAATAGCCACACCTTCTTTAATTCTTCCTCTGTATATAAAAGCTCTTCTTTTCTTGTCCCGGACATCTTTACATCTATAGCAGGGAAGATTCTCTTATCAGCAAGATTACGGTTCAGGTGAAGTTCCATATTTCCTGTGCCCTTAAACTCCTCATAAATTACATCATCCATACGACTACCTGTATCTATTAAAGCTGTAGCTATTATAGTCAGACTTCCCCCTTCTTCTATATTTCTTGCAGACCCAAAGAATCTCTTGGGACCCCTTAAGGCAGTGGAGTCTAACCCTCCAGAGAGCGTTCTTCCCGTTGGGGGGACTACCTGATTATAAGCCCTGGCAAGACGGGTGAGACTATCCAGAAGAATAACCACATCTCTTTTCATCTCTACCAATCTCTTTGCCCTTTCTAATACCAGTTCCGCCACCCTCACATGCTGCTCTGGTGGTTCGTCAAATGTGGAGCTTATAACCTCACCCTTTACCGAACGTTCCATATCTGTTACCTCTTCAGGGCGCTCATCTATAAGGAGTACTATTAGATATACCTCAGGATGATTGGTAGTTATACTGTTAGCTATCTTTTTCAACACAGTTGTCTTTCCTGCTTTTGGCGGAGAGACGATAAGACCACGTTGGCCCTTTCCTAGAGGAGCTATCAGGTCTATAAGTCTGGTAGTTATTTCCCTGGAATCAGTCTCCATAACGAGTCTTTCCATAGGATACATAGGGGTTAGGTCATCAAAATGGGGTCTAGACCTTGCTCTTTCTATAGGAACCCCATTTACCGTTTCCACTCTAACGATAGCAGGATACTTTTCTTGTGTCTGCGGTAATCTTATCGGACCTCTTATCAGGTCCCCCATTCTTAAACCAAGACGCCTTATCTGTGATTGAGATACATATATATCCTGAGAGGTAGGTATATAACCGTTATGTCTTAGAAACCCATACCCATCAGGTAATATCTCAAGGACGCCCTCTCTTATCTCCCCTTGTACCTCTTGAGGAGTCTCAGGAACAGTAACCTGTGGGGTAGGTGGAGTTACTTCTTTCCTTTCCTTTTCCTCCTTCTCCTTTAATACCTGATAGATCTTTTCTGCCAGGTCTTTCTTATGCATCCTTCTAGCACCTGTTATATTTAACTCCTTTGCTATTTCAAACAGCTCCAATATCCTCTTATTTTGTAGCTCTTGTAGTTCAGGCAAAACTTACACCTCCTAAAATTCTTTCTTTCCTTTCCATAACTTGTTTAATCTCTCCTTTACCTCTTTTTCTTTACCCTCATCTGAGGGCTCATAGTATCTTCTCCCCAATAATGCTTTGGGAAGATAGTCTTGTATTACAAAATGACCGGGGAAATTATGCGGATACTTATATCCTGAATCCTCAATATTCCTTAGATGCATTGGAGTCTCACCGAGTACTTTATCTTTTAGGTCCTCCCTTACCTTTGATATTGCATTACAAATAGAATTGCTCTTTGGTGCACTGGCTATGTATATTGCTGCTTGGGATAGGGGTATTATGGCTTCAGGTAATCCTACATATTCTAAAGCTAGAAGTGCATTAACTGCTACCACTAAAGCCATAGGGTCAGCATTTCCAACATCCTCAGCTGCCTGTATTGCCATCCTTCTTGCAATAAATCTCGGATCTTCCCCAGAATCTATCATCCTCACCAACCAGTATACAGCAGCATCAGGGTCTGAGCCTCTCATACTTTTTATAAATGCAGAGATGAGATTGTAATGCTCTTCTCCATGCTCATCATATCTAAATATCCTTTCAGTAAAGAGTTCCTCTATGTCTGATGGCTCTATCACATCCTTGTTCTTACTCCTTACTAGGAAAACCGCACCTTCGAGTATATTTAGAGCCTGTCGTGCGTCCCTGTTTGCATATCTTACTATTAAAGTCTTGGCACCCTCCTCTAATGTTATGTGAGAACTATTTAGCTCCTCATCATCCTTCATAGCCCTATCCAATATAAAAGATATATCCTTTTCCTCTAAGGGTTCTAGCTTTAAGACCCTACATCTAGATATCAATGTACTATTGAGAGTAAAATATGGGTTCTCAGTAGTAGCACCTATAAGTATTATAGAACCATCTTCTACATAAGGCAATAGGACATCCTGTTGCGCCCGATTAAATCTGTGAATTTCATCTATAAAAAGAATAGTCCTTCTGCCATAAAACTTTCTCTCGTCCTGAGCTTTAGCAAATATACTTTTTAATTCTGCCACCCCACTTAACACCGCATTTACCTTTACAAGTTTACAATCTGTTGCCTCTGCTAACAATAAAGCCAGGGTGGTTTTCCCACACCCGGGAGGTCCCCAGAAGATTATAGATGGAGGGGGTTCTCTTTTCTCAATAATCTTTCTTATAAAGCTGCCTTCTCCTACTAGATGTTTCTGACCTAAAAAATCCGAAAGGGACCTTGGCCTCAGTCTGGCTGCTAGAGGAGCTTTTCTATTTGTTTCAGAATCAAAAAGGCCATCCATAGAATTTATACAAGCTTATGTCTATCTATCTTCTTGCCACAATAGGGACATACACCCCAGTTTGGTTCTACAGGCATTTTACAGTAAGGGCAAACCTCTGACAATCCCTTTCCACAGTATGGACAGTTATCGGCATCTTTAGGAATCATCCTCCCACAGAAAGGACACTTCTTTTGATTTTTCTGTTTGTTCCTCCCAATAAACCAAAAAACAAGGACAACAAGTAAAAAAATAATCCAAACAGCCGCTATAGACAATAAATCCTCCTATTTTATTGGTTCTACCTTTTGAGGGAATTTTACTCTCTTATCTATAAACCTATTAAATATGAAGGTTAAGCCCATAAAGGAGAATCCAGATACTATCTTCCATGACTCCTTACTAGAGAAGATCCCTCCAAAGAAATATCCAAGTATAAGAGCTATTACTGGAAGAATATATAATATAAGGGCAGATAAAATAACATACCTGTCCTCTGTAAATATTCTTACCTCTTCCCCTATCTCTAGTGGTTTATCTGTCTTTGCCCTTATCAAAATCTTGTCGTTTCCCATAGCAAAACATAACCCACAACTTTTACATCTCTCGCTTCTTGCCACAAGAATATCTACCATTTCCCCCTCTTTTCTTATAACCTTTCCATTTGAAACTGGTTCATTTAACATCTGGCTCTATTAATTTACCTCCAGTTACATTAGCGGAAATAATCTCAAAACTTGGGCTAAGTACAAACTCTACATAGATTAGATTAAAACATTTCTGCCCCATCACATCTTTACGATATATATAATGAGTCACCCTTCCTTTTTCATCATATTCAGGAGAGGGCTCGTTCATCCTATCCATCCTTACCCTTATTTCTTCTCCACACCTGTTGCATTTTACAGTATAATAAAAATTCCTATCCTTTAAGGGTTCTCTACGGAATAGTCCAGAAAAAATACCCATAAAATTCTCCTTTTTAGACCCCGCCATGCCGTATGCGCTTTGTTCCCGAACCCCGGAAACTACTAATGTGCTATCCTAATGGCTTCATGAAGCTTTATTCAAGCCTCTAATCCACCATTAGCTCAAGCACACCACGTGTCAGTGTTGGCTCGGAACACGTCTTGCGCAACTCGTACATGGCAGGGTTATTTTCCATCTATATGATATCACAATAAAGAGAGAACTTCAACAGGTATGGGACTCTTCAACTTTTTGCGTGGTAAATAAGCTTTAAAGATATAGGTAGGACAAGCGTCTCGCTTTTCCATAGACTAAAACAATCCATACAAAAGTTTATAGAGCCGGCTTCAGAGTCGATATTTATGATAAAATATCTAGAGATATAATACTTAGAGAGATAAATAAAAGGAGGGAATATTTTGAACCTGCTTATAAGGTACAGATATAATTTCAAAGAGGTCCATAGAGAAAAGATTTTATTGGCAAGGGATGATATAAATCTAGTAGAAGACATAGAATCCGCTGAAGTGATACTTGGGGATATATCCAGAGAAGAATTTAGAAAAGCAAAAAACTTAAGATGGATTCAGGCAACTGGGGCAGGAGTGGATAGGCTTCTCTTTCCAGAATTAGTAGAGAGTAATGTCATACTTACTAATGCTAGTGGGGTCCACCCTATATCCATAGCTGAGCATACATTTGCCTTTATATTGGCTATTACAAGAGGACTTATAAAATCTTTTGAAGGAAAGAGGCTAAAGGTATGGTTTCACAACGAAGTATCTATAGATGAACTTTATGGAAAGACGATAGGGATAATAGGCTACGGAAAGATAGGACAGGGCATAGCTAGACTGGCAAAGGGATTTGGTATGAGAGTTATCGGTTTAAAAAGAGACCCGGGGAAAGAAGTAGAGGTTAAACCCGATGTACTTCTAGGTAAAGAGTCATTAGATACGCTACTGAAAGAGTCTGATATAGTGGTTATCATTGTTCCACTTACAAAAGAAACATATAATCTGATAGGAGCTCGGGAATTAAATTTAATGAAGCCTACAAGTATCTTAATAAATGTAGCAAGAGGAAAGGTAGTAGATGAATCTGCACTTATAAAGGCTCTTAGAGAAAGACGGATCCTTTCGGCTGGATTGGACGTCTTCGAAACAGAACCGCTACCACCAGACAGTGAACTCTGGGACCTGGATAATGTAGTAATAACTCCTCATATAGCAGGGCTTAATCCATACTATACAGATAGACTTTTAGAGATATTTATCAAAAACCTTCAGACTTACCCTGATGTCTCTAAAATGATCAATGTGGTAGATAAAAGATTAGGATATTAATAAAAAAACCAAAATAGAAGAAATTATATCCATTAGAAGGCACCATATGAGCTAAACATAAAAGAAAAGATAACTATAAGTTCTACGTTGCCTATCCCTGAGCCACTTTAGCTTTCTAAAGATTCTATTTTTGTCTCAGGCCCTCTAGGAACTCTTCAAAAATCTGAATGTTCTTCTCTACTAAATCTGGAATAGGTAGATTATACGGGCATTTAGATATGCAAACACCACACTTTATACAGTTCTTACCGCTTAAATAAGCTTCATAGAACCAACCCGTAACTAACCTTTCTGGTGGCAGCCTCTTTATGAAATCTTTAGTTCTAAGGATAGCAGGAATTTGGACACCCTGAGGGCAGGGTTGACAATACTCACATCTCCTACAGAAGACTGAACCAAACTCCTTTTTTATCCTCTCTATCTCCTGTAATTCTTCTTCAGTTAGAGCATATGAATCTAAAGCAATAGCAACATTTTCTTCCACCTCTTCTATTGACTGCATTCCTGGGTCTGGAATTACATATCCCTGTTTCAGGACATACTTTAAAGCAATCTTAGCGTTCTCTATAACCCCTCCCCCGAAGGGTTTCATACCTATTACTCCTATACCTCTCTCTTGAGCCATTTTTAAAATCTTCTTTTCACAGTCAGTTTCTATAAAATTGTAGGCAATCTGAATAACCTCAAATTCTCCTGTTTCCATCAACTTTTCCGCAAAATCAAGACTATGGGTAGAAACACCAATATGCTCTATAAGACCTCTTTCCTTTGCCTCTTTTAGACCTTCTAAAGCTCCTCCTGTAGCCATAACCTTATCGAACGCTGTTTTATCATTTACTCCATGAAGTTGGTATATATCTATTCTGTTTACCCCCAGTTGATTAAGACTCGTTTCTATATCTTTTAATATGGTTTCCTTATCTTTTGCCTGTGATTTACTGGCTATATAGACTCTTTTATTTACCCCTTTCAAAGCCTTTCCTATTTTAGCCTCACTATCACTATAAGCTCTCGCTGTATCTATAAAGTCTATGCCTAGTTCTATAGCCCTCTTTATTATCTTTACAGCTTCCTCTTCTTCTACTCTCTGAATAGGGATACCGCCAAAGGCTATTGGAAAAACTTCTATTCCTGTAGAACCTAATCTCCTTTTATTCATTGATATTTCACCTCCAAAGGTTTTATTCTTTTACTATTATACTCTTGGCTTCGGGGAATGACCATTTATTAGTTACCTTTTTTTGATAAATCTAAATCTTCTTATTTAAACGTTTAATATTCCATCTCAATTTTTTAAATGCCTTAGCCTCTATCTGTCTTATCCTTTCCCTTGTAACTCCAAAATACTTCCCCACCTCTTCTAGAGTTCTTTCTACTCCATCTTCCAAACCGTATTTTAGGATTAAAACTTTTCTTTCTCTTTCGCTTAACTTCTTTAGGACCTCATAAATTATAGACGTATCTTCTATGATATTTACTAAGGTCTCTTCTGTGATATCTATCACTATAGCATCTTTCAAACTAATATCCTCATCCTCTTCAAAGTTATTCTTTATACCCAACATTTTTAGTTCTTCTGTTGGAATCTTCAATAAAGGGATATCTATACTGTAGAATTTATACTCATATTTCCGAATCTCTTCAAGTGTCCTAATACCTATTTTAGTCATTTCTGAGAGTTCATAAAGAGTTGGCTCTCTTCCATAATTTTCTATAAACTTCTCTCTAGTATTCCTTACAATATGCATCTTCTCCCCTATATGTACAGGCAACCTTATAAGATTTCCCTTATCAGCCAAAGCTCTTGCTATAGACTGTCTTATCCACCAGGTAGCATAAGTACTAAATTTATATCCTTTAGTATAATCAAATCCTTCAACTGCTCTCATAAGACCGATATACCCTTCTTGTAACAGATCTAAAAACTCTAGCCCTTTTCCATTAAACCACTTTGCAATGTAGTAAACTAATCTCAGGTTTGAAAGGATGACCTTTTCTCTTGCCTTTTTATCTCCTAGTTGTATTCTTCTAAAAAGCTCTTTTTCTTCGTAAGGTGATAAGACTTTATACTTTACTACTTCTCTAAAATGGATCTCATCTAAGTCTTTTGCTTGTATTTCTTCAATTTCAACTTCTTCATCTAGATCTTCTACTGTTGGCTCATTTATCTCTTTTTCTGTAATTTCTTCAGCCTTGAGTAAGTTATCTTCTGGTCCTTCTCTCTTACGACTTGCTTTGGGCTTTCTTTCTTCATCTCCTGATGAGGTCTCTTCTCTCTCGCTCAGATATTTCTCTATTTCTAATAAAAGTTCCTCTCCTGAAAGGTCAAAATCATCCATTACTATTTTCTCTCTTCTTGTGGTTCTCTATGTACTTATACCCTTCTTCGGAAAGTTCCCAGATACTATGAGGAGAATCTCTCTTCAATAACCCTTCGTGTACAAGTTCTAACCTTGCCCATTCGGCTCTATTTTTCCATCTAATAGATCTACCGCTTAGCAAATGTTCATAGTCATAAGGAGTTAAAATGTCTCTCATCTTTGCCCCTACTCTTTCAATGACCTCCTGAGTTTTTCCTCTTCCGCCTAATTCATAAAGAGCTTCAAGAATAGGCAGATAATAGTCATCACCTCATCTTTATATCTGGCATTTCTTCCTTATATTCAGGATCAATCATATGAAGCTGTTTCCTTATTATTCTCCTCTTTTCAATGGCAGGTTTTAAACAGTAATTTTCAAATTCTTCTCTTTTAATATCACCAGTATCTTTAATATGGGGAAACAATAATTTCAGATATGCAGTGGTCAATCTCTTTATAGCGATTACATCTCTTGTATCAGCCTTTTTAGATACCTCTATTAAGTCTTCTACTATAGTAGAGAACTTACCATACTCTCTTAGAGAATGCAATACTTCAGAGAAATACTCTACATTTAGTGTATACCCACTTACCCGCATATCCTCGCTAATTCTAGGTAGTCTCCATCCTTCTATAAATCCATGAAATCGGTCTAACAATGCAGATTCATGAAAGAACGCAGGTAATTCTAAGAAATAATCATAATTTAAAGGAGTCCAGTTTTTATCTAGAGAAATGTTTCCTAATAGGATTAATCCTGCGTTAGAATCCCCCATTGCGTTTCCTACAGTAAATTTCCCTGATTCAAGATAATTCTTTAAGGCTCCCCTTAATTCCTCTTCATCGGAGAATCTGATAGTTTGTATCTCATCTAAAGCAACAAAATCATATCTTTTAATGAAGCCAAAGGTATTCCTTGACATATCGTAGAACATCTTTGCCCTGGTTATAACACCACCACCTACACACCAACCATATTTGCTCAGATTATTAAATATATAAGATTTACCTGTTCCTTTAGGAGCTAGCTCTATTATATTTAATCTTGGCTCTACAAAAATTAGAAGCCTAGATAAGAATAGAAGCTTCTGCCCTAAACTTTGGAATCCATCTGGATTATACTCCATAGCCCTTAATAGTAACTCGACCCATTCTTCAAGAGTAAATTCTTTTCTTCCTTCTCTAAAGTAATCCAAGTCTATATCGTATGGTTTAAATGGTTTGTAATCTACAATGCTTATATACCCAGATTCCTTAGGTATAGAAGGTGGAACATAGGTTAAGGTAAAAATCCCCCAGACTTCTCCTCCTAATAACTCTGGATGTTTTTCCACTATATACTTTTCAACTACCCCTTCACTTGGACTAATTTCAAGTTCAGGGATTGAAAATCTCATTATATTTCTCTTAATATCTGGCTCAACTAATACCCTTGCAAGTACGGTATGGTCATTTTTATTCACTATTAGATCGCCCTTAATCTTCTTCCCAGAGTCTTTCTGAGGGATAAACTGGTCTAGAAAATTCAATAGACCTTCTTTATCTAGATTTCCATCTTCATCAGTAAATTTCTTTACGAGCCAGTCCTTTATAAATGAGGGGATAGTTTTACCAGCAAATATACTATAATTCTCACTTACCTTATATACAGATTCCTCAGGAAAAACCTTTTTAATCTTCGAATCTAAAGTTTCATTCATATCAAATCGCTCTCCTTTATCCCACCAGTAATTTCTACCTCAATCTTTTCTTCTTTATATCCTATTTTAACAGTAAAGGAGTGCTTTCCAGCTCTAAATCCTAATAGGTTTACACTATAGACATCTTTATCCTCATCATAAGATACATTTAACATCTTTTTTCCATACCAAACTGATAACTTATCTTCTGCTTTAGGTGTAATTTTGAACTTTAAAATAGGTTCCCTCACTGAAATCTCTTTAGTTAAAAGTTCAACCTTATAAGATACTTCTTTAGGAACCATCTTGGATGCATAGATTACGGGAACCAGGACTTCTTCGGGGGTGGCTCCTCCGTGAACCTCTCGTCTGGGAACGTCCGATAAAGAGGTATATTTGAGAGCAACTATATAGCTTTTTTTATCTAAGCCTGTCATACTTTCATATAGGATAAAGTCCTCATCTTCTAACATTTCATTTTTAATTAATATATATCTTCCTTCATGCCCTGCTTGAGAGAAATTATACTTTTTTATATTGTTAAACCTTGACAATGTAAAGGCGGTAAAGCCGTGATCTCCAGTTATTAATATTTTTTTGCCGCTACTTAGTCTTTCTTCAATTATTTCTTTTATTATATCTATCTCTTTTATTAAATTTTCTGGATATTTGTAATCGCTCTGAGAGTGTATAAATTCATCAAGATTACGAACATATTGCGAACCATCTACTTTATTAACTTCTGTTATAGAAGGAAGTTCTACCCTTGCTACATACTTTTTTTCTATATTAAATCCTTTCTTTTCCATTATTCCTATAACTAAAGAAAACCATTCTATGCCTAGAGCATCTATTAGTATGATTTGGTCTACCTCCTCTTCTAGAAGGTAATTACGTAAAGATTGAATAGCCAGGTACCAGGAGAAAAAAGCATTCCCATCTTTATTTTTTTCTTTTAATAAAACTATCAATTTGGGGCTTATCCCATCTGTAACTCTTGAATACCTGTAGTTTTTTATGTAGTCTATTATCCACTTGTTTTCCTCATTAATATTGTCTGGATAAATATCTCTTAGATAATAATATAGCTCTGGATATATTTCCTTTAGTAGATCTTCCAAATAGAAAAGGCGGTCCTTATCATCTTTTTCTAAGAATTCACCAAATAATTTTACTATAAATTTCCTTTCAGTAAAGGATAATCCTGTGATAAATTGTAATTTTTTATAAGTATCTGATACTCTTTCTAAATACTCCTCCAGCTTCTCTTCTATAAAGGAAGGAATCTTCTTACCCTTATAGATACTTTTTAGATATTCTCTTCTTTCCCTAAACCACTCCTCTTTTGGCTTATCTACAAAATCGAATATCTTAAACCAGAGATTTTCAGTTAACTCTTCATCGCCAAGGGTATCCAAATTTCTCATTACATAAGCTATATAAGAATCCTGCCAATCATCTCTAATAGAAATATACCATTTCAAAAGCCACCTGTTAAACTCATCTCCTTTCATCCAAATATCAATTAGTTCTTCCCCTTTAATCTCTCTAATATTTAGGGATGTTTCTACCAATGAGTAAAAATCTACAATATCTTTCTCTTTTTCCCAAATGTCTAAAATCTTTCTCCAGAATTTAGAATCCTCTTCTTTATAAGGAATAGGGATCTCTAAGCCTTTTAGACCTAGAAAATCCTTTTCGCTTTCAATCCTTTCAATCTCAAAAGTCTGATCTGAAATTGCACTTCTGGATAAATTATATAAAGTATTAGAACAACAGAATACTTCATCTAATCTTTCTCTCTTCCATAATTCTAATAACTCTTTAGTACCGTTAATTATCCTTTTATAAAAGGAGGTTTTTATTATGTAAAGCCTAATTTTCTCAATATCACCTTCAAGCTTCCAGATAGGGTCCCACTCTAATCTCCGAGGATATAGGTTAAAAAACTTTTCAAATCTTTCGAAAAGGCCACATACAGGGATATATATTCTCCTATTCGTCTTATCCAAATTTTCTATTTCTAATAGTGTAGTTATAAGCACCTTAAAATCAGACTCACTATAAAATCTTAAGACTTCGGTAAAAGAGAGTAGTATATAATCCTTCTTAGAATCTAAGGTGGTTACAATTTCTTTAACATTGTCAGAAGTAAATATGGCATCATTATGGGGTAAAAAATCAGAGAGTTCCAATTTCTCTCCCCAATCTAGACATTTAACTATGGCTTTGACTTTCCATAGACTGGGTAAGAGAATAAATCTTACTGGATATCTTTTATTCGTCCATCTAGAAGATCTTTTATCTTCACTAATATAATCTACCAATTTATTAAGATTACTAAAGCTAATCATAGGTATTTCTCTATCCAGTCACAAACTTCTGGATGGTCTCTTACAATCTGGCGAAGGATAGTTTTAAGATCCTTGGAAGATGAATCGATTTTGCCTTGTATATATTCTATTCTCTCTCGAGGGATTCTTTTCTTCCACTCTATATACCAGTTCTTAACTCTTTCTTTAGCTTTATCTTCATTCCAATACCAAACCTTATCCCCTAACTCTTTATGAAGATAATCTATTACATTATCTAATTCTTTATCAGGAATCTCGGCTTGGACTGTTTTAATCCACAGTTTATAGTTATCCTCTAATTTATGTCTATTTAACATAGATTGGAATATCTTCATACTATCTTGTGGAAGACCCCTTAGCCTTAGCAGGAATTCTTTATAATCAGAAGTGATACCATTTCTAAATCGTTCAATTAAATCTATTAAATCGTGTAACCTTTCTACCACCTTAAGTGACCATATTGGATAACCTAAGGCGTTAACCTTTTCCTCTATCCTAGACCTTAGTTCATTTAAATTACTAGCGAAAGATATAACGAATAAGTCTTTCAAATCTTCAAATATCTCTGCTTCTAATAATAATTGAGACACTTTTTCTTCTTCCCATAGAAAGATTTCTTTATTGTAATTATCTTTTACATAGTTATAAACTTTACTGGGGTTCAATGTTTGAATTGTTGATTTACCAGCGAACCACTCCTTAAAGATGTCTTCTCCAGTTTTACTATTCAATATGCTTTGTATATGAGTCATCTTTTCTTTTAGCACTGGAGACAGGTTGTCTATATCTCTCTCACTTATATCATAATTTGACTCTATTATTCTACTAAGTTCATCAAATGCCATTTTTAAGTCTCCATTGTTAACAAAATTAAACATCCACAAAGGACAGCCGTAGTTATCTATCCATCTCCTCAGTTCTAACTTTAAACCCTTCAATGTTTTGTCGGAATTTAATCCAAAAGTTTCCTCTATTATTTCAATAAATTCCCTCTCTTTCCTTTTTGTTTCTGTAGTTGCACGCCATAGTTCTATCTTATCTTTGACTTTTTCTTCTTCCCAGAGAGCAATCTCTTCCTGCATATACCTGCGGAGATAGCTTTCTATATCAGAAATATCTATATCACTGAGATCAGCCTTTAATAAATTTTTAAGCCACTCTATAAATCCTTTTTTTATTACTTCCTTTTTTAGGGAAACTTTTATATCTATCTGATTTTCTTTTACAATATTTAGGATCCTTCTTGTCTCCTCCTGAGTTAACTCCTTATCTGTAGCCTTTGCAAACCACAGGATATCATCTGTAGCCTTTTTTAGATTCGGATAGATAATATTTATACTCCATAGGGGATATCCGCAAGAATTGATCCAATCTCGTATTGCCCATTTTACATTATTTATATTACTCTCCTGTAGGTCAAATACATCATTTAATACCTCTACCAATTCTCTTTCTTCTATAGTTCCTAGTCTGACTTCTAGCCCTTTATCTTTACCATCCTGCCAAAAGTCAAACAGATTAATAATCCTATCTCTCATTAATGCTCCCTCTATACGTTTTCCTGTTCCGGTCTCATACAATTTCCCTGAGAAAGGTTTCATTACTAGAGCCAATACAGCACCACTTATCATATTACTGTAAAGACCATACGGAGGCTCATTTAAGAACTTGAGAGCCCTTCCCAAATTGAAATTTCTTCCTATACATCCTTTTATAGTATCTTCAACCTCCCTATATATCTTTATAAGCGGATGATTAATATTTGATTCCTCCTTAAATTTCAAATTTTCATCTACTATATATTCGCCTCCTACCATTAATATATGCCTCAAGAGTCTATTAGGATTCTTTTGGGTTTTCTCTATAATATCACTCAGAGTATTGGAAAACAAGAAATCTTCTACAATTTTTGCAGATTTCTGCTGTTTCCATATAATAGCATTCTTTCTAAGTTCTTCTATATTTTCTAATCCATATTCAAAAATCTCTCCCGATAACTTCTCATTAACTCTGTTGGAGAAATTGCTAACGGTAGTCCTCTCCTTTAGATCTGTAAGCCTGTAAGTCACAAAGTTATTCCTTATCCTTCTTATCCAATCTTCGATTAGTCTCTCCACATAATTCCTGTAGTTTCTTTCCTCTTCTTCTAACTGATGTCTCTTAGCCACATCAGCCTCTGCATTGTATTCAATGAGGTTGACAAGATTCTTTTCTCCAAGAGGTTCTTCAACAAGGACAAATATAATATCCTTAAATTCATCAGAAAGAACATCCAGTATGCGTTCTACCTGAATCTTATCTTTTTCCTCTTTAGGTAATATGATAGCAATATGAAGGGTATAAGGCTTTTTAAAATCATTCCTGAATCTTCCTCTAAACTCATACTCTCTCAACTCAGCGTCATATATCTTACACTCTACTTCTCGTAATATCCCATTAGTAAATATATTTGATATAGATTCACCCTTTATCCACTTAGCAATATCGATACCTCTTCTCCTTATTTCTTCAATTTCTTTCTCTACCTCTTCTCTAGGTAGACTAGTTATAGATACTACAAATTGACCATTAGGCATTTTGCTTATATATCCATTTTCATCTATGAATCTTAAAATATCTTCTATTTCTCTGTCTGACATTGTGTCAAGAAACATAGATTTTATATTATCTTCGGTGGGTAAAACACATTCGATACCTTCTTCTCTTGTTTTGACCACCTGAGTCAGTATATTGAGTAGAAGTATACCCTTGAATACTGCAAGATGTTTAGGACTTTCCTTTTCGATAACTCCTTTGTAGAGTTTATACCTGTTGATCATAGTTCCAAATCTAGTTATTTCACTACTTTCGAATTCCTTTAGGAAGAAGTCCCACAAGTAGTCAGCTGTCAGAAAATACTGAGCATCGTCTAGTTTATTCCCCGGGTTTTCTTTAATAAATTTTGAAAAGCCCTGTTCCTCATCATAAAGGAAATTAAATATACTCCTCTCTGTTGAACCTACATTCCTAGCCAGGAAAGTAGCAAGATATGCTGTATATGGATGGATTGGAAACACGTTCCTAATAGCTTCTTTTATTGTAGCTTCTTTTATTACCGAACTTTCCCCTATAGTAAGTCTAGATATAAGTTTGTTAAATCTTTCATTATCTAACAGATTTCTTTTTATGCCCTCCCACCTGGCACTATCCCTCTTCTTTATTGCTCCCGAGATAATATGATAAGTCGTCAATTCTTCCATAGGATAGTCTATACCATAGAATCTTCCAAGAATCTTGTCTAGATCTCTCTCAGCTAACTGAGTCTGCAGTGGCTTCCTATGGCTTACTACAAATAGAAATATATTTTTATTTGTACTTAATTCGGCGATACTTTGTAATTCAGTAAGCAATACAGGACTTTGTTCAATTTCCAGGACATTCGTAAATTCATCCCAATATAAAATTATGTGGGAAGCAATTTTCAAATTCTGCAGTTCCTCTAATACTTCCAAGAGCCAATCTGTTACTTTGATAGAGGAGAAAAATGCCCCCTTCTCAGCAGACATTTTATCCAGAAGACTTAGAATCTTTAAGTCCTGTTTCTCTAGTTTTTCTAGAAGTGTATCTGTATCTCTAACATACATACTCAATTCCTGATACTCGTATATATTTTTCTCCCAGCCTATATTAAGAGGGTTTTCTCTTATATGCTGAATCCACTTCTCAAAATCACTCTTGGTAGAAATACAAATACCCTGTTTTTTAATAGCATCTTTTACTGCACGCTCTACTACAAGAGTAAATGTTCTATTATCAGTTATTCCTGAAGCTCCTTTTAATATTACAGGGAATACCCTGTTCCCTTTCCTGAAATTCAGAATCCTCTCTTTAATTTGAGGATTATTTAAGTTCTCTATAAAGTCTTCTGTCTCTTTAGTATCATCCCACAGGAGATGTTCTATAACAGCTGTAGCATGACTCTTACCTGTTCCATATGTCCCTTGCATCCATACGGATTTTCTCTCTTTAGGGTTTTTAGACTCTAAAGAGTTTAGTATAATATTGAGTATATCTAAGAATCTCCTGTGCGGGATAAAGGCTTTCCAGCCATTACGTCTCTCATTTTCAATATCATATACAGGCTGGAAATCCTCATTCAAAGTTAATATATCAATATATCTCATCCTTTAAACAAGCCTCCCAATATATAGATTTATTATATCTAAATGGCTCTTATCGCTATTTAAATTTATACTCATATGTTCCCCCTCCTTGTATAGGTCAAATATCTCTGGTACCCATAAAGCGTTAAGTTTAGAAAACAGTATAGAGTCTTTAATGTTAAAGACCTTACAAGGGGAGATCAATTGTTCATTAAACATAGATAGAGAGAATGAGTAAACTTCATAATCTTCTCCCAATCTGTATAGAAGATACAGTATTGAAAAGGGTGAAATATCAGGATTCTCTTCCTTTATTACTGTTCTTGTATTTCCCTCCTTAATTACTACCCCCTGTTTTAAGTCTTTTCCTATCTCTGTCCTTTCAAATGTTCCGACCAATGAAAGATAGCCATTTTTAACACTCCTATTTTGTTTTCCATATGATGTTTCCATCATATCTAATAGAACTTTTCTAGGATATATTCCAGTGGGCATATCTATCCACCATCTAAAAAGCATCGCATTCATACACAGATTGGCCCATAGAATGCTCCAGAGGAACATATCCTTTATACCATTTATTCTGTATATCTTAGAGATAAAATCGAATAGAATAGTCAGTCTATTACTTTTATCTATAAGTTCCATATCTCTTAGATAATATATAAGTGCATCCAATTGCTTAGGTCCAAGGGAATTATTTACAAAAAACTCCTCCTCTCTCTTTACAAAATCTTCTACCCATTCCTCTCTCAGTCCAAAAGTACCATACTTAAAACCTCCAATTTTAATCATCTCAATTACCCAGATTTAACAGCTCTAGAGTGGAGAGTTCCTTTCTAAGGTGGATATTGTCTAGATCTGCCTGCAAGTCTACTCGCAGATATCTTTTCTCCTGTAGCCATCTTAAAGTATCTTCAAGTTCCTCTTTAGAGATTCCAAAGATTAGATATGGCCCCCCATTGATATTACTCCTGTAGAGTTCAGAGATTGTTAAGTCATATTTATCTTTTCTACTGGCATACTTATAGAGGGAATAAGCAACAGCTATTGGATGTATATTATTTGTCCCCAGTTTTTTTACATACCTTATATTACCCTCTTTTTCTATCACCCCTAACCCTAACTTATCTCCATAAGGAGTGGTCTCAAATGTATTTAGTAGGGAATCTATACCACTAGAAGCTGTCCTCTCGGATATATCGCTGTGCTTTTCTAGTACAAGCTCCTTTAGTTCCTTTGCGGAATATCTTGCACCCCATGGGATACTGGAAAGATACCAGTTTATAACCCCAGAGTTATAGTATAGATTTATCCATATTATCTCCAACACTAACAATTCATCCTTTAAGTACATCTCTTTTAAGATTCTACATAACTCTGTTGGAGTATTTTTCTTTCCTAGAAGCTCTCCATCTCTCAGCCAATAAATCATCGCATCGACCTGTTTGTTACCAAGGTTATTATTGGAAAACCAATTATCTGGGTCTGATAGAAATGATGATACCCATTCTTCCCTCATACCAAATCTTAGATATCTTCCAAAACCTTTCTTTGCATCGCTATTACTCATACTACCTCCTTTTACCATCGCCAGAGATTTAGCAACCAGACAACCCCTATCGACAAAATCTATGCACCTGAAACAGTGAGTACAGAGGTTAATATTAACCTTTACTCCCGAAATCATTTTTATAGCCGAATTGGGGCATTCGACCTCACATACACCACAATTTACACAGTACTCTGTTTTGTATAGAACCTTTTTAAGTCTGCCCAGGGTTAATATATCCTTTAAACCTTCTACAGTAAATCTAAACTTTTTATTCTGGACATCCTGTCGTACAGTAATGCTAAATTTTTTACCATTTGAATTGATATCTATATATGTAATATCCTTGTCATCCTTGTAAGATACATCTCCTAAGGATTTTATCCACTCTTTAAAATTTTCTCTTGGATTATTGAGTACTGCCTCAAAAGGGGAATCCTTTTCTATAAAATCTATCCTCCTACCTTCAGTATCTACACCTTCCCCTCCTCCTCTCTTTTTCCACTGTCCTTGCATAATGTATTCCCTAATCTTTTCTTCGTTCTCTATGCCCAATCTCTTTACAAAGTCTCTTATAATCTCCAGATACTCTTTTGTGATTTCAGGATATATAGAGTTTATAATAAACTCATACCAGTCGGTTCCATAAGGACATATAATACATCCTACCCTGTTTAACCCATATCTATACCCTTCATTTAAGGGAAGATTTCTATCTAACAGGTAGAGGAATACCTCAGATATATTCCAGTCCCTTATCACCTCTGCATTTATCTGATGTATATGCTTTGCAGATTCTGCAATTCGTAGATAATTTTCTCTCCTTTTACTCTCCTCACTTCTAACCCCATCGAACACTAAGATCTTACTATTTGTCTTTTCTGTTAGCCTTCTAACAAATCTTACTAGAGGTGATGTCTTATATACAGAACAGCACCATCTAAGCATCATACTTGGAGGACCGAACCTCTTCCATAGTTCTAAAGAGTGCTGTTTGTTTTTTACTACATAGAACTTAAGCCCCGGATATAGCTTCTGGTAGTAATCCTTTGTTTTTTCATAGGTGGTATGTGTGGGTGGTATCTCCATTGTAGTATCGGTAAATATAACGATATATTCATCTGGAGGTAATGTCCTACTTACAATATCTAATACTACTAAAGAGTCCTTACCTCCACTAAACGATACTATAAAACAATCGACCCTATCCTTATACATCCTATAGGTATGTTCTACAAAGTCTATAGCTTCATTCTCTAATACTTCTAAAGAGGCTTTATTCTTTTCCACCATAGTTTTTACATCTAGAGGCTCTAAGACCAGAGATTTCCCTTTCTCTGTCAGTTCTATCGTGGGAGGAGTAAATATATTTCCTCCTCTAGCCTCTGCCACCAGCTCACCTTTATAATAATAACGCCTGCCTATAGCCCATAGGAGTGGTTCTTCAACATTAGGATATGACCAGAACTTATCGAAACCCAAAAGGTCTAGCTCTTCGTAGAAGACAGGTCTTGGAGGAATAATCTCTTGAGCACTCGTTATATTATCAGCGAGGAGCACCCCATTTGTTCCTATGTCCCAAGTAACTTTATACAAAGACAACCTCCAACTTTGTAAAATTATTAATAAAATTATACCACAATAACAGCCTAAAAATACGTACTCGCTCATCTTTTTAGTATAGGGGCAGGTATTTACCTGCCCCTAATTTTATAGGATAAACTCCTTTTCATTTTTAAATCATCCTCCTCCATAAAATTTTTATAAAAATCTTATATCCCCTCGGGGTCAGATGATGTCCCTCTCAATTAAATAGGTGAGATTTTTAAAAATATATAGGACAGGCATTCTTGC
>Ga0078972_1003741_pt1 | contig 44378 bp, 39 predicted proteins | sample YelNatPaOPGAMG01_FD_67568 | JGI IMG/M metagenome (GOLD analysis project Ga0078972, IMG submission 67568) | Hot spring thermophilic microbial communities from Obsidian Pool, Yellowstone National Park, USA - OP-RAMG-01 (SPADES assembly) (version 2) | ecosystem: Environmental > Aquatic > Thermal...
CCTTAAAGCCTTTGCTGACAAAGCGGGCTATAGAAGCGTCCGGCATTACAATCCGGACTCGCTTGACGGCTTCGAACTTATCCAGGAGTATCCGTCGGGTAGAAAACTCTATGAAATGTATCGAAACAAATTGATGCTCAAAAATTGCAGGCCGAGGTTAAAGAATTACTAAAGCGTCGATGGTATATAACGAAAGCTTGGTGTCTTTCCCCAAACAATGGAATCAATCTTGTAATAAAAAACCCTAAGACGGAACTACCGCCTTAGGGCGAGGGTTCTCTGGCGGCACAGGATACCAGATGTCCCTGTCGACGTCCTGCGAGCCTCACCCCAGCGAACCTTGATATAGAATGACAGGCTTCTATACCCACTTTAATAGTTAGGATATTCTTGCACACTTGTCAATATCTTGCTAAGGGGCATCTGCCATAACCTCACAGACCCCTTCTAAATTTCAATTCTTAAACAGTAATCTAACAAAAACCCTATACCCGATTCCAGCAGAAACTCCGCGGGTTTAGTACGCTACAACCATGAGACAGCGCACGCAGGTAAGTTTTATTTCTCAGCCTTGGGAACTGGCGGAAGGGTGCCTCCCGGCAACTGGGTCTGTTCCTCAGCCTTCTTAAAAGGAGCGAGTTCCTCGGCAGTGGCATCCCTAACCTCAACGATTTCGATATCGAAGGTGAGATCTTTTCCTGCCAGGGGCGCATTGTAATCGATAAAGATGCTGGTTTCGTTCATATCCTTTATCCGGACAGGGACAGGGCCAAACATAGTCTGAGCCATCAGTTGCATCCCGATTTCCGGTTTGATGTTAGCAGGGAAATCCTTTCTCGGTATAGGAACCACCATGTCTTCACGATATGGCCCGTACGCATCTTCCGCTTTCACCTTGATGGTCTTTTTGTCCCCTGCTTTCATTCCCTTCATCTGATTTTCCAAACCAGGGATCAATTGCCCTACACCGTAGATGAACTTAAGGGGCTCTTTCCCCTCGGAGGAATCGAACACGCTTCCATCGTCCAGGGTGCCCTTGTAATGAAAGGTCACGTGTTTTTCTTTCTCGATAGCCGGCTTCTTTTCACAGCTCCCCAACGCAATGATCAGCAAAAACATCCCAATGGGTAGAATCCATTTTTTCATACCATACCTCATAGAGCTAAAGTTCAGGCAGTATACTGCTCCTTTAAAAAAAAGAATACCCCCCAAGGGACAAAGGCGCTCTAACCCAATGGCTCTTTATTATTGTCCTTCCTAAAGCGGGGAAGTCGGCGTTCAAGATAAAGGATTCCTTTCCTTCACACACTTATCCTTGACAAGTCAACAAATTGGATCTTATGCTGATATCTGACAACGTATGTTGCCTTTGATCCAATGTCAGGAGGTTATGGATGAGCGCTACAGAAGAAAAAGATGTACGATTCAGTCCGTACAAGCTCCCATCGGACAAGATGAAAGAGCCGCCGACGACATTCATGGGAAGGCTGAAATACATTGGCCCAGGAATCATCGTCACGGCTTCCATCGTTGGTTCAGGAGAATTGATCGCCACCACCGCATTAGGAGCCCAGGCCGGTTTCGTCACCCTATGGACCATCATTTTGAGCTGTGCCCTAAAGATCATCCTTCAATTGGAGATGGCCAAGATGTCCATCACCACAGGGAAGCCGATGCTGGCCTTCTGGAATACGATGCCTGGCCCCAAACTCATCATGGGATGGGCGGTATGGGCATGGTTGATCATGCTGATCGCTAAGTTCATCCAATTCGGAGGAATCATCGGCTCTACCTCCCAAAGTATCGAACTGGCAATACCCGGATTCAACATCAACCTGGGATCCATCCTCATCGCCCTCAGTGTCGTCTTGCTGCTGGCTACGGGAAAATACAAGAGGATCGAAAAAGTTTCCACTGTACTGGTGGTATTGTTCGTCATTTTCACCGTGGGAATGGCCATCCTGACCCTCTTCACCAAGTACGCATACAGTTGGGCCGATATCATCAACGGATTGACTTTCAAAATGCCCCCGGAAGCCGCCTTCGCTGCCATCGGGGCCTTCGGTATCACAGGAATCGGAGGGGATGAAATCGTACAGTATACCTACTGGTGCGTCGAAAAGGGATACGCCGCCAACACCGGTCCCTTCGATGGATCGGAAGCCTGGTACCGAAGAGCCAAAGGGTGGTTCCGGGTCATGTATATGGATGCCACTATCGCTATGGTGATCTATACCCTTGCTACCCTGGCTTTCTACATTCTGGGAGCTGCGGTTCTCCATGGTCAGGGGAAAATCCCTGGAGGGATGACCCTGATCAAGACCCTTTCCACCATGTACACAGAGGTGCTCGGCGGAAAATGGGTAGTGTACTTTTTCGCTCTCGGTGCTTTCGCTACCCTTTACTCCACCCTGGTCTCCTGGACGGCAGCCAACCAGCGGATCGTTGCCGACATCATGGCACGGATGAACCTGATCGATTTCGAAAACGAGCGGCAGGTAAACAAGGTCATCTTCTGGTCTGGGATCATTCTCCCTGCCATCTACACCCTGATGTCCATGGCCTGGAAGGCCCCCGCATTCATGGTACAGATCGGTGGATGGGGTACGGCGTTCATCCTGCTCGTGATCATCTATAGCTCCTTCTATCATCGGTACAAAATTCTAGACCCCAAATTGAAACCCTCGACCTTCTACGATGTGTACCTGGTAGTCGGCTCTATTGCCATCCTCGGCGTGGTAGCCTACACGGTCTGGCAACTGGTGAAATAGGGAGAAAGGAGAATAACAGATCACCCATTGCAAGGTAGTATATATAAAAGAGAAATCGCCCTGGCCTCTGGCAGGGCGATTTTTTTCTCCGGATTTCTGTACGCCACCGTATAGGCTGTCCCCTCTATTCTACCTCGACAGTTCTTGGGTAGTGCTCTCCTAGATATTCTTTCAATTCTTTCCACCTTCGGCTTACTTCCTCATACCCTGCATCGTAGGTAAGGAATGCGAGGGCTTTGATCACTCCCAGAAAGCATCCTGAAATGCCTTCCCAATGGGGATGGAATCGGCGAGTCCTCCATCCATCAAGAGCCTATCCTCAAAGGGAGCATGTATCATCCCATTCTCGGCAAATCACCCGGTCGTCCCCCCACCGTTTTACCCAGCCATCCCGCTCCATCCGGTTCAGGAGAGGAAGGATGTACTTCCGGGATAGACCCGTAGCTTCTTTCGCCTCTCCGATAGTGAGCTGAGAACCCACGGAACGGCCTTTTAGGATCCGATGCAACAGTCTCTTGTAGGCGTGGGTCGCAAGATACAGGGAGCTATCGAGGGGGATAATCATTCCCTTTTTGTACAGCCGGTCGATATCTTCCCGCACTGCTTTGCCCCCCCCTGGTATGAGTTCCCACGGTGTTTCACCCTGCTCTAGAATCTCCTGGTACAGTTTCAGAGCTCTGCTGGATAGCTGATGAGCGCCTGTAGCCTGCTTAGCTTGCCGGGCATGCACATCCTCTTCTTGTAGCGACTGGACAGCTACATTGCTTCTCTTAGCTTCATTTCCCATCAGGATCTTTTCTATATCCAGGCGGGTAAGAAAGCGTTCCCTCTCCAGGAAGATCTTTACTACCTTATGCCTTTCCTTGGGTGCAGTCTTCCCTGCCCATAGGATTTCTCCCCAACCCAGGATGTCGGCTCCCCCCGCTCGTATAAGGAGGAATCGATCACCCGGTCGAAGAAAAGCTTCCTTCGCCAAAACCAACCGAAGGAGCACGTCTCCTTTCCCCTGTACGATCTCTAAGCCATTCCGTGCGTTCGAGTCATGCCTGGCTAATCGGTACACAGTGACTTTCTGATGGGCCGTGCTAAAGGCGATTTCCGCTTCCTGCTTCGCCCGGAGGGAGGAAAGTAGGTACCCCCCCGCAAGGAATTCCTTCTGCACCTCCAGGATACGTTCGGCCTGTTCTCCTCCCTTACCTGATGCCACCTTCCCGCTGGAAACCAAACAATCACCTCGATCGGGAGGGGTGGAGATTCCATGCAGATTCAGCGCCACCCGAACTGCACCCGTACTTGCATCGGCCCTTACCTCTTCCAGGTCGCGGTGGTAGGATTGGATCCTTCTCACCCGTACACGCTCCTTCCGGGGTAGAAGGAGAAGCTCATCATGCACCCGTAGGGAGCCATCTTTCAAACTTCCCGCTACGATCGTCCCTACTCCTTTCAAGGAAAACACACGATCGATATACATCCTGCCTTCCAGTGGGCTTGGGGATGTAAGCGTGGATTCGGGCGGTGCGTTTTTCCCAAGCTCCTGTACGATCCTTCCCTTCAGTGCTTCCACCCCCTCTCCGGTTCTAGCGGACACTCGAACTACCGGTACGGGGTGCCCGAAGATAGCCTCTGCACGCCTCCTTGCATCCTCTTCCACTGCATCCTGTCGCTCGGTTGATACCAGATCGATCTTGTTCAGTACGAGGATGATCCTCTTCACCCCAAACACCGAAAGCACCCGGGCATGTGTTTCTGTCTGGGGCATCCATCCGTCGTCCGCCGCTACCACCAGTAGGGCACAGTCCACCCCCCAGGCACCCGCTACCATGTTCCGGATGTACCGTTCATGCCCCGGTACATCGATCACTCCGATCGGTCGACCTTCGGGATCCAGGAAATGGGTGAAACCCAGATCGATGGTCATCCCCCGCTTTTTTTCCTCGGGTAGCCGATCAGTATCCACCCCCGTCAACGCAGTGACAAGGAGAGTTTTTCCGTGATCCACATGCCCTGCCGTACCTACCACTGGCATATACCCTCCCCTTTTAAATGACCCCGCACGATCCGCCGGTGGTAAAAGGGATAGAAATCTATCATCGAAATCCTACCCTTCCTCAGGGGCATTCCCTCTAGGACAGAGGATTTTCCGGATTCTTAACTTCCTGCACTTCTCCACGCTCCTGAAGCCCAGCCCCTTCGGGCAAGTTCAACACAGCGAGTAAGGCATTCCGTACCTCCACAGGGTTTTCCCCGTAGAGGGTGGAAAGATTCAGCCTCACTTTCCCCTCCTCGATCGTTCCTATCAAGGGTAACGGCAGATCCCGCATGCGGCGAAGAAGGGTTTCAGGCTTCTCTTCTGTCCTGATTTCGATCGCCAGGGAACGGAACTTTTCATCCGGCGCGCTCCCTCCTCCGGTAGTTCCGAAAGCACCAACCAGATCCGCCGCCTCCCTGGGGATCCCTTTCAGGATCTTTCGACCGAACCTCCTTAGATCTTCCAGGGGAATCGAGTAGACCGATTCGGTAAAGGAAAGCCCGTCCACCCTCCGGATCAATACCTCTTCCAACAGGGATAGGATCGTTTTCCCCGGTCGGAACGCCCGCATAAGGGGATGCTTACTCAACCGCTGGATCCATTCCTGTCTACCCAGTACGATCCCCGCTTGCGGCCCCCCCAGCACCTTGTCGGCGGAGCAGCAAACGAGGTGTGCCCCCTCCTCCAGATATGTCCTGACAGGAGTTTCCCCCGGGATCCGTTCCCGGGTAACCCCCGATCCCTGATCTACCACCAGTCCCACCGTTGGAGGCAACCGGGAGGACAGTTCCCTTACCGAAGGCTGGGAGGCAAACCCCCGGATCCGAAAGTTCGAGGTATGCACTACCAGCACGAGGGCGGTTCGTTCGGTAAGGGCAGAAAGGTAATCCGAAAGGGTTGTGATGTTGGTTGTACCTACTTCCACCAGTCTTGCCCCTGAAAGGGCCAGGATCTCCGGGATCCGGAACCCGCCACCGATCTGAATCTGCTGTCCCCGGGACACGATCACTTCCCGATCCCTGGCCAGTGCCGAAAGAACGAGGAGTACAGCCGCTGCGTTGTTGTTCACCACGAGGGCAGCCTCCGAACCCGTCAGGATCCGCAAGAGTTCCGGAATCAGCCCGCTCCTTATCCCCCGTTTTCCTGTTTGGAGTTCCAACTCCAGGTTGGAGTAGCCGGTGTTTAGATCCCGTACCGCATCCCAGGCATCAGGAATCAGGGGGCTCCTACCCATGTTGGTGTGGAGGATCACCCCTGTGCCGTTCAACACCCGCTGGATCCGCCTTCGGTGGAGTTTCCAGCAGGCCTCTGTCACCGCTCGAACCGTTTCTTCGAAGGAAACAGGAACCCCTGTTTCCCGCACCCGTTTTCGCAGTTCTTCCAGGGTAGAAGAAACCGTTTCCGCGGTCAGAGTCCGACTCAACAGGGGGAACCACCGTTTTATTCGATCTTCTTCCAGCAGGCGGGAAACTTGAGGGATGGAGGAATAGGGATTTTCCATATCCGGAAGAGGCAGGAATCGAACCTACCACCGCGTACAGCGGCCGACGGTTTTGAAGACCGCGAGGGCCACCAGACCCCATCTGCTTCCCTGCCTCGAGAGCTTTCAATTTGCCCCCTAAAGGCTTCCCTAGCAATATAAAAGGGCAACCTCCCCCTGTCAACCGAAGCCGCATGCGTACTGGAGGGAATAGGGGGTAGTAGGGCGGGGGCCAGCGCCTGTTCTGCCTTTCCAAGGTGAATCCGGGCATGCTATATAGATCACATGAACACAGGTCTCAATTCGAGTGCTTCTTTCTCCTTCATCCTTCCCACACGGATCGAGTACGGCATCGGGAGCCATCGAAAAATCCCCGACTTCCTGCAAGAGGCAGGGGTTCGCAGGATCCTCATCATCACCGATCCCGGAGTAGCCAAACTCTCCTGGTTTACCCAGTTGAAGGCACGCCTTACTCAACGAGACTGCGAGGTCGAAGTGTTTAGCGGCGTGGAACCGAACCCGAAGGACAGGAACGTAGAGGAAGCGGCGGAAGTCGCCCGAAAGGTCAAGGCAGATTGTCTTCTAGCAGTCGGGGGCGGAAGTCCCATCGACTGTGCAAAGGTGGTCTCGATTCTGGCAGTATACGGAGGCAAACCTCGGGACTACGAGGATCCTTCCCGTATCGGGCCCCATCCCCTTCCCCTTATCGCGGTTCCCACCACTGCCGGTACGGGAAGTGAGGTAACCTTTGGAGCCGTCATTACCGATACGAAGGCCAGGTTCAAGTTCACAGTCAAATCCCCTCTTCTCGCTCCGAAAATTGCCCTCCTGGATCCCGAACTGACCCTTTCCATGCATCCTTCCCTAACCGCTTCCACAGGGATGGATGCATTGACCCATGCCATCGAGGCGTATACCTCCAGAGCCTCCGAACCATTGGCAGATGCCTGCGCTCTATACGCTGCCGAACTCCTTTTATCCTACCTCCCCCGAGTGGTACAACAGGGTACGGATATCGAAGCCCGTTCGGCCGTACTTTTAGGAAGCCTCCTGGCTGGAATTGCCTTCAGTCATTCAGACGTAGGGGCGGTACACTGTATCGCGGAAGCCCTGGGCGGTATGTACGACCTGCCCCACGGGGTCTGCAACGCTGTCTGCCTACCCTATGTGATGGAGTACTGCCTCGAATCGAACATCCTTCGGTATGCCCGTTTGGGCCAGGCCATGGGGGTCTATTCGACACCTCCCACAGGTGTTTCTATCCCGAAAAGCTCCCCTACAGCGCCCGATACGCGGGGAATCAGAGAGACGCAGGAATCTGTTCGCAGAAGGGCACAGGCCACTGTGCATTTGGTTAAAGATCTTGCCCGGCAGGTAGGCTTACCCGATTTCAGGTCTTTCGCAGTTCCCGAATCCGATTTTCCCCTCATTGCCGAAAAAGCGGCTGCCAATGGGTCAAACAAGGACAATGTCCCCATCCTCACCCAGGAAGACTACCTTCGAATCCTGAAACGGTTACAGGGAGGAGGATGAGGAACCTCTGGATCATGGAAGAGTCTAGAGGGCGCTGCCCCTTCACCATATGCCCCTGGACGTTCCTGGGAAAGCGTTACACGAGATCTTCGACATCCCAGCTTACCGTATAGGGCCTTTGCCCATAAAAAGTACTGCGCCCCAGGGCCGACACAAGGACATAAAAAAGGCCGAATGGTTAGCCCACCCGGCCTCTTTTTTTTAATCAGTACGATACTTTCGGTTCAGTACTATCTTCTAATACCTATCCCGAAAACCACCGCCAAACCCACCATGTCCGCGGGAACGGCTACCTTTGTCGTGGTTTTGTTCGTTTGCCTCATTCACGCGAAGCTGCCGGCCGCGAAGCTCCATGCCGTTGGTGGCCTGGATGGCTGCCTGGGCGCCTTCTTCCGTGGCCATTTCCACGAATCCAAACCCACGTGCCCGGCCCGTCATTTTATCCGTGATGATGTTCACAGAAGTGATTTCGCCATACTGAGAAAACAAGTTCTGAATCTCTGCCTCGTCGGAGCTGTAGCTCAGGTTTCCGACATACAATTTTTTTGCCATACTGAATGGTCCTCCGGGTTCTGTTTCAAACCCATTTGTTAAGAAATTGATCTGGAGTTTATCAACGATAAACCATCGTTACGTTATCCCGGTCTTAGTTTCAGAAATGGTTTACCGCTTTAAGGAAGGACCTTAGGCAGAACTCTTTTCCCTACACGCAGCCAGAAAACTGTAGATTCCTGCTATGCAAGCCAGATGATGTAAGCTACTCTTTTCATTCTTCTTTGTCAATAGCAAATGGCCGATTTTTTCATTTTTTCTTGCAAAAATGCGATTTTTGTCCCCATAGTGTTAGTATGCATAAAAATATAAATCGAACGCTAATTACGGGCGGCAGTGGTTTCCTGGGCGCCCGGATAGCCCTTCGACTTCTGGAAGAGGAACCAGACACTCATCTACTTCTTACAGATCAGGTGTATAGTTCCAGGTTGGATGCGATACGGGACCGGATCCAGTTTGTGCAGGGGGATATCAGTGATCCTTCCTTTACCCGTAAGCTCGTATCTCCCGAGGTGAATCGGGTTTTTCATCTTGCGTCACTGGTATCCGGAGGCGCGGAACAGAACTTCGAGCTAGGTCTGCGGGTGAACGTGTACGCCACCTTGAACCTGCTGGAAGCTTGCCGACTGCAAGGTAACCGGCCAATTTTTGTGTTCACCAGCTCCATCGCTACCTTCGGGGGGAAGGACATGCCTCCGGAGGTAACGGACTGGACATTCCAGCATCCCCAGAACAGTTACGGGGTAGCCAAAGTAGTGGGTGAGCAGCTATTGAACGACTATACCCGAAAACTCTTCATCGATGGTCGCGGAGTACGGTTCCCCGCGGTCATTGTTCGGGATGTCCCCAATACAGCCCTCAGCGGATACGCGAGCAACATGATCCGGGAACCCCTTTCGGGTACGGATTACGTGTGCCCGGTCCCCAGGGAAACACGCATCCCCCTCGTGAGTATTAAAACGGCTGTAGCAACATTGATGGCTTTAGGCAGGCTCGAAGGAACCCTTTTAGGAGATTTCCGAACGGTGAATGGTAGAGGGATTTCCCCTTCTGCGGAAGAAATTGCAACCGCGGTTCAGGAGGGAGCGAAGAAAGCTGCCGAACGCAAAGGGGTAAAAGAGTACACGATAGGTCGAATTACCTTTAAGCCGGATCCTTCGGTTGAGCCCATTATCGCCACCTGGCCGAAGGTGATGCATGCCGAACGTGCCGAGAAATTAGGGCTACCGGCTGACACGGATATCCTTTCCATTATCGAGGAGTATTTGGCTGTATGACTACTTCCATCGTATTCATAAGGAGAAAACCATGAACGGTTACTTTCATCGGGTCCATGCCACAACACCCACAAGGCTCTGGATCAACAACCCCTCTGGGAGCGATCTGGAAAAGGCGATTCAAGCGGGTGCTATCAACTGTACTACCAATCCTTCCTACTGTTCCAAGCTACTCCAGAGCGAACCAGCGTACATCAAAGGCGTAATCAAAGAAACCGTGCATCGGATGCCCAGTGCCTCTGTAGACCAAGTCGCTATCGAGGTGATCAAACATGTTTCCAAAAGGATCCTGGATCGATTCTTTCCCTTATATCAGGCGAGTAACGGGAAAGAAGGGTATGTCACGATTCAGGATGACCCCCGGAAAGACTACGACACAGACCATACGGTAAAAGCCCATCTGGAGTTTTCCAAGTTGGGCAAGAACTTCATGGCGAAAATTCCCGTAATCGCCGGCGGTTGTGAGGCAATCGAAGAGCTTGTGGCACGGGATATCCCCGTCTGTGCCACAGAGATATTCTCCCTTTCCCAGGCAATTCATATCTGTGAACGGTATAACCGCGCAGCCAAAAAAACCGGGAACCATCCGCCTTTCTATGTCACCCATATCACGGGAATTTTCGATCAGTACTTTGCGGAGATCGTAAAAAATGAACACATTTCGATCGATCCGAACGTACTTTCACAGGCGGGCTCGATCATCGCCCGCAAGGAATACAGGGTGCTTAAAGAACGGAACCTTCCGGGGACCCTGTTAGGAGGCGGGGCCAGAAATTTGAGCCATTTCACCAATTTTGTCGGAGGAGATTTCCATATTACCATCAATTGGAGTACCGCGGAGGAGTTGATCCAGTTAGATCCTCCTGTGGAAAAACGGATAGACGCCCCTACACCGCGGGAAGTGGTAGAGGAACTGTCCGCTAAGCTTCCCGGATTCCGGAGAGCCTATGAAGAGGATGGGATGCAACTGGAAGAGTTCGCAGATTTCGGCCCTGTCATGCTCTTCAAGACGATGTTCCTCAATGGATACATCCGCCTGTTGGACGAGATCCTGGATACCTTCAACCACTAACTGGACAACACTTTTGATTTTAGGGAGGCAATTGCCGGATTTTTACCCTTGCCAGGTACGCCTTAAGGAGGGCACAAAAAAAGAGGCCAATGGTTATCCAGCGCCACTCTTCCCGGAACCGCTCCATTCAGTGTAGCTCGATTCGGCTTCCATCTCTTGCCCACCGCTCTTTTCGGCGTTTCCTATAGATAACAAAAAAAAAGCCGAGGGGTTGTTGCCCGCCCGGCCTTTTGCTTCGATTCAGTACTATCTTCTAATACCGATCCCGATACCCACCGCCGCCAAACCCGCCGTGTCCTCGGGAGCGGTTCCCTCTTTCGCGGTTCTGTTCCAATGCTTCGTTCACACGAAGCTGTCGGCCGCGTAGCTCCATACCATTGGTGGCCTGGATGGCAGCCTGGGCGCCTTCTTCTGTGGCCATTTCCACGAATCCAAACCCTCGTGCCCGGCCCGTCATTTTGTCCGTGATGATGTTCACAGAAGTGACTTCGCCGTACTGAGAGAATAAATTCTGAAGTTCGGCCTCGTCGGAACTATAGCTCAGGTTTCCGACATACAGTTTTTTCGCCATATTGAATGGTCCTCCGGGTTCTGTTTCAAACCCATTTGTTAAGAAATTGATCTGGAGTTTATCAACGATAAACCACCCGTGTTACCGTCCTGGGCCCGGATTCAGAAAGTGGGTTACCGCTTTCAGGAAGTACGTACAGACAAGTAATTGTAACAGCACTCTGAAGATGCAGAACTCTTTTCCCCTTCACGTAGCCAGAAAACACAGATACCTGCTATGCAAGCCAGATAGTTTAAGTTAATACAATCCCCACTTATTGTCAATAGCCGAATTATCCTGAAACTACAACTTGGTTCCTTCCCGATTCCTTTGCCCGATAGAGAGCCGTATCCACTCTCTGTATCATGGTAATCCGGCTGTCCCCCTCCTGGTAGCTTGTTACGCCAAGACTGATGGTAAGGGAGCCAATATCGGGGAAAGAGGCTCGCGCAACAGCAGTTCGAAGCTTCTCTGCCATCAGTTCTGCCCCTTTTAGATCGGTATCTTCAGAAATGATCAAGAACTCCTCGCCCCCCCAGCGCCCCAGGTGATCCGTCTTTCTTACCTGCGCCCTAAGGATATCGGCCAACTGTAAAAGCGCCTTGTCTCCCACTAGGTGGCCGAAGGTGTCGTTTACCTTCTTGAAATGATCGATATCGATCATGATCAACGAAAAGACCCGTCCGTATCGGACCGCAGAGTAGAGAGTTTTTTCCAATAGTTCATCGATTTTCAGACGATTATACAGTTTTGTGAGAGAATCGGTAGTGGAAAGCTTTTCCAGTTCCCTGTTCTTCAAAGAAAGCTGCGCATGCGCTTCTGCCAACCGATTCTGGGTTTCTTTCAGCTCGGTAATATCCACCGCAATGGAATACTTCGTGGTTCTTCCGTCCGGCCAGGTGATCACTTTCTCCTGAAGCTGATACCAGCGATCATCGACAGGGTTGAACAGTTCGAACACGACAGTTTTATCCAGCGGTTTGGAATCCCTGGAGTCGATCATGAGGGGGATTTTGCAGAACATGCAGGGCTTTTGTTCCCCATAGATCCGCTCATAGCATATTTCCCCGATGAAGTTTCCTCTGCTTTGCATCATCTTTTTATTCATGTAGATGATTTCATAGTTCGATACATCCACCACATACACATCGAAGGGAATGACATCGAACAAGGATTTGAAAAGATCCCCTTCAATCATGCGAAACCCCATACGTGGTAAATACTTTTTCGATTGTTTCTTTTAGAATTTCCGATTTTACCGGTTTCATGACATACCCTTTCGCTCCCGCTTCGATGGAGTCCACCACCATCTTCTCCTGCCCATGAGAAGTGATCATTATAATCAGAGCTTTGCTATCCTGATCCAAGATCCTGCGCACCACATCAATCCCGCTCATATCCGGAAGGGTAATATCCATTGTCACCAGATCGGGCCGAAGCTCCTTGTATTTCGCAAGAGCATCGTTCCCTGTTTGCGCAAAACCCACAACCTTGTAACCCAGATCCTCCAGCATCTGAGCCAATTTACGAACAGTGATCAGTGAATCATCCACCACAAACACAGTACGGCTGTTCATTCTGCGACCTCGAGATCCAGTGTTCTTTTGTAATAAATTCCGGGGTTGATACAGAGGACTACCATATTTCCTGCATCGGTATGAATTTCACCGGCGGCAAACTTCGATTGCCTGTACCGCTGAATGCTTTTCCCCTCTTTTATGATTATCGGCGTGGAAACGGTGAACGCATACCCCGAAAGCTGAAACTCCTCCAGCGCGTTTCCCACCACGATATTGAGGCAATCCCCCGCGGTTTCTTCCATCAATAACTCTACCTCATCGGTTTTCATGGGAATCCCGCCTGCATAGCCCTGGAACACAGATTCCAGCAACGAGTGCTCGAAGGAGAACGCGACGATCAGTCTCAACCGGTCTTCTACGGTCAGGATGGCAGTAATGGCTCTCAGATCGATCCGATCCAGGGTTCTACCGGTAGGATACACGCCCAGCACCCGTGTTTTTCCTTCCTCTTCCAAAAACACTCGGCTTCGATGCAAAAGCCGATCCAGAAACCGAAGAAGGTCTTGTTCCGTTAGCATAAGCTCCGGTATTTCAGGGTTGACTTCCCGCTTCATATAAAAACCTCCGAATCGGGTATATCTATTATGAGTTCAGTACCCCGATCTTGCTTGGTATGCACCTGCATGGACCCTCCTAATCGAATTACTTCCTTATGTACAGCACTCAAGCCGATCCCTCTTCCGGAAAAAAGGTCTGCTTCATCCCTGGTAGATACTTCTCCGTTCAGCAAGAACGAACACAGTTCCTTTTCGGAGACCATATCGGCTTTTTCCTTCGGTATCAATCCTCTCTCTACCGCTTTTTGGCGGACTTCCTCCCACTGAACGCCCTGCCCGTCATCCCGAACCCGAAACAGAAGGCCTTTCGAAGTTCTCTCGATTGTGAACTCGATTTTGCCCTTTGCAGGTTTACCTTTCTCGATCCGTCGCTCCGGATCTTCGATCCCGTGAATGACCGCATTTCGAAAGATATGGACAAAGCTCAACGCTAGAGGCTCGTACTTTTCCGGATTTACCCGCAGGTTTTCTCCTTCGATATGCAAAGGTTCAATCTGCTTTCCCCGGAGGGTAGCGAGTTCCATTACCTGAGAAGGGAATACTGCGAAAAGATCGAAAATCCGCACTGTTTTCAGCTTCGGGATGATGGATAGTTCTTCTTCCAAATCAAGGTCTTTCACTACTTGTGGAAAGGACTTCACCTTTTCCGCCAGCCGTTCCAGACCTTCCAGATCTTCCGGCTCCAGAATATACGTCTTCATCCGTTCGAAGAAGCGGTTGCCCAGGTATTGAGTGAGAATTTTCTTGTCCCGATCCAACGCTTCCAGGATAGAACCGGGATCCCACACGGTGTTCCGGGGACGGATGGACAAACTTTCCTCTGCCTCATGGAGGGCCTGCGGTGTATAGACAAGATCCAACTGCAGAAGGACGCCCTTATAAGTATGAACGTACCGGTACAGTTCATCGGAACTGAGTTTCATCCCCTCTTTGAGGAACCCTTCGAAGGCGTCCAGCGTGTCGAGAAAATAGCTTCTGTTTCCTAGAGCGGTCACCACGAATTTCAAGATCTTTTGTTCGTGGGTGATCTGTTCTTCCAATTTTTTGTGATACGTGACATCCTTCAGGATCATCATCATTCTGCGATCACCAACCGGCCGTACACGCATCTGAAGAATCTTCCCCTGTAGCGAGATTTCCGAAGGGAGGAGGGAAAGGAGCACTTCTCGCTTGTAGGAATCCTTCGTGCGGAAAGCGGATGTCAGGGTTTGCTGAAAAAGAGCGGAAAAATTTCCACCCGCCGGATCTATCAGCCGAAGAATAGGCACTCCAGTCAGAGGCCTTTCAAACAACCGTTCGCATTCTTTACTGTATTCAGGTTCCACGATCAGATCAGGACCGAAGGACAAAACCCCTTCTTCCATGCGATCGAACAGATCCCGGAGCGCTTCTGTGCGTTCCTTCACTTTTTCTTCCAGTTTCTCCGTGTATTCTCGAATCGTGTGTACCATTGACCGCAATGTTTCGGTCAGCACTCCGATTTCATCCTTGCGGTTGTGGGGACGCAATTCCGCCGGTTTCCCTTGCTGATAGTCTTTCGCAAACTGAGTGAGGACTCCTAACGGCTGCAACACAATCCTGCGCAGGCTCAGGAGGATAAAAAAGGCAAGAAGTAGTAGAGACGATCCCGCGACAAGTACAAGAGGCAAAAAGCGGGTAAAACCGAGAATCTTATGCACGTCGAAAAGGATAAGGGAGTACCACTGGATTTCCGGTATATGGGCAATCGCACAGACTTTTTTCCCCGTCGCATCCCTCAAGTCGAGTACTTTGACCTGTTCAGTGCCCTTTGCAAGCTCCTCCAAAGCCCCCCGCAGGGCGGTCTGATCCTTCGATGACGGGAATAATCGAAACACCGTACTTTTTTCTTCCTCACGCTTAGAGATCGAACTTAAATCCACCAGAGAGGCATCCGGATGCGCCTGTATTGCCCCTTCCTTATTGACAAGAATCGGAACTACCCCCTCCTGTTTCCCCTTGACGAACCGTTCCATGAAGGATCCAAAGGATAATCCTGTTCCCGCCATTCCCAGAACCCTTTCTCCATCCCGCATTACGACATCAATCCATACCTTTGTATCCTTTATGGCCTTATCGTAGTTCACGTTCAGGGTATATTCCTTCACTTTATCGATGGTCGAAAAGTACCAACTGTCTGCCGGTGCTTGAGGATCCAGGGTGTACTGAAGCTCTTTGCCGGTATAGCGCCCCTCCGCATCGTTGAAGTAGTAGTGTCCGGAGCGGTGTATTACAAAAAAGTACACATGGTCTTTAAAGTATCTCTTATAACTTTCAAGTTCGGCCAACGCTTCCGCTTTCAATGTTTGGGATTCTTCGTTCTCCGTCCATGCTCGGAGCAGGTGGGAATCCGCTAATTTACGGGCAAGGGTAATTTCACGATCCAAACCATTGGAAATTTCCGCTCTTTCCTTCAGAACCAGCTGCGTTGCGTACTCTACCCCAAGCTCCCAGCTTACAGAACGCAGGGCAGAGTAATATACAAGAAACATGGCAGCCCCCAGCACCAGAGATCCCACGATCAGTACGTTCAGGAAGTATCCCTGCAGACTGTGTCGAAAAGAAGATTTGTGCATAGTTACATCGATTCTACCATAGGAACTCACCGCAGTATAGGAGAATCAGAAATTCCCCTACTGCTTCTCAGGGTGGCAGTCGGGCGGGGATCTGCCCCGGACTGGCCGCCACCGCAGGGCATTTCTCGTTCCCATTATTGCAATTCTATATCGTAAAAAAATCATCATAAATCTGTTGACAGGAAGGCAGGGGGTCACTAGAGTAAGAAGGAATTCACACAGGAGACAGGTATGAACTACTTCAATTCTTTACCGTTCAGGGAACAAATACAACAGTTGGGCAAATGCCGGTTCATGGCAAAGAGCGAGTTTGCCGATGGAGTATCCATCTTGAAAGGCAAAAAGATCGTGATTATCGGGTGTGGAGCCCAGGGGTTGAACCAGGGATTGAACCTCCGCGATTCAGGCCTGGATGTAAGTTACACCCTCCGTAAGGAAGCGATCGAACAGAAGCGCCCCAGCTACAAGAGCGCTACGGAAAACGGGTTCAAAGTGGGTACCTACGAGGAGATGATCCCCACTGCGGACGTAGTGGGAAACCTTACCCCCGACAAGCAGCATAGTTCTGTAATCGCCGCCGTCATGCCTCTGATGAAGAAGGGTTCTACCCTCTGGTACAGTCATGGGTTCAACATCGTCGAGGAAGGCCAGAAGATCCGCCCTGACATCACCGTCGTAATGATGGCTCCGAAAGGACCGGGCACCGAATTACGGACCGAGTACGTACGAGGCTTTGGAGTCCCCACCCTTATCGCCGTTCACCCGGAGAACGATCCGGAAGGAAAAGGCCTAGCCATTGCCAAAGCCCTCGCCTGTGGTACGGGGGCGGACCGGGCGGGAGTTCTGGAATCGAGCTTCGTAGCCGAAGTGAAGAGCGACCTCATGGGAGAGCAGACGATCCTCTGCGGGATGCTCCAGACAGGGAGCCTCCTCGCTTTCGACAAGATGGTGGAAAAAGGGATCGACAAAGGGTACGCGGCGAAACTAGTACAGTACGGGTGGGAAACGATCTCGGAGGCGATGAAGTTCGGCGGAATCACCGGGATGATGGACCGCCTCTCCAACCCGGCCAAATTACGGGTCCACGCCCTAGCGAAAGTGTTGAAGGAAATCCTTACCCCCCTGTACAAGAGACACATGGACGACATCCTTTCCGGAGAGTTCAGCAGGGTTTTGATGGAGGATTGGAAAGCGGGGGACAAGCAGCTTTTGGCCTGGCGGGAAGCCACCGGGAAAACCGCGTTCGAGCAAACTCCAGCCGGGTCCATGGAAATTTCCGAGCAGGAATACTTCGACAAGGGGTTATTGCTGGTAGCCTTCCTCAAGGCAGGGGTTGAGCTTGCCTTCGAAATCATGACCGAGGCAGGGATGAAGCCAGAGAGCGCCTACTATGAATCTCTCCATGAAGTGCCCCTCATCGCGAACCTCATTGCTCGAAAAAAACTGTACGAGATGAATAAAGTGATTTCCGATACTGCGGAATATGGGAATTACCTCTTCGACAATCGTGCTAGGCCCCTCCTCGCCGATTTCATGCGCAAGATCGATACAGACCTCATCGGAAAGGGGTTATCCTACAAGGATACGGGTGTACCGAACAAGGAACTGTTCAAGGTGAATGACGAGATACGCAACCACCCCGTGGAACAGATCGGAAAAACGCTACGGGCTCACATGACCGCGATGAAGCCCATTAAATAACGACGCCCTTTGACCTTCCAAATCGATCAAGGCCGCCCATAATGGGCGGCTTTTTCATTCACTTAGAATTATCCGAAAACCCTTCTTCAGAGAACCTCCAGCAGCACCGTCTTCAGGTACACCCCTTCGGGAAAGGCCAATGTGCGGGTATGATCCGGGCTCTGTCCCAAGATTCGGAGGATTCGCGCCTCCTTCCCCGCCCGACCGATAGCGAGCCGTAACAGATGGAGGAACTCTTCCTGGCTCAACATGCCCGAGCAGGAGCTGGTGAGGAACAGATCTCCCGACCGCAGGAGCCGGAAACAGAGGGTGTTCAGCCGAAGATAGGCTTTCTTTGCCCCCTCGAGGTTCAAGCGGGATTTGGCGAAGGCGGGGGGATCGCAGATCACGTAGAGGGGATTCCTTTTAGCAGAAGAGGAGTCGCCCATTGCGTCGGAATTAGGTAAGGCAGGCGAACCCTCGGCCTTGCCTGCAAATGAATGGTCAATACTCCGGGAGAGTGCGCTTTCTAGATACTCGAAGACATCCCCCGGGTGAAAGAAAATATTTTCTTTTGCGGGATCGATGCCGTTGGCAAGAAACATCTGAGCTCCCCATTGCAGGGCCATCTCGGAGCTGTCCACATTGATCACTTCGGAGGCTCCTCCCACCCAGGCGGCAATCCCGAAAGCGCAGGAGTAACTGAAAAGGTTTACCACTCGCATGCCCCGGGCTGTTTCGCGTACCAGAGCCCTCGCTTCTCGCTGGTCTAGGAAGAACCCCGTTTTCTGTCCCTCCACCACATCCGCCAGCATCACCATTCCCTGTTCCTGGAACTTCACAGGTTCTTTCACCGTCCCCCGATGCACTCTGGGGCTCAATAGGGAAAGGCCTTCCGCCTTTCGCGCCTCCACGTCGGAGCGTTCCACCACCCGTTGAACCCCCGGCAATTCTCCAAGGGCCTGGACGATCCAATCCCGAAATCCTTCCATCCCAGCCGTATGAATCTGAAATACCGCCGTGTCCGCATACAGGTCTACGACGAGGCCAGGCAACTGGTCTGCATCCGCATGGACCAGGCGAAACCCGTCCGTGTGGGGTGGAAGAAAGCGTCTTTTACTGTCCATAAGAGACATGAATCTCCTGGTGAAAAAGTCCTTCTCGATGGGTTCCTGGGTGCGGGTGAGGATCCGCACCCGAATTGTGTTGCCGGGATGGAATGTCCCTATCCCCAGGAACCGGTCATCACTGGAGCGAACCTCGACCAGGCTTCCGGCAGGGATCGAGGGCGCGTTTTTCACCCCATTAGAGAATATCCACGGGTGCCCGGCCAAGAGGGGAACTTCCCGGCCAGGGGCCACTGTCACGATAGGATACCGACCATGCATGGAAACACAGTATCAAAATTACCTGCCCTTTTTCTACACCCTCCTCATTCGTCGTCCCGGCCCTTTTATAGACACATTGCGCTGGAAAGTGAATACACATTACGCCCCTTGCAATTCCCCCAAGGTCTGGTATAATCAGATATATCTGAATCGTTCTAAATTATCTATTTTAAGAGGAGGATCCTATGAAAAAAACTCTGTTCATCCTAGCGATGGCTCTCCTGGTCATCGGTATGGGATTTGCCGGAGGGGCAAAAGAAAGCGCTCCGGCCCAGAAAGCCGTGGAACCGATAAAACTGAAATGGGCACACGTGTACGAGACCAGCGAAGAGTTCCACAAGTGGGCTCTCTGGGCTGCGGAGGAATTCAAGAAAAAGACCAACGGGAAGTACCAGATCGAAGTGTTCCCCGCATCCAGCTTGGGGAAAGAATCCGACATTGTGGAAGGGCTAAGCCTGGGTTCTGTCAATATCGTGTATGCTGGTTCGGCCTTCATCGGGAACACCTATGGCCCTATCGCGATGGGAGAGGCTCCCTTCATGTTCACCGGCTTCGAGCATTTCATGAATTACGCAAAGAGCGATTTCTTCAAGGAACTCGCTGCGGGGTATGAACAGGCTTCCAAAGGGAACCATGTCACCGCCAACACGTATTACGGTGCCCGATGCGTAACTTCCAAGAAACCCATCAATAAACCGGAAGACATGAAGGGCCTCAAGATCCGGGTTCCCAATGCCCCCTTGTATCTGATGTTCACCGAGGCGGTAGGCGCCAATGCAGCCCCCATCGCTTTTGCCGAGGTGTACCTTGCCCTCCAGCAGGGTGTGGTGGATGCCCAGGAAAACCCCCTTCCCACCATTCAGGCGAAGAAGTTCTACGAAGTGCAGAAATACATCAATCTAACCCAGCATATCATCAATAACCTGCTCACCATCGTGTCTGCCTCAACCTGGCAAAAGTTTACACCCGAAGAAAAGAAGATCTTCGAGGAAGTAACAGTGGAAGCCGCACGGCAGTGCTCCATGGCTATCCGCAAAGCGGAGGATGATCTACTGCCCTGGTTCGAAAAACAGGGGAACATCATCAACAAGGTGGACCGGAAACCCTTCATCGATGCGGTAGCTCCCAGCCTGAAATCCAGCCCCCGGATGACCTGGACTCTGGATCAGTACAACAAGATGCAGGCCCTGAAGCCCTAAGGGGTTGCGAACGTAATTCCCAGAACCGCCGTTCATCCTTTGATAGGCAGGACGGCGGTTTTCTAGTTTTCATGGAAGGAGCCTTTATGTCAGAGACACATGTAAATCAGGATGAAACTCAACCCCAGGGAAAGGAATTTCGGCTTTCCGATATGAAATGGGAAGATTGGCTGGTACTGGTAATCTTCTGGGCCCTGGCTATTGTAGTGTTCCTTCAGTTCTTTTCTCGATATGTATTGAATTCCGCCATCGTGTGGACGGAAGAAATCGCCCGCTACCTGTTGATCGCCGTAGGATTCCTGGGATCTGCCATAGCAGCCAGGAAACGGGCACATATCTACATGGAGTTTGGATATCGCTTCTTTCCTAAAACGATAGGTTTTATCATGTCTACGGCAGTAGATATCATTAAGATCGTCTTTTTCGGAATGTGTACCTACCTATCCATCAAGATACTCCCCATCATGTTCCGTCAACGGATGACTACCGTGCCTTTTTCGATGGGATTGGTTTACAGTGCTGTATTGATAGGTTTTGTGTTGATGACCTTCCGCAGCATTCAGACTGCATGGATTCATTGGAAGAAAAAATACATTCCCGTAATCAATGATAAGGTGTAAGGTATGATAGGATTGATGTTTTTCATGTTGTTCTTTCTCATCATTATCGGTGCTCCCATCGCCATCGCTCTAGGAGGTTCCTCCGCTCTATGGGTGTATCTCTCCAAATCGGTTCCCGATTTTACCATTCTTCACCGCATGGTGATGGGTGTAGACAGTTTCCCCCTATTGGCAATCCCCTTCTTTATCCTTGCGGGAAGTTTGATGAACGAAGCGGGATTGACGAGCCAAATATTCAACTTTGCGAAAGCCGTCGTGGGATGGCTTCCGGGAGGACTGGGACATGTGAATATCGGGGCTAGTATCATCTTTGCGGGAATGTCAGGTACCGCAGTTGCCGATGCGGGGGGCCTGGGTACGATAGAAATCAAGGCGATGACCGATGCGGGGTACGACATAGACTTCTCCGTCGCTATCACAGGGGCTTCTTCCACAATTGGGCCCATCATTCCCCCCAGCCTACCCATGGTTATCTACGGAGTAATGGCATCCGCCTCCATTGGGAAACTCTTCATCGCAGGGTTCATACCAGGGCTCCTGATGGGGTTAGCCCTGGCGGTCATGGTGGCCTACTATGCCCATAAACGCCATTATCCGCGGGATGCCAAATTTTCCTTCAAGCAGCTCGGAGTTTCCTTCATCGAAGGACTGCCTGCCCTCATGACTCCCGTGATCATCATCGGGGGAATCGCTTCCGGCATCTTCACTCCCACAGAGGCTGCGATAGCTTCGGTAGTGTATGCGTTGATCCTTGGTCTAGTGTATCGGACATTGAACTTAAAGAAGCTCATAGCAGTCAGTATGGAGACAGCCGAGACTACCGCGGTCATCCTGCTGATCGTCGCGGGGGCTTCGATCTTTGCCTGGGTTCTAACGGCCAATCAAGTCACCGAGAAGTTTGCTGCCCTTGTATTGGGTATCACGGAGAATAAGTATCTATTGCTGTTAGTGATAAATATTCTCCTTTTGATCGTCGGCTGCTTTATGGAAACGATCGCTTCGATCACGATTCTTACTCCCGTTCTCCTTCCCGTGGTAATAAAATTGGGGATAGATCCTATCCATTTCGGGGTGATTATGGTGCTGAACCTCATGATCGGGCTTCTTACCCCGCCTGTAGGAATGGTGCTGTTCGTATTGACCAGAGTCGCGAAAATACCTTTCGATCGAATAGTGCGAGCCACCGGACCCTTCATTATTCCCCTGGTGATCGTTCTTTTTCTCATCACCTACTTCGAACCTCTCTGTATGTGGTTGCCCCGCATTCTGTTTGCAAAATAGAGGCCTAGACCGACGGGGGTGCAGGAAAAATTACAGTTGTGTATCGGCAGGTATACGCAGTACAATAGCGGAAAATGAAAAGGCCGTTTCCCCCTGAGGGAACGGCCTTTCACTTTATCGAACTGTATTTTTACTGTGTTTCGACGCTTTCCGTTGAGCCCCCGACCTTCCCCTACCTAGAGGGCTTCTAGGAGTAAGACTTCTAGTAAGCCGTAAGCCCTCCATCTACCGGCAGGATCACTCCATTGATAAAGGCACCCTGCGGAGACACGAGGTACAACACCGCTTCGGCCACATCCTCGACAGTAGCGAACCGACCCAACGGGACTTCACCCAGCCGTTCGGCCCTTCGCTCCTTATTTTCCAGAAATTTCTCGGTAAGGCCGGTGAGCACTGTACTGGGCGCAACCGCATTGCAGCGCACGTTGTATTTCGCATGCCGTGTGGCTACGGATTTTGTCAACTGAACCACAGCCCCCTTGGTGGTGGTGTAAGCTTCATTGGTATACAGGTGCCCCACCAACCCGCAGATAGAGGCGACATTGACAATGGAGCCTCCCCCCACCTTTTTCAACAAAGGGAGGGCGTGTTTGATTCCTAGAAAAGGCCCTTTCACATTCACCGCCAACATAGTATCGAGATTCTCGACAGTCATTTCCTCGATGTCCTGACGGATCGATATCCCCGCATTGTTCACCAGGATATCCAGATGGCCCGTCTTCTCGAGGGCAAAGGCATAGGCAGCCTTCCAGCTTTCCTCCGAGGTCACATCCAGCCGTACGTACCAGGCAGCGCCGCCCGAATCGGTTATTTCTTTCGCGGTGGCCTGCCCTTCCGCTTCCAGCAGATCACAAACCAAAACCGCAGCCCCCTCTCGAGCTAGGGTTTTCGCAATTCCTGCCCCGATTCCCCGGGCTGCACCGGTAATGAGAGCGGTTTTATTTTTCAATTTCATGAGTTACCGTTTCCTTTTAATTAAAAGCAAGTAATCAGATTATTCGGATTGGAATAAAAGAGGCCTCGGGACGATGGTTGCCCCGAGGCAGAATGGCTATTTCACGGCCGCTACCGTTGCCTGGAACTCTGCTACAAGATCTTTTCCGATCTTCGGGATCCATTCATCATACACGGGTTTTACCGCTTCCTGGAAGGCTTTCAACTGTTCGGGGGTCAACTCGGTAACCACCATGCCAGCCTTCTTCAGCTCGGCAATGAAATCCCGATTCATCTTCCGGTTGGTTTCCCTCTGGAACTTTGCGGAGGCCTGGGCAGCTTCGAGGATGATCTTCTGGTCTTCCGCGGGGAAGGAGTCGAACATCTTCTTGTTGATCAGAAGGATGTGGGGCCCGTACACGTGCCCGGTGAGGGTTACGTACTTCTGCACCTCATAGAACTTGGACAAGTAAATGGTAGGAATGGGGTTTTCCTGTCCGTCGATGGTCTTCTGCTGCATGGCGGTGAACACTTCGCTGAAAGGCATCGGGGTGGGATTCGCACCCAACGCTCTCCAGGCCGCCAGATGGATCGGGTTCTGCATTGTCCGGATCTTCAATCCTTTGAGATCCGCGGGACTCTTCACTTCCCGTACGCTGTTGGTGAGCTGTCGGAATCCGTTTTCATAGTAAGAGAGAAGCTTGATCCCCTTGGGTTCCAGCAATGCGGCCAGTTTCGCACCAATGGGACCGTCGTAGATCGCATCCGCCGCTTTTTCGCTGGTCACGATGAAGGGCAGGTCGAACACATTGAACTCAGGCACCAGTCCCGTCAACGGAGAGGCAGAAGTGGCAACCATTTCCAGAGTGCCCATCCGGACCGCTTCGGTAGCCCGCACGTCGTCTCCAAGCTGGGCATTGGCATATACCTGCACATCGTACTTGCCTGGGAGCTTGGATTCCACGATCTTTTCGAACTCCTTACAGGCCAGGTAGGTGGGATGCGCCTCGTTGATCCCATTGGAGATCTTCAGGACCGTTGCGGGCTTGGCAGCAGCTTTGGGTTTTTCCGAAGACCCCCCTGCAAAGAGAAAAAACGAAAAAGCCGCGAGAAACACCCCTACTAAAACCAAAGTCTTTTTCATGTAACCCTCCTCTAATCTGAGAAACTTTATTCGGCTTCTACAAAGCCGTTTAACCAGGATAAACCTGGCTAAGCACTATATTGTATCATTTGATCATGTTAGGCAGTACCGTTATCGTCCATGGAATATAGGTAACTATAAACAGAGCTACGATTCCTACTATAATAAATGGCCAAATCGCCTTCGATATTTCTGCTACAGACAGTTTCGAAATACCACAAGCTACGTAAAGGATGTTCCCCACAGGGGGTGTAATTAGGCCAATGGAAAGATTCACTATTAGCACTACCCCAAAGTACACCGGATCGATCCCGTACTTGGCTGCTATGGGCAGCAGCATTGGGCCTAAGATCAAAAGAGCGGGTGTCAAGTCCATCACACAGCCCACAAGCAGTACAAGGATATTCACCCAAAACATGAACATCATCCAGCTCGCCCCAGAAAGGTTAAGGAGTACGTTGGCTAGTAAAGCAGGAATCTGAGCGGTAGTAATATAATAAGCTGCTGAAGTAGCTGCTCCACATACTAAAAGAACAACCGCAGTACCTCGAACTGTGTTAACCAGTACCTGGAGCATGTCCTTGATCTTTAGTTCTTTATACACAAAGACCGCAAGAATGAAGGAATACACTACAGATACTACGGCCGCTTCTGTGGGTGTAGCAATACCGAATACGATACCACCCAGGATGATCACTGGTATGAGTAAAACTAAAAATGCATCAGCAGCAGCTCTTATTACCCCTTTAAAACTGAAGACCCCTTCAACTTTGTAGAAATCCCTCTTTTTCACGTGAAAATACCAAACTGTCATCAAGCTCATCCCAAGAATGATCCCTGGAATGATTCCCCCAATGAACAGTTTCACAACCGAGATATTCCCAATTACTCCCAGTAAAACCATCGGTATACTAGGCGGAATGATAGGACCGTTCGTTGTAGAAGCAGCGAAAAGGGCAGCGCTCTTTTTGGGATCGTACCCTTCTTTTTTCATTACCGGGTATAAGATAGAGCCAATAGCGGATGTATCAGCCACAGCCGAACCTGAAACCCCGGAAATCAACATACTAGCCACCACCGTTACATACCCCAACCCCCCTCGTACATGTCCGACCATCGCTTTTGCAAAGGAAACTATACGGTTAGAAATGCCACCTGTGTTCATGATTTCTCCAGCCAATAGGAAGAAAGGAATGGCCATAAGGGGGAAGCTATCGATCCCGCGGAACAGGTTCTGAATTACCAGAGCAGGAGACCATGCGTTCATGACGATCCCCAATACTAAAGCAGTGAGTAGCAGAGCAAATGCTATAGGAACGGTCAATGCAATGAAACCAAAAAGTGATAGGAGAAATACTATCAGCATCACGCACCTCCCTGTAGCAAATTTTGCAGAGCCACGATGTCTTCCACCGTTTTCAAACATGCCTGGAATAGCATCAGAAGAGCACTCACAGGCCCTACCATGTATACCCATCCATAGGGGATCGGTACTGAGGCAGCTACCCAACCGCTGGCAAGGGAATCTAAAGCCATTGCGAAGCCACCATAAACCATAATCACTAACGCCAGAATAACAAATAGGTCTGCAATAAGAATGACGACTTGCTTTCCCCTAGGCTTCAGATAATATAGTATTACATCCAATCCTAAATGATCTTTTCGAATGTACCCTATGACCGCGCCCAAAAATACGATCCAGATGAGTAAAAAGCGTGAAACCTCCTCGTACCAGGCAATGGCTTGATTGAGGAAGTACCGGAAGATAACGTTTATGAATACTGTAATAGACATCATTACAAGAAGTAAGGATACCGTCAGATTGAGGATCTTCTCAATCGCTCCTTGAATCTGCAGTAATGATCTTTTGAATTTCAAAATGGAACCCGGCATACCAGACTCCTTTTTTTGATTGATTTATTCATTTCTTTCTTACCTTCACTCCTGCCAGTTTTTCGTAGAATTGAATGATACCACAATGGTCTTCCTTTGCCTTGCCCTCTACCTTCAGGGCCTGGAAGATCTCCATTACCACGCTGGTAAGGGGAATCGGTACTCCGATGTCATGGGCGGTATCTAGGGCGTTCTGGAGGTCCTTGATGTGGAGTTCGATCCGGAAACCGGGTTTGTAGTTACCCTCCAGCACCATGGGGCTCTTTGCGTTCAGCACCGTACTGCCCGCCAATCCGCCCTTGATGGCATTGAAGACCTTCTCGGGATCCACTCCGGCTTTGGTAGCCAGCACATAGGCCTCGGACATGGCAGCGATATTCAATGCCACGATGATCTGGTTAGCCAGCTTTGTTACGTTGCCGGCACCGATATCCCCGCAGAGTACAGCCGAAGAACCCATCTTCAACAGGATGTCCTTCACCTTGTTGAACACCTCTTCCTTCCCACCCACCATGATGGCAAGGGTTCCATCGATCGCCTTGGGTTCCCCGCCGGACACCGGCGCATCGAGGAACTCCACCCCTTTCTCAGCCAGAGCCTTCCCCACCTCCTGGGATACGGCGGGCGCAATGGAGCTCATATCCACCACGATCTTCCCTTTCTGGACTCCCTCGAGCACCCCGTCTTTGCCGAGGATTACCGTTTTCACGTGGGGGGAGTTGGGCAACATCGTGATCACGATGTCCGTCTTGGATGCCACATCCTTCGGGGAAACGCCTGCTTCCGCGCCGGCGGCTACCACTTCTTTCACCGCTTCCTGCACGATATCGTACACTACCAGCTTGTACCCCGCTTTGAGCAGATTCTTCGACATGGGTTTTCCCATGATTCCCAATCCAATGAACCCAATTTTCATAGTCTCCTCCTGCTAATTTTACGAATCATCATATGTCTTTTCAATGGCTCAGGATACACCTGAGCCCTCCAAAGCTAACCTATTTCCTCACGCTTTCCGTCACTTTGGCGAGAGACGGTTCCCGCCGGCCGCTCTTCATCTATGCCTGGCTTAAGCCTTTGCTACCTCCCTAGCAGGGACCGAACCGTACTGGCAATGGCCTTCGAGGTCAACCCGTAGGCTTCCAGCAATTCCTCGTAAGCCTTGGCCGAGGTGCCGAACTTGTCCTGGATACCGATGAACTCGATGGGGGGATGGGCCTCCTTCCGAAGGGCCTCCGCTATGGCAGACCCTAGCCCTCCGATGATGCTGTGCTCCTCTACCGTTACGATCCCCTTCACTCCCTTTGCATGGGAAATCACCGCTTTCGTATCGAGGGGTTTGATGGTACTTACATTCAGTACCCGTACCTCGATCCCTTCGTGGGATAATTCTTCCGCTGCCTCCAGCGCCTTCTTTACCATGTACCCCGTAGCGAATACGGCAATGTCTTTACCCTTCCGCAGTTCCCAGATCTTTCCGATCCGGTACGGTTCGTTTTCGGGAGTCACGATGGGGAGATCGTTCCGGTTGATCCGTATGTACACGGGCCCCTCCACATCCAGCATGGCTTCCATCATCATGACGGTTTCCACGGCATCCGCGGGGGAAAGTACCGTCATGTTGGGAATTGCCCGAAGAACTGCCATATCCTCTACGGATTGATGGGTTTTTCCGTCCCCGAAATCGGAAAGCCCGCAGGAAGAACCGCAGATCCGCACTTTCAGCTTGGGGATGCAGATGGAGTTCCGGATCTGGTCGAATGCTCTGCCCGATGCGAATACGGCAAAAGAGTTATAGAAGGGAATCTTCCCCGCCAGAGCGAACCCTGCGGCCGTGGATGCCATGTTCTGCTCGGCTATCCCCATCTCGAAGAACCGATCGGGAAAGGCTTCCTTGAAAAGCACCGTACGGGTGGATTTCCCCAGGTCTGCTTCCAACACCACGACATTCTTGTTCCGTTTTCCTAGTTCCACCAAACACTGACCGTAGGCTTCCCGGAGACTCTTTGTTTCCAGTTTAATTAGCATATCCTTCCCCTCACTTTCCTTCTCGTTCTAGTTTTGCCATCTGTGCCTGTAACTCTTCCTGTGCCTGTTTGTAGAGTTCTTCCGTTAACGCTGCATTATGGTAGGCCGCCGAGTTTTCCGCGAAGGAAAACCCCTTTCCCTTAACCGTGTGGGCAATGATCACCGTGGGTCTGCCCTTCACGTTCTCGGCCTGGTCCAATGCAGACGCAATCTGGGGTATGTCATGCCCATCGATTTCGATCACGTGCCATCCGAAAGCCTTCCACTTTGCCGGGATATCCCCAGTGTCGAACACTTCCTTTATGGGTCCTGTGGCCTGAATCTTGTTGTAATCCACGATCCCCACCAGATTGTCCACCTTGAAATTGGCAGCCGCCATGGCCGCTTCCCAGAGCTGGCCTTCCGACAGTTCTCCATCCCCCATGATTACGTACACTCTGGCCGGGCTCTTTTCCAGCCGAAGGGCCAAGGCCATCCCGTTGGCAATGGATAGCCCCTGTCCCAGAGACCCGGTAACCGCCTCGATTCCCGGCGTTTTCATGTCGGGGTGCCCCTGCAACAACCCTTCGAGGGTCTTCACTTTCTTCAACTCTTCCCTCGGGAAGTACCCCAGCTCTACCAGAGCCGCATACTGGATCAGCACCGCATGCCCTTTGCTCAGCAGGAACCGATCCCGAACAGGGTCTAGAGGATTCTTCGGGTTTAGACGCATCTTGTGGAAATACAGCACCGCTGTGATTTCAGCAAGGGAACTAGACCCGCCCAAGTGCCCCGCTTTCCCTACCCCAACCATTTCCAGCACGTTGGACCGTAGCTTCAGGGCGACTTTTTTCAGCTCCAATACTTTCACTGACTCCATTGTCCACCTCTGTATCTAAAAATTTTAGTTTTGCCACAATATCAGGTGCGCCAGTTGCGGATAAATCGGAGAAGTTCCCCCGCTTCTTCCACCGAAGGCGCAATGACATGAAAAAACAATCCTCGCAAAGGTAATTTTTTCCTGATCACCTCCAGGTCCTGAATAGTAAGATCACCCCACAGGATGAGATTTTTCCGGGCAAGGATCTTTCCCAGCTCCGGAAGCATCTCCTCCACCGAGGGACCCCCCACATCCTTATTCACCTCGACGGCGGTAAGTTTCTCGTTGGCAAGAATCTCATCCAGGAGAAAGAAGGATGCCGGATGGAGATGTACCGCTGTGTAGGCGTATCCCTCACAAATTTTTCGGGAGGTGGGGACCAGGAAACTCCTGAACAGCTCCGGGGAGAGCAGTGCCGAAAGATCGTCCTGGTACCAGATGGCCGGTCCCGGGCACCATACATGGTAGAACCCTAAAGCCCAGCCTCCGAAAAAGGGAGGAATGCGGGAACGCTGCAGTTCCTGTACCTGGAGGAAGATCTCGGTTACCTTCAGGAACAGGGCTTTCATGCGAGCTGGTTCATCCTCGAGGGCGTACACCATTTCTGCCTGACCCATCAAAGCCCCCACCATATCGGAAGGCCCTCGCATGATGGGCATCCCTACGGGGAACCGGCCTTTTGAAAATGCCACGAGGGCATCGGTAAACTCCAGGTACTTCTGTAGCCAGGGGTTTCCCCGATCCAGCCGCAACTGTTCTGCCTGGGCAAGATCTTTGAGCCAGGGTTTTGAAATGAAGCTCTCCTCTGCCGCCTGGATCTCACACCCTAAGATCGCTTCCATCCACGGGATACCGGTGAAGGGTTCTGCGGTCCAGAAGCCATCCTGCCCAATTTTTTCCGTATCCTGAAACATCCGTTCGTAATCGCCCAGAAACTCTTCCACCCTGAGCGTCTCTGCTTCTATCCGTTTGCCCGGGACCAGCAAGTGGCGGGCCGCCTGGAAGTGCCGACTGAAGAAAAAATCCTTCGCCACCCGAAAGGCTGCCAGGGGATATGGCTGCTCTTTCCGCTGCCAATACAATCGATGCATGTGGAGTCGCTCGCTAATTGCGGGGCGTTGACCGACCGCTTGAACCATCCTATGTTCCTCCCCCTTCTTTTAGCCGTTGGATCGTACGCTCCACATGTTCCCGCATCAACCGTTCCGCCTTCGATGCATCCCTGGCCTGCAGGGCCTGAAGGATCTCCCTATGGTAGTGTAACCCATCCCGAATCCCCAAAGCCCGCACGATGCCTTCCATCGAGGCATTGAGAATATCCCGGATGATGGTGTTCACCTTGATGAATATGGGGTTTTTGGTAGCCTTCGCAATGGTAAGATGGAACTCCAGATCCGCATGGGCGAAGGCCTTGTAGTCTTCCCGATATTTTTCCATCTGATGGTAGATCCGTTCCAGTTCTGCCAGGTCCTCGGCATTTGCCCGCTCTGAGGCCAGCACAACCGCCCCTGGATCCATTACTCGCCGATACTCCAGTACATCGAAGATGTTCGTCTTGGAGAGAGCCAGAAGAGGGAACAGGGCGTTTAGGTATATATCCCCTGAAAGTTCCCGTACGAATGTCCCTTCCCCGTGCCGAGTTTCCAGAAGCCCTAAAGCTACCAGCATCTGGAGGGCTGCACGGACGGACACCCTGCTTACATTCAACTGTTTGGATAGCTCGTGCTCGGAAGGCAGCTTCGTGCCCGCCGGCCACTGGCCTTTCACGATCTGCTCTTTCAGCTGATCGAAAACCTGGCGGCTGACCCGCTCCTTCCGAACCGGTTTCAGTACGGGCCCCTCGGTGATATTCCCTTGCATGGATAGTTGTATGATAACTCACATGTTATGGTTAGTCAATTCCTAGTTTTCAAAAATCTTTTTTTTCTATATGATATCCATCATGCCCCAATGGAAGCGAAACCTCATCGTGCTCTGGATCACCCAGGTGCTTTCATTGATGGGATTCAATTTCGTACTCCCCTTTCTCCCCTACTATATCCAGGAGCTGGGCGTGCGGGAAGCTGAATCCCTCCGTATGTGGACAGGGATCATCGCTTCCGCCCCTGCCTTGAGTTTCGCCGTCGTATCTCCCTTTTGGGGGATAGCGGCAGATCGGTGGGGGAAGAAATTGATGATCCTTAGGGCCATGATTGCCGGTGGTGTGATCATGATGCTGTATGCCTTCTGTACTACTGTGCAGGCCGTGGCCACCCTGCGGGTAATCCAGGGACTTTTCACGGGAACCATCGCCGCTTCCACAACCATGGTAGCTGCGGGGACTCCTCGAAACAAACTGTCCTATGCCCTCGGATTTCTATCCTCTTCCAACTATATCGGCACTTCTCTAGGACCCCTGGTCGGAGGAGTGTTTGCCGAATCCTTCGGATTCCGTACCACCTTCATCTCGGGAGGAATCATCCTCTTCATTGGGGCTGTTATCGTGATCATGTACGTGGAAGAATTGAAGGAAGAAGGCTCAGAAGTAACTCTTGCCTCGCCGGAGAATGGTAAAAACGGGGTTGAACCGTTCCTCCTCCGGAACCTGCTCCACCGTTCCTTTCTGACACTGTTCTTTCTTTTATTCATCCTCAGGATTGCCCGCAACATCGCCAACCCCTTCATCGCTCTGTACATTCAGGATATCCGGGGAACGATGGAGGGCGCCCCTTCCCTCATGGGAATCATCAGTGCAGGCTCGGGTCTCCTCACCGCGTTGGCAGGGGTAACTCTGGTGCGGTTGGGAGACAGTAGACCCCGAGAACGGCTCTTAAAAAACCTGTTCCTCCTCAGTGCTGTTACCGCTTTGCCCATGGGTTTCACCGGCTCGGTATTGGGGTTCAGCTTCTTCTTTCTCGTTTCATCCTACTTCATGGGGGGCATAGAACCCATCATCCAGTCCTCGATGAGCGTCATCGCTCCCGCCAACCGGAAAGGGATCGTATTCGGAGTACAGACCACCATTGGTTCCCTGGGCTGGTTCGTAGCGCCCCTTTTGGGAAGTTACGTGAGCATCCATTTCGGCATCCACGAGGTGTTCCTAGCCTTGAGTATCGTTCTGTTCCTCTCCTGGGGAGCCAGCGAGTATCTTTTCAGAAGATTTCCCCAATCGGCGGAAGAAGCTCTTTCCCAAGTAGGGAAAAAGTGTATACACTGAGATCGGCGGAAGGTAACAGGGTTCAACACCTTTTGACTTCAGTTTTAAGATGAAAGGAGGCAGGGGATGGTGCCCGAAAAAAAGACTCTATTCTCCCAACCCTCATGGATCATCCGAAGCGATGAGGTAGAGCTGGCTGTTACGGAACTGGGGGGACACATGGCTCCCGTTACCTTTTTCCGCAATGATCGCCCCTTCGAACCCTACTACATCAATCCCTGGCATGCAGAGGATATTCCCATCGATACTCCCGTATTGAAACCTCTCCGGGGGGATTTCTTCTGCATGCCTTTCGGAGAGCGTAACTCCTATCGTGACGAGGTTCACGAAGTCCATGGGGAAACAGCCACGGGATACTGGTCCCTGGCTAACTATGGCCGCACGGGCAATGTCGTGTCCCTGTCCCTTACGATGGAAACGAAAGTACGGCCGGGGAGGACGACGAAAATTCTTCGATTGGTGGATGGGCACAATGCGGTGTACTGTCAGCACATCCTGGAGGGATATACGGGCAAGATGTGCCTGGGACATCATGCAACCCTCGACCCCCATGGGGAAGCGGACACGATGTATATCTCGGTGAGTCCCATCAAGTTCGGCCTTACCAACCCCCACCTAACGGGACAGGAGAACGACGGGGAGTACTACGCTCTGGAATCGAACAAGAGTTTCAAGAACCTGGAAAAGGTTCCTACCATGTGGAAGGAGTATCCCTACGACGATCTCACCGTATTCCCTAGACGGCGTGGGTTCGTGGATATCGTACAGGTGTACAACAAAAAGAAAAAGAAACCCGGATGGGTCTGTGCGGTGTATCCAAAAGAAGGTTTCCTCTGGTATGCTTTGAAAGACGCACGAATGCTTCCCTCCACGGTCATCTGGATGGAGAATCATGGTCGTCACCAACCTCCCTGGAACGGAAGGAACTGCTGCATCGGGCTGGAGGATGTATGCGCGTACCTGGCCCTTGGCTTACGGGAATCGGTACGCAAGAACCGCGCTTCGGAGAAAGGGGTACCCACCTACTTGAATCTTTCCGAAAAGCGGCCAACGGTTATCAATTACATCCAGGGAGCCGCCAAGATTCCCAAAGGATTCGATAAAGTGCGAAAGGTCAAGATGGGGCAAGGTGAAGTCACATTCCTATCCTATTCGGAAAAGAGCGTCACCGTGCCCCTATACCACTGGTTCCTCTATACAGGATCACTGGAGGAACCGAAAGATACACTTTAAGAGACACAGAAGGAAGGAGTGAACGAGTATGGTTGTGCAGAGAAGCAAGATGCCTGTACAGGAAACCACCCTTCGGGGAGGGCCTGGGACCCTGTTCATGACGGACCTTACCGGCGGAAACGGCCCCTGTAAGAACTGTAGACTGATTTCCGATGTCCGGATCCCCCCAGGTGCCGGTATCGGGAAACATCAGCATCTCAATGAAACCGAGTACTACATCATTCTGGAAGGATCGGGGATCGTGATGGACAACGGAAAGGAAGTACGGGTTTCGGCAGGAGACTGCGTGATCACGGGGCATGGAGCCGAGCACTCCATCTTCAACGACCAGAAAACCGACTTGCGGCTCATCGCGGCAATCATTACCCATGGAGCTGCATAAACGTATAGGAGGAACAAGGTATGAGCAACACCGTGCGCAACTCTGTGTGGGATCGACATGGAGTAATCGGAGCCATCGTTGGCCAGTGCAAGGTACCCCGCATGGCGCGGGCGAAGCAGACATTCGAAGACAACAGGTTGAAAGACATTCCTGGGACCATTGCCAAAGAGTTCCAGAAACCGGAGATCGCCTCCCGGATCAAACCAGGAATGCGGATCGCAATTACATCGGGAAGTCGAGGGATTGCCCACATTGCGGAGATCACCAAAGAAATCGTTAAACAGATTCAAAAACTCGGAGGTAAACCCTTCATCTTCCCTGCCATGGGGAGTCATGGAGGGGCTACCGCAGAGGGACAACGGGAGGTATTGGAAAGCTACGGAATCACGGAAAAAACGATGGGAGTACCGATAGTTTCCAGCATGGAAACGGTGGTGATCGGACATACCCCAGAAGGAAAACCCGTCTACATCGACAAAAACGCTCACGAGGCGGACGGGGTCGTCGTGGTGGGAAGAATCAAACCCCATACAGCCTTCAGGGGAACGTGGGAGAGCGGCCTGCTGAAAATGATGGTGATCGGTATGGGAAAGCAGAAGGGAGCGGAGAGTTGCCACGACGAAGGGTTCGGTCGTATGGCCCATAACGTCGAAGTGTATGCCGATGTGATCATGGCCAAGACCAACATCCTTTTCGGGGTAGGGATCGTGGAAAACGCCTTTGACGATACCTACCTCATCGAAGCGATCCTGCCCTCCCAGTTCAAGAAGCGGGAAGCGGAACTCCTTGAACTGGCAAAGAACCTGATGCCCAAGATCCTCATCCCCAAGTTCGATATTCTCATCGTAGACCGGATCGGCAAGAACTTTTCCGGGGACGGAGCGGACCCGAACATCACCGGGACCTACGCCACTCCCTACGCCTCCGGGGGGCCGGAGTTCCAGCGGTACGTGATTCTCGATCTCTCCGAAGAAACCCATGGGAACGCCATCGGGGTCGGGATGGCGGACTTCACCACAAAGCGGGTGTTCGATAAAACCGATTTCGATGCCACGTATCCCAATGCTCTCACGGCCACCGTTGTAATGGGGGTGAAGATGCCGATGGTTCTGAAAAGCGATCGGGAGGCGATTCAGGCAGCCATCTTCTGCTGCACCGGAATCGATAAATTAAAACCAAAGATCGTTCGGATCAAAAATACCTCTCATATCGATGAAATCATGGTTTCCGAAGCCCTCATCGAAGAGGTAAAGCGGCATCCTCAAATGAAACTCTTGGAGGAGCCGAGGGAGTTGCCTTTCGATCGGGAAGGAAACCTTTCGTTCGATTGGTGAGCCGATGGATAACCTATGAATCGCACTACAAATCTTGTTCCTGCAAGAATCCGGAACACAACCTTCCTTTACGTTGCAGAATCCCCCGGCAAGGGTCGGGGGGTTTTTACCGAAAAAAGAATCTTATCGGGGGAACTGATCGAGGCCTGTCCCGTGCTGCTCTTCGATGACGGAGAGGATGTCCGTCACATCGATGCAACTCCTCTGGGAAACTACTACTACCGGTGGAAGGAGGGTATCAATGCGCTGGCCCTCGGGTATGGCTCTCTCTATAACCATTCCTACCATCCAAATGCCTATTATCGCAGAAACTACGAGAACCAGACGTTGGAGATCATAGCCTTACGGGATATCGCTCCTGGGGAAGAGATCCTGATCAACTACAATGGAGATCCGTCCTGTAAGGATCCTCTATGGTTTCCTTGCCTGGAATAGAGCCGGGAGGAAACGTGAGAGAACTCTCCCTCGATCAGATTGCCTCCGTACTGGAAGGGTTGGAAGAGACCATCATTTACAAACTGATCGACCGAATCCAGTTCAAGAGGAATGAACCGGTGTATCAACCAGGGAAAAGCGGTTTCCCTGGCGAGACAGCGAGTCTGTTCGAGCTTCGCCTCCGATACCAGGAAGAGATGGATTCCCTCTTTGGCCGTTTCATGGTGCCCGAGGAACGTCCCTTCACCTCGAATCTCCCCCCTCCGAAACGCCGCAGGCTCGACCCCGATTCTCCCCTCCGTATCCCGGATTACAATCTGGTGAACCTTACCTCCCGCATCCTGCTAGACTACCTCGCCCTACTGCCCCGCATCTGTCCCCCGGGGGATGATGGACACTATGGATCCAGTTGCGAGCACGATGTGTACGCCTTGCAGGCGATTTCCCGTAGGATCCATTACGGTGCCTTCTATGTGGGAGAGGTGAAGTACCGCCAGGATCCGGGAAAATACAAGGGTCTTCTATCCGCCGGAGATCGGGAAGCCTTGCTAGCGGCTCTCACCCGTAAAGAGGTGGAAGACACCATTGTGCAACGGGTACGGGAAAAAGCTTCCACGATCCAGGCAACGATTCGCACCCCCATTCGTACCCAGCTGAATGCCGAAGTGGTGGCGGAGTTCTACAGGAACACCATCATCCCCCTCACGAAAGAGGGAGAACTCCTCTACCTGCGGCACCGCCTGCAGGAATGAGGCCTTCAACAGGAATGACAAAGTGCACAATTCTATAGGGTGAGGTCTGCGATCGTGGCATCGAGAAGTCTCTGCAAATCCAGGGGTGAAATCTCTATCTGAACCCCCAGGGCACCTCCACTGATGACGATTACCCTGTGAGTCTTGCAGGAAGCGTCCAGGAATGTGGGGAAGGCTTTCTTCATCCCGAGGGGGGAACATCCGCCCCGTACGTATCCCGTGAGGGGTTGCAGCTCCCGAACCTCCACAAGTTCCACTTTCTTCGCTCCGGAAGCCTTCGCCGCCTTCTTCAAGTCCAATTCCGATGAACCCGGGATGCAGAACACGAGGATTCCCCTATCGGATCTGCACACGAGGGTCTTGAACAACTCCTCAGGAGGTTTACCTAGTTTTTCCGCCACAGCCCGTGCATCGATCCTTCCGTCGGAAGGATCATAGTAAAGCACCGCATGGGGAATCCCTTTCCCCTCCAACAATCGGACGGCATTGGTTTTTACACGCTTCACCTTCTATCCCTCTCTACCAGACTCACTAAGTCGAAAGTCCCCACCCGTTTGAGCTTCTTCAACTCGGCTCCCAGGGTGGCCGCCAACTGTCTGGGATGCTTCGTTTCCTTTCCTTCTGGACTCGTATCCACCAGTACCACATGGATCCTTTCCTTCCGGATGAGGCGGGCCAAAGCCTCAAGCTCCTTTTCCTGATCCGCTCCCGGTACCAACGGTACATTCCCCTCTCCATCGGAAAGGATCACCAGCACGATCCGGCGTTTGGGGTTTCTGATCCGTTCCGCTCGAATAAGCTTCCAGCTTGTGTATAGTCCATCCGATAGAGGGGTGGCCCCGCCCGGGACGAGGAAGGCGAGTTTCTTCCGGGCCAGATGAACGCTCGTGGTGGGGGGAACAATCACCTGTGCCCGTTCTCCCTGAAAGGCGATGAGAGATACCCTGTCCCTTCGCACATACGCACGGGACAGTAGCAGAACTGCCGCTCCTTTGGCTGCGGCAAGCTGCTGGGATACATCCATCGAATCGGAGGAATCCACGAGAAACACCACCAATCGGTTTCCCCACCCTACCCGTACCTTTTCCCGGAGATCCCGGGGTTCTACCAGGGGTCTTCTCTCCTCCAAGACTGAAGGGCCTGGATGTGGTGCTTCTGCCCGCATACCGAAACCCTCCAGTGCTCTTCGCATGGCAGAAGCCCTTAGAGTGGCATCTAGGGCGAGTTCCCTAATCCTACCGGGATCCTGAGGCACACGGGCTCGAACATAGTACCCCCGCACGGTTTCCTGTAAGTCGCCTTTGCCCCGTCCCTGACTCCCAATTTTTTTTCTAGGTGAGGAAAGTTCGAAAGGTTCCTGAAAATGAAGGACTTCAGCGGGAATCAGCGTGGGAAGCGTTTTTTTTTAAGGAACTCGAACACGATGCTCCCCGCAGCGGCATTGCCCGGCACCTGCATTTCTTCCAGCACCGTTGGATCCACCCCGTACTCCTCCTGGTAGATCGACTCCTCCTCGAGGGAAGCTCCTGCGGTACGCGGTTTGGAAAGAGGTTCCCTTCCTTCGGCAAGGGCATCGATCCGTTCCATCACCTTTCGTTCATCCTGAAAGGGGCCCAGTTCAATTCGATGGGGTAGCACGAGGCGAGCTGCCTCCCGGATATGTTCCCTTCGGATTTCTTCCTCTTCGGTAAAGGCGGCGAGTGCCCGGGCTGTTTTAAAGATGGTAATCTCTGCCCTGTGCCCTGCCGTACCTGCGTGCCGGGCTAACCGCACGATCTCTGTAAGGGTTTCATCAGAAACCGTGTATCGACTCAACCTCTTCTGCGCCGCTAGGATACAGCGGGCCAGGAGGGTTTCCTCTTCCTCCCATCCAGCGACGAAGCGCATGGGATCGGATTCGAACTGGATCTTCCGGCGTACGATTTCGGCCCGATCCTTTTCGCTGGAAAGAGTAGCCACCTGCACACACAACCCGAACCGATCCAGAAACTGGGGGCGCAGTTCCCCTTCCTCGGGATTCATCGTCCCAATCAAGATGAACCTGGCCGGATGCGTATAGGAAACCCCCTCCCGCTCCACTCGGTTCACCCCCGTGGCAGCTGCATCCAGCAAAAGATCCACCAGATGATCCTCCAGAAGGTTCACCTCATCGATGTACAGGATTCCCCGATTGGCAGCGGCCAGGAGCCCTGGTTCGAACTTACGTGTTCCTTCGTAGAGGGCAGCCTCCAGCTGAAGGGTACCCACGATACGGTCTTCCGTGGCATTCAGGGGAAGGTCCACCAGAGGAACGGGGATCGTTTCCTCTTCCAGGGGTTCGCCCTTTTCGTACCGTTGGCGACAGGTTTCGCACATTTCGGCTTCGTTGTCGGGCGGACAGTGGTACACACACCCTTTCACCACCCGGATGGCCGGGAGGACAGACCGGAAGGACCGTACCGCGGTAGTCTTGCCCGTACCCTTCTGACCGCGGATCAGTACCCCTCCGATGGAAGGATCGATCGCATTCACGATCAGGGCTGTCTTGAGGGCTTCCTGCCCTACCAGGGCAGAAAAGGGAAACTGTGCCTCCCAGGGTTTCATCCTACCCTTTCCAATACTTGGCCATTCGATCCCGGAGGCCCTTCCTGTACGCCTCCCAGTCTTTTATGGGATACTTGGCCAGGCCCTCCTCACAGGCGGCTTTCGCTACTGCCACCGCTTCCCATTCGATCACCCGAGGATCGAAGGGCTTGGGCACGATGTAGTTGGGGCCGAAGGAGAAATCCTTCCCGCCATAGGCGGCCTTCACTTCTTTGGGAACAGGTTCTTTTGCCAGACCGGCCAATGCCTTGGATGCGGCCAGCTTCATTCCCTCGGAAATCTTCACCGAACGCACGTCCAGCGCTCCCCGGAAGATGAAGGGGAATCCCAGCACATTGTTGATCTGGTTGGGATAATCGCTGCGCCCCGTGGCCATGATGAGATCCGAACGGGTAGCTACGGCGAGCTCATACTTGATTTCTGGATTGGGGTTGGCCATGGCGAACACGATGGGGTTCTTTGCCATGGATTTGAGCATTTCGGGAGTTACACAGTCCGCCACGGAAAGCCCGATGAACACATCGGCCCCCACCATGGCTTCCGCTAGAGTACGAGCCTTCGTATCGTTCAGGAACTCTTCCTTTTCTTTGGTAACCTGGCCGCTCCGCCCCTTGTGCAGGACCCCTTTGCTGTCACAGAGAATAATGTGATCCCTCTTGATACCCACTGCAACCAGCATCTTGGCGCAGGAAATGCCTGCGGCGCCGGCTCCGTTGAACACTACTTTCAGATCCTTGAGCCGTTTGCCCACGATTTCCGCCGCATTCATGACCGCGGCCGTAGCGATGATGGCCGTTCCATGCTGATCGTCGTGGAAGATGGGAATGTTGCACTCCCGGATAAGGGTCTGCTCGATCTCGAAACATTCGGGGGATTTGATATCTTCCAGGTTCACCCCTCCGAAGGTCGGTTCGAGGAGCTTTACCACCTCGATTACCTTCTGGGGGTCCTTCGTGTTGATTTCGATGTCGAACACATCGATATCGGCAAACCGTTTGAATAGAACTCCCTTTCCCTCCATTACGGGTTTGGAGGCCAAAGCCCCCCGATCCCCGAGCCCTAGAATCGCCGTCCCGTTGGATACCACCGCCACCAGGTTCCCTTTGGTGGTATACCTATAGGCATCCTCTGGATTCTTTTCGATTTCTAGAACCGGTTGGGCTACCCCGGGAGTGTAGGCCAACGAAAGTTCATCGGCAGTCCGACAAGGTTTGGAAGGTATCACTTCCAGTTTTCCAGGTTTCCCTTCGCTATGGTAAGCTAGGGCTCTTTCTTTCAGATTATCCACCTGTATACTCCTCCATTCAAATGCTTATACACAGTATAGATGATCGTTATTGTACGGTCAATAGAAATAAATGGTAAAAATGATCATTGACAATCATTATGATTCAGATATAATCATCCCTGGAGGCGACAATTGGGCTCAGTACCCATTCCGGCGGATCGACGCAGGCAAATCCACGAACTACTCAGGCGCAAGGGAGTGGTGGCGGTAGCGGAACTGGCTACCCTCCTGGGGGTTTCGGAACTCACCATACGCCGAGACCTGGACGAGATGAGCCGGCAAGGAATCCTCGAACGTACCCATGGGGGGGCGATCCTGAACCAGCGGGTAAGTGTGGAACCTCTGTACCAGCAGAAGGATGCCGCCCATAGAAGGGAAAAAGAGGCGATCGGCAGGGCTGCTGCAGCGCTGGTGGAAGAGGGAGACACCCTCCTGGTGAATAGCGGTTCCACCACTCTGGAAGTGATCCGAGCACTGAAAAATCGAAATGTCCGGATCATCACCAGCAACCTGGGAGCCGCAGCGATCGCCGCGGAAGGAAACTTCGAATGCATCCTTATCGGCGGATTGTACCGGGCTCGATCCAATTCCCTTGTAGGTGCTCTTGGGGAGCTTTCCTTGCGGCAAGTGTACGGAAGCAAAGCCTTCATCGGTGTGGACGGGATCAGTTTTCGCTACGGTCTAACCACCCCCATTCTGGAGGAAGCAGAAATTGCCCGAATGATGATCGAACGAACTCCCGGTCCCGTGATCGTGGTGGCGGACCACAGCAAAATCGGGGTGGTTTCCAACTTCGTCACCGCGCCCATCGAAAAGATCCACGTGCTGGTTACCGACGCGCATATCGAAGAGAACTTCCGTTCGGAACTGGAAAAACTCGGGATCCGGATCATTATCGCGGAACCGAATAAAACAACATAATCCTGCCCCCCGGGCGGGAACAGGAGGCTTATATGGGATACGTAGAAGATTACCCCAAGCAGTATGAGGATTGCACCTGGATCGATGTAAAATACATGGAAAAGTTCATGATCGATGTACTGGTGGCAGCGGGAGTCCCTAAACCGGATGCCGAAATCGTAGCGGATGTATTGATCGAATCGGATCGCCGGGGGATCGATTCCCACGGAATCGGCAGGTTGAAACCGATCTACATCGATCGGATACGGGAAGGCACACAGAATCCAGTAACCAAGATCGATATCATCCGGGATCGAAAAACCACTGCCGTTCTGGACGGCAACAATGGAATGGGACATGTGGTGTCGAAAAAGGCCATGGAGATGGCCATCCAGAAAGCGAAGGAACACGGGATGGGAATGGTGGTGGTAAGGAACTCCACCCACTACGGGATTGCGGGATACTATGCCAGCATGGCCGTGAAAGAAAACATGATCGGTATCACGGGTACCAACGCGCGCCCTTCCCAGGCTCCCACCTTCGGTGTGGAAAACATGCTGGGTACCAACCCCCTGACCTTCGGGATCCCCACGGACGAAGAGTTCCCTTTCATCCTGGACTGCGCCACCAGCGTCACCCAGCGGGGAAAGATCGAGCTGTACGCCCGGTTGGGCAAACCCCTGCCTCCGGGGTGGGTCATCGATGTGGAAGGCAAGACCCGTACCGATACCGAGCAGGTGTTGATCGATCTAACCAGGGGGAAAGCGGCCCTCGCTCCTCTCGGTGGATTGGGAGAAGAAGGGGCAGGCTACAAGGGCTACGGTTATGCTACAGTGGTAGAAATCCTGAGTGCCGCTCTTCAGGACAACCCCTACCTCAAGATGCTCAACGGTGTGGATGCCAACGGGAAAAAGATCCCCATCCCCCTCGGGCATTTTTTCATCGCTATCAACATCGATGAGTTCATCGAGGTGGATCGGTTCAAGAAGATCACAGGGAATATCCTGAGGGAGTTGCGGGCTTCGAGAAAAGCTCCGGGTGAGGAACGGATATTCACCGCAGGGGAAAAGGAATGGATCGCCTGGCAGTACCGGAAGGTGCACGGGATTCCGGTACCCAAGAGCCTTCAGAAGGATATGATCACCCTCCGGGATTGGTACAAATTGCCGTACAAGTTCCCCTTCGAGTGATCGATTCGAGTCTGAGGAGTGGAAATTACCACGCTTCCAGGATAAGGCGCCGCAAGGCGCCTTTTTTTTCATAACTAGTCCTCAACCGAGATGTGCCTATAACTTCTAAAGATCCTCAGTAGAAGATATGCACTTGCCAGCGTTACTCCCCCGAATAGAGCGAGGGGAACGGCTTCAAGTTTTCCCATCGTACTCCATACGTTCAACAGCATCGCGCAAAGGGCAGCGCCCATGAGGATACCCTTTACCCCCACCACAAAGGATAGAAGATACCCCACCGGCTGCTTTTTCCAGGTAGAAAACGCTGTCCAGAAAGCAAGGGGAACCACAAGCCCCAGATCCATAGCCTGTACCACCAATGTGGTAGAACCATACAGCTTTCCTTCGATCTTTCCTTGCAGAGCTTCTACCACAAAGGGAACCCACATGAGAAGCAACACCATTCCCACAAACCCCGACAGGACAGCTATTCCTTTCAGAGGAAAACTTGTTTCGAACTGCGCGGGTAGCTGATCTATCTCGACATCCTTTATCAGGGAGATGATCCCACAAAGGGAAGCAGAGAACAGGAACACATGGAGGGGAAAGAGGGGACCGAAAGCCCAGTACATGGCATATTCCAGGTATTGGTACAGGAAATAGAACAGAATCCCCGCTAAGAGCAAACGAAGGTGTAAATTCGGTTTGTTTTTCCTTAAAAGGCTAAGAAACCTGATTACGGTCAGGAAAAAAGCTGGGCCAGCCAACCCTAAAGTGACGATATCCCAGCCTACCCCTTCCGCTACTACCCGCTCTGCTGTGTATCGGTAGACTCCGGAATCCCTATACTCATACCTTTCACCCCGTGTACTCACTGCCGGCTTCGTTACAGGTTCTCCCCGGAAAAACACCCCTGCCCCTGACGCAACAGCTACTCCTATCCCAATGGATAAAAGGAGTATCAACAGAGCCGTGGGTTTCTGTTTCCTACCAAGTTTATCCTTCACATCCACCTCCTTTCCACACCTACACCTTTTATCATGGTTTACCTATCGCACTGCGGGCTGAACATTCTTCAGAAACCTGGAAAATTGATTCACATCCCGCAACACTACCGGATGGGCTTCCCGGAGTTTCCGAATTAAAAATTCCAACCTATCCCAATCGAATTCAACTTTCTCCTTCATAGATAAGCTTTCCCCTCTGTTTGATAAACGTTGCGGTTTCCGCATCCACTTTCCCCAAATCGATGATATCCAGGGGAATGGAACTCATGTTCATCACATCCCCTAGAATCGCGAAGTATTCTTCAGGGCTGGATAAACCTTCTAGGGCGATGTCGATATCGGAAATCTCACTGAACCGCTCTGGTGAAGGAAGGACCCCCATTGATAGACCCGTAATGGCCGGTACGTGGAAATGATATGCGAGACAATACGATTGAAATCGTTACAGGCAGCCGCCCATCGCTCCTGTAACGCTTTTCTCCTTCTATCTTCCTTTTCTTTTAAAAAATTTTTTACCTTCTCGATATCTATGTTTCTAGGCATGGAGTTACTCTTTCTCTACTATAGGTGGTTTTTAACCACAGCACAAGGTAAGGATGGTAGCGATTCTCGTTCGGCTGAAGTATTGGATGTCTGGACAGAAGAACTAATTTTTATTACATTTAGTACGATCCTTGTGCGCTAACGATTTGGTCTATCGTACTGGTCGCCTGGGCGACTGAAACAGTCGTGCAGCGAGAAGAATGGTATTGTAGTATGTGCTAACGCACATGGCGCTGGGCGACCCTGCGGGTCGCGCGGCGAGAAGAATGGTATTGTAGTATGTGCTTACGCACATGGCGCCGTGCGACTGAAACAGTCGCGCGGCGAAAGGTATGTGATTATAGTGTTTGCTTACGCAAACGGCGCCGTACCCAAGTGGTAAGGGAGAGGTCTGCAAAACCTTTATGCAGCGGTTCGAATCCGCTCGGCGCCTTCCTGTTTATCTAAGATAAACCAGCCGTTCAAGGCGGTTGCCCCTCCGGGTCATCCGCTCGGCGCCTTCCTGTTTATCTAAGATAAACCAGCCGTTCAAGGCGGTT
>Ga0078972_1003743_pt1 | contig 44373 bp, 38 predicted proteins | sample YelNatPaOPGAMG01_FD_67568 | JGI IMG/M metagenome (GOLD analysis project Ga0078972, IMG submission 67568) | Hot spring thermophilic microbial communities from Obsidian Pool, Yellowstone National Park, USA - OP-RAMG-01 (SPADES assembly) (version 2) | ecosystem: Environmental > Aquatic > Thermal...
GCCTCTCATCCCCCTTCTTCCCATACCCATTCCTCTTCCCATTCCTCTACCTCCAATTGGTCCCTTTCCTAATGGTCCTGTTCCATCTCCGCCTGGCATTTTAATCACCTCCTTTATGGTCACATTGTGCCTTTTTTATACCATAGTTTTTACCTCCCCCAGGCTGACATAAATTTCCTCTGGAGGAAAGTTCACCTTTGACTAATCTGTCTATCACATCAGTAATTTTACCTTCAATCCCTACCACTGTTTCTATTCCATACTGTTGAAATAGAGTTGCTGCACGTTGTCCCATACCTCCGCAGATGATGCAGTTTACACCTTTCTGATGGAAAAACTCCGGCAGAAATCCAGGTTCATGTCCTGGGTTATTCAATGTCTCCTTTTTTATAACCTTATTGTCTTCAATATCAACAATCGTAAAGGATGGACACCTGCCAAAATGTGGCGATACAAAGTCACCATCTGTTGAAATAACGAAACGCATATTGACCCCCCTTATTTATTGTTTGGTTCTGCCAAACTTGGCTAATTATTTTTTTACCCTCTTTCTTTCCCGTCCCAGCGGCAGGCGAAGTCTCTCAAAAAATCCACCCCCACCCTCCTTTAATAAAGGAGGGAGAGAAAGATTTCCCTTTTGCAACCCCCCTTCCATTCCCCCTTTTATAAATTTTTCCTTCTATTCTCCCCCTTTTCTAAAATCCCCCTTCTCTTCCCCCTTTTTCAAAGGGGGACAGAGGGGGATTGAGGGGGATTTCATAACTTATTTGACACTACCTATTGTTTTTTACCGCCCATCCCGGAATGTGGCAATACTGTAGGAGTGGCAGCAGGGCTTGCTTTCAAAGAGCCCTTTTTAAAGTTTTCTACAGCATCCTTTATTTTGCCGGTCAGTCCGGTTACTACTTTAATATCTGCCTGCTGAAGTACCCTCGCTGCATTAGGTCCAAGGTTACCTGTAAGAATAACCTCAACCCCTTTTTCTGCCATCATTGTTGCATTCTGGATTCCCACGCCACCCATTCCTGTTGCATTTGTATTGGGAATTGCTTCAAAGGTGTCTGTTTCTGTATCATAAAGGATAAAATAGGCACACCTGCCAAAACGAGGGTCAACATTGGCTTCTAAGTTATTTCCGTCAGCGGTTATGCATATCTTCATTTTGTATTCCCCCCTGATTGTTGCACGCAGGGCGGCAAAATGCCGCCCTGTGTGTTCTTTTACTTCTCTCCTGCCTTTTCTTCAAGTTCAGCAAGCCGTTTCTTCATCTCAGCCAGTTGCTCCTGAAGAACTTTTGTTTGTTCAAGAAGCAATTTTTTCTCTTCTTCAGGACTTACCTTCCAAACACCATAAGGGTCATAGGCAGGATAGGCATAAGGATATCCAGAGTAAGGATACCCATAGAGTGCCCATCTTCTCCAGAAGAATCCGCGGCCAAATCCCCTGCCAAATCCACGGCCTCTTCCAAAGCCAAATCCTAAACCCCCAACATAGGGATTCATATAACCGGGCACTCCATAGCCAGCACAATAACCTGCTGCCCTGCCTGTCATTGGACCGAGTCCAAGAGGTCCTGTTCCATCTCCACCTGGCATTTTAATCACCTCCTTTTATTTTTTGATTTCTTTTTCAAGTGTATTTATTCTTTCCTGAATTGCTTTGAGTTCTTCTTTCAAAATTTCCTCCTCCTGTTTAAGTATGTCAATTTCTTCCTGGGGAGTGATCCATGGTCGGGTATAGCCCCACCAGAAAGGTGCCCAGGAATACCAGCATCTTCCCCATGCAGGAAATCCCATCGATGCCCTCATCCATCCAGGAAGACCTGTCATTCTATACCAGTTTCTCCATCCTCTTCCCCAGAACATAATCTCACCTCCTTTCAACATTGCAATCATTGCACAATCCATAGAACTGGATGATATGGTTTTTTATTTTGAATTTATATTTTTCAGAGAGTGCTTTTTCTGTTCTTTCCATCAGTTCTTTTTCTTCATCAGTAAAATCAGTATAATCAATGATTTTTCCGCATCCTGTACAAACAAGGTGATGGTGATGAGAAATCTTGTTGCCCATCATTAGTTCATATCTTGCCTTTCCATCGCCGAAGTCAAACTTCTGTATAACTCCCAAACGTGTAAGCAAATCAAGCGTTCTGTATACAGTAGCAAAACCAATGGTCGGATTTATTCTATGAGCAATAATGAATATTTCTTCTGCACTGAAATGATGTTCAGGCCTTTTTGAAAGAACATCGAGAATAATCATCCTTGTTTGCGTCATTCTCAATCCTTCCTGCATCATCCTTTTGTGTATCCACGGATTTCCGAACATTTTTTCTCCTTATTGATAATAATTCTCATTATCATTATACCCGCACAAAACCCCTCTGTCAAGAGATGATATTTTATCTTTTGAGTAAGAGAGATATCAGATAACAGAAAGAGGAAAGAAGGACTATGGTTGCACCAGAGGGAAGATTGAGAAAATATGAAAGGAAAAGCCCTGCGATCATCAGAAAAATTCCAAGGAGTACAGAAAAAAGCATTATCTTCTTCAAACTGTGAAAAAATTGGCTTATTATTGCAGATGGTATTGTAAGAAGTGCAATGACAAGTATAACGCCAACGACCCTCAAAAGTAAAACAGTTGTAAGAGCAACAAGAAACAAAAGAAAAAGATAAAAGAAGTCAACATTCAGGCCTCTCACTCTTGAAAATTCTTCATCAAAACATATTGCAAGGAATTCCTTGTAGAATAAAATAACAGAAATAAAAATGAAGAAGTCAAGAAAAATCATCAATTTAATATCTGACTCTGTGATGGTGAGGATACTTCCGAATAGATAGGAAAACAGGTCAGGTGCATATGTTTTTGAAAGCGAGATAAATATTATTCCGAGTGACATCCCGACTGCCCATAAAACACCAATAATTGTATCTTCTTTTTCTTTTGCTTTTAAACTTGCCTCACCCATGAGAAATGAAGAAAATACACCAAATAAAAGTGCACCGAACAGAGGATTAAAACCCAAAAAATAACCAATACCTATACCACCAAAACATGCATGGGATATTCCGCCGCTAATAAAGACAATCCTTTTAGACACAACATAACTGCCAATAATTCCGCATGCAATGCTTGCAAGAACTCCTCCAATCAACCCATTTCTGAAAAATTCAAATTGTAGAGATTCAATCATGTTCTTTTAAAACCCTGTGTGGAATTCCATGTGCAATCATATCAACAGGACATCCATATACAGCCATTAATTCATCCATCTTTATTTCCTTTGAATCATGAAAGTAAAGTTTTCTATTAATACAGGCAATCTTGTCAACATACGCAGATATAATTCCGATATCATGAGAAACAAGAATTATTGTCATTTTCTCTTGTTCTTTTAGTTTTTTCAATAATTCATAAAACTCTTTTTCTCTCGGGCTATCAACATTTGCCATTGGCTCATCAAGAAGTAAAATCTGCGGCTGGCTTACAAGCGCTCTTGCAACAAAGACCCTCTGCCTTTCGCCACCAGAAAGTTCACCAATCTTTTTATTTTTATATTTCTCCATTTCAACCTGTTTCAGTGCTGCCTCAGATATTTCCTTATCCTCCTTTGAATAGTTTTTGAAGTACTTTGTTCTGTTCAACCTTCCTGTAAGGACAACTTCCCACACCGTTATAGGAAATTTCATATCAAAGAAAACATACTGCGGAACATAACCGATATATTCCCTTCCCTTTTCAGGAGTTTCTCCCATTATCTTAATATCGCCCTTATATGGCTTGATAATGCCAAGCATTGTCTTTAAAAGTGTTGTTTTGCCGCCTCCATTTGGTCCAATGATCCCAAGAAAATCGTTCCTCTTTACACTCAAGTTTATATCTTCCAGAACCACCATATCACGGAGCTTTACATATAAATTTTTTATTTCAATAACATTTTCATTCACTCAGGACCTCCTTTAATTTTTTGATTGTTTCAATCACATCTTTTGAAAGCGGGTCAATAGAAACAACCTTTCCATCTATTGCCTTTGCAATAACTTTCGCTGTCCTGGGATTAAATTGTGGTTCTGTAATTACAACCTTTATATTTTTTTCTCTTGCGAATTTTATTAAATTTTTTATATCTTTTGGTCCTGGTTCACTCTCTCCAAGTTGAACTGGTATCTGAGTAAATCCATAGTCACGTGCAAAATAACCAAAGGCAGGATGAAAAACAATAAATTGCTTCCCTGCCTTATCTTTCAGGTCATGTAAAATTTCGTTATCAAGTTTTTCTATTTTTCTCATATACATGTCATAGTTTTCTTTATAGAATTTCTCATTTTTCTTATCAATCTCACATAGCCCATTGAGGATATTCAGAGAAATAATTTTTATGTTTTTCAACGAGTTCCAGATATGAGGATCATTCTTTATTAAATCAATTCCTTTTGAAGTATCATAGACCTTCATATTTCTATTTAACTTTAGTATCTTTCCCAGATAAAGATTTTCAAACTCTATTTGGGTTCCAACCTTAAAATAGGCAACGGATTTTGATATTTCCTTTAACTGTGATGGCTTTGGTTCATATGTATGCGGTTCAGCCCCGGGTGGAACCAAAACAACCACATTTATCTTATCCTTCCCAATGTTCTCAATAATTCCTGCATAGGGTAAAATGGTTGTTCCAACATTTATTTTCACTTCACAAAAAGACATTGCTGAAAAGAGAAGGAAAACGAACCCAAATTTTTTCATCTTTCTCCTCCCATTGATTCCTGGCAGAGTTTGCATATACCTTTCAGGAATAAATTATGATGATTAATTAAAAAACCTGTTTCTTTTTCAATCTCTCCCTTTAAACTTTCAAAATTACATAATTCAAAATCAGAGATTTTATGGCAACGTTCACAGATAATATGGTGATGATGAACTCCTTTGTCTGCAGCACATATCCCATAATAAAAGAGATTTTTCTCATCCAGTTCAAACTTTGTCAAAATTCCAATCTTTGTTAAATTGTCAAGATTTCTATAAACAGTTGGGAAACCTATCTTTTCAAAATTATTCCTGAGATGGCAGTATACATCAAAGGCAGAAGCATACTTTTTATTTTTCAGAAAAAACTTTATTATTGCGATCCTCTTTGGTGTGGCTTTTAGTTTGTTTTCTTTAAGTGCCTTCCTGTACTTTTCCATTATTTTCCCTCCTAAATGGAAATCATTTTCATTTATATTATAAAAAAAATGAACATACTGTCAAGCCAGGTTCGCCACGGGATTTGGGATCTATTGAGGGACGTGGGTCTTGTGATTTTGCCTTGTTCACTATACGGTCTTACCTATTTTTTATTCCTCTTTTCCAGTTCAACAGCACGATATGGTAAAAGTTGAACTGTTAAGAGTACAAAACTCTGTTTGTGGACACTCGAAAAAAACAGTTACAGCGCAAATTCTTCTTATTACACCCTTGGAATAGTCAGAACGCAGTAAAAAATCCTGTGCTTAGACCGTATTTCTCATAAGACCCCTGCAAATTAAAGTAATACTAATTTGCCGTCAAAATTGTAGGAATACCGAATTAAGTTCACCAGAGAGCAAGGCGGCAAGGAGAAGGCAACGAGGCATACTGATGTATGTTGAGGAAGCCGACGACGCAGCCAACGATGCTATATGGATGAAATCAATTCGGTATAATGAGTCATAATGTTTACACCACATATCCATCAAAAATATTTCTGCTTCTCTTACCCTTTCTGGTCTATCCATGCAATCAAAAAGAAGTTTTTCTGTGCCACGCAATGCAGCAAGTGTATCACCACACCCACCAAAAGCACCAATTGAAACAAGGCACTTCCCTTTTGCCTCAGCAACTCCTCTTTTCAGCAGTTTCAGAGCAAACTGATAATCAGGATGCTGCTGATTAATTTTCAGGTGTTCAAACTCTAATTGCTCTTCATTTAAAATTGGTGTCCACCAGCCCGTTCTGAAATCAAGATGAACAGGACAGCCAAGATATGTTGGAATTGCAGTATGTCCAGGATAATCACCATTCCAGATTGGTAATGCCTCACCACCAAAAAATGTATGAGATAGATTATAATCGTTTACCTGGCTGATATAGTCGAGGTCATACCATTTTTGTTCGATGCTTTCTGGCTCAGGTGGTCGAGGAATATCAGGTGGATTTTTCTTAGGAGCATAAACAGCAATTGCACATCTACCAAAATACTCAAAAACCCACCATTTCCTGTAATTTTCCTTTGTTTGTTCCCAATCGCCCTTGTATAAAAGACCCATTATTTCTCAATCACAATAACATCTGCTGCATTGATTTCTGGCAGTTTAATTGTGATTTGCGAATCATCAAAAGAAAATTTCAAACCATTTTTATAGAAACATGACCAGACCCTCTGTGGAACAAAATCAATCTGTCTGATTTTGATATTGACATCCTTGACATTTTTATTCTCTGTTAAGTTCACAACTGGTAATACAATGGCATTATTTGATTTCAACCTTCCTGTTACAATGCCATTTCTGTCAACTGTAACATCAGGTAATATTTTGTTCTCTTTTAATGGAAGAAGAATTAAATTTTCTGAAACCTGATCGCATTTTACTGGTTCAAGGATTCCTGCTCCTGAATGGCAGAATTTCTGGTCAATTCCGCCTTTACCACAGGGCAAAACTTCTAAACCCGATTGAATATATGTTTGTCCTGGAAGAGTACCACCATAATAAGAAACACCTTTTCCTGCTTTTGTCTTTATCCATGCAGGGCTTCCATCAGAACAGTATCTTGCAATCACTTCGGATTCTGGTAATGGTTCAAAAACTTCCTTGTTGCATAAAACAGTTGTTGTTTTTTCTCTGATCTGGATTCTATCAATGGGATACTGGAACAATAGTTCTATTTTCGCTCTTAATGGTCCTCTGTATTTGATATAAGAAATTTGCTTACCCCTGCCAAGGATACTATCAAGCGTATTAAATGGTTGATCAAATTCATCCTTTCGTGCTGCAGAACAACTGGCATAGATTATTCCACCATTCTCAACCCACTGTTTAATTTTCTCTGCTGCCTTTCTCTCTATATTCTGGCCTATTACATAAAGCACCCTGTACTGGTCAAGAAGTCCTTCCTTAATATCATTTTCAGTAATGAAATCAACCCTGTAACCGGCTTTTCTCAATGCATACCATACATTTTTTCTCTCTTCCTGAAAAACATTTGTTGCTTCTGAACCAGGTTTTACATCCCACTGGGATTTTCCTTCAAGTTCCCATATATCACTCGCCTGGCTCAATAGCATCGCAACAGGCGTTTTTTCAGGTCTTGCAGGAACCAGATAATCTTCAATAAGACCTGCCATCTGTGAAATTGTCCTGATTGTTTTGAATGTTGGCATCCCACCTCTATAAGCAATATAATTTTCAGTTGCATAAGCATCAAAACCAGCATCAAAAAAATCAATGTCTTTGACATTATTTGCCCATAGCAACACGGCATTTTTCAACAGCATCTCAGGAGGACATCCTGGATAATGAGGCATGCAATAAAATTGCATCGGAGTATCATGATAACTTGCACCCTTTCTAAGATATGATGCAAGAAAATCAATAACAAGAGTGGATGCCTCAGGCATACAGTATGTGTAATCCTCACTCCATGCCAAACTCATTGCTCCTTTTTTAAATGCTTCAATAAATGATTGTTGACCAACCCAGTAAAAAGGATGCATACCGCCAAGATTTGCAGATGTATGAACATCATTCCCTAATTCTTTTTTCAATTGTTGTGTTTTTTCGGCAAATTGTCTTATTCCAAGGTCTTCCTGAAAAGCAACACTATACCAGTAAAGTTTTTTCATTGTTTGAGCAATAGAGATTGAGTCCTTTTTTTCATTCACAACTCCAATCTGTACAGCAATTTCAGAAGAAGGAGAATTAACAGGTTTTACACTATCCCAGGTATCACAACCAAGTGTCTGCGGTGATTCGCCATGTTTTTGAACAAATTTCCTGAATTCTTCCACTATTTTCTGGTCATCTGCTCTTAAAACAGGAAGTCCTATTTCATCACCAAATGAGAGATAATAAAAATATGGCTCAAGTTTCTTTTCTCTTATCATCTTTACTGTTTTATCAATATCCTGTGAATGATGGTATGCATATGACTTTTCAATAATCCCACCCTTATCCTTCCACCAGTCAATAACTTTCTTTGCTTCTTCTCCATCATTGACATAGCCAATTGTATTCAATCCCAGGGCGTGTCTGAATGCCTGTTCAACCTCAAATCCCCATGTTGAATTATGATTATCAGTCACACGACCTGTATATGCGAAAAGCTTGATTTTTTTAGGAACTGGTCCAAATTTTTTTTCAGCATTAAGGTTTTCTGTGATTTCTCTAAAAATATCAACAATCTTTTTCGTGTATAAAAGACCCTCTTTTGTATTTAAATCAGGTTGAACAAGAACTGTTAACTCTTCTTCTCCTGGCTCAATTTTGAATGATTTTAAGATTTTTTTCTCACCAGGATAAAGGGAGATATCCACAGCAAACTGCGGATTTTTTATTGAACCATCCACACATATGGCTTTAAAGGTAAATGGTGAAGTACTTTCTGTATTCATTGTTGGACCAAGATCATACCATACACTTGCTTTACCTGGTTGCACTGGTTCAGGCCAGTCCCCTGTATACTTCATTCCCTGTTTTTCTATCAAATTCCCATTTTCATCATAAAATCTTACGAGTTCTCTGTACATGGGTGAATAAAAATCAGGATACCTGTGATTCCAGTGATTCCATGTAATTTTTATGGGTTTGTCTGAAAGATTTCTGAACCTGAAATAAACATGGTTTGCCCTTCTTAATTCATCAAGCAATGGATACCTTGGATATTTTGGTGCAGAAACATCAGAAATTTCATTTGTCAGCATAACAACATCTATACTGCGTGCACCCTTTGGCTCAGGATTTTGTGTTTTTGAAATAATAAGTTTATATCTTCCTTTTTCAAGATTTACTTCATAACCTTCTGCTGCGTCATGGTCAATGCCCCACTGCCAGTATAAAGAACCCCTGACAGGTTTATCTGTAAAACAATAATGCTTCTCAGAAGTAATAAGTCCATAAACTTTATCAAAAACCTTTTTACCTGAAGAATCAATCAACTGAACTTTGAAGGCATAATTGAAATTTGGAACACACTCATATTTTACCCAGAGTTTATACCTGTCAGTTACAGGTACATCAATAATTTTTGAAATTTCTGCATTATTGTCAGAAGCATCAGTCATTGCTGTCTTCAATCGACTTGCCCAGACACCACCGAATGTCATATTTTGATAAAGGTCAATACCCCATCGTCCAACCTGCCACAATTTTCCTGGACCAAAATTTTTCTGATTCACTCCATCCATATCTTCTGCCTCAACAATAATCCTTACAGGACTTTTTTCCTTTTGCTGGGCAAAACATAAATCAACAGTGATCAAAACTGCTGCTAACAACAATAAAAATCTTTTCATTCTTCCTCCTTGAAAAATTATAAATTATCCACATCCCCTGCAAGTTGATATGCTGATTTTAATGCCTTTGCCTTGTTTATTGTTTCAATATATTCCCGTTCAGGAACAGAATCAGCAACAATCCCTGCTCCTGCCTGAATATAAAGTTTATTGTCACTGACCAGCATTGTTCTTATTGTAATACAAAAATCCATATCCCCCTGAAAACTAAAATATCCCACAGCACCTGCATAAGGACCACGACGAATGTTTTCAAGTTCTTCAATGATTTCCATTGCCCTGATTTTTGGAGCACCTGTCACTGTGCCTGCTGGAAAACATGCCCTCAAAAGGTCAAATTGATTTTTCCCTTTTGAAAGTTTTCCAACAACATTTGTAACAAGATGCATCACATGAGAATATTTTTCAATGAACATCAAATCAGTCACTTTTACAGAACCATATTTACAAACCCTTCCAAGATCATTTCTTCCGAGGTCAACAAGCATAATATGTTCTGCAATTTCCTTTGTGTCCTTTTTTAATTCTTCTGCAAGTTTTTCATCTTCAGCATCATCTTTTCCTCTTGGTCTTGTTCCTGCAATTGGTCGTAATAATGCATCATTTCCATTACACCTGACAAGAATTTCAGGAGATGAACCAACAAGATATTTTCCAGGAAAAGACAGATAAAACATATAGGGAGAAGGATTCACAGAACGTAATGCACGATAACAATAAAGTGGCTCTAAATTCAAATGTGTCTGCCATCTTTGAGAGAGAACAACCTGAATAATATCACCCTGTCTGATATATTTTTTTGCTTTTATCACTGCCTGTTCAAATTCATTCTGTGTAAAATTGGAAACAAATTCATCTTTCACATTTTGCGTCCTGCCATTTTTTAAATTCAGGGGCTTTTTTATCATTGAAATTATTGACTCAATTCTCTCGCATGAATTCTGATATGCCTTCTTAATATTCATACCAGGAACAATCCTGGCATTGCTGATTACCTGAATTCTTCTTTTAAGGTGGTCAAAAACAATCAGGTCATAACACATCTGAAAATAAAGGTCAGGAAAATATGTATCGTCTGGAAGAATATCTGGAATTTTTTCAAGAAACCTTACATAATCGTATGAAACATAACCAACTGCTCCACCAGAAAAAACAGGTAATTGCTGAAGTTTTGGCTGTCTGTAGTTATGCATTATCTTTTCAAGTTCTGTGAGTGGGTCTTTTGCAGTTATTGTTCTGGTATCTCCTTCAGCATCAGAAAACTCAATTGTGTTTCCAGTGCTTTTGAATATTTCCCTTGGTTTTATGCCAATAAACGAATACCTACCAAGTTTTCCACCCTGCTCAACACTTTCAAGAAGAAAATTTGTATCAGAATCTCTTGAAATCTTCATAAAAACACCAACAGGGGTCTCAAGGTCAGCAAATGCCTCAGTATACACTGGAACAAGATTATATGACCTGCCAAGTTCCTTAAATTTTTTAAAATCAGGATAAATCTGCATATTTTGTCCTTGCGAAAGTTTGAAATAAATTTATCATATTCATCAATAACTGTCCAGCAACTCCTATAGTATACCCGAACATTGAAAATTATGGTAAAATTTACTGTCGAATAACAGGGATCCACCTCCTGAATCCCCCTTTTTCCCCCTTTTGTAAAAGGGGGAGGATGGAGGAGAAATTTATAAAAGGGGGAGGATGGAGGAGAAATTTGAAAAAGGGGGAAAAATAGGGAGAGAATTTATAAAAAAGGGACACATGGGAATTCAGGAGGGTTGGGGTGGATTTTTACTGCCCGAGTTCCCCCTCTTTTCCAAAGAGGGGGCTGGGGGAGATTTTAATCCCCCTTCAATCCCCCTTTGTGAAAGGGGGAAAAAGGGGGATTTAGAAGAGAGTAAGAAAAGAATTAGCCAAATTTGGCAGAACCAATAACTGAGAAAGGAGAAAATTTATGGCAAAACAGGAAAAAAGTGTTCCCATGAGAATTACAAAACAGGGCGACTGGGTGACTTACAGACCTGACATAAAGGTCCTTGATTGTACAATCAGAGATGGCGGATTGATGAATGACCACAAATTTGATGATGCTTTTGTAAAATCAGTTTATCATGCCTGTGTTGAGGCAGGCATTGATTATATGGAAATTGGTTATAAGGCATCAAAGAAAATTTTTTCACCTACACAATTTGGTGCATGGAAATTTTGCTCTGAAGATGATATAAGAAGAATTGTTGGAGATAATGAAACAAATCTCAAAATTTCAGTAATGGCTGATGCTGAAAGAACCGATTATCACCAAGATATTCTGCCTAAGAGTGAAAGTGTGATTGACCTTGTAAGGGTTGCAACCTATATTCATCAAATACCCACAGCCCTTGACATGATTAAGGATGCACACGATAAGGGTTATGAAACAACATTGAATTTGATGGCGATTTCTACTGTACAGGATAGAGAGTTGAATGAAGCACTGGAAGTTATAGCAAAATCTGAAGTTAATGTTATTTACCTTGTTGATAGTTTTGGCGCTCTTTACAGCGAACAAATCAGAGACCTCACAAAGAAATATCTCAAGTATGCAAAGGCAGCAGGTAAAGAAGTTGGAATACACACGCATAATAACCAGCAACTTGCCTATGCAAATACAATTGAAGCACTTATTCTTGGTGCAAGCTGGCTTGATGCAAGTATGGCAGGACTTGGAAGAGGAGCAGGTAACTGTCAAATTGAACTATTACTTGGTTTCCTGCATAATCCAAAATTTCATTTAAGACCAGTTTTGAAATGTATTATGGAATGCATTGAACCATTACGTTCTCAACTGAGATGGGGTTTTGATATTCCGTATATGTTAACAGGACAATTAAATCAGCATCCAAGGGCTGCAATGAAATTTATGGCAGGGAATAACTGGAAAAATATCGTAGAATTCTATGATTCCCTTGGTGAAAAGGAATAAAGCAGCAGTTTTTTCGCGTAGAACTTTCTCAATCTATCAATCTAAATTTTAGGCCAGCGATAAATCCTGCTTCCAATTTTTCTCCCAATGACCTTGTTTTTTATTCTTCTTGCAATTTTTCCTGGATTACCGCTTGAGTATGTTTCAATGTCATTTGCCATTCGTGCGAGTTGATAAAGAAACCTTACAAATTTACTCATTCATCCTCCTGAAAATTTAAATCTTTGTTTTCTTATCAATCTCCGCAGAAACAAATTCATCATGAGACATCAATTCATCTTCAGAATGTGTTCCAATGCTTGACCTCCATTCAACAACCCACTTTTTTGAATCAAGTGCATCCTGTCTTAAAATTTTACCTTTTTCAAAAGTATTACGATGATAAACAATGTCTCCAACCTTGAATTTTGCCTTTTTCTTGAAAAACATAAAATCACCTCCCTTCAATCAAAAGTAAAACCTTTTTCCTTAAAAAGTTTGATACAGACATCAACAACTTCAGGGTCAAAAAGAATACCGCTCTGGTTTTTAATTTCATTCAGTGCAAAATCAATGCCAAGTGCGGGTCTGTAAGGCCTATCATATGCCATTGCCTCAACAACATCTGCTACAGCAACTATTTTTGATTCAGTCAGTATGTCCTGGTCTTTGATACCATCAGGATATCCTGAACCATTTAATCTTTCATGATGTTGAAGAACAATTTTTGCTACTGGCCAGGGGAATGGAATCTTATTAAGAATTTCATAGCCAATGGAAGAATGAAGTTTTATGATATTGAATTCATCAGGAGCAAGTTTTCCTGGTTTTACAAGAATTTCAACAGGAACATTGATTTTACCAATGTCATGAAGAATTGAAGAAAATCTAATTCCCTGAACAACATTTTCAGGTAGTCCCATCTCTTTTGCGATAGCCATTGAAAGTTTTCCAACGCGAGATTGATGACCGGCTGTATATGGGTCTCTTGTTTCAATTATTTTTGCAATGGCAAGTGCAATGCCTTCAAGTGTATCCTGAAGTTGCATATAACTCAATCTCAATTTTTCACCTGATACATCACGTTCCTTCCTTGTCCTCAACATAGTAACACCATAACCTGTATTTTCAGCAATTGCTTTTAAAATCGCAATTTCATTTTCATTCTCAAACCTGTTCTTTTCACCTGCATATATGCTAAGAGAACCAATACTATGACCCTCAACAATCAGCGGCATTGCAATAGCAGAATAAAATCCATACCTTAATAAAAGATTTTTCCACTCCTGTGAAAAATCACAATGTAGCACATCATTAACAATAGATATCCTGTTTTCAAATATTCCGATTGTTGTTGGGGATTTTATTCCTGTACCAATAATTCCTTTAAGTTCTGAAATAAAATTTTCAATCCCTTTTGGATATGCAGAAACATCAAGCCCTGAATTATCTTTTAATGCAATGAAGGCAGAAAATGATGGAATGGTTGAAATTTTATTGCATATTTCAAAAAGCATTTGTTTTTCATCTTTTGCTCTTGCAATGAAATTATTACATTCAGCGTATATTTGCAAAAGTTTTTGAATTATTTCAATCTGTTGCTGATATTTTTTTTGTGGAGTAATATCAACAACAACTGCTGCAATACATTCTTTATTCAACACAGGGTCAAAAAACAATGATGCAGAAACATTTGCCCATATAATTGTTCCATCCTTTTTTACATATCTTCTTTCAACACTATAATGTGAAATTTCACCCATCTTCATTTTTTCGTATGTTTCTTTTACCAGATGTTTATCTTCTTCAGGAACAATATCAATAAGTTTCATTTTACCAAGTTCTTCTTTTGTATAACCAAGCATTTCACAAATCTGATTATTCAAGGCAATCGCTTTACCTTCAAGGTCAAGTATTCCCATACCTGCTGATGATGTTTCAAAAAATCCTCTGAAACGAGAAAGCGATGATTTTAAATTTTGTTCAAGATATATCCTTTCTGTAATATCAATCATTGAAATAATTACTTTTGCCCAGTTTTTCTCAAAATCAGGGAGCGGTAAGATGTTTAATAAAACTGTTTTCTCAATACCTTTTTCTGTTTTGATTTTTTTCTCTGTATTATCAATCCTTCCATTTTGATGGAACAAAGCAAGGATTTCTGGTTCAATGATTATGTCTTTCAGGAAATTAGAAATTTTATCAGGATCTTCACAGTCATAAAAAGAAAAAAATTGTTTACTCACATTGATTATTTTGATTGAATTTTTCAGTTGTTTGAGTAATTCCTGATTTTCTGAAAGGTATGCTTCAATTGCTTTTTTCTGTTCATTCCTCAAGAAATCAAGTTTTTTCTTGATTTCAGAACAATCTATTTCTGCAATTGGATGATGTGAATTATCAAATATTGTGCGAAGATGTTTTTCATTTTCACGAAGTTGTTTTTCAGCCCTTTTTCTTATTTCTTCAGCGTTTAATTTTTCAATGCACAGTTCAATATCAGAAGCAATTTCTGAAAGAAGTTTTTTTATTTCTTCTGTGAAAAAATATGGCTGGTCAGAATAAAAATTTATTGCTCCAATAATATTCTGATGAAGTTTCAATGGTACTGCAGCAGAAGAACAAAATCCAAATGTTTTTGCCTTTCCCCTCCATGGCAGCATTTTTGGATCTTTAAGAATATCATTGCAAACACATATTTTCCCTGTTTTTATTGCTCGTGCTGTGGGTTCTTTGCTTTCTAATTTTTCCGGGTCAAGGGAAATATGAATATTTTCAAAATATCCTTTTTTCTCCTTTGAACCTGCCACAGGAATAACAGTTTTTTTCTCATAGTCAGCAATACCAATCCATGCAAGAACAAATTTTCCGGATTTTGTTGCAATTTCACAAACATCATCAAAAAGTTGCTGTTTATTTTTTGCTCTTACAATGGCCTGATTTATCTGGTAAAGCATATTGTACATCCACATAAGATTTTGTATTTTCTGTTCTGCCTCTTTTTCCTCAGTGATCTCCCTGATATATGCTCCAATACCAGTTTCACCTGATTCAAGTTTTACAGGAAATTTTCTTGTTTCATAAATCCTGCCACCAACAATTTCCTCATTTACGACAGTCCTTTTTTCTTTTAATGCCTGTAAGTCAGATTCTCTACAACGACGTGCTGCATAATCATCCATAAGGTCAAAATCTGTTTTTCCAAGTATATGTTCTGGTTTCTTTTTGAAAAATTTTGCATAATTACTGTTTATCTGAATGTATCTGAACTGCGAATCCTTAATAAATGTCATATCCCTTGTAGCATTGACAAATGCATTATAATTTTCATAATTACTTCTCAATTTTTCATAAACACTACTTTTTTGAATGCCTGTTGAAATTGCCTGGGCTATTGCCTCAAGAAAATTTATTAAGTCATTTGAAAACACGTTTTTATTTTTATGGAAACAAACAAGTGCACCAGTTGTTTTTCCATTTTCTCTTAGTTTTATTGAAACAAAAAACTCCTGTCTTTTGTTTTTTGTAATCTTTGAAATAAAACTGTCAGAACTTAATTGTTCAACACCTGAAATATGCCTGTCTGAAAGAAAATTATTGAGAAACTTATCAATCTCATTACCTTTTCTGCTTTCTGAGATATTTTCCTTCAACAAAATAAAAACATCATCAAAACCCAGATTTTTTTTCAAAATCTTTTCTGCCTTTTTTGTGATTGTTGAAACATCAAATGATTGATTTAATATTGAATTGATTTCATTTGAAATTTTATGAAAATTTTCAAGTATTCTTCTTCTGGTAATGTCATAAAGAATAATCTGTAGCATCTTATTTTCTTCTCCAGTAACAGTTGCTGTGCAACAAACATCAATGTTTTCTCCATCCTTCTTCATCATCCTGAATTCAGAAACAGAAATATTTTCTGTTTCCTTAATACTGGTGAGCATTTTATTGAAAAATTTCCTGTCTTCAGGAACAATAAGGTTTTTCAATGGCTTACCGATGATTTCTTTTTTTTCAATCCCAACAAGATCAAGGAAAGTACTGTTTACATCGTATACAATTGTTCTAATATCGCAGTAAACAAAACCTGCAGGAGCATTTTCAAAAAGAGATCTGAATTTTGTTTCTCTTGCAAGAAGTTCTTCCTGTTTTTTTCTTTCTTCTGTAATATCCCTGCCTTCACTGATTGTTCCTATTATATTTCCTTTCCTGTCCTTCAATACAGCATTACGCCATGCTATTAATCTTTCACCTTTTTTTGTCAACACAGGATTTTCAAAATATCTTCTTAAAATTTTCTTTCCTGAAACAAGGTCATTAAAAAATTCCTTCATTTCATCCCTGAACCTGAGGGGAATGAAATTGTCAAAATATTTTTTTCCGATTATTTCTTTTTCAGGATACCCTAAAATTTCGCAACCTTTTTTATTGATTTTCAAAACCCTCTGATCCTTACCAATAACAATAAGCATTACATCAGGGAAATTAAAAAAGAGTTCTGGGTCTTCAATCTTTTCCTTTAATGTTCTTTCTTCAGTAAGATATTCTTTTTTTATTTTCTTCAGCAGTGATTGTGGGCTTGATGGACGTGTATGACCTTTTTTATCCTTATCAGATGCCTTTTTTTTCATTATGCCTCCGTGTCCATAAACATAATACCTTATAAATGGGAAAAGGTCAATCCACCTGCTTAAAATGTTCAAACAATTTTGCAATAGAATGGTTAGAATTTTACTGATTTTATTTTTTTTAGTAGAATTCATACAGAACAATTTTTTCAGCAAAAAGGAAAATAGAAATGTCAAGACAGCGTACTGTTATACTGTCTGTTGTCGCAGGAATTCTTGTCATACTTGTCTCTTTGTGTCTTTTTACATATTACAGGGTCACAATCCCTGTTGCAATTTTAAAAAAGGAAGCAGCAAGATACGATGACTACAGAAAAAATTTTGAAAATACAGCACTTTCAATAAACAACGATGAATTGAAGGAATTAAGAACTATGGTGAACGACTGTCATGTTGACGCTGCAATGAAATTTGGGGTTTCAGACCTTATTGATGAGAAAGATGTTAAAATTGCATTAAAAGAAAAAAAACTTGTCCTGCTAAAAGAAACACGATTCTGGAGAATTAAAGAATTAAAGGACTCCTTACCATATGTAACACCAGACACATTAAAACTACTCACATTGATAGGTGAAAAATTTCATGAAAATTTAAGAAAACAAAATCTCCCCCTTTATCGTTTCACAATCAGTTCTGTGTTAAGAACAGAAAAAGCACAGCAACTGCTTACAAGAAAAAACAGAAATGCCACAAGGAATATTTCAAGTCATCAGTTTGGCACAACTATTGATATTCTTTTTACTGAATTTGAATATACAGGTGAAAATCCATTAACATTTCAATGCCTCAGAAAATACAGTGATAAACCCGAATTCAAAAAAGCATATTTTGATGCGCTCGGAAACCAGTATGCACCAAAATTAAAAATAGTGCTTGGAAAAACACTTCTTGAACTTCAAAGACAGGGATATTGCTATGTGATTTATGAAAGAAGGCAACCCGTATTTCATACTACGATCGCAAGGAAATTTTGATATTAAATCAGGTAATCGGATTTCAATCTAATATACCTGATGCCACTGTGTTTGTTTTCTATACACCAGAGAACCACAAGGATACTCTTATCAGGAAGAACAACAGCAGATGGCTCACCAAAATTAAATTGAGTCCAGTCAGAATGGCTTGTTGCTAAATTTTCTGTTGAGTATTTTTCTGCAAAGTAAACAATCTGATTGACTTCTACCCCAAAATCATTCTCTGATGGATTTACAACAGCAATTCTTACTCCATATGGTTGAATTTTTCTCTGGTTATAAATAAAAAGAGCCCTTCCATTATCAAGTTTACACAATGCAGTTGATTGACCCATAATCCCGGTTGATAATGCTGGTGTCCAGGTCCTTCCATCATCATAAGAAATTGCATATGCATTAGGAAAATCTGTTCCATCTCTTAAATTGAGTTTCCAGCAGGTACCAAGCAGTCTCCCATCAGTAAGTTCAATCACCCATGCTTCTGCAGCACCGGCATAATTTTCCCTGAATTTCAACATTGATGTATAAGACCATGTTTTCCCACAATCCCTGCTTGTCAAAAGCAAGACCTGATTTTTTTCAACAACGACATCAGGGTCAAAAGTGTTGTAAGGACTGTAGCAGGCATGCCATGAACCATTTTTTGTAATACACATTGGTCCTGGTGCTTCTGCTGAACCAGGTACAGGCATTGGAATTGTAAATAAATCAGACCAGGTATATGCGTCATCAGTTGAAAAAGCATAAACAATTTCGTTCTGTTTTAATCCCTGAGTTTTCTCGCACCAGAATGATTCACCCTTTTTCTCTATCATTGTTCTTGTTCCAAAGAAGAAAATTTTTCCATCAGGGCCAATACTGATTGAACCAAAAATACTGTATTTTTCCAGTTTTTCTTTCCATAAAAAATAAGGTTTACCCCACTCAGAACCATTTTTTGAGCGAACAGTAACTGGCTTGAAATCATTAATTCCCAGTCCTGATTGAACCATAAAAGAACAGATGATTTCACCACTGGAAGTAACAACACACCGCGGTCCACAGGCAACCAGATGGTCTGAGTTCTCTTCAGCAAGATACACAAAACCTTCATCAACAATTTTAAAAAAGTTATCCTTTTGAATCATTGATACAAAAATTTGTTCTTGAGATTTATTTTGAATGGCTGTGATGGTTTTGATTGTCTCCCATCATTGTCAACATAAGTGATGAAAAGATAAAAGTCAGTATCAGGTTTAAGACCCTGTATCAAACAACCTGATTTTACAATGTTTGATGCAATTTTTATTGCTCCTCTTCCATCAGGATATGGACTCACCCAGATATCATATGATTTTACGTTTCCCTTTTCTTCAAAGAAAACATGACATCTTGTTCCATCAGGCATTTGTTCAGGGTCTTCTATCTTTAATATCTTTACGGGCTCAAGTATTCCAGAGGACTCAAAATTTTTTATTGGATTTTCAAGTTCAAAAGTTTCTGCAGGTACAGGCATTCTTAATCTTGAAAGAATTACTGCCTCTGTGGAACTATCGCTATCTTTTTCATATTCTGCATATAAGTCACCAAGAATAACATCTTCATCCTTTGCAGGTACAAGTTCATTTCCATATATCACTGATGAACGTCTTTCAACAATGATTTTCTCCAGTTTCAATGGAAGGTCAACAATACCATCCCCACCATAGCTTCCCCACCAGCTTGTTCCTCTTTCCCTGAAACAATCATAAGGAGAATTTGACGGCATCTGAAACTTCAAATATCTCCATCCATCAAAACAGAAAAAGCTCATGGTTCTAATATCATCACTATTCCAGTCATCCTTTGTACCGATACTGATCCATTTTTCTCCTTTTGCATCTCTCAATACATATACAACCCTGCCCCAATCACTCGCTGCATAAACCCACAGCCCAATCTCAGATGGCTTGCCAGGAATTGTAATGGGTTTTGAAGGAACAATTGTTGTGTAATATGGCATAACCCTCCTGTCAACAGGTTGTTTTTCAAGATGAATACTCAAACCAATTTTCCCGTATTCTTTATCAATTTTTACCTGTTTTATACTCATTTCTCCTGGGAATCTTTCAATCTGCAATTTATACGAATTTTCATACTCATTGTCCCTGATTTTTGAAATCTTCCATGAACCATCGCCTAAATTGCCAACCTTAATTGCATTCTTTGAAACCATAGCATCGCTATGATCAGGTTTTCCGAGTGTTAATTCTACTGGCTTTGTCATTCCTTCAAGATACACAGGCGATTGCCCTATTACAAACGTTGCAACCCCATTTTTCTCTTTTAAAACAACTGGATTATCATTTATATCATAAGCTTCAACAGTTTGTCCGGGTTCAAGTTTTATAGTCACAGACCTTTTTCCTCTGACAGTCCACAAAACATAAACATGTCTTCCTGTTTTGTAATGTTTGTATTCCTGACAGTATACTGATGTACTTCCTGTTGGAACATATCTAACAAAATTACATCTGTTAATATGTCTTGTAAGTGTTGCATACGAAACATAGGCAAGTTTTGGCATCGCAAGTGGAAGTCGGCTGCACCACCCACCGCCATAATGATTTTCTCCCCAGTAATTTGCACAATCAAATGGTGCATTTGAACTTGCATGATGGTTAATTCCATATCCAATCAATACAAGGAAATTTCTTGTAAGGATATTTGCCTGGTCTTCAAAACTGGTATCATAGTCAGCCGAAGAAACTGCTGGACCTTCAATAACCACAAGATATGGATCTGGCTTATATTTTTTTATGTCCTGTAAAATTGGATAAAGCCGGTTAAGAACAACCTGATGAATTTGCTGTTCAGGAGTCCTTTCGAAGCCAGGCAAATCAAGCCCGACACCATCTATCAGTTCTCTTGCTTCAGGACTTTTTCTTAAGAAAATCGCTGTATAATGAGGGTCTCCATGTGGCAACAAAATTTTTACATCAGGCCATTGTTTTCTCACTGCTTTTGCACCAATGAGAAATTTTTCAAGTTGTGCCTGGAAATTTTTCTCTTCCTGTTCAGTTAATTGATAATCCGGCTCATTGTAATGAGTAGGCCAGATTCCGTATGTAATAGGACCTATACCTGGTTCAGGGAAAAACAGAATATATTCGGGCTTGTTGATAGGACTTTTTTCAACCTTATACTTCTTCAATTCTTCTATCAACCATTTTTGTGTTGCTTCAGGATTTTTTGGGTCATAATATTTGGCATTTGTGTAAGCAAAACTATTAACATAAATAACACCCCCATCAAAGGCAGCATGAGACACATATCCCAATTTTTCAGCAAGCTCTCTGATTTCAGGAGTTGCAGTTCTATATGTCGTAAGATTTGTCTCTGCTCCTGCCTTCGCCATAACAATGAGTTCTGTTTTTAAATCTGGCGTATCGTGGGCTCCAGACCAATTCCAGTAGCCAAAAATCGGACCTTTACCTTCACTCCAGTTTCCCCTTTCCCTTGTATCAGGATGAAGATAGGCAAAATTCCTTTCACAATTGTATGCTTCATTTCCTGACGAACATTTTATGTTCAAATAATGAAGACCGTATCTTTTGGGATTTAATGTGAGTTTCACACTCACATTTTCTCCAGGAGATAGTTGAATTGTTTTTGTTTCTTTGGATTTATCAATTCCATCATAGTCAGTCCTTGAAATTTCAAGTTTCACATCTTTTGGAAAACTGGTTCTATTGATAAGATTTACAGTGTATGAAACCTGTTCAGGCGCTGTCCACACATGGCCAACTGCATCAGGTCTAATATCAATATCTGTTTCAACTGCCTCAAGTGTTGCTGCATAAATATGAACCCCACTTGGTAATCCTGCACCATGCCAGCTGTATTCAAGTGGATCAGGATATGCCCTGTATGGTTTTACCTCCTTTGTCAATTCAAGACCAACCAGTTTCAAATCAGAAAACCAATCCATTTTCCCTGGATCTATCGGAATAATAACATGAAACAAATTCGCACTCTGACCATTTTTCAGTTTTACTGGAAAAACTTCAATTCCTTTTGCCTTAGCAGAATAAACAGGAACATTTCCAGAAAAATTCACAGGATGACCTGCATTTGGTCTGTAAAATTGTGCAGTAATAACTGGGACATTATATTTTTCTCCATCATACGAACCAATAATATGAAGTGCTTTGTATCTTGCATACGGGACATACAAACAGAATCTCGATGGATCTATCCTATCTGCTGAAATCCATCTGCCACCAAATGTTCCAAAGTTTGCTGCAATGTATCCCTTAATTGCAGTAAATTTTGCCCAGCTTTTTCCAAGGTCAATATGGTCATTCCCGTTTTTATCAGGGGTTGGAAAAACAAACGGAATATTTCCTTTATCAAGAATAGATTTAAGTTTTTCAATCTGCTCTTTTGCAATTCCAGAATTTTTCACCAGAGTAAAACTATTGACAAAACCAGTTAGTTCAAGCGGGAAAAACCTGTCATCATAGGTTTTTGCAGGCATTGCCTCAATCCTTGCAAGTTTTGCACCGTAATAAAGTTTTATTTCTAAAGTACCACTTGCATCTATATTTTTTTCAAGATTAACTTGACCAACAAATCTTCCATCAACATACACCACGTATTTTTCATTTGTTAGCACCATTTTCAATGAATGTAAAGTTTCTTCAATCTTTGGTGCCTTTGCAATCTGCTGCTCAATATTTTTCCGTATCTCATCAGGCCAGCTCAAATTGATATCTGCCATTGTTGCGGACTGGAAGTATAAATGACCGCTCATTGATTTTTCTTTCTGTGGTTGAACTGCAAAATTATAATTGATGTATTTTGATTCAGGCGGCCACGAAACACTTGCGGTGAAACTCTGATTTTCTTTATCTGAAATCTTTCTGTTGCCAGCAGAAACAGTAAAGGTTGAATGGTATGGCTTACTGGAATTTAAATAAAAGTAAAATCGAAATTCAACAGGTGTCTTATAAACTTGTTTACCCGAAATGAAAACATAACCATTTGAAGGAGAAACAAGCACACCAGTATCCTTAATCTGTTCAACAGTATATTTTGCACCTGAAAAATTCCATCCATCAATTTTAGAACCAAGAATTTTTTCAATCATTTCATTCTCAGCACAAAAACCAGAGTATGAGGAAAAAATAAAAATTACTAACATCATCCATGATTTCCTGAATATCTCCATATTTCCCCCTGTTACATGTAATGGACAATTTTTTAAAGAATAGATTACAGTTTTTCAAAACTTTGTCAAATGAAAAAATTTACCAAATATTTTTCATTTAGCAAACCGGGAAACATAAAAAACATCCTGCTGCCTCACATAAGAATCTAAACGAAGTTTGATTAGTTGGCTCATTGAAAATTCAAAACGAAAATTTCTTCTTTTTCAATTTCCCCATTTTTGTAAATCTCCTTTCCAATCCCTTTTTTAACCTCCTTTTGCATCCTATCCTTGTAGGAGGGGAAGGAGGGGAGGTGGCAAAGGGGGACAAAGGGGGATTTAAATCCACCCCAACCCTCCTTTAGAAAAGGAGGGAGAGCAAGGGGGATTGAGTTTCTATTGTGTCGAAGGTGAGAAAAATTTCAGTTAGATTTTTATGTGAGGCAATTCGGAATTTTGATTTTCCGCGAGATTGCATTATAATATATTCCCAAAAAACTGGTTCAACCTGAGAACCCGAAGGAGAAAATCCTATGCCAACTCCATTAGAACAATGGGTACAGAAGCAGGCAGAATTAACAAAGCCCGACAGAATCCACTGGTGTGATGGGTCTGAAGAAGAAGCAAGATGGTTGATGAAGGTCGGGATGGAAGAAGAAAAAATCAATGGCAAGCCAGTTTTTTATTTATTAAATCACGATAAATGGCCCAATGCCTATCTCCATAGAAGCCATCCAACAGATGTTGCAAGGACAGAACATCTTACATATGTTTGTCATCCTGATAAAGAAAAAGCAGGACCGAACAATAACTGGATGCCACCAGAAGAAGCAAAAAAACTTCTTACACGTCTTTCAGATGGCTGTATGCGCGGAAGAACAATGTATGTTTTGCCATATATGATGGGTCATCCTGATAGTCCTTTTGCAAAGGCATGCGTGCAGCTTACTGATATTAGTTATGTTGCAGTGAGCATGCGTATTATGACAAGGATGGGTAAAAATGTGATAGAGAAAATAGGCAGCAACGAAAATTTTGTTAAAGGACTTCATTCTGTTGGTGATTTTGATCCTGAAAAAAGATTTATCATGCATTTTCCAGATGAAAATTTCGTCTGGAGCATTGGTTCAGGTTATGGCGGAAATGCACTATTAGGTAAAAAGTGTTTTTCTCTTAGAATTGCTTCATGGCTGGGATATCATGAAGGATGGCTTGCAGAACATATGGTTATTATGGGTGTAGAAGACCCATCAGGAAATATTACATACATCACTGCTGCAATGCCATCTGCCTGTGGTAAAACAAATCTTGCGATGATGGAGTCAGCGCTTCCTGGATACAAAATATGGACACTTGGAGATGATATTGCGTGGCTTCATATAGGAAATGATGGCCGTCTTTATGCGATTAATCCTGAAATTGGATTTTTTGGTGTGGCTCCAGGAACATCATATAAAACAAATCCTAATATGGTGAAAACATTGAAAGGACGAAATTTTTATCCAACACTTTTTACCAATACTGCACTGAATATTGATACAAATGAACCATGGTGGGAAGGTATTGATGACCTGCCAGGGAAAAATATGCAGGACTGGCAGGGAAATATGTGGAATGCTTCATCCGGGACTAAAGCAGCGCATCCAAATTCAAGATTCACTGTTTCAATATACAATGCGCCAACATTGTCAAAAGAATTTGATAATCCGTATGGTGTTCCAATTTCTGCAATCATTTTTGGCGGAAGAAGAAGTAAAATTATTCCACTTGTTACAGAGGCATTTTCATGGAATCATGGTGTATTTCTTGGTGCAAGAAGTGGTTCTGAAACAACCGCAGCAGCAATCGGACAGGTAGGAGTTTTAAGAAGAGATCCGATGGCAATGCTTCCATTCTGTGGTTATAATATGGCTGATTATTTTGGTCACTGGATTTCCATGGGATCAAGGATGAAAAATCCACCGAAAATATTTACAGTCAACTGGTTCAGGACAGATGAAAATGGAAAATTTATCTGGCCTGGATTTGGTGAAAATATCAGGGTATTGAAATGGATTATTGACAGGGTAAACAATAGAGTATCAGGGAGAGAAACACCTGTTGGGATAGTTCCTTATGCTAAGGATATTGAAAAATCTGGCATTGATTTATCAGATGAGAATCTTGAAAAGATTTTGAATGTGGATATAAAAGAATGGGAACAGGAATTAGATGATATCAAACAATTTTTCAATACCTTTGGGAAAAGAATGCCTCCTGAAATCTGGCAGGAATATGAAAAATTGCGCAAACAATTAAAATAATCATAACCCTTCAGTTCATCCACAATCTTACTTCAGGCGACCTGGGTTCGTACATCAACCACATTTATGACCGAAAAACAACCATAAAAGAGGTAAATTATTTCAAAAAGAGATTAAACGAAAATTTAAACGGTATATTCCTCCTGTTTTTAAACAAGGGGCTGTAAATTATTTCATTTATTTTGACAGAAGGTAAATTGGTAGTTGAATTTCTGGTGGAAAAGACATAAAATAAAAACATCTGGCACATGAGACGGTTAAAATACAAAAATTGGAATTTTTTAGAGATACAGAATAGAATATTGCTCACGTTCTTAATAGAAATCTGCATGCTTCTGGTTTACACCGGAATCACTACCATAATTCCTGAGGAAGAAACAGGGAACTCTGAAGTTATAAATTTTTGTAATTTTTCAGGGGCTATTTTCCTTTTTCTCCTTGTGAATTTTCTGCTTTTAATAAGGTCCCGACCGATAAAGGAAAATATTTCGAGGTTCACTTTTTTGATAGTTCTGGAACTGGCTCATTATTTATATTTTATGGTTTATATCCCGTGGGACGAAGCAATTGGAGAAGAGATTTTGAAAACCTCCTTTATTTATCTTACAGGAAAGAAAATTTTTCTTCCGATACTTGTGATTTTGCTTTTTTACAACCTTAAGATTATTCCATGCGACACAACAAATCAAACATAGTTATAAATGAAATCAATTCTGGGCTGTCTTTTTCGGATTTAATTTTAAAATTTCTGAAGCAATGTGTTCACATTCAGGACCATATTTGTCAACAATGTAATCAACACCATATTCATTTAATTCAGAAACAATTGTTGTAAGTGGTATTTTTGTCAGGCGGGAAATTGCCCAGGCAATAGAAATTTCAGAAAATCCATTTTTACTTCTGATTACATTAAAATCCTTTTCAGAAATTTTTGAAGTATCAATAATCTTTTTTGCAATTTCTTTTGCAAGATATGGATTTGTCGCACGTTTTTCAATTTCTATCGCTGACATATAAATGTTTACAAGATTTTCTTTTCCCTGTTCAGTCAGTTTATCAATGTTTTTGAAACTTGAAATAATATCATTCTTTGTTGACGGTTTTATTTCACATACGCCATAATATGAAAAAAGGAGCAAAATACCAGATACCAGCACAATTCTTTTCATAATCCCCTCCTGTAACTGAAGGAACTTATACATCCCGATTATTGAATGTCCTCAAGGATATTAATTAAATCATCCTCGTGTTCAATTTCATCCTTTAAGATTGAAAGTACCATCAGGTAAGTGATAGGGTCTTTATCCTTGAGCATTTCAGCAAGTTTTTGATAAACTTCTATTGCGCACTGTTCACCCTTGATATTCTGTTTAAGAATCGGTATTACATCTGGGTCTTCTGGAGCATCATAACCACAATTTGTAAGTTTGTACCATTCCTCTGGTTTTAAAACAGGAGTACCACCAAGCTGTATGATTCTATCAGCAATCATTCCAGCATGCTTCAGTTCATCACCTGCGTGCTGGCCAAGTTCTGCAGCGACTTCTTCCCTGAATTTCCCTCTCACAAGTTTTTCTCCAAGCCAGTACTGGTAATAAGCAAGCCATTCGTCAGAAAGTGCCTTGTTCAATTGCTTAACAATTTCTTTAATATCTGCCTTAATAATTTTTATTCCTTTTCTTTCCATATTCCTCCCTTTTTAAAAATTTTAATGTTAACCTTTATTACCCTTCTCTTTTCGCAAGTTCCCTGTCAAGCATTACAAGTGCAGGACCCTGGTCCTTTATCATCTTTAATGTCTCAAGAATATGCAGGGCATTTTTTTCCTCTTCCACCTGTTCATTGACAAACCATTGAAGCATCAGTGTTGCAGGATTATCATTTGCCTTTTTTGCAAGGTCAACAAGATTATTAATCAGGGATGTCACCTTTTTTTCATGTTCAAGTGTTTTTTCAAAGATATCTGTAACCGATGAAAAATCTGAAGGTGGTTTTTCTATGGCAAGCAACTGAATTTTTGCGCCAACATCAACCATGAAATCAAAAAATTTCATGGCATGACTTACTTCTTCTTTTGCCTGAACCTTAAGCCAGTGTGCAATTCCAGGAAAATTTTTTTCCTCACACCATGCAGCCATACTTAGATAAAGATACGCAGAATAAAGCTCATTCTTGATCTGCTCATTCATTGCTTCATGCAATTTCTTTTCCATATTCCTCCTTTGTTATGCTCCAAATTTTTCAAATTTCATTGCACTGGCAAGCAGTATATACATGATATCTTTTGCTGGAATTGTTCCGAGTAATCCCCTGGAACATGCTCTTTCTGTAAATGTTTCAACATCATCGGGCATTATATTTTTTGAAACTATTACCAGTGGTACAGGATGCCAGGAATGTCCTTTTAATACACACGGAGTTGAGTGGTCTCCTGTAACACAGATGACATCAAACTTTAGATGCATTATTTTTGAAATTTTTTCATCAAATTCTTCTATGGCAGAAATTTTTTTATTAAAATCACCATCTTCGCCTGCACTATCTGTTTTCTTGTAATGCAGGTAAAAGAAGTCGTATTCGTCATAAAGTTTATGCAGGGCAGAAATTTCATCATCAATTGTATCAAGTCCCTGTATCACATCCATACCCACAATTTTTGCCAGTCCTTTATACATTGGATAACTTGCAATACAAACAGGTTTCAAAAGGTATCTTTTCTCAAATGAGTCAATATCAGGGATTTTAGAAAAACCCCTTAAAAGTATTGTTTTTGCTTTTGTATCCATTCCTTTAAGTATTTTTTCAACCCTGTCAACGAATTCATTCAATACTTCAGCAGTAAAAATGGCATCATCATTTAGTGGGACAATTTTTTTTATTTTTAGACCTTCCTTTTGTGGGTCATTTTCTGATACAAAAGGTGAAAGTCCTTTTCCCCTCAACAGAATTGCAAGGCGATGTTCTTTTACTGTTTGAACAATAATCTGAATATTTTTGATTTCCTTAATGTTTTCCTGAATTTTCTGAACAATTTTTTTGTTTTCGTCTGTTGGTATTCTTCCTGCCCGCCTGTCTGTTACAATGTGATTTTCGTCAATGGTAGCAAAATTTCCCCTTATGGCAATATCGTCCCTGTTCATTTCCATACCTATCCCGCAAACTTCAAGTACACCCCTTCCTATTTGATGCTGAATCGGGTCATAACCAAAAAGGGATATATGAGCAGGACCGCTACCTGGAGTGATTCCAGGAAGCACTGGAATAGAAAGGCCGCACATTCCTGATTTAGCAAGTTTATCAAGATTTGGCTTTTTTGCTGACTCAAGTTCAGTAAGACCTGTTTCAGGATGTGGTAATCCACCAACTCCATCCATGACAATCAAAAGGATTTTGTTTTCGTTCTTCTTTATGATACCACTGAGAATTTTTTCTATTTCCATTTTGCGTATCCTGAAAAGATTGAAAAATTTACTATTTTAGGGTACTATAATTGTGGAAAATTGTCAAAAAGCAATGAGCGAAAGAGGTGATTTTGTAAATGCTTTTTATAGTGGCAACCCCAATAGGAAATTTAGAAGATATTACATTGCGGGCATTGAATGTTTTGAACCAGGTGGATTTTGTTGTTTCAGAAGACACAAGGGAAACACTAAAATTACTCAGTCATTATAACATCAAGAAACCATTGATCAGTTACTACAGGGGTTGCGAAAAAAGAAGGTCATATGAAATTATAAAATTGCTTCAAGAAGGTAAGAAAATTGCCCTCGTTTGCGACAGGGGGACGCCTGGAATATCTGACCCTGCTCATTATATTGTAGAAATGTGTCACCAGCATAAATTAAATGTTATTCCTGTTCCTGGGGCTTCAGCGCTGACAGCAGCACTATCTGTTTCAGGTTTTCCTGTTGACTGTTTTTCGTTTTATGGTTTTATCCCGAGAAAAAAAAAGGAAAAAATTGAATTTTTTAATAGCATCAGGGAAAAAAAGGAAATGATTGTTTTTTTTGAATCAGTTCACAGAATAATGGATACTCTTGAAGTTCTCAAAGATTTGTTTCCTGAAAGGAGAATTGTTGTATGCAGGGAGCTGACAAAAAAATTTGAAGAAATTGTTGCCGGGAGTGTCAGTGAAATTTATGATAAATTCAGGCAATCTCCAGTAAAGGGAGAATTTGTTCTTATTTTAGGAGGAAAACAATGTTGATGAAATGGTTCAGGAAAAAAAGAAATTTCAGGATGGTAATGATAGTAACCGCTGCTCTGGTGATCCCTGGTTTTGTCATCTGGGGTGTAAGTATTTCGGGTACTGATAAAAGGTATCTTGTTGCAGTGGTAAACAAAGAACCAATATATCAGCACGAATTTTACAGGGTTCTTGAACAAACAAGGCAGCAGTATCGTGACCTTCTTAAAGAAAATTATTCAAAACTCATTAATGAAAAGGAACTTGAAAAAATGGTATTGAACAGGATGATTCAGGAAAAATTTCTTGAACAACTTTATCGTAAGCATCGTATCAAGGTTAGACCATCCGAAGTGATGGAAGTAATAAAATCTGAACCATCATTCAAAGATGAAAAGGGTCAGTTTGACGAGACAAGATTCAAAGCATACTTTTCAAGGATTCCACCAGAAAAAATTAAAGAAATTGAAGATCAGATAAAGCAGGAAATCAAGTATCAAAAATTAAAACAGGAAGTTTTATCCGAAACAACAATTGTTGTTAAAGATGATGAGGTAAAAGCCCTGATGGGTCCTGACATGAAAGAAGATAAATTTCAGGAAATAAAAAGGTATTTGCAGTCGCAGAAGGAACAACAGTATTTCAACAAATGGCTTGAAAATCAAAAACAAAAGGCAAAGATTGAAGTTTATCTGAAGATTGATGAAAAGGAAAGTTCATAATGGAGGCACAGAGCAAACTTCAATATGAAATACAACTTCTTGATACAATATGCAGGGGACTGCAGGAAACGTTGAATGTTGATAAAATCATCCATATTGTTTTGACAGGACTTACAGCAGGAGCATCTCTTGGATTCAGCCGGGCAGCAATATTTTTCATTTCAGAAAGTGGGTTTATTGGTGAAGGCAGGGGTATTGGTCCATATGACCACAATGAAGCAGGGAAAATCTGGGCTGAGCTGACAGATTCATCAGTAACACTGGAAGAGATGTTTGAAAACAGTCATCGCAGAACACTTGAAAGTCAGAGATTTCCTGTGGAAATAAAAACAATGAAACTTGAAATTGCAAAACTTCCACCTGAAAGTCCACTCAAAAAAGTAATCTTTAACAATGAGATTGTTGTTCTGAGGGATTCAGAAAGATTTACTGTTCCAGAAGAGTTTCACTGGTTTGTCAGGCATGCTACTGAAGTTGTCATTGCTCCAATTGTAATTTCTGGTAAGGTTTCTGCTATTATTTTTGCTGACAATGCATTCCATTATAAACACATTACACCTGAAACCATATCCTTCCTTTCCATTGTTTTGAATCAGGCAGGTCTTGCTCTTGCCAATGCTTTTGCTTATGAGACAGTAAAAAGAAACCTTGAACAACTCAGGCAATTGAATGAGCAACTGAGGAAGACACAGGAAGAATTACTGGCATGCGAACGTTTTGCAGCTGCCGGAAGGATTTCAACATATCTTGCCCATGAAATTCGTAATCCCCTTGTGACCATAGGTGGGTTCGCAAGGCAGATTCTTGAAATATGCAAGGATAAGAAGATAGATCCAAGAATATCAAGAAACGCAAGAATTATCGTGAATGAGGTCAGACGGCTTGAACTTGTTCTTAATAATTTATTACGTTTTTCTTTTAAACAACCAGCCAAAAAACAACTCATTCACTTACAGAGTTTTCTCAATGAATTGATGGAAGTGTTATCAATAAATATCGAAGAAAGGCAGGTGAAATTTTCCGTTGAAATTCCTGAAAATATTTATGTCTATGCAGACAGAATTCAATTGAGCGAGGTTTTTTATAATCTCATTCACAATGCAATTGACAGTGTGAAGCCAGGTGGTTCTATTGTAATAAAAGCAGGACAACATAACAAGCAAGTATGGATTGAAATTTCAGATACAGGCAATGGAATACCCGAAGATGTGATGAAGCATCTTTTTAAACCATTTTTTACAACAAAACCGCATGGAATGGGACTTGGACTTCATCTTGTGAAAATGATTGTTGAAGAAAATCATGGTGGAACAATCGATGTTGTTTCACAACTTAATACCGGGACAAGAATTCGTTTTACAATACCGGAAAAGGAGGAACATGAAAAAGAAGAAAATCCTTCTCATTGAGGATGAAGCCAACCAGAGGATCCTTTATAAGGAAACACTTGAAACACATGGATACGAGGTGCTTGCTGTTTCAAATGGAGAGGATGGTTTGAAACTTCTTGGCAATACCAGTGTTGACCTTGTCATTGTTGATATCAGGATGCCTAAAATGAGCGGGCTTGAAACAATTTCAAACATTTTAGGACAGAGGAAAAATCTTCCAGTAATCATTTATACTTCATACCCGCAGTATAAGACAGATTTTATGAGCTGGGCAGCAGATGCGTATATTATAAAAAGTTCAACAGGACTTGATGAACTTGTGGCAAAGGTTAAGGAGTTAATAGGTGATTAAAAAAGAAAAAATTCTTACTCTTGTTCTTGCAGGCGGGAAGGGAGAACGATTATATCCACTTACAAGAGACAGGGCAAAGCCGTCTGTGCCTTTTGGCGGGATTTATCGCATTATTGATTTTACTTTGAGCAATGCCATTAATTCAGGACTGAGAAAAATTTATGTTCTCATTCAGTATAAGTCATATTCTCTTCAAAGACATATCAGGGAAGGATGGAACATTTTCAGCAGGGAACTTGGTGAATTCGTTGATGTAATTCCTGCACAGATGAGAATTGGTACTGACTGGTACCTGGGAACTGCAGATTCTGTTTTTCAAAACATTTATTTTCTTAATCAGGAAAAACCTGATATGGTTCTTATTCTTTCAGGAGACCATATCTATAAAATGGACTACAGAAGAATGATTGAATTTCATAAACAAAAAAATGCAGACCTCACCATCAGTGTATTTGAAGAATCTGTAAAGGAAGCAAGGAGGTTTGGTGTTCTTGAAATCAATGAAGATCAACAGGTAATTGGTTTTGAGGAAAAGCCCGAAAATCCAAAAACATCACCACATAATCCAAATGTTTGTTTAATATCAATGGGAATATATTTATTTAATACAGAAACCCTTGTAAGACGACTTATTGAAGATGCAAAAAAAACTGAAAGTTCCCATGATTTTGGAAAAGATGTTATTCCTTCAATGATCGGAAGGGACAGGGTTTTCGCTTTTCCATTTATTGATGAAAATCGCAAAGAGACAAAATACTGGAAGGATATTGGAACGATTGAGGCATATTACGAGGCTAATATGGATCTGGTGAGTGTTGAACCTGTTCTTAACCTTTACGACCCTGACTGGCCCATCAGAACATTTCAGGAACAACTTCCACCTTTGAAAACTGTTTTTTCTCAGGGTGATAGAATGGGTATGATGCTTGATTCAATCGCTGGCGGTGGTTGCATTATCAGTGGAGGTAAGGTGATACGAAGTGTGCTTTCATCATGGGTAAGAATCAATAGTTATGCTGAGGTCAGTGATTCAATATTGTTTGACAGGGTCAATGTTGGAAGATACTGCAAAATTAGAAGGACCATCATTGATAAAAATGTGGTTGTACCACAGGGAACAATAATTGGTTATGACCTTGAGGAAGATAGAAAAAGATTTGTTGTGAGTGAGACAGGGATTGTGGTTATTCCGAAGGACTATCAATGGTAATTTAAGAAAGGAGAAGAAATGCCAGAACTCAGGAAAGATCCTGTTATTGGAAGATGGGTGATTATTGCAACAGAAAGGAAACTTAGACCATCTGATTATTCTGAAATGTGTCAGACGACCAGTGAAGAAGAAGGTCGTTTTTGTCCTTTCTGTCCTGGAAATGAATCAAAGACACCACCTGAAATATTTGCTATCAGGGAAAATGGTTCCCAACCAAATACTCCAGGATGGCTTGTAAGGGTTGTTCCAAACAAATACCCTGCGCTGAGAATTGAAGGAGATCTTAATAAAAAAGGGGTTGGCATTTTTGATAAAATGAATGGCATAGGTGCACATGAAGTGATTATTGAGACACCTGACCATAAACAACAGATGCAAGATTTTACCCAAACTCAACTTGAAAGAGTTATTTATACATATCAATTGAGAAGTCTGGATTTGAAAAATGATAAGAGGTTTAAATACAATATGATTTTCAAGAACTATGGTAAGGAAGCAGGTGCTTCGCTTTATCATTCCCATACTCAATTAATTGCAACACCAGTAACCCCGAAAAGGGTCAAGGAAGAATTAAAAGGAACTCAGTGGTATTATGAATACAAAGAACGATGTATTTTCTGTGATATTATTGAGGATGAAATTGAAAGGGGTGAAAGGATTGTTGCCATGAACAGGGATTTTATTGCTCTTACTCCCTATGCTTCAAGATTTCCATTTGAACTATGGTTATTACCATTACGACACAGTCCTGATTTTGATTCAATATCTGATGGAGAAAGAATTTCTCTTGCTGAAATACTCGGGCTGGTACTGAAAAAATTGATTAATGGATTATGTAATCCTTCATTTAATTTCATATTTCACACGGCTCCAAACAGATTTTTACATCCAGGGTACTGGCAGACAATTGATAAGGATTATCACTGGCATATTGAAATTATGCCACGGCTTACAAGACCTGGTGGATTTGAATGGGGTACTGGTTTTTATATTAACCCAACCCCGCCTGAGGAAGCTGCTCAATTTTTGCGTGACCTGAGTGTTCAATAAAAATTACCATTAAAGGAGAAAAAAATGAGAAGTATTGCCATTGTTTCATGTGAATGTGTGCCATTTGTGAAAGTGGGAGGATTGGCTGATGTTGCTGGCGCTTTATTGAAAAAACTTCCAAAATATGCTGATACAAAAATTTTCCTGCCTGGGCTGAAACATATATGTGATAAGTATCAGTACGATGTTGTTGGTGAATGCGATGTCTTTTTTTCAAAGGACAGGGTTGAGAAGGCACAACTTTTGAAATTAAAAGATTATCAGAATGTGTATCTCATTGGCAATGAAATGTACTTCAGTAGAAATCAATTATACGGAGAAGGTGGTGTTGATTATCCTGACAATCTTTTGAGGTTTTCTTTTTTCTCAAAAGCAGTGCTTGAATGCTGTAAAACAGCGAAAATTAAAATTGATGTTTTCCATTGCAATGACTGGCAGACAGCATTATTACCACTTTACAGAAAACTTTACTACAGGGATTTAAATGCTGCGACTGTATTTACAATTCATAACCTTGCGTATCAGGGAATATTTCCACCAGAGCAATTTCCTTTTCTTGGATTGCCTGATGAATTTTTTACCATGAACGAACTGGAATTTTATGGGAACATTAATGTCATGAAGGCAGGGATTGTTCATTCTGAAATGATTAATACAGTGAGTCCAACCTATGCAAAGGAAATCCTTACACCTGAATTCGGGTGCAAACTTGAAGGACTGTTGAAAACAAGGGAAAAAGATATTACAGGTATTCTTAATGGTATTGATTATCTGGAATGGAATCCATTTTTTGATAAAGCCATTTTTAAAAAATATCGTACAAGAAAAGGGAAATTGCAAAACAAAATCATGCTGCAGGATAAATTTGGTCTCCAGGTAGCAAAAGAAATTCCTTTGTTTGGATTCGTTGGACGTCTTGTTGAACAAAAGGGAATTGATCTTATTATTGGCGCAATAGAAAATATTAAAGGGTTTGATTTTCAGTTTATTTGCCTTGGTACAGGAGAAACCGCATATGAGAATGCAATAATGTATATGGCAAAAAAGTATCCTGAAAAGATTGCAGTAAAAATTGGTTTTGACGATACGGTTGCGCGTCAGATTTATGCAGGAAGTGATTTTTTTCTGATGCCTTCAAGATTTGAACCATGCGGGCTCGGGCAATTAATAAGTTTAAAATATGGCACAATCCCTGTTGTAAGAAAAACAGGTGGCCTGGCAGATACTGTTGAACCCATTGATAAATCACGACAGAGTGGGTGGGGACTTGTTTTTATTAATCCTGACCCCCTGGAGCTTGCAGACGCAATGAAAAATGCAATCACACTTTATTCTGATAATTCTTTTATGGGAAACTGTTTCCAGCGTGCTATTTCCCTTGATTTTTCCTGGAACAATTCAATTGTTCAGTATCTTTCACTTTACGAAAAAGCCATTGGAAAACTATGACATACCTTAATCTCTTGTGGCATTTCCATCAGCCCTGGTACATTTTTCCTGGATCAAACAGGATTGAAAGGGCAACCATCACGTTCAGAACCCTCTATAATTATTACCCTATGGCAAAAATGATTCAGGAATCAGGAACAACACTTACATGCAATTTTACTGTACCTTTACTCCTGCAGATAAAAAAAATTGATGAAGGAGAAATTATTGATTCTTTTCAAGAGATGTTAATTGAAGACAGTGAAAACGACAGTGTAAAAATAAAGATATTTCTTGAGGACATTCCTGAAAGGATTAAGAACAAAAACGAAATTTTGAGGAAACTGATGGAAAAATTTTTTTCACAAGATATCTCAAAAAGGGAGATTTCTGACCTGAAGATCTGGATGCATCTTGTATGTTTCCATCCCTGTATGGTCAGATGGTTTCCAGAAATTAAACAATTGATTGAAAAAGGTGCTGGTTTTGACTCTGATGATAGGAAAATGCTTGTAAAGTTAGAGAAAGAAATTTTTTCACAAACACTTGGTTTTTACAACAATTTATGGAATAGTGGTTTGATAGAAATCAGTATTACTCCAGGTTATCATCCAATTATGCCACTGGTTTATGATTTATCTATAGCAAAAAAAACAAAAACATCCCTTCAAATTCCAGACATTGAATTTCGCTATCCAGAAGATGTTAGAGGTCATATTGAAATGGGATTTGAAACAGCAGAAAAAATCTTTGGTAAAAATGTTTCTGGTATCTGGCCTGCAGAAGGTTCTATCAGCAATGAGATACTTGATATGCTGGTTGACTATAATATTAAATGGATTGGTGCTGATGAACAGATTTTGCATAACACAGATGTTGCAGATAAAGAAATTTCTTCAACAATTTACAGATGGAAAAATTCATTCTGCATATTTTTCAGAAATCATGAGTTTTCAGACAGGATTGGATTTGTTTACCACTGGTGGGATGAAAAATCTGCAGCAGAAGACCTTTTCAAAAAGATCGAAGATTTTTCAGAAAACAATGAGAAAATTCTTACAATCATTCTTGACGGAGAAAACCCGTGGGAATGGTACAGGGATGGTGGAAGTATTTTTTTACCCGAGTTTTATAGTCGCATCAATTCAAGCAAAAAAATCAAACCAATCACTTTCAGTTCTGCATGTAATCTTTCAATGAAAAACATTTCTCTTTCAAATATACCACCGGGCTCCTGGATGGGACTGCATTTTGATAACTGGATTGGAAATCCTGATGCCAATAGATTATGGCAGATACTTGCAAATGCCAGAAAAACAGTTTACCAGCAAACTGGTAAAACTCCACTTCATGATGGATTACGAAATCTCATTTTGATGGCTGAATCAAGTGATTTTTTCTGGTGGATGAGTGTATCTGCTGATATTACGACAAAAACGAAGTTTTATTCATTGTTCCAGGCAATTATTTCCAGTATCTATCAAACCATCGGACTGAAAACACCGCAGGAGGTCCTGAGTGCATACCTTCCAGCAACGCAGATAGGTCAACCTGATAGGGCAATTACAGCAACCATTGATGGGAAACTGACATCCTTTTTTGAGTGGTCAGGTGCTTCAGAGATAAAGATTGAACAACTATGGACAACATTTCAACCATTTGATTTACCTGTAAAGAAACTTTTCTATGGATACGATATGAAAAATCTGTATTTCAGGTTAGATATCTCTCAGAAAGTATTCAGAGCCATTTCTGTTGAAATAAAAGAAAAAGGAGTGATTTTTTCCTTTGACATACCAGAGGGAAATTTTGTTTTCGAAAATATTGCCCTTGTGGATTTTCTTGAAATAAAAATTCCATGGGAAAAAATTGGTTCAAACGATGATGTTGCATTTGCATTGAAACTGAAAACATCTGATACTGAAATTCGTATTCCACCTGCAGGATTTGTTGTGTTTAAGAAAAAAATTTTTGATGATGACTGGACTGTATAGGAGGGAAAAATGGTGAAATTTTCATCTGACTTTGAATGCGGTAATGGAAAAAACTTCCAGCAAATTTCAAGCGATAGATTCAGATGCCAGGTAAAAGGAGATAAAAAGGTTTATTGTTATTACTTCTGCTTTGATGTGATAAGTTCTGAAAAAAAAGATATTACAATTGAAGTGTGGCATGATCCAGATATCAATGACCCTGATGGTTTTATTTCACATTTTCCAACAACAATATGGGTCTCAAAGGATGGAAGAAGATTTTTACCGCTGGACAAATCTTATTGTAAATGTTTTGATGACCATATAGAAATTTCATTGTTTCTAATGCCTGAACAAAAAATTCGTGTAACAAACAACTGGGTTTGTTCGTATTCTGACACCTGTGATTTTATAAACAAGATTGTAAAAGAAAGAAAGAATTGCGAATTTTTTGTTCCTGGTAAATCATTCGGAAACAGGGATATTATGGGAATAAGAACAGGAAATACAAATAAACCAGTTGTGATGTGTATTGCAGGGCAACATCCTGTGGAGTTTCCAGGAATCTGGGCTGTACGTGCTGTTATTGATTTTATTACATCTTCACTTCCAGAAGCAAAAGAGTTGAGAAATGATTTCCTCTTTGAAATTATTCCAATTGTCAATCCAGACGGAAATGTTGCAGGAAGAAACTGTTTCACCGATGAAGGTATAGACCTCTATCAGGTTTTTGGTGAAAATCCTTTTGCAGCACAGCCACCTTCAAAAGAAGGAGAATTGCTGTGGAATCTTGCCACTTCACGACCACTATGTCTGTGGATAAATTTTCACTGCTATCTTGGATGGAGAGCAAACTCTGAATATCCGTATGATGGCTGGTATCAGGTTCCTTATGATGTTTTTAGTGATACGCGACAGAAAACAATATATCAAGCACTGTGTGATACCCTGCGGCTTCAAACAGATGCCCCATCTACATGGATAGAACCAGAAATCCACTGGAAAAACAGTTTTGAGTATCAACTTGCATTGAGATACAATATTCCACACGTATTCTATGAAATCAATGGTGGTACAGCAGGACCATTTCAATCAGGAAAAAGAGGATTAAAGGTTTTTACAATGGCAATGAAAACACTCAAACATTTTTATGGATGAGAGAATAAGAAAACTTGTCAACTACGAGTATCATAATCCATTTGAAATACTTTCATGGCAAAAAAAGGATGATGGTTATATATTGCGTGTTTTTGTGCCTGAAGCAAAAAAGGTTTGTGTCATTGATTGTATCAGTTTGAAGGAATTTTGCCTCAATCACATTGAATCAGGGATTTTTGAGAAATATTTTGATAGAAAATTTCAATACAGAGTAAAAGCAGAATATAGCAATGGTAGAACAGAAGAATTTTTTGATGCCTATCAATTTGATTGTTCAATTTTTGGAGAAATGGATTTACATCTTTTTAATGAAGGCAATCATTTTGAAATTTTCAAAAAGATGGGAGCAATGTTCCGTATTATTGAGAATGTTGAAGGATATAATTTCAGTGTTTGGGCACCAAATGCAAAAAGAGTCAGTGTTGTAGGAGATTTTAATCAATGGGATGGCAGAAGACATCAAATGAGGGTTCTCGGTAGTTCAGGTGTCTGGGAGATATTTATACCAGAAGTAAAGCCAAATATTCCCTACAAATTTGAAATTCTTACGCATAATAACGAATTGATTTTGAAATCAGACCCTTATGGCAGTTATTTTGAACAGAGGCCAAAAACTGCATCATTGACATGGAAAAGTAGTTATGTCTGGAAGGATGAAGAATTTTTGAAACAACAAAAAAAAGATTTGATTGATCGTCCGCTGAGTATTTATGAGGTTCATTTAGGTTCGTGGCGAAGAACAAAGGACAATAACTTTTTGAATTACAGCCAACTCGCTCCTGAAATTATTGATTATGTGAAAGAAGCAGGTTTCAATTGTATAGAACTTTTACCTGTTGCAGAACATCCACTTGATACATCATGGGGATATCAGGTAACCGGTTATTATGCTCCAACATCAAGATATGGTAATCCTGATGATTTTAAATTTTTTGTCGATCTATGTCACAGAAATAACATTGCAGTGATCCTTGACTGGACGCCTGCCCATTTTCCAAAAGATGCGCATGGTCTTTATCGTTTTGATGGGACACATCTTTATGAGCACCAGGACCCGAGAAAAGGGGAACATCCTGACTGGAAAAGTGCAATTTTTAATTATGGAAGAAGAGAAGTATCAAATTTCCTTTTAGGAAGTGCAAATAACTGGATTGATACATATCATATCGATGGGCTGAGGGTTGATGCTGTTGCTTCAATGCTTTATCTTGATTATTCAAGAAAAGAGGGAGAATGGATTCCAAATATTTATGGCGGAAGAGAAAATCTCGAGGCAATTGAATTTTTGAAAAAATTTAACACCATTTTGTATGGAAAATACACATATGCGTTTACAGTAGCAGAGGAATCCACTGCCTGGCCTGGTGTAACAATGCCTGTGCATCTCGGTGGTCTTGGTTTTGGTTTTAAATGGAATTTAGGATGGATGCATGATAGTTTGAATTTTTTATCAAAAGATCCGATTTTCAGAAAATATCACTTTAATGATATTACCTTTAGTCTCCTCTATGCCTTTTCAGAAAACTATATTCTTCCTCTTTCACATGATGAGGTTGTACATGGCAAAAAGTCATTGCTTGAAAAAATGCCAGGTGATGACTGGCAGAAATTTGCAAATCTCCGTCTTCTTTATGGATGGCAATTCGGTCATCCAGGGAAAAAGCTCATTTTTATGTCAGATGAATTTGCTCAGAGGAATGAATGGAACTGTGATAAAGAAATTGACTGGTTTCTTTTGAAATATGAAAGCCACAGGGGAATATTTAACCTTATCAAAGACCTCAATCATCTCTATAAAAATAATTCAGCAATGCACGAAAATGAATCAAACCACGAATGTTTTCAGTGGATAGATTTTTCAGATGTTGATAATTCAGTTGTGTCATTTATAAGATGGAATAAGAAAAAAGACAATCATCTGATTTTTGTCTTTAATTTTACACCTGTCCCGAGACATAAATATTTGATAGGAGTGCCTTACCTGTGTAATTATGTTGAAATCCTTAACAGTGATTCTTTTTTATACTGGGGTTCCAACACAGGAAATTTTGGTCTTGTCAAAACAAAGCAAACACCAATCCACGGTTTCCAGCAGAGCATTGAAATAACCCTCCCGCCGCTTGGTTTCCTTGTTTTTGCGCCTGAAATGAACGCAAAAAAATGAGTTTGAAAATGAAGATTTTTCTTTTTCTTATTATGAATGGATTTTATTTTTTCTCTTATTTTCACAGGGTTGGAATACCAGGTACCATTTTCAATGAAATCCAGATGGATTTTCATCTCACAGCAAACCAGGTTGCAGGATTGGGTGCAATTGTTTTCTATATTTATGGTTTTTTACAGTTTTTTATTGGTCCCTGTCTTGATTATTTCGGTACAAACAGGATTTTTGTTACAGGTGGTTTTTTACTGTGCGTGGGTTCTTTTCTTTTTTCTTTTGCACACTCGGTGTTTTTTCTTTTTTTCTCAAGGGTTCTTGTTGGTTTTGGTGCAAGTGTTGCATATCTGGGTATTGTAAAGAAAACTGATGAACTTTTCGGACGTGATTTTTTCTCTTTAATGCTTGGAATTGCACTTTTTCTTGGATATTCAGGTGGTCTTTTTGCAACACTACCATTTGAAAGGATGGTAAACTTTTTTGGCTGGAGACAGACAATGCTGGTTTTAAGTGTAATTCTGTTACTCATCATGATTTTCACTCTTTTTGCATTCATCAAAAACCACCAGTTCAGTTATAAAAAAAATACGATGTCCTTTATTGACATCAAGCAGATATTGTTGAACAGAAAAATGTATCCCGTGATATTTTCTGCAGCAATAAATTTCACTGTGTATTTCATTTTTCAATCGATTATAGGTAAAAAATTACTTCAGGATACCTGTGGTGTAACATCAAAAATTGCTGCGTCTTTCACACTTTTTATGATGGTCTCTACAATGCTTTTTGTCCTTTTCTGGGGTACAGTTACACATATTGCTAAAACAAGAAAATCCCTTATTGTTTTTTTATGTCTGATTTCAATGATATCCTGCATTATGATGCTTGCAAATTTTGGAATATGGAAACATCCAGTGATCTTTCTTCTTTGCTTTTTCATATTTGCCATTGTTGGAGGTAGTGGTCCATTAACGACAACATTAATAAAGGAGTTCAATCCATCAGGTGTAGGAACATCTGTTGGTTTTATCAATGGGGTCTGTTATATCTTTGTGGCAATCAGTGGAAATATTTGTGGGTTTATTATGGACAGGTTTTCTTCAAAAGCAGTGATAACAAAAGAGGCAGTAGTATATCCTGTTGATGCTTATGTGGTCATTGTTGGTCTGTGTACATTTATTAGTTTTCTTGCCTTTCTGTCATCCTTACGGATTACTGAGCCAGAAACAAAGGTGAAAACAGAGATACCCGAGCCATTTTGACCCATTTACACCCCCTCCCTGTTGTGTCAAGTAAAAATCTATCCGAAATAAAAATACGTTGAGACATTAAAAATCTATACCAACACATTTTCCTATTTTCTCCTGTTTTTCTTTTATTCTTTCTCTATAAAATGGATTATTTCTTACTATCTCAAAGAGACGATTTTGCAATTTAACGATTTGTTTTTTCAATTCCACAGGATTTAAACTTTCATATTGTTTTTTAAGTTCTTTTTTTATTTCTGTATTTATATCTGAACGCTCCGTTATTCTCTGATAAGGTGTTGTTGCTTTATCATACTTTTTTATTACTTTACTCCCTATCCTTTTCTTTTCTATTAATTTCATCTGTGGCTGGAAATAATTTGTGTAAAGTCTCAGGTATTTATATATCTGATTTATTGTTTCTACTTCTTTCTCTGTCTCATATCTAAAATATCCAACTGCTTTCCTTACAACTGACCAATTTTTCTGTTCCACATAACAACTATCATTCTTTTTATATGGCCTTGATTTTGTAAATGTTATTATGTTTCTTTCACAAAATTTTACAAGATGATGATTTATAAATTCACTGCCATTATCTGAATCAATCCCGAGTATCTTAAATGGAAACTGCTTCATAATTTTCTGTAATCCTTCAAATACTCTCACTTGCGATTTATTCTCCACACACATTGTTTCTGTCCATCCAGTTAATATATCTGTTGCATCAAGTGTCTGTGCAAATATACCTCTTTCCACTCCTCCACTATGATCAACTAAATCTACCTCTATAAATCCAGGTATTTTCTCGTTCCAATCTGTAAATGTCCTTACCGGTATCTGACTCTTTAACAAACTTCCAGGTTTTGTCCCTTTCTTCCCTTTTATCCTCCATTTTTTCTTTTCTTCTTTTAATATCCTGTCTATAGTCCTTCCACTTATTTTTAACAATTTCTTTCTTACTTCTGGATTAATTTCTATCTCTCCACATTTCTCTAACTTCGGTAAAATCTCTTCCATATAATCTGCTAACCTCCTCCCACAAAGAAAATCTAGGATATACCATATCTTCTTTAATACCTCTTCAACTTCCTTATCATAAAATCTCTTGCCCTGTCTTTTTTTTTGCTTTTTGATATCTCCTATAAATACTATCCTTTTACTACCAGTCCATACCACAACTTCTCTCCCCCAATTCCTTAACAACCAACTCCCATATTTCCTGTTATAACCAGTCAATTCTACAAATTCATCCAATATCTTACTTTTCTCTCTTTTCCTGGCCTTTTGATATCTTTTGGCTACTTCTTTACTTATTACTTTCCTTACTACCATACTTATCTCCTTTTTCATTTGCACCTCCAGTTTTTTCTATCTTACCTGAAGGTGCCTTATTTGGGGTAGATTTTTTCTTGTCTCAACGATATAATTTCGGATAGATTTATTATGTCTCAATTCGCGGACTGTTGTTAGAAAGATAGAATGTCGTATGTTGGAAAGATAAAATGTCGCCTTTGACTTGAAAGATAGAATGTCGTAAACCCATCGGCTATCATAGTTTTTAAAAAGGAGGTAGCCGATGGGAAAGATATATTCAGTAGAGATAAAGAAGCGGTTTGAAGTAATGAATCTTTTGGTTTCTGGAGTAATTACAGAGAGACAGGCAGCAGAGCAATTATCTTTGTCTCTCAGGCAGGTTCAAAGAATAAAGAAAAGATTTATTCTGGAGGGAAGAACCATAGATTCTTTACTTTTTAATCGTAAACATCCCCAGGTGAATAAAGTTCCTGATACAATCCGAGAAAAGGTCATAATTCTCAAGAAAGAAGGTTCTCATCGTTCCTGCCAGCATATTTCCGAACTTTTACCATCTTTTCTTTCCAGGGAAGAAAAGAAATGGTTTATTGTGTGGGGAAAACCTCATTTTCACCTTTCCTATAAAACAGT
>Ga0078972_1003746_pt1 | contig 44355 bp, 37 predicted proteins | sample YelNatPaOPGAMG01_FD_67568 | JGI IMG/M metagenome (GOLD analysis project Ga0078972, IMG submission 67568) | Hot spring thermophilic microbial communities from Obsidian Pool, Yellowstone National Park, USA - OP-RAMG-01 (SPADES assembly) (version 2) | ecosystem: Environmental > Aquatic > Thermal...
TATGTATTGAAACGATTCAATCAGCATCGGTACAGATAAGACCTGTCAGGTTTGAACCCGGTGACATACCGTAAAAGTCTCCCATACCCGCTTATGAAACCTGACAGGTCTTCGAAAAAGACTAACATACCTGGTTTCATATCCACGTTTGCTATTCGGATAACATAGATGTAAATGAGACCTGTCAGGTTTGGATGAGATTGACCAGCACGATACGGTAGCGTGCCTTGTTCTCTTTCACCTTCTGGAGCGCCGCGTTTACCTGAGACATCGGCATCAGCTCAACCACCGGTCTAATGCCATGCTCTTGCGCGAATGCGAGCATAGCGCGCATCGTCGGAGGATTACCAATGAGGGAGCCAGTGATCGATACTTCGTGTGCCACAAGATAGGTCGAGTTCATCTTCAGGTCTGGGAAACCGAGCAGGATTAACTTTCCTCTCTTCTTCAAAGCCATGAGTACCGCCTCCCAGTTGACCTCAGCGCTTGCCGTGCAAAGGATGAGATCGTATTTATAGTTAACTTCTCGCATGCCAATCTTATCGTTGACATCAATGAAATGGTCTGCTCCGAAACCAAGTGCCTGCTCCTTCTTGTCTGGCGAGGAGGATATCGCCGTGACCTCACAACCGAAAGCATGAGTGAATTGAATGGCTAGATGTCCCAACCCACCCACTCCGAGGATAGCAACCTTCAAGTCAGGCCGTGTTACATGAGACTGCAGCGCCGAATAGACAGTGACGCCGGCGCACATGAGTACTGCGGCAGCCTCAGAGGGCATGGCGGGAGGGAGCGGGTGCGCGAATCGGTAATCTGCGATGACGGAAGACGAGAACCCTCCGTAGGGAACCATCACTGTTGTATCTTCGATCGCCATGCAGAGTTGCGTCTCCCCTTTTAGACACCACTCGCATTCACCGCAAGAACGACCCTGCCACCCGATGCCGACTCGGTCCCCTTCCTTCAACCCCGAGACAGAGGTACCCACTTCTGAAACGTACCCAACGATCTCATGACCGGGCACAAAAGGATAACTTGTTATTCCATAATAGTCTTCGATAGCGTGAATATCCGTGTGGCAGACGCCACAATGCGTGACGGAGACTCGGACATCATGCTCCCCCAGTTTGGGTGGCTCATAAGCGAACGGCTCTAGCGGCTGTCCTACCGCTTTCGCTGCGTAACCGAGTATTTGAGTATTCATTGCAGAACCTTCCTCTCTTGATCGTAACGGCCCACGTTGACAAGTTGATTACCACCTGACGGTAAGTTTCAGGCGTGGGGCGAGTGCTAAATGCTCCCTGGCGTGCAAGACCCGCCACGATAACCAGAATCTTCGTTGGGGCATGGCGGTAGTCACGCTGCTTGCAACGGGTCATGATGACACGGCTATCATTTTTCCTGGGGAAACAGACAAGCCCGTTCCCAGGAAACCTGTGTTAGGCTGCTGATTGCACCATTGACCCTGATTTTCAAGTCGGTGGATAGATTGATGGAATTGCAATCGAGCCAGACCCAATATACTCCCTTCGGATATATTTTGCAGAATCATCAAGGTATTCATAAAAAGAATGAGCGCGGGATCGCTCTACTAAGCGGCTCTCTTTTGCGGTAACAGGAAGTAGCCGTATCCGATCGCGAAGAACAGGTAAATCGCCGCAGCGAACCATCCTAGCAAACCCAACACACCGGTGAACAGGGCAATCAATGTGACCACAAACCCAATCGCGTCGTAAACACACAAACCCAGGATGATTGCCCGTCTGGCTTCAGAATCAGCCGCCTTTCTGGCAAACCAGGTGACCATTAGATTACCGATAAGTGATGCACCATATTCTTGGGCTGCAAAGACACCTCCTGGATTTAGTGATGCCCCGAATAGAGAATAAAAGAAGACTGGTGCTAGCAGAATAGGTATCCCAAGGATCAAGCATACAAGGGCCTTAATAATCATTAGCGTTTGGAATTTCATCGCAAGCCTCCTTTCAGACTGGCGAACGTACTTTTGAGGAACAAACGATCAAGCGACTCCCGCGCCCATTTCTACAAAATACAGCCACTCCTTTCTACTGACGGATTCAGGATGAACTCTACCTGTATGGACTTGGATTCAAGCTGCCTAACGGCTCGTGCATGAGCCGTAAATAGCGAGTTAAGGGTTAGTGCACTCGGCATGTGAAGAATATGGAGTGTTCTCAATCGAAAAAGCTCCAACACCCCTGCACCAGCATAAATAGCCCCCTTTGAATCAGTGACAATGAGGTAATGACGGAAGGGGGTGTCGAATGGGGTGCTTGTACACCAAGACGCCAGGTTATCGGCGGTCTCGGGCTCATAGAAGCTAAAATCTCGATAGAAGAAGTTCAATTGATCTGCAACCAAACCATATTTGCCTTGCCCGATTGAATGAACCATAAATCTAGGAGTCGGTGTCGGGGTATTAACTCGTGTCTTCGTCGGCGCGATGACAATGCGGTCGCTGATAAATTGTGTCAGATACTCCCCGACCGTTCGTACAGAGCCAATGTTCCCCTGCTGTATCAATGCCCAGATGATGCCTTCATCACCCAGGCGATTGCATGAAGTATCGACAAGCGATCCAACCAATGCAGAGCCCACCCCTTTCCCACGAAAACCCGGATGTACTACCAGGCTGTTGAGCAGTGCGTATGGTCGCAAATGACCCTCAAATTGGCATTGCCCAAATCGGAGCAAACAACCGCCAACGAGTCCCTCATAAATGGGGCTCGCTGCTACTACACCAATGAAGTCGCCCTGCATGGCTCTGAGAGCCTCATAAGTATCAATCATGAAGTGGAAAGCGGTGCTGATTCGGCCAGTATCTAGGCTATCGTCCATTAATTTCCCCAAGGCTTGACCGTCCTGCGGATATAGCTGACGCAAAGAGAATTCCGGTCTCATATAGACTCATGCCCTCCATCAAAACAAGGCCAAGTCTTGGCTGAGTATTAGAAAACTCGAAGGGACAACCGGCTGGCTAAGTTGTAATGATCTTGAAGCTTTATTTTAGCTTGCGCGGCTCTCCATTTTATGTTATCTAAGGAGCCACACAGTGGATATCCGAATCTCACCTAAAACAATTATACACCTTTAAAAAACACTGTCAATGCAAAGGAGAGTAATGAATTCCGCATCTTTCTCCTTATTAGTCCCATTTGCGGTTTTCCAGCTCGGCAATAACGTTCCAAGCGGTCAAGTCTAATTGCAAAGGTGTTATGGACACATATCCAGCATATACGGCGCCATAGTCGGTACCCTCTTCCGGTATCGCAGTGGGTGCTTCTCCCCCTATCCAGTAATATGGTCGACCGCGGGGGTCGATGCGTTTATCAAGTGAATCCCGATACACCCGTAAGCCTTGACGGGTTATTTTGATCCCCTTAATTTTTTCCATTGGAAGATAAGGAACGTTTACATTCAATAGCACTCCCACCGGCAATCCATCTTGTAATACATGGCTGGTAATGGTACTTGCCATTTGCGCAGCTGGTTGATAGTCAAGATGGGCATGATGGTTTTCGGGACTATCGAGAGAAATTGCAATGCCTGGAACTCCATTGATTACCGCTTCCATTGCCGCAGTCACGGTACCAGAATAGGTGACATCATGTCCAATATTCGCATTGGGGTTTATTCCTGACACAACGATATCTATTTTTTCTTCAATCAAACCCAGCAAAGCTAGCGCAACGCAATCCGAAGGAGCCCCGTCAGAAGCCAATGCCTGACTGCCATCAGCGAGTATTACCTCCTTGACCCGTAACGGGCGATGCATGGTTTTAACATGTCCGGAAGCTGACCAGTTTTGATCCGGTGCAAGAATGCTAACCTTTCCAATTTTCCGCAATGTTTGCGCTAAAGCGATTAATCCAGGCGCATAAACGCCATCATCATTGGTAACTAAAATGTGCATAAAATCCTCCGCGCTGGATTATATACTATATTGAAAAAGAACTTGAACAGAATACGACATTCCCCAATAATGAGGGAGACATATTAAAAATCAATGAGAGCTTTACTATTTCTCTCAATTTTATTTTTTTACTGGATTTTTATTGATTCTTTATGCTCTGATATTGATTCAACACGATAAATTTAATGAAAAATTTCAATTTTTTTCCTTTCGCTTTTCTAATCATAAGGAGTAAAACCTCAATGGCGAGCAGACTTATCTCCATCAATTCCAAATTTCATATACCAAACATGAAAATAAATTTCTCCAAAGTAATTGGGTTTGATTGGATTGATAACCTTAATACTTCCGTAAAATTAACGGTCGGTTTTGGTTTATTAGTGATTATCTCATTTGCCATTACCTCTCTCGGATTTTGGGGAATGAATATTGTAAATCGAAATATGAGCAATCTCTATAACAACCGTGCTGTCCCCATTTTTCAAGTTGAAGAATCCAAATCCGCTTTATATAAACTACGAGGAGATTTATATATCTATATCTTTAATCCAGTAGCACGAGAGGCTACCAAGCAAGCGATTAATGCAGACATTGCAGCAATTCAAGAACAAATGGATAAATATCATTCCACTTCCCTGAATGAGGATGAGAAAAAAGTCTTAGCCGAATTCGATCAAAAATATGCTGATTATATACTGAAAGTAAACCGAGCCATTGGATATATTGATAAAGGCAATGAAGAGCAGGCTGTAATGAGCGTACACGAAGGCGGAGAGATTGCGAATGCGAGCAAAGAACTCGATACAATCATGGAAAATATAACCAGCAATAACATGAAAATTGCTCAAGAATTAAAAGTTGCTGGAGAAGATACCTATCGGCGATTCCTATATTTATTATTAGGAGGGTCACTAACCAGTATTTTCATTTCGGTAATATTGGTCTATTTAATTACCCGTTCGATTACTTTGCCTTTAGCGACCATAACCCCAGCGTTGATAGAATTAAGTAATGGTGAATTAAATAGGGATTTTTCACAAAATACTCGCATTACCAAGCGGAAAGATGAGTTTGGTATAGTGGGCAAAAGTGCATCCGCAGTTGAAGCCTACTTAATTGAAATGGTAGATATTGCGAATTCCATCGCGAACGGGGATATCAGTTTGACTATCCAACCAAAAAGTGAAAAAGACCAATTAGGGAATGCCTTTAAAAATATGAGTGCCTCTTTACGGAATATGATTAACCAAGTGTCGAAAAATGCAGAACAACTTGGGATCGCCTCGGCCCAACTTGCTCAGGCGTCCAAACAAGCTGAAGAAGCATCAAATCAGATTGCCATGACCATTCAACAGGTATCGAAAGGAATTAATCAAGAGTCCGAATCTGTATCACAAACAAGCGTATCCGTTGAAAATATCTCTACAGCAATCAATGGAGTTGCGAAAGGGGCTCAAGATCAGTCGACAGCAATCGAACAAGCAGTATCTCTGACCTCACAAATAAACACGGCGATAAATCAAGTAACCCAAAGTTCAGAAACTGTCACCCATGAAGCAGGTCTAGCAATGACTATCGCCTCTGAAGGGGCACAACAAGTCCAGCGCACCCTGAATGTGATGGAAATAATACGACAAAAAAATAATCTGTCTAGTGAAAAGGTATCTCAGATGGCATATCATTCAAATCAGATATCTATGATAATAGATACCATCGAAGAAATCGCTTCTCAAACAAATCTATTAGCATTGAATGCTGCTATTGAAGCTGCTCGTGCAGGAGAATATGGAAAAGGCTTTGCAGTTGTAGCCGATGAAGTTCGAAAATTAGCAGAACGTTCCAGTGCATCTACTCACCAAATCAACGAAATAATTCAAGAGACCCAACGAGCTGTAAACGAAACCATAAAAGCGATGCAAGATGGGAATAAAGAAGTAGAGTATGGTTTTCATCAAGCCCAGGAAGCCGGTGATGCATTGCAGAATATTGTGTCTTCAATAAATAAAGTAAACGAACAAGCGAGCAAAGCTTTGGGTGCAGCTAACGGGATGAACCAATTAGCGGCAAAACTGGTAAAAGCGGTAGATGTCGTGTCCAATGTAATCAGCGAGAATATATCTGCAACAGAAAAACTTGCGCTTGGCTCGAAGGAAATAACCCAGGCAATTGAAAGTATCGCCGCGGTAAGTGAGGAAAATAGCGCCGCGTTAGAAGAGATTTCGGCAGCAACCGAAGAATTCAGCGCTCAGGTCGAGGAAGTATCCCATTCGGCAAAATCATTAGATGTTATGGCACAACAGTTGAAAGAATTGATCAGTCAATTCAAAATGGAGCAAGGATCGACGAATGTGTTGAAACCATTGAAAGACATAAGCGAAATGATTGTCCCAAATTAAAGATCACGGCGCAGTAACAACAAATTCAACATAAATTGGATCCCCAAATGGCACTCCCTGTGGGTCATAGGCTTGCCAGGCACTATGATAGGTGGCTGGAGTTTGAGGAGCGATAAGGCGCATGTGGATTTGGGCATGAGTTCCGCTGCGGGCAGGGTAAAGCGCCTGTTCGGTTGCTGTCCCTAATTCTGAGCCGCCAATCCATTTCAAGCGATACCGTTCATCCCAATTACAAGAGCCGTTATTCTCCACTTCCCAAACCTTCTCAATTGCCTCATTAGGCTTTACCTGGCTGCCGTCAGGTATCGTGATATCCGCTACAAAGCGTAGAGAGTTGGTGCAGGTCAATGTTGGTGTGGGAATCATAGCGGATAAATTGGGGATTTGGGTTGATTTTTTGATTTGGGGAGAGGGCGGTACGTACATGGGTTGATTTTGTAAAGCGGACGGTTGCGTTAAGCCAGCACAAGCGCTGGTGAATATCCATAATACAAATGGGATCACTTTAAGGAGAAATTGTAATTTTGCGCTTAACTTATTCTGATACATATCGCTGATTGAAACCCGATCTAAATATAACATAATTACGTTGGTTGGAATAGTTTTCCATTTACCAGAATGTACAAATCTCTCCCAAAGTGACCTAAGTGATTTTAAATGGTGCTTATCTACATTGCGTCTAATCATATACAGCTGGGTTCGTAACTCCCCCGGAACTGGAAATTTTCCATTAAAGTAAAAACATTAAAAAAAAGCAAGGCGCTAAAAAGCGCCTTGCTTTTTTTATTCAATAAACGATTTTACCAGCTTGAGCGGCTGCGTCCACCACCACTGCGGCCACCACGGCTGCTTTGGCGGTAACCACCACCACCCATCGGACGTTCTTCACGTGGACGAGCTTGATTGACGGTCAGCGTACGTTCCTGGAGTTGTGTTCCATTGAACATGGTAATTGCCTTTTGGGCATCTTCATTGGTTTCGTACTCTACAAATCCAAAACCTTTTGAGCGCCCTGTGTCACGATCATTGATCAAGGCAATTGATTTTACTGTTCCGGCTTGGGCGAATAACTCGCGCAAATCGTCTTCAGTAACGGTGTATGGCAGATTGCCAACATATAATTTGGGTTCCATTTTTTTCTCCATAAAAAGTATATTATTGAGATACCGCCTTGACGCTGGACACACTAAAAAGGCAAGAGACAAATCAACTCATCATCCCCCTAAGGCGGATTGGCTGCCGGAAACGTGCGCTTTGCTCACGGGCTGTAACTAACGCACTAACTATAACCGATTATTGGATTTTGTGTATTAATATTTCATTAATGTTTTCTCATAATTACTCGTGAAATTATCCTGCGCCGTAGATTTTTTACTTCCTCATTCATTTCAAATGCAGCCAGCCATCCTTTCCCACAATCCGATTGAGGAATAAAAAAGAGCAGGGTCTAACCCTGCTCTCTATTACATCCAGGAATTTATCTCAGGCTTTCGACCAAACCGCTAATTCTAAGATCAAGTGGTCAAAATAACTTTGGGGAGGCAAGGCGCCATCTCCGTATCCCATTTCCACAACCCGCACAACCAGTTGTAAAGTCTGCGATTCGAGGACGGTTTCAATGCCGGGTTGAACCAGCACAGGCTCCCCTTTGGCGGCTAGGCGTTGTTGAATAGCTTCATCATTATACGCGTGCTCGCTCATCAGTACTTTCGTGATGGTTTGAATATCATTCTTATCAAATAACCAAACCTCGAATGCAGTGACCTTTTTCGGGTCTCCTACCCCAATCGTCTCAGAGATGCTGACGCCACATTCCCCTAAAAATTCACCGCTTTGTGAATCGATACTAAAGGAATCATCGAACAAATCATCTCCAAATTTATAGGAAGCCATGAATTGCATCATTGGGGGTTCTTCACTAGGAGTAGGAGCAGGTTTGCTTTCCCAACCAGTGAGTGGCTGCGCTGCTGGGGTTGCGGTTGTTTTCGTTGAGGTCTTCCCGCCTGTTTTCCGCGAACGCAAGAACAGAATAGCTACCAGGCCAATAACGATAACCACCGTTGCAACACAAAGAACAATAAAGATACTACGCAACACACTTAATGGGGAAGACTTTGTAGTTGGTGCTGGAGTAGGTAAAAGCCCCGCTTCTGGTGCGTTTGCACTCACTTCGGGGGTTGTAAGGGTTACACTTTCCGTCTCTTGGGGTGTGGTTGCTGCTCCCGCTGCCGCTAATCGAAATGAGGCGATATTCGGTGCAATTTCCGGAAATTCCTTCTCCATTTCCGCCAGGAGCTGTTCACCTTCTTTACCCATTTCTTTGAACCGTTTCTGTGCCAAAGCCGCATCTTTATTCAGCGCGTAGGAATCAACTGCCATCTTGAGGTATTCCATTTTCAAGTCTTGGCGGAGTTGTTTCACCGATGCATCGGTCCATTTTACCGGCCAGATGCCCCAGCCGATTACAAACCAGCCAATAATAAGCCCAACCAGGAAACCACCTCCTGCCATGGCGATCGGTTTATTTAAGAATTCGCGGACTTTTTCCATTTTACTCTCTCCGTTCTCTCGATCCAATTTAATCTGACTGTTAGAAATTTATCCTCGTAAATCGCTTAATGGTGACCACATTACAACAAACTACGCTGTTATCTTATTGTATACGATAAAAATTAAACCAACAACTTTTCTAACAACCAGAATGGTGCAAGACTCATGCCGTTTCCGCGACTTCATCCTTCACAACTTGTTCTAGTAAAAATTGCTCCTCACATTGGGTGCATTGTGCGTGGCGCTTATCCTGGATCACCAATAAACCACCGCAATTAGGACAAGGTGTGGCAAGCGGTTTTTTCCACGAGGTGAAATCACATTGGGGATAATTCGCACACCCATAAAACACTCTACCGCGGCGGGTTTTCCGTTCCACAATTTCGCCGCCATCCTTTGGACACTTCACCCCTATCTTTTCTAACCACGGCTCAGTATACCGGCATTCCGGGAATCCACTGCACGAAATAAACTTCCCAAATCTTCCATAACGAATCACCAATTCCTTGCCGCATTCCGGGCAGTTTCTTCCAATTGGCTCTAATTCCGCCTTCATTTCGGGTATCTGATGTTCCGCTTTTTCAACCAACTGCGAGAATGGCGCGTAAAATTCGCGGATGACATCTACCCATTTTTGCTCACCAGCAGCGATGCGATCCAAATCTTCTTCCATGTGAGCAGTAAAGCCATAATCCATTACATCTGGAAAATGCTCAATGATAATATCATTCACCAAAATCCCGGTTTCGGTGGGAATCAATCGCTTATTATCACGCACCACATAACCACGCTGTTGTATTGTCGACAGAATCGGCGCGTACGTGGAGGGCCGCCCAATACCGTATTCCTCCAATGCCCTCACTAACGTTGCTTCCGTATACCGTGGTGGCGGTTGGGTGAAATGCTGTTCCGGCAACAGTTTCACCAAATGTTGAGGTTGTCCTTCAGAAAGACCGGCGGGAATACGTCCTTCGCCTTCCTCTTCTTTGGGTTGATCCTCATCCTGCGCCTCTTCATAGACAATCAAATAGCCAATAAATCGAACCGTTGACCCGGAAGCGCGCAGTAAATATTCGTGTAAATTCCCTTTCCCCGCGACTTCTACCGTCACAGTATCGAAGATCGCGGCGTTCATCTGAGAAGCGACAAATCGTTGCCAAATCAATTGATATAAACGAAATTGGTCGCGGTTCAAAAATCCCTTAATCGAATCGGGGTTGCGAAAGACGGATGTCGGTCGAATCGCTTCATGTGCCTCTTGGGCGCCCAATGTTTTTGTGCGATAAAAAGGCGGCCGCGCTGGCAAAAAAGACTCCCCATAACGTTGTTTGATATAACTGCGCGCCTCTTGTTGTGCCACCTCAGCGACATTCGTTGAATCAGTACGCATATACGTGATCAAACCAACTGCTCCGCCGCTCCCAACGTCAATCCCCTCATAAAGCTGCTGAGCTAATGCCATTGTCCGTTTGGCAGTAAAGCCCAATCGGCGCGAAGCTTCTTGTTGTAATGTGCTGGTTATAAAAGGTGGCGATGGATTACGCTTGCGTTCGCCCTGCTTTATCGAACTGATGAGATATTCCGCACCGCGCATATCCTCTAACAATGGGTTAACCGCTTCTTCATTCCCTAAAACAGGATCTTCTTTATCCACCTTGGCTAATTTAGCGATAAAGGTCTCTTTAATACCCTGCGGGCGAAATTCTGCTGCAATAGACCAGTATTCAACCGGCACAAATGCCTGTATCTCGCGCTCTCGTTCGACCACCAGACGTAAAGCAACGGATTGCACTCGCCCAGCCGATAGACGGCTGCGCACCTTACGCCACAACAAAGGACTCAGGTTATATCCAACCAAGCGATCTAATACACGCCGTGCTTGTTGCGCATCGACAAGGTCACTATTGATCCCGCGTGGATGTGCAAAAGCTTCTGCGATTGCCGGCTCGGTTATCTCATGAAATACCACCCGTTTCGATATTTTAGGATCAATGGCAGCGGCTTCCATCAAATGCCAGGCAATCGCTTCACCCTCTCGATCTGGGTCGGTTGCAAGATAGATTTCTTCTGCACTTTTAGCAAGGGTTTTTATTTCCTTTACAACTGCCTTCTTTTCATTCGGAACACGATACTTTGGCGCGAAATCATGTTCAACATCCACAGACAATTGTGACCGTAATAGATCACGCACATGCCCAACAGATGCCTTGACCGTATAGCCTTTACCAAGGAACCGCCCAACCGTTTTGGCTTTTGCGGGAGATTCGACAATAACCAATTTGCCGGAACGTTTGGGTTTTATTTTCGCGGTTTCCGCCTCACTGAGTTTCTCATGAGCTTCGGTTTTCCCCATGCGGAATAACTTTGTGCCGCAAACCGGGCAAACACCCTGAGTTGCAGCCGTACCATTCACAGTATAAACCGGTTGTGGGTCTTTTATCGGTCTTTTTTCTTTACATTTCACACAATATGCTTCGAGAGTTTCCAATTTTCCATACCTCCTTTACACGTGTTCATCGCCTTTCTCTTTGAGGAGATTAACGACATGACGTACTTTCTGTGCTTCATCCTTTCGGCAAATCAACAATACATCGCCGGTATCTACTACTACCAGGTCGCGTATGCCAATGGTCACAATCAAACGATGTTCTTGGTTCACATAAACCAATGACTTCCGTGTATCCAGCCCAAAATGTTTTCCCCCAATAATAATATTCTCATTAGCATCAGCGGGTAAAACATCGAACAGCGAATCCCAGCTACCCACATCACTCCAGCGTAGACTTCCTGCTGGGATCACAACCACATCCCGCGCACCTTCCATAATTCCATAGTCAATCGTCTGGGTTTCTAAGTGGAGCCATTCTTTTTCCAAAACCTGCTGACGTTGAGGAGTATTCCATTTCGCTCCAATTTTCCGCAAAGCACTTCCTAAGGCGGGCATTTGGCGGTCGATTTCCTCTAAAATTTTCTTGGTTTTCCAGATAAACATGCCGGAATTCCAGGTATGATTACCTGTTGCAAGCATGATTTGCGCTTGTAATTCATCTGGTTTTTCTTTAAATCGTTCCACATAATATACATCTACCCCATCATAGCGCCCCTCCACTTTGCCTTGCTGGATATAGCCATATCCAGTGGCAGCATAAGTTGGGGTAATCCCTAAAGTGACGAGATAATTTTTCTGGGCGACCAGGGCAGCCACTTTTAACAATTTTTGAAACCATTCCTGATTACCGATATAGTGGTCCGAAGTAAGCACCGCCATAATTGCATCCGGATCACGTTTGGTCAATGCTACCGCTGCCAACCCAATGACCGAAGCAGTGCCACGCGGCTCTGGTTCTACTAAAAAGTTTTCCATCGGCAGAAATGGGCATTGTTCATGTAAATCTTTCAATTGATTCTGGACGGTCACAACTAAAATATGATCTGGGGTGAACAACCCATCTAAACGATCAATTGCCATTTGGAACAAACTCCGTTGTTCGATAATAGGCAACAATTGTTTTGGGCGGGATTGGCGTGAAAGCGGCCAGAGTCTGGTTCCTCCACCTCCCGCCATAATCACAGCATAGTAATGCGAATTCATACTCGTACTTTCTACCTCTTCATGCATTCTCTATGTGATATTCTCCGTTGTCTTCATGGACAGCGACATAATTCATTCCGCCTAAGGAGCGCACATACCCTTTGAGTTCTAAAATCGTTAAGGTCGAACTGACTTGCGCAACCGGTAATTCTACCAAACGGGCTAATTCATCGACATGAATTGGTTGGGTGGTGAGAGCCTCCAAAAGTTTTGCTTCTGTCGGATCGGTGGTCAATGTTTTTCGAGCATCCGTTTGTTGGGTAATCATGACAATGTCCAGTGTTTCCAATAAATCCTGCACACTCACAAATGGGTATGCCCCTTTTTGAATCAGCCGGTTTGTCCCAACGCTTTGTGGAGCATGGATATTACCCGGCACAGCAAAGACATCCCTGCCTTGATCTGCTGCAAAACTGGCGGTAATCAATGCACCGCTTTTTTCACCCGCTTCGACAACGACAACCGCTAAGGATAACCCAGAAATGATGCGATTCCGTGGGGGAAAATTGGTTGCGTCTGGTGCAGTGCCGGGAGGATAATCACTCAACAATGCCCCTTGTTGAAGGATGCGTTGGGCAAGAGGACGATTCTCCGGTGGGTATATCCGATCCACGCCGCATCCCAATATGGCTATTGTCCGCCCACCTTGATCCATCGCCGCAGCATGGGCAATCGCATCCACTCCTCTGGCAAGACCGCTAATCACCGTAACCCCGCTTTGAGCCAGCCCGGCAGCAATTTCCTGCGCCACTTGACGACCGTAATGGGTTACTTTCCTGGTTCCCACCACCGCGACAGCCAGTTCATCCTGTTCCAATAAATTTCCCTTAAGGTAAAGGACTGGAGGCGGTTGGTCAATTTCTTTCAATCGTCGCGGATAGGACGCATCCTGCCAAGTAAGCACTTGTATTCCTAGCGTTTGGATACGCTCCCAGAGCTGATCTACATCCACTTGTTGACGAATATCGAGGATATTTTCAACGAGTTTGGGACTTAATCCAGTCTGGGCTAATGCGCTCGGGCTTGCCTGCCAGGCTTCCTGGAGCGAGCCAAATTCACTCAACAAACGCCGAAACCGCACTGCGCCAATGCCACGAATTAAACTGAAAGCTACCCAGTATTGCGTTTCCGAGACCATGATGATTAGATTAAGCCAGGTATGAGATGAACGGTGATCTTCCCTTGTTCGAGATCGATAGCTGTGACGAATTCATCGATATATGGGATATACACTTTCTTCCCTTCTTCATTTTGCACACCGAAGACATCATTAGCGCCGGTCTCTAGTATCTCCACAATCCTCCCCAGCTCTTCTCCTTGATCCGTATACACTGCCAAGCCTAATAATTGATGGTGATAAAACTCACCCGTTTCCAATGCCGGCCGGTCGTCTGCATGGACAAAAACATATGCATTGCGGAGAACACCAACTGCTTCTGCCGTTGAATAAGCAGCAAAATGGAGGATTAATCCATCTTTATGGGTGCGCCGGCTTGTTATTTGCTGGGGTTGGGCATCCTCACCCACATAGACCGTGACGCCGGGTTGAATTCGCTCCGGAAAGTCACTAATGACTTCCATCAACACATCGCCGCGCACACCATGCGGGCGGCGGATTTTCCCGATTACTAAGAAGGCAGGCTCGCCCTCGACTGGCGAGCCTGCGGGTGTGAAACTACTGCTCTTTTTCACCGCGTTCATCGTGGCTCTTCAACGTCCAAGGTGACCCGTTGGCCAGCCCGGGCAGCAGCCACTCTTAATAGTATTCGAATGGCATTGGCTACCCTGCCATTTTTACCAATGACTCGTCCCATGTCGTCCTTCGCAACCTTCAAAACGAGATTAACGTTGTTTCCGCGGCGCATCTCACGCACCTGTACAGCTTCAGGATCATCTACCAAAGACTTCGCGATATATTCTATCAATGTTTTCATAACCGCCTCCTATGCATGATGGCGAACTGGAGGTCTACCTTTTCTATTGGATTTATTTGGTTTTCTTTGCTGCTGGTTGTCCACTTGTCTTTACGGTAATATTGCGCGCCGCTTGAGCATTAGCAGATTCTTGCAACAAGGTCTCCAGTGCCTCTCCCTTTTTATAGCGTTCGAAGCGTTCTAATACTCCCGCTGATTGAAACACCTTCGCTACCGATTCGGTTGGTAATGCTCCTTTAGACATCCAATCATATACACGATCCTCTTTTATTTGAATCGTTGCCGGATTCGTGCGTGGGTTATAAAACCCAATGATCTCTAAAAAGCGTCCATCGCGCGGACTTTCTTTATCGGCTACAACAATGCGGTAACTTGGTTGTCCTTTAAGCCCTACTCGGCGTAAACGGATTCGTACCATAATTTATTCTCCTTGATATTTCCTAATTTCATTTCTCTCACCTTTTTTCTCACTTCAGGTTGAGGGAGCGTTGAAGGAAACGCCGATTTCCTGAAGATCAAAAGAAGAATGAAAATTATCCAAATAAACGCGATAAACCGCGTGTGCCTGACTTTTTGATCGTTTTGAACAATCGCTGTGTTTCTCGAAATTGTTTCATCAAACGATTTACATCCTGAACCTGTGTGCCTGAACCTAACGCAATTCTACGACGGCGGCTGGCATTTAACACATCTGGATGACGTCTTTCAAAAGGCGTCATGGAATTGATAATTGCTTCTGTAATTTTAAACTGTTTTTCGGCATCTTGGGGGGAAATTTGCTTCGCCATTTGCCCCAATCCACCCGGCAACATTTCCATAATTTGTGCCAGGGGCCCCATTTTACGCAGTTGTTTAAGCTGTTGAGCAAAATCTTCGAGAGTAAATTCTCCCGACATTAACCGCTGAGCCTGCTCTTGCGCTGCCTTTTGGTCAACGGCTGCTTCCGCTTTTTCAATTAATCCCAGGACATCCCCCATTCCCAATATCCGGGAAGCTAAGCGTGAAGGATCAAAAGCTTCCAGCGCGTCCAATCCCTCACCAGTGCCAAGATATTTTATGGGGACGCCGGTTACCGAGCGGATCGAAATGGCAGCACCACCGCGGGCATCCCCGTCCATTTTGGTCAAGATCAATCCGCTAATTGGCACCGATTGACGAAAACCTTTCGCTACATTGACCGACTCCTGACCGATCATCGCATCCACTACCAATAAGATCTCAATGGGGTTCACTTTTTGACGAATAGCGGTTAACTCATCCATCAGCTCTTGATTGAGCTGAGAGCGGCCCGCTGTATCGATGATCATCACCGAATAGCCACCTTGAGCAGCTTTACTCTGTGCTTGTGCACAAAGTTGGGGCGGTTTGACCTTATCGTCTGCATAAACCGGCACATCCAATTTTTCGCCCAGCGTTTGTAATTGCTTTATAGCCGCCGGACGGTAGGGATCAGCCGCGACGAGCATCACCCGTTCTCCTTGTGAGCGCAATAATCGGGCTAATTTAGCAGCCGCAGTCGTTTTTCCAGAACCTTGCAAACCAACCAGCATAATCACGCGCGGCTTTTGCCCGCTTAGGTTTAAGCGCTCGGGCTCCCCTAAAGTCGCAATTAATTCTTCATTGACGATTTTAATGACCTGTTGAGCAGGATTAAGTGCTTTGGATACTTCAGCACCAATGGCGCGCTCACGCACCCGCCCAATGAATTCTTTTACGACTTGATAATTAACATCCGCTTCCAGCAATGCTAAACGGACTTCGCGTAACGCCATATCGACGTCTTTCTCGGTCAATTTACCGTGCTTGCGAAGCTGCTTGAAGATACCTTCTAAACGACTGGTCAGATTCTCAAACATATATAATGAAATACCCAATGCCTCAAATTACATTTGCAGGTGTGGATTGTAAACGTTAAGGATAGAAAGGTCAAGATATTTTAACCTGTTTCGCAACCGATAGCCCGTATCTGGGTTTATACTTATCAGGATTTCCTATTTTTTTACTTGTCATTTCGGATTCATGGAACATTTTTCATTATATTTGTCAAAGGAGGAATCATGTCTAACGTTGCACTAGTAACCGATAGCACCGCTTATATCCCTCAAAACATTGTGGATCAATATGGTATATCCGTTGCACCACAAGAGTTAATTTGGGGAGATCAGACTTATCAGGATGGGGTGGATATCCAACCAGATGAATTTTATAGAAGGCTAAAAACAGCCACAGTGATGCCAACCACTTCCCAAGTGACCATTCCCAATTTCAAAAAAATTTTCGAAACCATCCTTGAACAAGATCAAGCTGTTTTAGCGATTCTGATATCTGCCAAGCTTTCTGGAACCATTGATTCTGCCATAAAAGCAAAGGAATTCTTTCCAGGAGCGCCTATCGAAATCGTCGACTCGTATACAACAGCGATGGCAATGGGTTTTCAAGTCTTAACGGTTGCGCGGGCTGCACAACAAGGGGCAAATTTAAGCGAGTGCAAAAAACTGGCAGAAGAAGCCCGCCAGCACACCGGAGTTGTCTTCGCTGTCGATACGCTTGAATTCCTTCACCGAGGAGGGCGTATTGGGGGTGGAAGCCGCTTCCTTGGAACCGCCTTGAATATCAAGCCCATCCTTGAAGTAGTTGGCGGAAGGGTGGAGGCTGTAGAACGGATCCGTACACGCAAGAAATCCCTTGCTCGCTTAATTGATATCATTGCCGAAAAAACCGCCGGACAACAACCCGTGCGCTTAGCTACTTTGCACGCTAATGCAGAAGAGGAAGCCCGCTTCTTACTCGAAGAATCGAGCCGCAGAATCCAACCGGTTGAAACGATTTTCTCGACCGTCAGCCCCGTGATCGGCACCCACGCTGGACCAGGCACGGTAGGGATAGCCTATATGGCAGGCATGTGAGCGAGAGATAACAATTAAGACATAATTACACTGCTCAGCCATCATGTTTTAGGAGTGTATTATCCCACAGTAGCATTCTCTCCATAAGCCTTACTAGTCCCTAAAGGTCTCTGAGACCTTTAGGGACACAGTTGTAGCAGTTATGTATTTGCTGCGATGAAATCCATTTCCACACCTGCCCAGCACCTGTCATTGCAAGCGGGGGTTCGACACCTCTCAACCCATAAGCCCGAAATAAATTTCGGGATACGAGCTGTACTGCGAAAGTCATTTCGCAAAGCCCGGATATTTCATAATGGTCAACGGATTTCAATGGGGCTTAACCAGCGGATTGCCGCGGGTTGCGCAACGTTTGTGGAATATTAAATTAAATCTCCTTAATAAATCTTGATCATCCTGTAAATCCTGTCTATATTATGTCATGAGCAGGAACTGCGCGCACTATTTTGCGGGATAGTGGTATAAATAGGATGATTAATCCTGTGAATTTGCATCTATATTTATTTGATAGGTATTGCTATGGAATTTTACTTTCGAGATCCCAATGAAACCCCATTGCCCCCAGATCAGGTACGTATCAAGGAATTGCGGGGGGTAGCCCGCCCAGATGGACATAAAGTCAGAGTAACCCTTCAAATCAGTGCGTTTCAGGAACGTCCAAGCGGCGATATCCGCATCCTGAATCAGCGTGGTGAGGAATTAGCGAGTTTATCTTTCATAGAAGCGATCTCCCCCCATCAGGAATTTACCATGCATTTGCATGGTGAAACCGTCAATCCACATCAAATTCTTGCGCGCATCTTCTATCTCCCGAAAGACGAGGAGGGCAATCCCGTTCCAGAGGAAATTTCCATTCAAGTTGTGGACGAGATGAAAGTGGATTTAATCCTTTAGAAAACATACGTGGTGTATCAAGAGAAGGTACGCCAATCTTCTGGCATTCTTCTTGCACTTTTATCTTTGTTAAGAATTGACTTGCTTCAGTTGGCGTGCTAGAATGCCACAGGAAGAACATCGGCCATGCCAGAAATTGAAAAGCCTGCCACACAACCGCCTTCACAATCTCCCTCTCAACAGAAAAGATTGGGAAGAGTATTCCTTATTGGCTTCTTGATCCTTGCCGGAATCGGAGTGTGGGCATTCCTGCCAAATTTTCAAAATACTATCAATACTCTGTTTGGTAAACCTGGTAAGCACGTCCAGGCTGCCCTGATGTCAACCCCAACGGCAGCCAGCGCAGCCACCCAATCGCCAACGTTAGCCGCAAGAACCGATCAAACCGCCACCCAGATCCCTCCCACGCTAACCCCTTCCAGCTCTCTTACCCCGCTCCCGCAAAATAACCCTACCCAAAACGCTTCAAAATCCCTGCCTTCTGGATATCTGGTGCTTTCCATCTTGGACGGGGATTTTTATCACCTGATTGCATTTGATCCACAACATGGCGGTTTTATTCGTTTGAGCGACGGAAATGGGGATGACATAGATCCGGCAGTCAGCCCCGACCAAAAAAGAATTGCGTTTGCTTCTAACCGCAATGGATTCTGGGATTTGTATTTGCTCGATTTAACCGATCGGCAGGTAACCCAATTGACCAATACCCCCCAGTACGATGGCGCTCCCGCCTGGTCTCCGGATGGGAAATGGCTTGTGTACGAAAGCTATAACCCAACCCCGATAGAGCAAAATGCCAATTTAGACATCTTTATTCGTCCTATTACGCCCGATCCGAATAATAACCAACCCTTACAGTTAACGGATCAAGTCGGAGCAGATTTCTCCCCCGTTTGGTCTCCATCTGGACGACAAATTGCGTTCGTTTCCCAAAGATCCGGAAATAACGAGATTTGGATCGCTGACCTTGATCGGGTAGAGGATCGTTTTCGGAATATCAGCCATGATTTGTATAGCACGAACCAGAACCCGCAATGGTCAACTGATGGGAAATGGCTGGTGTGGGATAGCAGTATTGAAGGTGTTTCTTGGATCATGGCTTGGGATACCAGTCAACCCGAAAAACCACCTGCTCCAATTGTCCCGGGTGATCATCCTCACTTTGCCGATGGGGGGCAAAGCCTTTATTACCAATTTCAAACCCCCAATCATACATATTTGGGTGTCTATTCCTTCCCTGATCTTGCCATGCGCATGCCGTTGCAACCCTTACCATCTTATGCTAAGGGCATGAGCTGGTTAGAGAAAACGCAAGCTGAAGCATTACTCCAATCATTCGAGACAAATGTCCAACTCAACACTACACCACGCTGGAAAGTTTCGTTAGCGTCACCACAAAATATACCCGGCGGAAGGCAAAGGGTGGTGCCTTTGGAAAACGTCCATGCCCCATACCCATTTTTGCAAGATTGGGTAGATGAATCTTTCCAAGCATGGCGCGATCAAATCAACCATAAGAGTGGCTGGGACTATCTTTCCCAACTTGAAAATGCCTATCAACCTTTATCGAGCCCACCGACAACGATGCTGGACGAAGACTGGTTTTATACCGGGCGTGCAATCGCCGTCGAATCGGGGGCATTGAACAGCGGATGGTTGGTGACCGTGCGCGAAGATTTTGGAGCGGATATATATTGGCGGCTATACCTTAAAACTCGCCTCCAAGATGGCAGCCTTGGAGAACCGCTGCATTCCTTGCCATTTGACTTAACCGCCCGCTATCGTGGAGATCCAATTGCTTACGACCAAGGTGGAAAACGTGCAACGACCTCGCCTGCTGGATATTACATTGATTTGACAGAATTGGCTTCACGATATGGCTGGGAACGCCTGCCCGCTTTATTGAGCTGGCGAACCAGCCTGCCTAATTCACGCTTCAATCAATTTGTCGCTCGCGATGGTTTAACCTGGTATGAAGCCATGATGGAACTCTATCCCCCTGAAGCGTTATATACCGCCACCCCCCTGCCTCCGCCGACTGCCACACCTACCCAAACCCCCTATACGCCCCATGTCTCCACTCCCACGCCCACACTAAATGCTGTTTCTACTGCTACCCCGACTCCCACATCACCATGAGATCAATCCGGCAAGTTGCACTGGTTTGTTTGGTATGGCTATTATTCGGTTGTAACTCGCTTGCCAGAGACAATCACAACATTGCGCTTCCATCCCCCAGCCCAACTTTACCTTTTCTTCCCAACCCGACTTCGCTCTCTACTCCCCCACAAAACGAGCAGACCATTCTCGCAACCCCGACTTCACCAGCAAACCCTACCCTTCCAGCGAATCCTGATTCCTTGGAACCGCCGCTGGCAGATCTCATAACAAATTCCGTTTCCTCGTGGCGCCCTCCTCTGTATCCTACCCCATGGATGCCATCTCCCTATGACCATTTCCTCCTTAGCCGCCCGATTTTAGCCAACACTCCCAGTTGGGCATTGGCAGATTATCGTTATGGGGGCGTTTTTTGGCGTAATGTTGTCCATACCGGCATTGACATACCCTTGCCGGTCGGCACAGAAGTCTATGCGGCTGGATCTGGACGGGTTAATTGGAGTGGTTTTGGATTGATGAGCGGCAGTTACAACCCTGATGACCCCTATGGTTTAGCGATTGTGATCCGCCATGATTTTGGTTACCAAGGTCAAACTTTATATAGTGTATATGGTCATCTATCTCAATCTTATGTTACCATTGGCCAGCATGTGAATGTTGGCGATATCATTGGGCTTTCTGGCGCAACCGGCAAAGTCACCGGACCGCATTTGCATTTTGAAGTACGCATCGGGGATAACAGTTTTGGGCGCAGTCGCAATCCGGAATTGTGGATTGTTCCCCCTCAGGGATGGGGAATATTAGCGGGTCGTTTGAGTGACTCCAAAGGTAATTTAATCGAACGAAAAAAGGTATTGATTCGTTCCCTGGATAGCGACCAAAAATATTATGTTTACTCTTATGGAAGCGGACCGGTAAACCCGGATCCATACTATCGGGAAAACCTGGTTATCGGTGATCTGCCAGCCGGGATGTACCGGATCCTTATCCCAGATTTATCTAGTCAACACCTCGATATCCAAATCCTTCCCGGACAAGTCAATTTTTTCACCTTTATCCTTGGAGAAGGATTTAGCGCACAATTACCGCCACCTCTTTATGACGGGTTTAAAACGCCCGAAGTTCCCCTGACGCCAACGCCTTAGAACCAATTTCGAAATAATCCTTGACAATCAGAACGTTTGTGCTAAACTAAATTTATAATCAATAAAATGAAACTGAGGAGAATACCATTATGGTGAAAAAAGGGATCCAACCACCTTCTAATCAGGATGATGCCCGTCAGGTTGCATTGGACAAAGCATTAGGTGATATTACCAAACGTTACGGAGAAGGAGCAATAATGCGTTTAGGGGAAGCACATCACATGGCTGTGGATGTAATTCCAACTGGGTCGCTCTCTCTCGATATCGCTTTAGGGGTAGGTGGTATCCCGCGTGGACGGATCACCGAAATTTACGGGCCTGAATCCTCAGGAAAGACCACCATCTGCCAGCACATAGTAGCCGAAGCGCAGAAAATGGGCGGTGTAGGCGCCTATATCGATATGGAACACGCATTGGATCCCAATTACGCTGCTCGTTGCGGCGTCAACATCGAAACCCTGCTCATTTCCCAACCTGATACAGGCGAACAAGCACTGGAAATTGCGGAAGCATTGGTGCGTTCTGGTGCGGTGGATGTGGTTGTAGTCGATTCCGTTGCGGCATTAGTCCCGCGCGCTGAAATCGAAGGGGATATGGGTGATGCAACCATGGGGATGCAGGCTCGTTTAATGTCTCAGGCTTTGCGAAAATTATCCGGTGCCATCAAACAAACCAATACGGCCGTGATCTTCACCAATCAACTTCGCCAAAAGATCGGGGTAATGTTTGGCAATCCAGAAACCACATCGGGAGGAATGGCGCTCAAGTTCTATTCATCCGTTCGTCTCGACGTCCGCCGAATCCAATCCATTAAACTCGGCAATGAAATCATCGGTAATCGCACCAAAGTCCGAGTCGTGAAGAACAAAGTTGCTGCTCCATTCCGCAGCGCCGAATTTGACATCATGTATAACGAAGGGATCTCGCGGGTAGGGGACATTCTCGATCTCGCCACCGAATTAGAGATTATCACCAAACGCGGTTCGTTCTATAACTACGGCGACATTCGGCTAGGCCAAGGAAGAGAAAATGCCAAAGAGTTCCTCAATCAAAACCCAGAATTAGCCGAAGAGATCGAGCTAGCCGTGCGGCAACAAGCGCTCAGCGGCGAAGTCCCCTTACCCCTCAGCTCTGAAGATGATACCAGCGGCTTAGAGGAAATGATTTAATGCCAATTTGATATTTGTATAATCTCAGACCTGACAGGTTTCCGAAAATCCATCCCATATTTGCACTGCATCCGCATGAACACCATGATATACAAAGGTCATGATAAAACCTGTCAGGTCTTCTGGAGGCGTTGCAGCTAAATATCCGAAGGGTGAAAGTAGAGATATTCTCCCATTATCCCCAACCTATTCGAAGATGTCTATCTATTCTAAGACCTGACAGGTTTCCGGGAATCCATAACAAATCCGCGCCTGCATCCGCACGCACACCACAATGAACATACGTCACATTAAAACCTGTCAGGTCTGCTGGAGGCGCCGAGAATTTTCTGAAGGATGAAAGCAGAGATATTCTCCCAGCATCCCCAACCTATTCGAAGAGGTCTAACTAATCTAAGACCTGACAGGTTTCCGAGAATCCATAACAAATCCGCGCCTGCATCCACGCGAACACCACAATGAACATACGACAAATTAAAACCTGTCAGGTCTGTTGGAGGAATCGCCGCGTAAGATCCGAAGGGTAATAGCGGAAAATATTTTCCTGTCTTCCCAACCTATTCGAAGAGGTCTAACTAATCTAAGACCTGACAGGTTTCTGAGAATTCATCCTATATTCGAATCCGCATCCGCACGTACACCATGATGTACATAGGTCATGATGAAACCTGTCAGGTCTGCCATGAGAGGCGCCCTGCTCAACCGCACACCTATTATCCCACCATCGGATATCGTTCTCGCCGACTGCGATGTTTTGGCGCTTTCCGTTTTTTGTATTACTCTCCCCGATCGAGCGCAGGATACACCGCACTGTGATCCGCGTCATTCGGATTGGCTCAGACTGTTATGCTAGCTCTTCGGTAACACGCCAAACAAGGTGACATTTTCACTGAACATTTACCAGGTGGCCAATTCGCTAAACAAGATAGAACGCGAACCCTTGACAGAATGGAAAATCGCTGTAAAATCGTGCGGAATGTACGCGAGAAATTTACTGACACCTCATCTCCTCACGCCCCAGCGAGACCGCTCCTGCGGGCGTTTTTATGGTTTTTTTGAAATCCACCAGAAGGTTGCTGCACTGAAGCAACCTTCTTTTTTATCGATTCCATCGCATACGATTACTTTTCAAAAATATTTGGATTCTTTACTACCTCTAGAGAGTAACCATTCCTTTCTTTTATACTTTTACCGCCAATTACGACCACTAGCAAAATCTGCTAATCTGGAGAGGGAGGAAACACTATGTTAAGATTACCCGGGCTCATTGATATCCATGTCCACATGCGCGAACCGGGCGCAACCCATAAAGAAGATTGGGATAGCGGCAGCGCTGCCGCATTAGCCGGAGGTTTCACGATCATTCTGGCAATGCCAAACACCAATCCTCCGATCACGGACGAGGAAACTTTCCAAGCCGCGCTCCAACTCGCTCAACAGAAAGCTCGCTGCGATTTTGGACAATACCTCGGCGCCAACGCAGACAATGCTCAGAAAATCGTTCCCCTAGCCAGACAATCGGCCGGTTTAAAAATGTATCTCGACCAGACTTATGGACCGTTACGGTTAGAGGATATGCGGCAATGGATGGAGCATTTTGAGCGTTGGCCTCTCGATCGTCCTATCGTTGCCCATGCCGATGGACGCAGCTTAGCGGCAGTTATCTTGATTGCGCAAATTTTCGACCGACCTGTTCACCTCGCCCATGTCTCCAAAGCAGAAGAGATGATGGTTATTCGCAAAGCGAAAGAACGCGGTCTGAAGGTGACCTGTGAAGTCACCCCGCATCATCTCTTTCTTAGTGAAGAAGATATCCCCCGCCTTGGTGCGGGGCGTAGTGAAGTGCGGCCGCGTTTGAACACCCCCGCGGACCAGAAATGTTTATGGGAAAATATCGATATTATCGATTGTTTTGCCACCGACCACGCCCCTCACACGCTCAGCGAAAAGGATAGTTCCAATCCGCCGCCGGGTTTTCCGGGTCTCGAAACAGCATTGCCCCTTTTATTGAGCGCGGTAGCCGATGGGAAGTTAACCATCGCAGACCTCGTTCTCCGTCTCTACACCAATCCTAAACGAATTTTCAACCTGCCAGATCAAGCGGATACTTGGATTGAGGTGGACGAGAACCAACGCTGGGTTATTCAAGCCCGGGATACATTTACCCGTTGTGGTTGGACGCCTTTCGAAGGTCGAAGTGTGCAAGGCAAAATCAACCGAGTCGTTTTACGTGGTAAAACCGTGTATGAAGAAGGCAAAGTGCTTGCTCAACCAGGTTATGGTCAATCTATCCGACATGTCGGTTAATCTTTTTATAAGGAGAAAATTATGGCAACTTATTTACCCCCCTTCCGCAATCAAAGCCCGTATCTGCCTTTTGGCGAACAACGCACCGGGCGCTTTTATGGTAAGGATATTTTATCCGTCAAACAATTCAACCGCTCAGACTTGGAATATATCTTTGGTGTCGCCCACGAAATGCGCGAAATGGTCGAGCGAATTGGTACATTCGACTTGCTGAAAGGCAAAATCCTCGCCAACCTGTTTTACGAACCTTCCACCCGCACTTCCTCGTCTTTCACATCGGCGATGGAGCGCCTTGGCGGGAGCGTAATTCCAATCAATGAAGTACGCTACTCCTCCGTCGCCAAAGGGGAATCGTTACCCGACACCGTGCGCACACTGGAATGCTATGCCGATGTGATTGTCCTACGCCATCCGGAGATCGGTGCTTCAGCGCTAGCAGCACAATACGCCCGCAAACCGATCATCAATGCCGGTGATGGGGTCGGAGAACACCCTACTCAGGCATTATTGGATTTATTCACCATCGTAGGTGAATTAAACCACGTGGATGGATTGACCGTTACGATGCTTGGTGACCTCAAGTACGGTCGAACTGTCCACTCTTTAGCCAGGCTACTCTCACTGTATGATGTTCGATTGAATTATGTCTCTCCGGAGATATTGAAAATGCCTCCCGAAATTATCGCCGAGTTAGAGGAAAAGGGCATTGTGCAAAAGGAGTATACTTCGCTGGAAAGCGTCTTACCTTACACGGACGTTCTCTATGTCACGCGCGTCCAAAAAGAACGCTTTGAGAATCAGGATGAGTACGAGAGCGTAAAAGGCGCCTACGTGATCACACCCGAAATTATGCGCGAAGCCAAAGACCGTATGATCGTCATGCACCCCTTGCCAAGAGTGGGTGAAATTAGCATGGAATTCGATAACGATCCACGCGCTGCCTATTTCCGCCAGATGGAATATGGGCTATATGTCCGTATGGCTCTCCTTGCCATGGTCCTTGGCCGCGCTTAATGCAAACACGATTCGAAGATGAAAACATTTATCGAAAAACTTGAAACAAGAGTAGCAATAACCGATTCTCTGCTTTGTGTTGGGCTTGATCCGCATCCGCAAGACCTACCAGAAGACACTGCCCAAGCTGCGCAAGATTTCTCTCTCCGATTAATCGAAGCCTGTGCTGATGTCGCCAGTGCGTTCAAACCCAACATAGCTTTCTTTGAACGTTATGGAGCAGAAGGTTGGATAGCCTTGAAAAAGGTCATCCAGTCGATACCAAAAGATATCCCGGTTATTTTGGATGCAAAACGAGGGGATATCGCCTCCTCAGCCCAGGCGTACGCCTCTGCGGCATTTGATGCTTTATTGGTGGATGCGATCACTGCTAATCCATATCTTGGGTCAGATGCATTACAACCTTTCTATGAAAACCCTGCCCATGGGGTATTTGTCCTTTGTAAAACCTCCAACCCCGCTGCAAGGGAAATCCAGGATTTGCAAGTTCTGGGTCACAGTGGTCAACCCGCACCGCTATATCAAAAAGTTGCCTTATTGGCGCAAAGCTGGAACAATAACAACAACATCGGTTTAGTGGTTGGGGCGACATATCCGCAGGATTTAAAACGAATTCGGGAGCTTGTCCCATCGATGTGGTTATTGATCCCCGGCGTCGGGGCACAAGGCGGCGATCTAGAGAGCGCCCTCCACAATGGTTTACGGGAAGATGGAAGTGGCGTCTTAATCAACGTTTCTCGTTCCATCTCGCGTTCAGCGCATCCAAGGCAAACCGCTCAAGCCTTAGCGGAGCAAATACGTTCCATTCGCCAACAATTCCGTTCCATCTCTATCGCAAAATCGCCTTCCCCCATCGCCTCTTCGGCATTGCAAGACCTCGCCGATCAATTATTTGACAGCGGTTGTGTAAAATTCGGTCAATTCACCCTCAAATCCGGGTTGATCTCACCCATTTATATCGATTTACGGCGTCTGATCAGTTACCCAAGATTGTTAAACCAGGCTGCCGCAGCTTATTTACCCTTATTATCCCATTGCACGTTTCATCGGCTTGCCGCCTTACCGTACGCAGCTTTACCGATTGCAGCCGCAATCAGCTTGTTAGGGGATTACCCCTGGATTTACCCACGCCGAGAGGTCAAGGAATATGGCACGAAAGCGGAAATTGAAGGTGAGTTTCATCCCGGCGAAACGGTCGTCCTGATTGACGATCTCGCCACCACCGGAGGGAGCAAATTCGAAGCGTTGGATAAACTTTCCTCCGTTGGCTTAAAGGTGAAGGATGTGGTGGTTTTGATCGACCGCCAATCCGGGGCAGCGGAAGCTTTAGCCGAAAAAGGAATCCAACTACATGGTGTGTTCACTCTCAACCAGTTAATCGATTATTGGGAATCCAATGCAAAAATTTCCCCTGAAATGGCGGAGTCGGTGCGCCAATTTATCCGTCACACCACCACAGGATAACCATGTTTTACCCGCTAATTCGGAAAATCTTGTTCCAATTTGACCCGGAATTTGTCCATCATTGGACACTACGGCTAATCGGATTAGCGGGTGATATTTCACCCATCGCCGCAATGCTCCGCTGGGCGTATCGGACTCCATCTTTACCGGTACACCTCTTCGGTCTCACCTTTGAGAACCCGGTTGGATTAGCTGCCGGTTACGATAAAGACGCAACCGCCTGGCGGGGCTTGGCTTGCCTGGGCTTCGGTCATATCGAAGTGGGAACAGTCACCCTCTTCCCTCAAACCGGGAATCCTAAACCACGCTTATTCCGTATCCCTGAAGCCAAAGCGGTAATCAACCGGATGGGGTTTCCTGGGCAAGGAGCAGACTTTGTCGCCAAAAACCTTCGATTACCTAAACCGAAAGGGCTGGTACTAGGGGTCAATCTTGGCAAAAACAAAGCTACACCCAATGAAGAGGCAGCAAAGGATTATCTGGCATTAATGGACATCTTTTCCCCCTTGGCAGACTATTTGGTGATCAATGTCAGTTCACCGAACACATTGGGGTTACGCCAGCTGCAAGCCCGTCAGGCGCTGGACGAATTGCTCCAGCAATTGATTGCGAAAAGAAACGCGCTATCTACCAGCCAAAAATATACACCCTTATTAGTAAAATTGGCTCCAGACTTAAACGACCATGAATTAGAGGATGCATTAGATGTTTTATTAGGGAACCAGGTGGATGGCGTCATTGCCACCAACACTACCATCCAGCGAGATGGGTTGTTCCCAGCCGGATTAGCAAATCATCCAGTCATTTCACAAACCGGCGGGTTGAGCGGAGAACCATTGTTTTCACTCAGCTTGCGGATGGTGCAAAAAATTGTCCAGCGCGTCGGAGATACCCTGCCCGTCATTGGCGTTGGCGGAATCACAAACACTACGCAAGCTCGCCAAATGCTGGATGCGGGAGCGAAATTAATCCAAATCTACACCGGTTTGATTTACAATGGTCCCCATTTTGTGAAAGAGATCGTGTATTCCTTACTAAATCAGTAACAAATGATTACGGAATAAGTCTCGCCGTATTTCCCTCCACTGCGAAGTCCATAGCGCATTGAAATCCCTTTTTCTCTTTATGCTATAATCCCTTACACGAGGTGTAATGTATGCTGAAAAGATTTGTGACTATTTTTGGGGGCGACCCCAATAAAAAAGAGATCGGTAAACTGAGCGAGATCGTTGCTCAGATTAATCAACTAGAAAAAGAATTTGAATCGCTTTCGGACGAGGCGCTGAAAGCAAAAACAGAGGAATTTCGCTCTAGATTTAATGCCGGGGAAACCCTGGATGACCTTCTCCCCGAGGCCTTTGCAGCCGTGCGCGAAGCCAGTAAACGCACGATTGGTTTACGTCATTACGATGTGCAGCTTATCGGTGGGATAACCCTGCATCAAGGCAAAATTGCAGAGATGCGTACTGGTGAAGGGAAAACGTTGGTTGCCACACTCCCCCTTTATCTCAACGCTATCACCGGGCGTGGTGTCCATTTAGTCACCGTCAATGATTACCTTGCCCGCCGTGATGCGCGCTGGATGGCGCCCATTTACCACGCCTTAGGAATGACAGTGGGAGTATTACAAATGGCTGCCCGCACGGAAAACGGGAAAAAAGCATTTCTGGTAGATCTCGAACGCCCTTCGCCGCATGAAGACCAACATCAATTACGCATGGTTCCCCGTGCAGAAGCATACGCGGCTGATATCATTTATGGGACGAATAGCGAGTTTGGCTTCGACTACCTGCGTGATAATATGGTCTGGCGCTTAGAGGACCGCGTCCAACGCGGTCATTACTATGCTATCGTAGATGAAGTGGATAACATCCTTATCGATGAAGCACGTACGCCGCTTATTATCTCTGGTCCGGCCTCTGAAGATGTGGAATGGTACACCCGTATGGCGCAAGTAGTCCGCGCATTGCGCCCGGAGGATTATGAAATCAGCGAGCGTGACCGCAATGTCACTCTCACCGAAATCGGAGAGGCGCATGTCGAAGAACTTTTAGGATTTCCGTTACGAGATCCAGACCGCCCTGAAGATGTTACACCCGAACAAGCTCGTTTGCTCGGTTATTTGGAACAAGCCCTGCGGGCACAATTCTTATTCCACCGCAACAAAGATTACCTTGTCCAAGCCGGTAAAATCATCATCATTGATGAATTCACCGGACGGTTAATGCCCGGGCGACGCTGGTCAGATGGATTGCATCAGGCAGTCGAGGCAAAGGAAGGTGTCCGCGTCCAGCCCGAAAATGTAACCTATGCCACCATTACCATCCAAAATTATTTTCGCATGTACGAAAAATTAGCTGGCATGAGCGGTACCGCCGTGACCGAAGCAGAAGAGTTCGATAAAATTTACAAATTAGGCGTGTTGGCAATTCCCACTAATCTGGAATATTACGCGATGCAGCCCGATTCGGGGCTCGTCGAATTGGAAGCGAAAGACGAACAGGGTTATAAATACCGTTATTACGCCCAAAAAGACGATCCAGAAAAGAAACCTGTTTATTGGAAACGAAAAGATTATCCTGATGTGGTCTACCGCACTCAAGAGGCAAAAATTCGCGCCATTATGCAGGAGATCTTATACTATCATGTGCTGGGTCGACCGCTCCTGGTGGGAACGACTTCGGTGGAAATGTCAGAAAGGCTTTCTTCCCGCTTACGCGCCGAACCCCTGCGCCGTCTTGCTCAGGTGCTCTTGTTGCGCCGAACGTGGTTCGAGAAAAACAAACGCGAAGAAGATGGACGCCAGATCCCCGATTTGGCATTTTTAAACACCCCCCTCGAACAACTTGATTTAGCCCAAATGCGTAAATTAGCGCGCGAGTTGGAAATTCCATTTAGCGCTGAGGATCCATCCAATCTCGAGCGGCTACTGCGTATCCTTTCTTTAGATAAAACTGCAGAGAAACGCCTTTTATCGGTTTTACAAGGTGGTATTTCCCATCAGGTTCTGAATGCCCGCAAACACACCGAGGAAAGTCAAATCATTGCTGGCGCAGGTGCCTACGGCGCCGTCACCATTGCTACCAATATGGCTGGTCGTGGGGTTGACATCAAATTAGGTGGTGAGCTTAAAGAGGAAACCATTAGTGTAGTCAATCGCGTCCTACGTAAAGCGGGCTATGCAGACCCATTTGATATGTCTTTAAAAGATCGTCATGCTGCCATCCTAAAATTAAGTCCCGATTCCTATGGGATTTACGATGCAGAAGTACAAGATTTTCTGCGTTATATGGATGAGATGGAAAAAGTACGCGCGTTAGGAGGATTGCACGTGATTGGCTCGGAGCGCCACGAAGCACGCCGCATTGATAACCAATTGCGCGGTCGAGCTGCCCGCCAGGGTGACCCGGGGTCATCTCGTTTTTATCTCTCGATGGAAGATGAACTCCTGCGTTTATTCGGTGGAGAACAAGCCGATTCCCTGATGCAACGCTTCAAAATGGACGATGCCCTGCCCCTGGAGATGAGCCTGGTCGGCAGGTTAATCGAGCAGTCCCAAACCAGGGTCGAGGGCGCCAATTTTGATATGCGAAAACATTTACTGGAATATGATGATGTGCTTAACACCCAACGCGCCAGCATCTATTCCCAACGGGATCGGATTTTCACCAAAGAGGATTTAAGTGAAGATGTCACGGAAATGCTGCAAACCGAAGTGCTGCGCCGAGTTCCAGAAGCTCTCAAAGAAGAGGAAGGACCCTGGCGATTGCTCTCCTGGTTGGAGCAAATTCAACCACCGCTGCAAATAAACAGCCACATTTACCCCTCTTATACGCTGAAACTTATCGTAGATGACATCTGGGAACGGTCTGCCACCCCTGTCAATGGTGGGAAATTATTAAGCACTCAAACAGCGCTGCCGGTTTTGTTGGAAATTGCACGCGCTGCTTTAGCTGCAGAAGATGCCCATATCATCAACGCTGTAAAAAACGTCCTCGAAGAAACACGCCAACGCTACGAGCGTCAATTGGCTGAAAGATTGGAAGCGTTCGAAAATTTCCTTGATAACCTGAAAGAAATAGACAACGAGCAAAGCGATTTGCAGACACCCCGCCAAATCGTAGATGAGCTTTCGAGCACGGTGCGCATCCCCATCAAGTTATCCAATGAACAAACCCGCCTTTTGAAAGAGGATCCGGATGAGGCAGATGAGATCATCACGGATATGATCCAAAATTACCTTTGGAATCAATCGCTTACGCGTTTGATGGGAGCGATAACCCGTCGTGTCGAAGATGAAGTGGAATTCCGTAATCGCCTTGCCGATATTCATCAAGACTGGGATGAGCTGGAAGAACGGGTTCTGGAAATTGTCCAACAGATTCTCAATGCACGCCAACAGCGCTTGGTTGGCACAAATGGTTTGGGTGATGAGAGTCAGATCGGGCGAGACCTTGCCTTAGCACTCGAAAAAGCAAATGGCTATATCGATCAAAATGGTGTGATTGGGTTACTAATCCTCATGCTTCAGGGCGCCCGCACCGAATTCGATAAACGCACCCATAAGCGAATTCAAATTCGCACGCAACGATTGAACTATATTTTCCTGGCTGCCCATTTGTTAGAAAATCGTTCGTCCGATGCTATCGCCCAGGAAGTGTTGGAACATCTCACCCAAGCCCAAAAGGCAATTCAACTTTCTCTAGGTTTTAACGAATACAATCGCTTATCCGACCATACATTGATGGAGTTAGATGAAACCGCTCGAGCTGGCATAGAACGAGTGCTGGGATTGGAAGTGGTAGAACAGATGAGAAACCAGCCATTAAGTCTTCTTGCTGAAGACTTACGTTATCCATTAATAGAGGAATTAGGACGGCAAGCACTCACAACGATTTATCGGCAGTTATTATTAGGCGTCATATCCGAGTTATGGGTGGATTACTTAACCCAAATGGAAGCGTTACGTGTCTCGATCGGATTAGAGGCGTATGCGCAGCGTGATCCATTAGTGCAATATAAATCGCGCGCCTCCGAATTATTCCAGGAGCTGGTCACTAACATGCGTTTGGGGGTGATCTCGCGCATGTTCACCTACCGCCCACGTGAGCTGGCAGCGATAAAGACTGTCGAAAGGGATGAGGAAGAAAGAATCGAAGAAAGAGAATCATCCTCTCCACCAGAACCAGATATGATAAAAGCCCCCGTTAATGAGAAGGTTGAGAGCGAAAGAAGTGCTGAACAAGCCAAGAAGAAACGGAAACGCCACCGCTAAAGGTTGGCGGAGAACATCTTATCTTCCCACTCTTTAACGGCAGCGCGTAAAACAGCTTGGATCTCGCTATCCGGCACATCGTTGACGGAGTCATATTGATCCAATCCAATCATGACCACCATCCCTTTACCAGGTAATTCCATCAAGCGAATTGCCCGTTTTTCTAATTCCGTTCCCTGAATGCGAGTTTGGAGGATTTCATCCACCTGCGCTGCAATACTTTTCGCTATCTCCACCGCCGGGCGGGGAGGTGGTTGAGTAGATCGAGCCAGTAAGTCTAGCATTGTCTTTTTTGGCGCCGGAGCTGCCTGATTGGCTGGCTGCATGGTGGCTTGTGGTGAATCTGACGGAGATACAACTGGGCTAGGGGAAGTTGATTCTACATTCGTAGGAATGACTTCCGCAGATGTTGAAGAAGGCTCTGTGGATACACTCTCAACAGGAGCAGAAATCCCCATCGAGAAAGATGTACCCATAAAATCGGAGAGTTTCCTTTTTTGGCTGGCGCTTAATTCATCGATATGGCGAAATATTTTCCCATCGAATTCAAGAAGGATATTTTCACTTGCCTCATCCGTCCAGAAACGGGCGAATTGTTTGAGCTTTTTTTGAATCACTTCTTTAGGGGGGAGTGGAAAATTACTCCGGCGTAAATCAGCCAACAGCAAGCCGGCAATAATACCTAACCCGAAGGTAATTATGGTAATCAGGGCAATCGGTAAGATTTCCATGAACTTCAACATAAATAATTATAGCTGAAAAATCACTTATTTCGCAAGTTTTGACAATTTGGACAAAAATGGGTGCTCCGTTGACCAACTCGAATTCGTTCAATCGGTGTCCCACAGCGGTAGCATGGTTCTCCCACACGGTGATAAACACGGAAGTGATTTTGAAAGTCCCCGCCCCGGTATACCCAGTCAATACTGGCGCCGTTGCGCTGGATTCCTTCGATCAACACTTCACGGATCGAGTCTAATAGAGCAGCCGCTTGCTTCTGTGTCAACTGGTTGGAAATCATTAACGGATGAATAGCTGCGCGGTGTAATGCCTCATCGGTATAAATATTTCCTAAACCAGCGAGAAAGGATTGATCCATGAGCAATGGTTTGAGCTGCCGCTTTACCGCCTTTAGAGAAGCGTAAAATTTTTCGGCTGTCAGGTTCTCATCCAGAGGTTCAGGCCCTAAAGCAGCAAAGATGTTTTCTGGTTGAGATACAAGCCAAACTCTCCCGAATTTTCGGGGGTCAAGGAAACAAAGCGTGTACCCTTTTTCCAATTCCAGCGTCAATCGAACATGCCGGGTTGGAATTTCCTCTCCTTGCTGGATCACCAGATCGCCGCTCATCCGCAAATGGAAAATCAGGGTATCCCTGGATAATTGAAAGGCAAGAAATTTCCCGCGGCGGTAAATCGAATCAATTTCTTGTCCTTGAATTCGAGAGATAAAATCATCCGATGACGGTGTCACCAGGCTGCGTTGCCAATGCAGGGTCGCAGAATTAATGCACATCCCTATTAAAGAGGGATTCGTAGCACTGCCATTCCGTAAGCACTTGGCAATCGATTCTACTTCGGGCAGTTCCGGCATGGTTTATTCGTCGAACATTTCACCAACGCTGCGGCCTTGATTGGCACGGCGGATGACCTCCCCGATTAATGGAGCAACGGATAAGATGGTGATTTTATCCTTCAAGAGGCGATATTTCGGTTTCGCTATCGGAATCGTATCGGTGGTGATAAATTCTACGAGTGGTAAATTGGCGATTTTTTCTGCTGCATTCTGGGAAAGGATCGGATGCACACACACTAAATATACATCCTGAGCTCCTTTCGATTTCACTAAATTAACCGCTTGAGAAACCGAGCTGCCCGTATCGATCTCATCGTCTACAATAATCACATCCCGCCCCTGGACATCGCCAATTAATGTCAATGCTTCGGGGATATCCTCACTGCCACTGCGTCTTTTTTCGATGAAAGCGATGGGAACGTTCAATGTAGCAGCGAAGTTGCGTCCCTTTTTCGCAAACCCCAGATCGGCAGCTACTACAACCGGATCTTTCATGCGCGTTTGCTTTCGTTGTATATAGGCACTTAGAATATGAAATGCTGAGAGAACATCCCCTGGGATAGAAAAGAAACCTTGGATTTGCCCGGCATGCAAATCGAGCGTAATGTAGCGGTCCGCACCGGCAATTTCGATCATATCACATACTAACCTTGCTGTGATGGGCACGCGCGGCTTATCTTTTTTATCCGAACGGGAATAACAGAGATAAGGGATGACGGCGGTCACCCGCCCGGCTGAGTCTAAACGCATCGTTTGAAGCATAATCAACAGCTCCATTAAATTCCGATGCACCGGCGCAGACGTGGTCTGGACCACATAAACATCCTGCCCACGCACACTCTTATGCAATTTGACAAACAAATTATCATTGGGGAAAAGAATTACATCCCGACCGCTAAGGGGGATGCCTAGATAATTGGAGATATCCCCTGCTAAATCCGGGCAGGCTGTCCCGGCAAACAATTTGATATCCCCGTAAAGATTCAGATCATGATGTGTATATACGTGTTGCATTTCTTCCTCTCCTCTTTACACCCTAATCATAGCATGAAAAAGGCGATAATTCCTTATGTGTTTATTTTTGGTTAATAATAGCCATCGGACAAGTTACTATCTCAGAGATCACTCATGATTTTCCATCTTCCGTAAGTCCCACTCCGATTTTAATATTGCCATGATGATCACATCGATGTATTTACCATGATGATACTCCGCTTTTCGTAAAATTCCTTCTTTTACAAATCCACATTTTTGATAAACGCGAATAGCACGCAGGTTATTTTCAAAAACGCGCAAGGATACTCGCTCCAAGTTTAACGTGTCAAAGCAATGTTGCAAAAACAAGTTCACACCTTCCGTACCGTAACCTTGATTCCAATATCTTTTATCCCCAATGGCGATCCCCAATTCGGCAGAGCGATTACGCCAGTTGATATCCCGCAATGAAATATCACCGATCGCCTGCCATTGCTCATCCTTCTTCACCTCGATGACAAGGGGTTGTTCCTCCGCTGGGGCTTGCATCGTTTTCTCGAACCAGCTTTCTTCTGCATAATGTGATATTGGCAAAGATATAGACAACCCTTCCGAAACATCGGGATCATTTAACCACTCCACAAAGAACGGTAAATCGCCGCGTTCCAGAGCCCGTAAGCGGATTCGTTGACCATTAATCATTAGTTACTCCATTGATTAGTATTTGTAATGCTTGATAGGGAGAAATTCGGCGGGAAATGAGCTCTTTTAACACATTCTGATAAGTCTCGGTCGAGGTAGACTTCCGCCATCGCTCCACTAATTCATGTTGCAGCAGAGTATCGAGAATAGATTGCAACCTTATTTGTTCCCTTCTAAGCCATTCTCGACTTTGCTTTAAATATTGGGCATGCTGGTTAACCGCCTGATAAACCAACTCGACCCCTACCCCTTCTGTGGCGATCGTCTTCAGGATGGGGATTTGCCATCCTTTCTTGGTAGCAGATGGGTATTCCAACGATTCCTCATCAGGATGATGATGGCTGCTATCCAACAGCGCAAGGTCAAAGATGGAGCGCAATGCCCGCTCTGTGTTCTCAACCATAGGGTGATCTGCCTTATTGATGACAAGGATATCTGCAATTTCCAGTATACCCGCTTTGATTGCCTGCACGTCATCACCGCTTCCCGGAGATTCCACCACGATGATCGTATGTGCCAGGCGTGCAATGTCCACTTCCGTTTGCCCAGCACCCACCGTTTCAATAAAAATCACCTCATAGCCGGCTGCATCGAAGACCTGAACGACATCCGCTGTCCTCGCTGCCAGACCGCCCAAAGAGCCACGCGTTGCCATCGATCGGATAAAAACATCTGCATCCCCTGCTAAATCGCGCATGCGGATCCGATCGCCGAGGATTGCTCCTCCGCTAAAAGGGCTGGTTGGGTCTACAGCAACCACTGCCACACGTCTGGGACGATCCCCCTCGGGTGGATGGCGGAACAAATAGGCTAGCTTGTTGACCAATGTGGATTTCCCGCTCCCTGGTGAGCCGGTTATGCCAATGAGATGGGCGTTGCCGGTGTAGGGGAAGAGATCATTCAAACATGCCCGCCCTTCATCCGTTGCATTTTCGACCTGGGTCAATACGCGTGCCAGAGCAAGCCGGTTCCCCTCTCTTACAGATGTAACCATTGACATGAATCGTTTTTTTCCCTTTAGTCTTCTATGGGTTTAGATATTTTTCATTTTGAGCAGTTTGAGAGCGAATATCTTTAATAATCTGTTCGGTGAGGGTGCCCGGCCCATATATCCCTACCACACCAAGCTCGCGTAATCGGGGAATATCTTCATCCGGGATAATTCCGCCGACAAATACCTTGACATGTTCTTGATGGTTAGCCCGTAACAGCTCCATGATGCGGGGCACTAACGTCATGTGTGCTCCGGAGAGGATGGATAAGCCGACCACATCGACATCTTCCTGTAACGCGGCTTCGGCAATCATCTCAGGGGTTTGACGGAGACCGCTATAGATTACTTCCATCCCCGCATCGCGCAAAGCGCGGGCGACGACTTTGGCGCCCCGGTCATGACCGTCTAAACCTGGTTTGGCAATTAGTACCCGAATTTTTCGTTCGTTCATCTTTTATCCATATCAATCTTGCACAGGTTATCAAATTGTCACCCATTCCGCAATGAATCGGAAGGCTTATCCTTGATTATAACGCAGATTAAAACAAGAGACCGTCCTTTTAGACGGCCTCCTGCAGCGCTGCGGCAACTTATCCAACATACAGGAGGGATGCCGCAGCGCTTTGTTTGGTACTACTATCAACCATTGGCATCACCTCCTCGTTGGTGGGATAGCAATTTAGCTCCATCCTTCTCAGGAATGGATAAATATAGTATCACATATAACCTAGGGAATGTCAATAGCCACCCGTCCCATCTTGGGATAATCACCCGCCACCTTACTGAGCTGTAAGGTTCTACTATTGTCTTGCCCTTCTCAAGATTGGTATAATGATTGCATCTTATTAATTAGGACGTGCTCCTAATGGATTAAATTATGGCATTAAAAGGTAACCTACGCGATTTCAATCTTACACAATTATTCAACCTGATCCATTTAGCCAGGAAAAATGGGGTTTTGCATCTCGAAAACACTTCCAATAAAGTCTGGCTCGGTTTCCGTGATGGTAAATTAGCGTACGGTGGCATAGATCAGGAAGATAATAGCTTGGTGGCAATTCTTTATCGTGCCCGGAAAATCAATGCGAATCAATATAGAACGATAAAAGAACGTGCCAGCGGGATGAGCGATAAAGAGCTGGGGTTGTTATTAATTAACGCCGGTTACCTTACCCAACAAGAAATCATTCAGAGTATCCAAACTTATCTTATTCAAATCGTCCAACGGCTTTTCCTTTGGACAGAAGGGACTTTTCTCTTTGAGAATGAGGCCGCCTTACCATCCGATAAAATCCTCCTGCGCATCAACCTCGATAACTTGATTATGGAAGGCTCGCGCCAATTGCAGGAATACGATCAACTCAAAGATGAAATCCCAAGCTTGGATATTGCCCTCAAATTTTGTGAACGTCCGGGCGCAAATGTGCGTAATTTACGCTTGAGCCCCGAGGAGTGGAAAGTCGTTTCCTATATCAATCCGAAAAACAGTTTGAAGAAGATCGCCGAGGCAGCGAAATTGAATGATCTCGAAATACGGCGGATTGCCTTTGGCTTGCTCCAGGCAGGAGTAGTCGAATTGGTTAAAGCAGATGGCTTCTCACCCAAACGCACCATTAATCCCGGAATCCCGCATACCAGTCCAGGGGAACAAGTGTCATTAATTAAGCGTATAATTCAACGAATACGCTCACTCTAAGTAGCAGCAGGATAACTTTTTATGCAAACCGTTAAAATGGTGGTCACCGGTCCATTCAATGCAGGCAAGACGGCTTTTATCCGCACCGTTAGTGAAATTAATGTTGTCTCAACAGAACGCAAAATCAGCCAAGAAGCGGAAAAAGTCAAAGAAACCACCACTGTCGCCATGGATTTTGGGCGTATCACCATCGATGAGGAGTTAGTACTCTACCTTTTTGGGACACCCGGACAACGCCGCTTCGACTTCATGTGGGAAATCCTGTCTGAGGGAATGCTGGGATTCATTGTCATGGTGGACAGCTGCAAACCAGAGACCTTTCGGGAGGCACGCAGCATTTTAGAGACGTTCCGCGCTTATGCCCCAACCCCTTATATTGTCGCTGCCAACAAGCAAGATTTGAAAGATGCTTGGGATATCGAAGATTTGCGGATTGCCCTGCGACTTGACCCACAGGTGAAACTGCTTCCCTGCGTCGCCACCGATAAAGAGACCGTCAAGGTGGTATTGATTGAACTCCTTAACCAGATTCTTAAAGAATTGGAAGCCAAAACAACATAAATTCCCCACAATCGCGATAGGAAAATTAAGCAATTCTTAATCTTAGCTGACAACAAGCGATGATAAACTTGGCGCACCAAAGGAAAAGGATGCAAAAAAACAAACAATCCGATCCCTGCTGTGCCAATTTTATCGCGCGCTCCATTTTCGCCTCATTTGAAGAAATTTTGGGGCGGGAAGAATTCCAGCTCGTATTACATCAAGCGCAACTGGATTCTTATCGAGACGCCTATCCTCCCCAAAACCTTGAGAACACCTTCCCACTGCACGACCTGAAAAAATTATTCAATACCATTTCACAGCTTTACGGGGAACGCAGTAGTCGAGGCTTGATATTCCGTGCTGGCAGAGCCTGGTTCAATCGCCTATACCATCAACAAAGTCCCGCTTTAGGTTTTGGGTCTTTAGAATTTATCACCCTCCCAAGAAAATTAAAACACCAGCGCAGCGCGCAGATGCTGGCAAGATATTTCAGTCGCTTTGGAGATTGGCACTTCCAAACTGGTCTAGAGGGTGCTTTTGTGATTTGGCAACTTGATTGTCCCCTCGACGATAATCCAGCGGTTGCGGTGAACTTCATGGACTTATTTTTGGGTTTTTGGCAAGAAGCACTTTATTGGTTGTCCGGCGGAAAAACCTATGTATTCGAACCAGTGGTACGTAAACTAGGGGAAGCCTTTCCTGCCCAAATTAGCATCCCTACCATACCGATTGATTAACTACCCAATCACGGCTGCAATTGAATTTGACGGTTTGTTTCTATCACCCCGGATAAATCAAATTGGGAGTTTGCAGTACTTGCGCTAGCGCATCCTTGCGAGGAAGTGCATTTTCGTAAAACGACGTTGTCAACCAACGCCCCATAACTATATGTGGTATCTCCATCGCTAGAAAAATAAATGAGAATCCAAACTTTCTTTTGCCCTCTTAAATCTCCCAAATTGTATACATTTGCCAAATCCAATGTTTGCTCAACCCAACCGTTAGAGTTTCCGGAAGAGCACGTACCATAAAAAGTATTTCCATCAAGCGAAGCCATACGGCAAACCTCATCATAGTTGGTTTCACTGTTCAACCACAACATATAGCGTAGTTCAGCTTGGGAGGCATCGCTTAGGTCAAATGGGCCATATTTCAGCCATGATTTTGCCTGGTCAGGATAGTTGGCGCCGCAATTTAACCCAGCTCCATTCGTGCCAGCTCCTACCGCCCAAGCGCTATAACTCCCTTCATATGCGAGACAATTACGTTTTCCCCAAAAATAAGTCCCATACGTTGATCCATCATTATCAAAGACAGACCAAGTGTTTGGAAAAGTGCCCTCGAAGTTCTCGCTCTTAATGATAGTCCAGGCTGGTAATACTTCCTGTTTAGAAATGAGGGGAAGATAAGCAAAATGATTTCGTGTAAAAGGCAAAGCGTTCCATACTGCGCTGGCTGCATTGACGATGCCGCTGCCACAAATGGTAGTGTTGCAGGTACTTCCGTTTGGAAAAGGTTTTGCGGTTGATTGTAATATGGAAAGAACCTGGTCTGGTGTGAGAGATGGATTGCGCGAAAGCATCAGAGAAACCACGCCCGCCACATGAGGCGCTGCCATACTCGTGCCATAATAATAATAATAAGCATCGGATACTGGACTAGTGATGCCACTGTTAGAAGTGGATAAAACACCATTCACTGAATCACCGCCGGGAGCGCTTATTTCCACTGCTGAGCCATAATTGCTATAATAAGCAAGATTTCCATTGCGGGTAGTAGATGCGACAGTAATAACTTTATTACAATTACCAGGAGCGTAATCGCTAGCTAATTGATTATCATTCCCCGCCGCAACCACTACAACGGTACCTTGAGAAACGACAGCGTCAATCGCATTTTGAAAAATTGTACCGCATGTTCCTTGCCCACCCATACTCATGTTGATTACTTTAGCAGGATTAGCATTAGCTGGGACTCCAGGAACAGATAAACCAGCCGCCCAGTAAATACCGTCAATAATATCCGATGTATAACCACCGCACCGCCCTAATACCCGGACTGGCAAAATCTTAGATACCCAGTTGATCCCTGTTACGCCAATGGAATTGTTTGATGAAGCACCGATTGTACCTGCAACATGGGTTCCGTGCCATGAACTATTTTCCGCCGGCTCCCCAAAGCCGCAATCTCCAGTTGAAACCCAATCTCCTGGATCATTAGGATTATTATCTCGACCATCACCATCATTTGCAGTCCATGCATCGCTGATAAAATCATAACCGGGAACAGTCCTTCCATTCAAATCAATGTGATTAAGAATTCCAGTATCAATCACTGCTATCACAATATTGTTTGAGCCTTTCGTTAAATCCCAGGCCCCAGGCGCATTAATACCGTTTGTATCAAAGTAATGCCACTGGTTAACATATTGTGGATCATTAGGGATGAAAGCCGGACGATAGATGCGATCCGGTTCCGCGTATTCAATTTCCGGTAATGCTGCCAATCGCGCAACGATGTTTTTTACCTCGTCATCCGGTAGTCGTTCTGGAAGCCGAAAAACGAGTGCATCCCCGGACATTTGACGAAGAAAATGGATTTCTCTCCCCGCAGCCTGGTTCAAGCGTTGCTCAAAATCTGCCTGAGCTACCATGAACTGCTTGCGTGTACTTGCTTTCAATTGGATAATGATCTGATCAGTTGAAAGTGCTTGACCGGATTTTTCGGTTGAGAATACCCGTGAATTACTTTGGACTGTTTCCGTTGGACGGATATCCTGAGCCAATGTTGCAAATTGTATCTTCCCATTTACAAATAGAAAGAAAACAACGCTGACAATAAAAAACCATAGGAAAGTTGTTTTTCTCTGCTGCATTTTTCCATTATAGCCTGTTCAATAATGGAGGATATTAATAAAATATGAATTTTTGATAAATTTACTCATATTACCAATAATATGAAAAAGCATCTTTTTGTTTACCTAGGGAAAGCCTTCTATGAATCAGTACGATATGTAAATCCTTGACAATTTCAATTATCCAGCGTATATTTAGCAATCATTACTATAGTTGCACGGGGAGCTCGGTAAGGCCGGGCTGAGAGGAGAACCCAAAGTTCTCGACCCGCGAACCTGATCCGGATAATGCCGGCGGAGGGATAGCGTGAACCTGATTCAATCATCCCTCCACTGGCAGTGGAGGGTATCTTTTTGCATACAGTTATCTTCGCAAACGGTCAAGCTCATGCGCTCCAAACTGCCTGGCGCTTGTGCCAACCAGCAGATTGGTTAATCGCTGCCGATGGCGGCTGGCATCACCTGCAAGCGCTCCATCTCCAACCCGATGTCCTTATCGGGGATTTCGATTCCCTTTCCCCACAAGAGCTGCAATCCATCCAAGCCCATGGGATAAAAACAATCCAGCACCCCCGTCGCAAGGACGAAACCGATTTAGAACTGGCACTCCGTTATGCAGTACAAAATGGGAGTAGCCGCATTACCATCCTGGGGGGGTTAGGTGCCCGCTGGGATCAAACTGTGGCAAATATGCTCTTGTTAACGCAAAAAGAATTTCAGGATATCCCAATTACCCTGGTGGATGGGAATCAAGTCTTGTTTACTTTAAGCGCCGGCTCCCGCTCCACAGCGCAAATCGAAGGTCAACCCGGTGATACTGTTTCCCTTCTCCCATTGATAGGGGATGTGCATGGCATAACGACGCGTGGGTTAGAGTATCCCCTTCACAATGAAACATTAACCTTAGGAAGCACGCGTGGTGTGAGCAACACCTTACTTCAATCCACTGCAACGGTCATGATTCAAAGCGGGATACTCATGATCGTGATCATTCACCATTCAGAGGTCCTTTTTCAGGAGGTTCAAAATGAATAAATATATCTCTCAAAAGTTTGTCAAGTATCTGGCAAACTTACTTGCGCTGATTACGCTTACCAGCATGATTCTCGCATGTACTCCTCAAGTCAGTGCACCCACACCCACAGAATCGAAGATATTAACCGTCATGACACATGACTCCTTCGCGGCAACCGAAAGTGTGATCAAGAAATTCGAAGACCAAACAGGCGCTACGGTAAAATTTATCAAAGCCGGCGATACCGGTTCTGCGCTCAATAAAGCCATTTTGGCAAAAGGTAATCCCATCGCCGATGTGTTTTACGGCGTGGATAACACTTTTTTAAGCCGGGCGCTCCAAGAGGGAATCTTTCAGCCTTATGATTCCCCCATGTTGAAAGATATTCCAGCTCCATTTCAACTCGATGCCCAAAAACGCTTATTACCAGTGGATTACGGAGATGTGTGCTTGAATTATGACAAAGCTTATTTCAGCGAACACCAACTCCAACCACCGAAAAGTTTGGACGATCTCACCGCAGCCGCTTACAAAAGTTTGTTAGTAGTAGAAAATCCAGCCCTTTCTTCTCCCGGTTTAGCTTTTTTGTTGACTACCATCAGCGTTTACGGCAGCGATCATTATCTAGATTTTTGGAAAAAGCTGGTCAGCAATGATGTCAAAATCGTGAACGATTGGGAAACCGCTTACTATACCGAATTCAGCACCCATGGTGGAACTCGCCCAATTGTCGTTTCCTATAACTCCAGTCCTCCCGCCGAGGTGGTATTTGCTGAAACGCCAATCAGTGAACCACCTACTGCCGCCATTACCGCCAATCGCACTTGCTTCCGCCAAATTGAATTTGTCGGTATCTTGCTAGGAGCGAAAAACGTCCATTTAGCCCAAAAATGGATTGATTTTATGTTAGGAGTTGACTTTCAATCTGATATGCCATTACAGATGTTTGTCTTCCCGGTCAATCCTAACGCCCCTCTACCGGAACAGTTTCAAAAGTTCGTCGTTATCCCCGAGGAGACAGCTCAGGTGGACGCCAACTTAATTGGACAAAACCGGGATAAATGGATTCAGGAATGGACGAACGCCGTTCTCCATTAAATCGCACCGCCTTCGGAAGTAGGATATTACAAGGGGGTAGCATCATCCTGTGGATGCTACCCCTCTTCTTCCTGCTTTTATTCTATTTCTACCCGCTAGGTAAAATCAGCCTGTTGGCTTTTCTGCAATCTCAACAAACCGCTGGAACACCAATCCTGGAAGCGATTCGTTCGAATTATTTCTTGCGTGTCATCGGTTTTACTTTTG
>Ga0078972_1003747_pt1 | contig 44350 bp, 35 predicted proteins | sample YelNatPaOPGAMG01_FD_67568 | JGI IMG/M metagenome (GOLD analysis project Ga0078972, IMG submission 67568) | Hot spring thermophilic microbial communities from Obsidian Pool, Yellowstone National Park, USA - OP-RAMG-01 (SPADES assembly) (version 2) | ecosystem: Environmental > Aquatic > Thermal...
CCAGGGCGGGAATGCGCCCGAGCAGGCGCCGCCGCGCCGCCGCCAGCTTCTCCCCCGCCAGCACCAGCGGCAAACACGCCCCCGCCCCGTCATGTGCCGTGAAATCGGGGTGCAGTTCGACCACCCCCGCGCTATTCTCGAACGCCGCGCGGTTGCCGCGATCGAGATAGCTCTCGGTCGGCAGATTCTCCGAGAAAAGCACCGCGTGGTGATCCAGCTCGACGTGGAAATACGCCACCTCTTCGACATCCTCGCGGATAATCGTCGCGCCGTTGACGAGATATTCCGCCGGGATCAGCGCGCCATCCACGAACAACGCGTGGCCCGGTGAGACCACCAGATCGCGCGCCGGCAGGCCAGGGCCGAAGGCCGCGGCGAGGATGCGCACCGGCCGCACGGTCTCGGGGCGGGGATGGCGGCCAAGATCGATCCGCCGCCACCCGATCCAGCGCACCGGCCGCGCGCCCCCGCCCAGCACCACCACCCGATCGCCCACCCGATCGCCCACCCGCAGCGCCTCGACGGCAATCTCGCCGCGCAGCGTGCGAATGCGCGTGCCGCGCGCAAAGCAGGGGACGGCAATGGCCTCGTTGCCACCGCTGTCGCTCGCGGCAAAATGCGTGCCGCTGTAGTTGACCGTGGGATCGAGTTGGATGCTCGCCAGCGTGCCGGTTGCATTGGTCACATCGAGAACATTGCCGCTCGCCAGCGTGACCTGATCGGCCGGATTGTAGGAAATCGTGGCCAGAGCGATGGTATCCTGGGGCTCGATCTGGTTGATCGTGGCGGCGAATTGCTGCGGATCAGCAAGAGCGATTGTCGCCAGGCTGCCCGCGAGATAGATGTCTTCGCCGGATGGGAGCGCTGAGGAAATCGTCAGTTCCGCGCCCTGGTCGACGACGATCCTGCCAACCAGTGTGCCGCCCTGATTGTTGAGATCGACACTGCCGCCACTGACCACAATCGCGATCCCGGTGCTACCTCCCGTGCTTTCGATCAAGCCGGAATTGATCAGCGTCTGCGCGGCCGTGCCGGGACCGAAATCGACCGCCGCGGCACCCGAAATCGTGCCGGCATTGGTCAGAACCGTGTCAATCGAGCCGTTGATCTCAACGCCATAATTGGTGCCGCTCACCACCCCGCCGGCCTGATTGTCGATCGCCCCTTTGTAGGTGAGGCCAAAACCCGCGGGCGGATTGGAGAGATAGATGCCGGAGCCCGAGGTTCCGGTGATCACTCCGGCATTGGTCAATGTGCCATCGAGCGCGGTATTGGTTGTGACCAGTGAGCCGCTGGAGGACACGGTCTGGGTTTTAACAAAGCTTTCCTGAAAATTGACGCCGGTTCCGCCCTTGATCAAGGCGCCCTGATTATTGGTCAAATTTCCCTGAGATAATGAAACGGCGTTATAAAACTGACCGGAACCAAGAATCGTTCCGGAATTCACAAGAGTATTTTGATTGGGATTATTTACCCCACCCCACCCCCCGAGGATCAGGCCGTAGCCGCCCTCGATCGTGCCAGAGGCGTTATTCTCGACCGTGCCTCCGGCGCGGAAATTGACCCCGTTGCCGCCCTCGATGAGGCCGGTGTTTTCAAGTATACTCGGGTAGGTCGCGGTCTTGACAGCCAAGCCGAGCGGCGCGGAGATGACGCCGTTCATCTGGTTGTTGAGCACTCCGCCGAAATACACCCCGTTGCTGTAATGAGCAGTGGCCTGGATCGTGCCGTCGTTCACGATGAAGCCGCTCTGGCGCCCCTGATCGAGGGCGACACCATCCCCATACTGATGGTCGTCTGAAATGAGCGCATTGGCGGTATTCGTCAGGTAGGTCGAGAAACTTCCCGTCGCGCTGAGGGGATTATTCGCACCGTCCTGCGGGCCGGGAGCCTGAACCGCGATATATCCCGCGCTGATGATCGTGCCGGAATTCGTGACGGTGCTCGACGTTGCGGATGCGACGGCGTTGGAGCTGGGGGCATCTAGTGTTACGCCGCTAGCAACGATCAGAGATCCCCCCGATAAGACAAGAATCGGCGAACTGACCGTAGCATTATTACTAATCGTCTGCGACGTTCCCGACATGAGCCATCCTCCATGGAAACAAGAGTTATTTTTTAAGTCAATAGCCGATTATGACGCGCGTTGCGAGACTTTCTTGCGTAATGGCGAATCGGGCCGCCCGCCTCGCGCCATCTGCTTGCGCTGCCAGCCTGGCAAACTCTCGCCGATTTTGAGGCGCAGCGCGGTGGGGGTGGGGCTGGGCGGCAGGGTGAGGCGGCCGTGCCCGTCGCTCCAGCGCCAGGCGCGCGCGCCCGCGCGCTCGACGCCGTGGAATCCAGCGCGGAAAATCGGGCTTTCGAGCGGGACAAAACGCTCGTTGAGGAATACCGCATCGATCCGGACGCCAAGGGTGCGCCAGTCGGGGGAATGCCGCACCGTCGCCGGCACGGCCACGTGGGAGACGAGGCGCACCTCCCGCGTCGCGGCGGGCAGCAGAAAGTCGTGCCAGCCGGCCTCGCGCCGCACCGGCTCCACCCGCCGGCCATCGAGCCGCAAATGGAGATCAGGGTCGTCGTCGGCAGCGAAGCCTAGGGCGGGAATGCGCCCGAGCAGGCGCCGCCGCGCCGCCGCCAGCTTTTCCCCCGCCAGCACCAGCGGCAAACACGCCCCCGCCCCGTCATGTGCCGTGAAATCGGGGTGCAGCGCGACCACCCCCGCGCTATTCTCGAACGCCGCGCGGTTGCCGCGATCGAGATAGCTCTCGGTCGGCAGATTTTCCGAGAACAGCACCGCGTGGTGATCCAGCTCGACGTGGAAATACGCCACCTCATCGACATCCTCGCGGATAATCGTCGCGCCGTTGACGAGATATTCCGCCGGGATCAGCGCGCCATCCACGAACAACGCGTGGCCCGGCGAGACCACCAAATCGCGCGCCGGCAGGCCAGGGCCGAAGGCCGCGGCGAGAATGCGCACCGGCCGCACGGTTTCGGGCCGGGGATGGCGGCCAAGATCGATCCGCCGCCACCCGATCCAGCGCACCGGCCGCGCGCCCCCGCCCAGCACCACCACCCGATCGCGCACCCGCAACGCCTCGACGGCGATCTCGCCGCGCAGCAAACGAATGCGCGTGCCGCGCGCAAAGCAGGGGATCGCTTCGGTAACCGCGATGCCGCTGCCTGAAGCCGCCAGCGAAAAATCCGACGTGGTATAAGTCGTCGTATTCAAGACGAACGACGCCAGTGTCGCGCCGCCCGCGTTGATGACATCAAGAATATCCGGCTCGAAGGGCAGGCTGTTGATCGCGACATGATCGCCACTCTGATAGGCGTCATTGGTGAGGCCGATGACGGCGGAATGGCCGGAGAAATCGATCGTCGCGCCGCTGGTGACGCTGTTGGCGAACGCCAGCGTTGCGCCATTGCCGATGGTGATGGTCTCGTTACCCGAAACCGGGCCGTTGATCGTCCAACGGGCGCCGGCGTCCTCGTTGATGACCGGCAGAGCGAACTGCTCACCGGCGCCGATGCCGCCGATCGTGCCCGCGCTCGCCGCCGAGGCCAGCTCGATCGTGCCGCCCGCGTTTGAAGCAACCTGGCCGATGAACACCGCGCCCGGATCGATCACCAGATCACCAGCGCCGGCGCCGAACGAGATCGCGATGCCAGCGGTTCCCGCCGTGCTCGCGATCGTTCCGGCGTTGATGATGGTGCCAGCAACGTTGCCAAAAAGGTCGTTGCCGGTCGCCGAGACGCCGGTATTGCCCGAGACCACGCCGCCCGCCGCGTTGGTGAATGTGGCGTCGCTCAGTACGACTCCCCCGGAGGCTTGGCCGGGAACCGCGGCGCCGGTCGCGGTGATGGTTCCCTGGTTGATCAAGGTGCCGAGGCCATTGATATAAATACCGGTGCCGCCGCTCGCGCTCGCGCTGACGCTGCCATCATTGACGACCAGATCGCCGGTGTCGTTAGCCTGGATTCCCTGATAGTAACCGGAGATCACCCCACCTGCCTGGTTGGTGACGGCGTTGGCACCGGAAACGACGCCGATGACCGTGCCAGAATTGACGACGGTGCCGCCACCCCCGAGATCGATGCCGAATGCCTCCCTGCCTGGCGCGCTGATCGTGCCGGAATTGGTGACAACGCCGACGCCGCCCGTTCCGAAAAAAATAACGCCCGTCGCTTGCAAGCCGCTGGCCGAGATCACCCCAGTATTGTTGAGCGTGCCGCCGTTAGCGAAGATGACAGCCTCACCTTCGATGGCTGGCTCACCGACGCCCTGCTGGGTCGTATCAATGATGCTCCCGGCATTGGTGAGCGTTCCGGGCGCCCCTCTGAAATAAACGCTGCCCTCGATCGTGCCGCCAGCCACATTATCGACCGAACCGCCGGCCCTCAGCTTGATCGCCAGATCAAGAGTGCTGGTCGAGGTGATCAGTCCGGCATTGGTGATGACATCCAGGCTGCCCGTGCTTTCGATCCCGGTGGCGTAGCCGGTAATCACCCCGCCCGTCTGATTGACGATGGAGTCGGAACTGCTGGAAACTCCACCCATGTAGATCGCCGAACTGTAGCTGGCGTTATTCGCAATCGTGCTGGAATTGATCACCGTTTCGTTGGAAGAGAGAAAAACCCCCTCCCCGGATGTTTGTGTCGCGCTGATATTTCCCGAATTGATCAGCGTGCCCGCGCCGGTGAAATCAACGGGCCCGCCAATGCTGCCCGAATTTGTGAGCGTACCACCGTTTTTCATGGTCACGCCATCGACGATATCGCCGGCGTTGGTGATCGGCGCGCCGCCACTATAAGCGATGCCCTTGATCACGCCGCTAGCCGCATTATTAAGGCCGCCGCCAGTGCCGAGCGCGACGGCATCATTGGTGCCGGTGATGGTTCCGGCGTTGGTGACGAAAGCGACCCCGGTACCGCCGGCAACAGCGGCATCATAGTTGCCCGTGATAGTTCCGCCGGCGAGATTATCGATGCTGCCGCCTTGGGAGGAGAATTGAACCCCCGCCCCGAGCGAGGTGTTCGAAGTTTGCGTAATCAGCCCGGCATTCACCAAGGTGGCACCCGAGAGATAGAGATCTCCCCTACCGCTATTGCCCGAAATGACCCCGCCCTGTTCGTTGTTGACGACCCCCCCGCCCTGCAAATTGACGACTTGCGCCGAGCCCGTGATGGTGCCCGCATTGGTGAGGCTCACGGCGCCGAACCCGACTACGCCACCATATTGACCGGAAAGCACGGCACCGGCCGCGTTCGTGACCGTGCCCCCGGTTTCGAGATCGATCGCGACGGACTGGCTGCCGGTCGCACTGACCATCCCTTTATTGACGATCGCGACGCCGGTCACGCTCGGCGATTCATAAAGCGCATTGATGCCGCTGCTGGCAACCGTCACGCCCGGCGCGACGGTCAGCGTTTCGTTGCTGCTCAACACGATGCCATTGCTGACACTCGTGTTGCTTGTGATCGTTGTTGCGTTGCCGGACATCACTTCTTCTCCCAAAAAACCTTCAATATGTCTCTTTCGTGGGCGGCGTGTCTAAGAGATCGCGGCGCGTTTCTGCCGCCGTCGCTGTCGGGCGTCGCGGTCGCTCTCGGGTGCGATCCACAACGGGGGAATATCGCCGAGTTTGAGGCGAAGCGCGGCTGGTGTCGGGCGCGGGGTGAGGGCCAGCACACCGACGCCATCCGTCCAACGCCAGGCGCGCGCGCCATTGCGTTCGAGCGCATGGAAGCCCGCGCGAAAAGCCGGGCCGTCAAGCGCGATCGCGGCGTCATCGATGAACAGAGCCTCGATCGGCACGCCCAGCGTGCGGCAATCCCCGTTCTTGGGATCGATTCCGGCGGGAACGAAACCGGGCGAGAAGAGACGCACCTCCCGTGTCCAGGCCGCCAGGGGAAAAACCACCATCTCTCCGCGATGCAGCGCCGCAAACCGCCGCCCACCGATCTCCGCAACCAGCTCTCCGTGCAACTCGCGCCGATAGCCAAGCAATACCAGCCGCCGCAGTAACCGGCGCCGCGCCGCGACCAGTTTTTCACCCGCAAGAATACGCGGCGCGCAAGCCTCGCCATGCGCGGCGCGCGCGGAAAAATCGGGATGCAGCGCGAGCGCCGCGCCGCCCTCGAAGCCCGCGCGGTTGCCGAGATCGAGATAGCTTTCGGAGGGCAGATTTTCTGAGAACAGCACCGCATGTTCGTCGAGTTCGATGTGAAAATAAGCAACCTCCGTCACGGCCTCGCGCACGATCGTCGCGCCGTTCACGAGATATTCTGCCGGGATCAGTGCGCCCTCAACATAGAGCGCATGTCCGGGGGAAACCCGCAACGCCCGCTTCGGCATATCTTCGCCGAAGGCATGCGCGGTGATGCGGATGGGGCGCGCCTGCTCCGGGCGGGGGTGGCGGGTGAGGTCGATGGTGCGTTGGCCGATCCAGACGATTGGGCGCGTCTCGCCCGCGAGGGTCGCCACGTGATCGCCGATCTTTAAGTCCTCAACGGGGATTTCCCCGCGCGTCGTGCGGATGCGCGTGCCGCTCGCGAAACAGGGAATGACGATATCACCCGAGGCGTGCGGGCCGATCGTTGCGGCAAAGGCGGAGCCACCCTCGTACACCAGCGTGCCAACGCTGCCGGCAAAATCGATCGTTTCGCCCGCCGCGATCGCCCCGCTCAGCACCAGCTCCGCGCCCTGATCGACGATCAGGCTGCCAGCGCCCGCGATCGTCCCGCTGATGTCGAGCGTGCCGCCTGCCGCGATGATGCTGCCGTCATTGGTAATGCCGCCCGAAATCGTCCCGGCGCCACTGATCACCCCGCCCTGCGCGAGGCTGAGGGGATCGGTCGCCAGCGTGCCGCCGGCCAGCGTGATCGTGCCGTGCGGGAACAATTGCACGTTGGCGACAGCGAGGCGCGCCCCGGCGCCGATCGAAACTGCGCCGCTGCCGCCTGCTACCGTTCCCGCGCCGCCGACATCGAGCACCGCCCCATCGAGCGCGCTGCCACTGCCGGCAAGCGTGATGGTCCCCGCGCCGCCACTCTTGGCGCCGATTTCGATTGTGCCCGACTGGCCGTGCATCGGCCCGGCCGACGCCCCGCCGGTGAGTGCGAGCGTGCCGGCGCCGCTATCGCCCACCACCAGCGTGCCGAAATCGAACGCGGAACCACCGCCGCTGACCGTAACCCTGCCCTCGGCGCCGCTACTCCCGCCCAACGTCAGCGTGCCGAGCGCTTCCACCGTGCCGCCATTGGCGATATTCACTTGCGCCGTGCCGGAATCACCGATCGCGAGATTCTGCGTTACATCCCAGGCACTTTGATTGATGCTTACGCTTTGCACGGTGTTGGTCGATTGCTCGGCGATCTTGGCGCTGCCCTCGGTGGTGAGAGACGAATTCGCGCTCAGCGCCAGCGTCGCCTCACCGAAGCCACCGATCGAGAGCGTCTGGCTTTCGGCCGCGCCACCATCGAGCGAGAGAACGCCGATCCCACCGGTCTTTTCGCCAAGGCCGATGTCATTGAGCCCACCGAGGCTCGCGCCAAGCTGCACATCGACGGTGCCCATGCCGGCGCTGCCGATATCGAGCGTGCCGGAAAAAATCAGCGTCCCGGTGTTGATGGTAAAATCGCCGAGCCCGCCGAGACTTTCACCGACCGAGATGTTGCCGCCCGTGACATCGGCGAGCGCCCCGTTGAGCAGCAGGTCGGCCGTGCCGGCGCCACCCACGGTGATGCCATCGGCAATCGAGATTTCGGTCCCCGCGTCGCTCAGCGTCACAAAGCCCGTGCCCCCGGCGCCATCACCGATCGAGAGATCGTTGGCGAGCGTCGCCGTCGCGCCGCCGGCGAGATCAAATGTGCCGGTGCCAGTGCCGCCGACACTGATCGAGGAGACCGTGATCCCACCGCCAGTATCGGTAAAACTGCCGAGCCCGCCTGAACTGTCGCCAATGTTGAGATCCGCGCCGCCGGCCAGAATGGTGGCGCCGGCAACCATGCTAAGGTCGCCGGTGCCCTGCCCGCCGATGGTGATGCCGGTGCCACCCTGGAGCGTCGCCCCTTGCGCGAGCGCAACCGAGCCCGTGCCACCGGCGGCGTCGCCCGCGGAAAAATCACCGGTGACCGCGACATTGCCGCCGGTCGCGATGGTCAGCGCGCCGTTATCGACGGAAAAATCATTCCCGGCATTGATGCTGCCCAGGACACTGACATCGCCGGTGCCGCTGTTCGCCCCAGCGCTGCCAACAGCGATCGCGCCGAGCGCCACCAGCGTTGCGCCATTGCTCAACGAAAGCGCGCCGGTGCCGGCCTCGCCAAGTGTGAGATCGCCCTCGGCGGTGAGCGTCGTTGCCCCGCCATCGAGGTTGATCACGCCGTTGGCTCCCGCGACACTGCCGGTGGTGATATCGCCTTGCACGCGCATCAGGCCGCCAGTGCCGAGCGAGAGCAATCCAGCGCCTCCCGCCGCCGCGCCGATCTCGATATTTCCCCCGACCTGCACGCTGCCGGCATTGCTGAGGTTGAGCGTGCCGGCGCCGGCATCGCCGATGGTGAGCGCATTGGCGAGCGTCCAGGTGGCGCCATTGACAAAAGCCACGCCCGTGTCAGCACTTTCTGCGCCGATCGTGCCGCTTCCCTCGATCAGCGTGGCACCGGTTTGTACAAAAAGCGTGCCGTTATCGGTGATGCTGCCAGCGGCGTTGGCCTGATATTGCGTGCCGGTATCGGAGAGCGTCAGCGTGCCTCCGGCGCCGATTTCCGTGAAGCCGGTATTCGCCGTAGCACCGCTCAGGAGATAGAGCGAGCCGCCACCGCTGGTGCCGATCTCGATTGCCGCGTTCGGACTTTGCAAGGTTCCGCCTATGATATTGGCGACTCCCTCGACATCGAGACCGGCCGGCCCATTGGCCCCACTCGCGCCCCCCGAAAGCGCCAGCGTGCCGCCCGCATCGACCTCGAGATAGGTGCCCTGGCCGGGCTCCATGGTGAGCGACGAACTCTCCAGATTGCCGCCGGATTTTACGTAGAGCGAGGAATTGTAGGTGAGATCCAATCCATCCTGATCCGAAAACGACAGCAGGCCCGAGAGATCCAGAACCGAATAGGCCAGCGTCCCGGTCTCGGCCGTAATCGTGCCGCTGACGGAAAAATCCTGTGGCATGGAAGACGTTTCGCCCTGGGAGATCGGGGAGGGCGGGGAAACGTAGGCTCCCGTCAGCGGGTTGTACGTCCAAACGGGATAAGCCTCGGTGATCTGGGTGCCCCCGGCGCCGGTGGTCTCGGTCGCAGCGCTGTCGAGGGTTGTCGTGTAATTGCTTGGCGTATCGAGGCTTATAACCGATGGCGTATATGACTGGGCCTGATAGATTTCTATTGTGTCAGAGCCAAACTGCCCTATTATTGTGGAGGACGTATTGGGGTTCGGTCCATACACGCTGCCCCAACCCGAACCTTGTTCATTGGCGCCGGCCCAGAGCGTGCCGAGGGTGAGGTCGGCGCTGATGGTGGCATCACCCGCCAGCGCGAGGGTGCCCGCCGCGCCGCTGCCGCTGATCGAACCGCCAAGGGCGAACGCCATGTCACCGGCGCCTGGCACCCCAAACGTTCCCGGAACCTGGCTGATCAAGGTGGTCGTGAAGGTTCCGACCGGATCGTCGTACCAGCCACTGGTGCCGCTGTTGTTGTCATCACCAGGGTTACCGGTGTCTTCGGCGCCGCCACCAGTGACCGTTACGGCCTGGTAGGTTTGCGAGTCGAAATTCGGCGTCTCGAGCCAGTTTGTCTGATCGCCAAAGGCGCCCGCTCCGGTGAAAATGAAAGTGCTCATGGAGAAATCTCCCGAAAAATGACGCCGGAGCGCGGCCGATCATTGCCGCCCACGCCCCGGCCGGGCGGTTCGATAAGAACGCTGAGCCCAGCCCAGGTCTGAACGTCGCAATTCATGCCGCCGTCCGGGAAAGGGGGATCGATCGCGCGAAGCGCCACAGAGTTTAATGGAAATGATGAAGAAATTAAATCGAAAAATATACGGGTCTAAAGACCTTGGAAGTTCATTTCTTGGCATGAAAGCAATGATTGTATTAAATACATGAAAATCGCGCGATTGGTTCGGCGCTTCGTGGCGCGGCCGCCCGGAAACTCAGAGCCTGCAAATCAATCGCACTTGGAAAAGAACGGCCTCTGGAAGCATTGGCTTTTTTTCGTCGATTTCCGAGAAAGAGGGCATCCCTGTTCAAATTCTCAGCCCGGCTGATCGCCTCGGCGTCGTAGCGGGCGAAGACCAGGGAAAGATCGTCAAATTCGGTGGCATTCGCCGCCGCCGCGGTGCCGCTCCGAGCGCGCGCCGCGATGCCTTCGAAAATCACCGCGAAGCGAAACAGAGCAAAGGCACTGTGAAATGATGCCGAAATTATTCAACTTTCGCGTGTGTTGCGGCGTCTTCGAAGGCCGCCGCAATTCTAGCCCAATGGCTGCGCGTGGCGGGCGAAGGCGGTGGCGAGGCGGCTGTAGATCGCGCGCTTGAACGGCACCGCGAGCGCCGGCAACTCGGCGAGCGCGGCCCAGCGCCAGGCGTCGAACTCGGGGGGTGTGTGGGCGTCGAGACGGATATCGCGATCCTCGCCCAAAAAACGGAGCGCGAACCAGCGCTGCTTTTGCCCGCGATAGCGCCCGCCGAGCGCCTGGCCGATCAGTTCCGGCGGTAGATCATAGGTCAGCCATTCGGGATATTCGTCGATGATCTCGGCCCGCGCGGTGCCGATTTCCTCAGCCAACTCGCGCAGCACCGCCTGTTGCGGCGTCTCGCCGGCATCGATGCCGCCTTGCGGCATCTGCCAGGCTTGCGCGAGATGCACGCCCGCCCCGGCTCGCCGACGCCCGATGAAAACCTCCCCGCGACGGTTGAACAGCACAGCGCCTGCGTTCGGGCGATAGGGCAGCGCGGCGTTCATTGGCTTCCCATCGCGGGGCTTCCCATCGCGGGGCTTCCCATCGCGGCCACCAGGGCGCTCGCCGGCACCAGCGCCAGGCCCTGTTCGGTGAGCGAACCGGCCCAAATGGCGATGCGCGAGACCGTCACCGGGCGCGGCAGATCGGCCAGCCCGAGTGCTGTGCCATGTTCGAGCGCGCGCCGCGAAAGCGCTTCCAGCGCCGCGGCGATCGCGGCCTCGCCGGGAGGGGCGTCAACCACCAGATCGACGGCGCGGCCAGGGGCGAATTCGGGCGGTGCCGCGCCGGGGCGCGGGTCGATATAGAAGAGGCCGCGCGCCGCGAGGTCGTGTTGCAATCCCTCGAACAGCATTTTCTCGCCAGCGAAGCGCTCGCCATGCAGGCCATCGAGCGCTCCTGTTGCTCCGGCATAGCCCGTGAGGCGCGAGAGCGCCCATTCCAGCCGCCGCGCGTTGTCCGCTGGAGCCGCGCCGGTGAGCAGCGTCTCCGGTCCCTCGTCGTTGAGCGGGTAGCCTTGCGGTTCGAGCGGCAGCGAGATCAGGATTTCATGCCCACGCGCGCGCGCCGCTTGCGCCAGCCCCATTGGGTTCTGCGCGTAGGGCGAGAAGGCGAGCGTCACTGCGGCGGGAAGCTGCTCGATCGCCGCCGTGCTGTCGGCCGCAGAGAGACCGATGCCGCCGAGCACAAGACCGACGCGCGGACGTTTTTCGCCGCGATCGGCGGCGCCGGCATAGACCTGCATGGGCTTGCGGCCATCCGGGCCGATGCGCGGCAAATCATGGCCGGGGAAATCCTGAGCCGCCTCGAGCAGCGCCGGATCGGCGGCGGGCGGCACGCCTGGCGCGGACATCACCGACGTGGCTGCGGGAGCCGGGCGGGAGGACGGGATGGCCGCCATCTCGGTCGCTGGCGGCGCGGCGCCCGCGTGGACCGCCTCGTACCGGGGCGGCGCGCCGAGCAGGGCGAGGACCACAACGAGAGCGGCGAACCCCATCAGCACCACGGCCCAGAACAGCGCCAGGGCGCGTGCCGGAGACGACAGGCGCGCCCACCACATGGCGCGCGCGTTGCCCGCTTCCCCCTCCGCCACGGCGGAACGCCTGGACGGCCTTAGTTCGCCGAAGCGCGTTTCATCGCTGCCAAGGCGTTCACCAGTTTCAGAGCTTGTTGCAACTGGAAGTCGGTCGCTGGCTTGGTCGGGTCGAAGGTCGGCCAGTCAGCCGGCGGGCGCTGCGGCAGATCCTTGGCGAGCGGCGGCAGGTCGTTGCGCGCAGGCGGCGCCGGCTGGCTCGCCCCGCTATTGGTGCCGCCGCTATTGGTGATGATGTGGTTGAGATCGGCCTCGCGCTCGGGCAGCATCGCGCCAGCCGCCTCGCGGCTTTCATGCACCTCGACATCGGGGACGATGCCGAGACCCTGGATGGAACGGCCCGAGGGCGTGTAGTAGCGCGCCGTGGTGAGGCGGATGGCCCCGTTATTGCCGGGCAGCGGGATCACCGTCTGCACCGAGCCCTTGCCGAAGCTGCGCGTCCCCAGCAGCACCGCGCGACGGTCGTCTTGCAGGGCGCCGGAGACGATTTCGCTCGCCGAGGCCGAGCCGCTGTTGATCAGCACCACCAGCGGCGCGCCATCGGTGAGATCGCCGCCCGCCTTGGCGTCCCAGCGCTGGCTGTCGTCGGGGTGGCGGGCGCGCGTCGAGACGATCTCGCCGTGGTTGAGGAAATCGTTCGACACCGCGACCGCCTGGTCGAGCAGGCCGCCCGGATTGTTGCGCAGATCGAAGACATAGCCCTTGATATGGCCGCCGGCCTGGCTCTGCAGCTTGGCGATCGCCTGGCGGATGCCCGCGTCGCTTTGTTCGGTGAATTGCGAGAGGCGGATATAGCCGATATCGCCCTCGAGCGAGGAGCGCACCACCTGGATGTGGATGATCTCGCGCTTCATGCTGACCTCGATCGGCTTTTCGACGCCTTCCCGCTTGATGGTCAGGGTGATTTTGCTGTCGGGCGGCCCACGCATGTGATCGACGGCGTCGTTCAGGGTCAGGCCCTGGACGCTCTTGCCATCGAGGGCGAGGATCAGGTCCCCCGCCTTGATCCCGGCGCGCGCCGCCGGCGTGTCGTCGATCGGGCTGATCACCTTGATGAAGCCGTTATCCTGCGTCACCTCCAGGCCGAGGCCACCGAACTCGCCGCGGGTCTGCACCTGCATGTCCTGGAACGCCTTGGCGTTCATGTAGCTGCTATGCGGATCGAGCCCGGTGAGCATGCCGTTGATCGAGTTCTCGACCAGCTCGCGATCCGGCACGGGCTCGACATAATCGGCGCGGACGCGCTCGAAAACGTCGCCGAACAGGCTGAGCAGACGATAGGTGTCGGCGCTGTCGGTGGTCGCCTCGGCGAAGGCCGGGGCAATGCCGAGAGAGGCGCCAAAATGGCGCGCCAGCCGTCCGGCCTCTGGCGCGCAGGTGATGCCGGCCAGAAAGGTCGCGCCCAGCAGCAAACCGGTACGTAGCTTCATCCTCATGATCCTCTCGCGCCCTGGCGCTTCATCCCGTTATGGCGATACCCCGATATGGCGCCTGCACCGGCTTTTCGCCAGTCAATCCCAGACGAGGGCCGCCCGACATAAAACTGCCCAATTATCCCTTGGCCTGCAACCACGGCAAGGGATCGATCGCTTGGCCATGATGGCGAAGCTCAACATACAATAGCGGCGCTTTTTCGTCATCGGGAGATGCCCAGGCGGCCATCGCGCCCACCGGGTCGCCGGCGCGGACCCGTTCGCCGACCGCGCTCGCGAGCCGCGCCAGGCCAGCCAGGACAAAATCATAGCCATCGCCGCAATCGACGATAACCATGACGCCATAGCTGCGGAACGGCCCCGCGAACGCCACCTTGCCCTGGCAGGGCGAGAGCACGCGGGCCTCGGGGGGAGCGCGAAACGTGATGCCCTCCGCCGGTCCGGCCTCGCCTGGTGCCCCGAAATGGCCGATGACGGCGCCGGAAACGGGGGCGATCAAGCGGCCCTGCGCCGCGCCGAGGCCGGGCCCGGCGGGGTGGGCGAGAAGCGCCTCCCGCTGGCGCGCTTGGCTGAGGGCTGCGCCGGCGTGGTGCTCGGCGAGGGCGCGCGTCTTGGCGCGCGCCTCGGCCTCGGCGCGGGCGCGATCGGCGGCGAGCCGGGCGAGCGCGGCGCGCAGATCGGCGGCGTGCGCGGCATCGTCGGCGGCTGCTCGCTCCGCCTCCAGCGCCGCGCCTTCATCCGCTTGCGCGCTCTGGCGCATGGTCGCGATCTGTTGATCGAGCGCGGCGGCAAGGCTGCGCTGGGTGGTGATGTCGGCATCGAGCTGGCGCGCCGCCTCAACGGATTCGGCCGCGATGGCGGCGAGGGCGGCGCGATCGGCCTGCAATTGCGCCGCCGTGGCGGCGATTTCGCGGGCGAGACCGTGCAGCACCGCAACCCCGCGCACCGCCTCGTCCGGTGGGGCCGGGACGGCGAGCAGGGTCTCGGCCGGATAGAGCGAAAGCCGCACGGCGATCGGCAGCAGGCGCTCCAGCTGCGCCGTCTCGGCGTCACGCCGGGCTTCAAGCGCGCTCTGGCGGGCACGGATCTGGGCGCGGCGCTCGATCGCCGCGGCACTCGCCTCCTCGGCGGCGCGCAGGCGTGTGCGCGCCGCTTCCTCGGCGGCGCCGAGATGCAGCGCCGCGGCACTCGCCGCCGCGGCGCGGGCCTTGGCCGCGCGCGCCGCTTCACGGTGGCTCTCCTGGTCCTGCTCGCTCTGGCGGAGCGCGCGGGCGGCATCACTCTCCCCCGGCGAGGCTGCCGGGGTCTGGGCGGCGACTGTGAGGAACGCGCCGGCGGCAAGCCAGCCGACCACCCAGACGCTCCCCGCGCCGCTCCGCCCGAGCTTGCGGTTCAGGAAAACAGCGGCGCTCCGGTCATCTCGGCGGGCTGCGCGAGCCCCATCAGCCGCAGCAGGGTGGGCGCGAGATCGGCGAGCCGCCCGTCATGCAGCGCGCCCGCGCCCGCGCCGAACAACATGACCGGCACCGGATTGGTGGTGTGCGCGGTATGCGGCCCGCCGGTCGCGGGGTCGCGCATCAGTTCGCAATTGCCGTGATCGGCGGTGACCAGCAGCGCGCCCTGCGCCGCCGCGATCGCGGCGATGATGCGACCCAGCCCGCTATCGGCCGCCTCCACCGCCTTGATTGCGGCATCGAGCTTGCCGGTGTGGCCGACCATGTCGGGATTGGCGAAATTGAGCACGATGAGATCGTATTTTCCCGACCCGATCGCCGTCACCGCTTTTTCCGCCACATCGGCGGCCGACATTTCGGGTTGCAGATCGTAGGTCGAGACCTTGGGGGAAGGGACAAGGATGCGATCCTCGCCGGGAAAAGGGGTTTCCACCCCACCGTTGAAGAAATACGTAACATGGGCGTATTTCTCGGTCTCAGCGATGCGCAATTGCCTGAGCCCGGCCGCCGCGACCACGCCGCCCAATAGGTTGGCCATCGAGATCGGCGGAAACAGGGTCGCGAGATGGGCGGCGAGGGCGTCGCTGTAGTGGGTCATGCCGACGCAAGCGGCGAAGGTGATCTGGCGCGGGCGGGGGAAACCGTCAAAATCGGGCGCGACCAGGGCGCCGAGGATCTCGCGCACCCGGTCGGCGCGGAAATTGAAGCAGAGCAGCCCGTCGCCATCGCGCATGCCGCGATAGCCGCCGATCACCGCGGGCACGATGAACTCGTCGGTGATCTTCTCGGCATAAGCAGCGTCGATCGCCGAGGCGGCGTCGGCGAAGGCCGGCCCCTCGCCCGCGGCGATGGCGGCATAGGCCTTGCGCACGCGCTCCCAGCGTTTATCGCGGTCCATCGCATAGTAGCGACCCGCAACGGTTGCGATGCGAACGCTTTCCGGCAATGCGGCGCGCACCGCGCGGAGGAACGCCGCCGCCGATTGCGGCGGTGTGTCACGCCCATCGGTGATCGCGTGCAGGGCCACCGGAACGCCAGCCGCGGCGACCAGCCGGGCGAGCGCGATGGCTTGCCCCTGACGCGAATGGACACCACCCGGTGAGACCAGGCCGAGCAGATGGCAGGTGCCGCCGGATTTCTTGAGTGCTGTGATCAGCCCGGCCAACACCGGATGAGCGGCGAGCGCGCCGTCGCGAATGGCGGCATCGATGCGCGGCAATTCCTGCATGACGATGCGCCCGGCGCCAATATTGAGATGCCCGACCTCGGAATTGCCCATCTGCCCCGCCGGCAGCCCGACATCCTCGCCCGAGGCGCGCAGCAGGGCGTGTGGGCAGGTTTGCCATAACCGGTCGAAATTCGGCGTTTTGCCCAGGCGCACGGCATTGTCCGCCGTCTCCTCGCGCCAGCCCCAGCCATCGAGAATGACCAGCATCACCGGCTTTGGCGTCATTGCTTGCTTCTCCCGTTTCTGCATCGAGGGCCGGCCATGGCCGTGACAACCGCTGATGCGCTATGAAACCCTGACCCGCCTAAACGGGGTATATCACCGAGAGGAAAAACCGCCATGCTGATCGATCATCGCACCTACACCGTCCGCCCCGGCACGCTCGCCAAGCAGATCGCGCTCTACGAGCAATACGGCCTGGCCGCCCAGCAGCGCCATCTCGGCAAGCCGCTCGCCTGGCTCATCACCGAGACCGGCGAGATCAATACCTATGTCCATCTCTGGGTCTATGAGGACGCCGCCGACCGGGCCAAAAAACGCGCGGCGATGCAGGCCGACCCGGAATGGCAGACCTTCCTCGCCAAGAGCACCGAGGCCGGCTATCTCATCAAACAGGAAAACAAACTGATGACCCCGGCGAGCTTCGCCCCGATCAGCCGGCCCTGAGCGGGCGCGGATCAGCCCATAGTCAAAGGCCAGGGCGGCCGCCCTGGCCCCGCTGGGCCGGCGGCCCCAGACCCGCGTCATGGGGGGGATTCCTGGCCTTCGTTGACCGTGATCCGCGCCACGTCGCGCAGGCTCCGCCCGCCCATCTTGTCGCCGGGAACCACCAGCCGGAAATGCCCCGCCTCCAGCGCCTGACCATCCTTGCGTTCTGCGACAATGACCTGCTTGCCCTCGAATTGCGGCGCGATCTCGCCGAGCGCCAGGGCCACGCGATAGCCATCCCACCCGGTGACGATCACCACCCGCCCGACAGTTCCGCGCGGCTTGGCGAGATCGATCACGCCGCTTTCGCCCAACAATGTCCATAAAAGCGGGCCTTCGAAGACCGCGTGGCGCGGGCCGTGTTCGGTCGCGAAGGAAACCTCGACCCTCACCCGCGCGAGCTTGGCGAAATCCTCGGCACCGAGCGAAACCGTCTTGCCGCCATCGCCGATGATAATGATCGCCGATGGCGGCGCGGCGGCCGCGTGCGGCGCCATGTCCGCCCGCGCGGCAAAGCCCAGCAGGAGAAGGGCCAATGCCGGCACAACGCCGCGCAACCGGCGCGTCACCCTGCGCATGGCCTATTTCGCCACCATGACGGCAGACGCCTTGAGCACCGCCACCATGCGACCCTTGCTCTGATTGCGCACGCCGCGTTTCATTCGCGCGATCCTTCTCGCTGCTGAGAAACCCGAGCCTAGGCCGGTCGCGGCGCGTTGTCAGCCGGTTTGCCCCATCCCACAGCCGGCCACGGCACCGCGCGGGAGGCCGGCGCGATCATCAGCGGATCGAACCGACCCTGAGAGTTTGCAAAAAAATGCCCTCTTTCTCGGAAACCGACGGAAAAAAGCCAATGTTTCCAGAGGGCATGCTTTTTCAAGTTCGATTGATTTTCAGGTTCTGAAGGGAGGGTGCGTGCGCGCGGGCCGCCTGCCCATCGCACGTCCATCCCTTTTATCTTATTGTCGTGGCCTGAGCCGCGGGCGCGCGGCACGAGCGGGAGAGCGAGACATGCGGGATGGGGTTGATCTGGTGGGGCGGGTATTGATCGCCGTGCTGTTCATCTGGTCGGGGGTCGGCAAGATCGAAAATCCGGCTGGCACCATGCAGTTTATCGCCCTGGCCGGGCTGCCGGTGCCGATGGCGGCCTATGTGGTGGCCCTGCTGGTCGAGGTTGGTGGTGGTGTGTTGCTGCTGCTGGGCTGGCAGACGCGGCTCGTGGCCAGCGTCATGGCGTTGTTCACGCTCGCCGCGGCACTCGGGTTTCACACCCATTTCGCCGATCACAACCAGCAGATCCACTTCATGAAAAACCTCGCCATCATGGGCGGGCTGCTGCATGTCGCGGCCTTCGGCGCTGGCGTCTTCAGCCTCGATCAACGCGCCAACCGCGCGGCCTCGCCGCTGCACGGCACGCTTTGATAACCCGGCACATCGGCAGGAAACACCCCCATGAGGGACGACCTGGTTTTTTTATGCGCACCCAATGTCGCGCGGCCGTATCGTCCGCTGGATGCTCGAGGAGATCGGTTGCCCCTACCGCACTGAACTGCTCGACTACACGACGACGATGAAATCGCCGGACCATCTGGCGATCAACCCGATGGGCAACCCGCCCCAAAAGAACGCCCCGCCAGCATAGCCCTGGCGGGGCAGTCAACAGGGAGGCTGGGTCCGGGAGACGAAGGGGTGTCCACCCGAAAGGCGGCCTATTCGGCCGCGCTCAAGCCCGCGTCGATATCACCAACGGTTGCATCCACGCGACTTTTTTAGCCTAGACTCGCCGGATTGGCGGTGCCACCGCGAATTCCTGGCAGCATCCATGCCGCTTTCGCATGCCCGCTTCTGGGCTGGATAATCACGCAAAGCTGAAGACGCAGGCCCTCTGGAAACATTGGTTTTTCCGGTCGATCCGGGGCGGGCGGGCGTTCCTTGCCGAGCTTTCACGCCATCTCAGCCAGCCGCGCCAGGAGAAAATCGCGGAATACCGCGACGCGCTTGGAATTGCGCAGCTCCTCGGGATAGACAAAGAACACATCGACCACCGGAGCCTTGGCCTCGGGCAGAATGCGCACCACGTCTTCGGTCTCAGTCGCGAGGTAATCCGGCATGGCGCCGATGCCGAGCCCGGAGCGGATGGCGAGCAGCATCGCTTGCAGGCTGTTGACCTCGAGCAGCGCCTTGCGCTTGGTGCCGTCACGCCGGCCAATCTCGGCCAGCCAGTTGATGTCGGCCACCGGCGGATGATAATCGCCGAACAGGATCAGGCGATGCTGATCAAGTTCTTCGATTTTCTGCGGCGTGCCGAATTTCCTGAGATAGGCGGGGGCGGCGCAGATATGCCAGTGCATCGACATCAGATGCCGCTGCACCAGATCGGGCTGTTTCGGCGGATGCATGCGAATCGCGACATCGGCCTCGCGCATCGCGAGATCGAGATCGGTGTCGTCGAGCAACAGGCTCACCGAAACCTCCGGGTAGGCCTCGAGAAAACTTTGCAGGCGGGGCGCCAGCCAGGACGCGCCAAAACTCATGGTCGTGGTGATCTTGAGCCGGCCGGCGGGTTTTTCCTTGCTTTCGGTGAGCAGCGCCTCGGTCATCGCGAGCTTGGCGAACACTTCCCGCACCGTGCGGTTAAGGCTTTCGCCCTGCTCGGTGAGGATCAGGCCGCGGGCGTGGCGATGAAAGAGCGGCACTTGGAGCGCTTCCTCGAGCGCCGAGATCTGCCGCGAGACGGCGGACTGGCTGAGGTTGAGCGACTCCCCGGCATGGGTGAAGCTGCCGGCCTCGGCCACGGCGTGGAACACCCGCAATTTGTCCCAGTCCATACTTCCCCCCCCGGCGGCCCGCGCCACCGCGCGCCCGCTCATGCCACCCTCTGGCTCATGCCGTCCTCTGGCGCGCGTCACCGGCTGCCGCGGCGAGATATTTTTCTGCTTCCAGCGCCGCCATGCAGCCGCTGCCCGCCGCCGTCACCGCCTGGCGGAAGATTTTGTCCTGCACGTCGCCGGCGGCGAATACGCCGGCGCGCGAGGTGCGCGTGCTACCCGGCGTGGTGATGATATAGCCCTCCGCATCGAGCGCGAGCTGGCCACGGCACAGCCCGGTATTCGGGGTATGACCGATGGCGATGAACACGCCATCGGTGGCAAGCGTTGACAGTTCGCCGGTTAGGGTATCCCGGAGCCGCACGGCGGAAACCGTCTCGGGTTTGCCGGCGCCGAGGATTTCCTCGACCACGGCGTTCCATATGACCTGGATCTTGGGGTTGGCGAACAGCCGATCCTGGAGGATTTTTTCCGCGCGCAACCGGTCGCGCCGGTGGATCAGTGTGACGCGGCGGGCGTGATGGGTGAGAAAGAGCGCCTCCTCGACCGCCGTGTTGCCGCCCCCCACCACCACCACGGAGCGGTCGCGAAAGAAAAACCCATCGCAGGTGGCGCAGGCTGAAACACCGGCTCCGGATAGGCGCTTTTCCGAGGGCAGGCCGAGCCAGCGCGCTTCTGCTCCCGTCGCGATGATGACGGCACGCGCGGTATAGAGCGCCCTCCCGTCACCGCGCGCGGTGAACGGCGGTGTGACAAGATCGACGGCGACAATGCTATCGTCGATGAGCCGCGCCCCGACATGGGCGGCCTGGGCGGCCATCTGCTCCATCAGCCACGGTCCCTGGATGACCTCGGCGAAGCCAGGATAGTTCTCGACGTCGGTGGTAATGGTGAGCTGGCCGCCGGGCTGCAGGCCGCGCACCAGAATGGGTGCCAACCCGGCGCGCGCGGCATAGATCGCCGCCGTATAGCCCGCCGGCCCGGCGCCGATCACCAATACCTCGGTGGAGAGAGGGTCAGACATGGGGGATCAACATGGAAGAGGTCATCGTTCCGATTCTTTTTGCCCCGCAAGGATATCGACGAGCCAGGGCTTGACGCAAGCGATCGCGCCGCGCCGCACCCCCCTTGCGATCATCGCCGTGGGTAATATTATTGCGTGCGGACCCCCGATCCAGCAAGCGCCGTTCGGCGTTGAGCGCTAAACCCCCTCGAAGGATGGTTTGACCCATGCCGCGCGGCGCGCTTTCCCCGCCCCACTCGCCGTCCCGCAAGCGCCAGGCCCTCCCCGCCGAGGCGGTCGATGATGGCGTGATCGATGCCGTCGATCACCGCATCCTCGGCGAATTGCAGCGCGAGGGGCGGATCACCAATGTCGAGCTGGCGCGCCGCACTGGTCTCTCGCCGGCACCCTGCCTCCGGCGCATGCACCGGCTGGAGGCGATCGGCGTCATCCGCGGCTACCATGCCGAGCCTGATCCGCAGAAGCTCGGCTGGCAGATCATGTTCTTCGCCATTGTCGGGCTCGAGAGCCAGAAGGAGAGCGTGCTCGCCGAGTTCGAAGCGACCATCGCCGCCTGGCCGGAAGTGCGCGAATGCCATATGATCCGGGGCGGCGGCGATTTCCTGCTGCGCCTTGTCGCGCGCGATGCGACGCATGAGAACCTGCTCACCGCCCGCCTCACCGGGCTCGAGCGGGTGAGTCGGGTGCAGACGCTGCAAACCATCCGCACCAGCCGCAACCTCCCGGGCGTGCCGCTCTGACCACGTGAAAAGCCTCGACCTCAGCGTCCCCGAACTCAGCATTATCGTGCCGTGCTTCAACGAGCGCGCCAATGTCGCGCCGCTGGTGGCCAAGCTCGACGAGGCGCTGGCCGGCATCGCCTGGGAGGTGATTTTCGTCGATGACAACAGCCCCGACGGAACCGCCGCCGAGGCGCGGCGTCTTGCCGCGCGCGACCCGCGCGTCCGCTGCCTCCGCCGCATCGGTCGGCGCGGGCTCTCCTCGGCGGTGATCGAGGGCGCGCTCTCGTCGTCGGCGACATTCATCGCCGTCATCGATGGCGATTTGCAACACGACGAGACCCGCCTGCCCCTGATGCTCGCAAAGCTCCGCGCGGGCGAGGCCGATATCGTCATCGGCAGCCGCTATGTCGGCGATGGCGCGGCCGCCGGGCTCGCGGGCAGCTTTCGCCGGCGGCTTTCGGCGGGCGGCATCCGCTTCGCCCAGATGTTCCTCTCTACCCCGATCAGCGACCCGATGAGCGGATTTTTCATGCTGCGGCGCGACCGTTTCGAGGCGATCGCGCCGCGCCTTGCCGGAAGCGGCTTCAAGATCCTGCTCGATCTGCTGTTCAACGCGAAACCCGGCTTGCGCGTCGTTGAAATCCCCTATCATTTCCGCCCCCGCGCCGCCGGCGAGAGCAAGCTCGACGCGCTGGTGCTGACGCAGTTCGCGGGTCTACTCATCGATCGCCTGCTGCATGGTGCGGTGCCGCCGCGCTTCATCGCCTTCGCCGCGGTGGGCGGCGTCGGCGTCGGCGTCAATCTCGCGGCGCTGGCCCTCGGGCGGGCGCTGGGGATGGGGTTTTCCCTCGCCCAGTCGATCGCGACGGTGCTCGCGATGGCAGTGAATTTCCAGCTCAACAACAGCCTCACCTATCGCGATCAGCGACTACGCGGGGGCCGGCTGTGGCGTGGGCTATTCCTGTTCATGCTGTTTTGTGGCTTTGGCGCCATCGCCGATCTCGGCATCGCCCGCACCCTTTATGAGGAGCATAATTCGCTCACCGTCGCGGGTGCGGCCGGCGCCATCATCGCGGTGGTGTGGAATTACGCCATCTCGGTCACCCTGGTCTGGCGTGCCCGCTAGCGCCGCGCTGTTTCTGCTGCTGACGCTGACCGGATTGCGCCTGCTGGTCGCCGCCGTTATGCCGCTTTCGCCCGATGAGGCGTATTACTGGGTCTGGTCGCGGGCGCTGCAGCCGGGCTATCTCGACCATCCGCCGATGGTGGCGCTGTTCGTCCGCGCTGGCACCGCGCTGCTCGGCGAGACCACGCTCGGCATCCGCCTGTTGGCGCCCATCGCGGCACTCCTCGGCACGCTGCTGCTCGCGCAGGCCGCCTCCGACCTCCATCCCCAGCCGCGCAGTCTTCCCGCGCGTCGCGCCGGGATAGAAGCCGGGTTTTTGCTCAACGCGACGCTGCTGACCGGTGCTGGCGCCGTGACCATGACCCCCGATACGCCGCTTTTGCTGTTCTGGACCGCGACGCTTTGGGCCATGGCGCGGCTTGTGGCCACCGGGCGGCCGCGGTTCTGGCTTCTCGCCGGGGGGTTCGCCGGGCTTGCGCTATGCAGCAAATACTCCGCCCTTTTGCTGTTTTTCGGGATCGGCGCTTGGCTGCTCGCTGCCAGCCCGGTGCGTTTCTGGCTGCGCCGTCCCGCGCCCTGGGCCGGGCTTGGCGTCGGGCTGGCGCTCTTTCTCCCGGTGCTGGGGTGGAACGCCGCGCATCACTGGGTGAGCTTGCTCAAGCAGGGCGGGCGCGCCGGCGCGTGGCATCCGGCCGAGGCCGCGCGTTTCATGGCCGAGCTGATCGGCGGCCAGGCCGGCCTCGCGACGCCCCTGGTTTTTCTCCTCTGCATCGCCGGCCTCGCCGTGGCGACGGCGGCCTTCTGGCGCCAACGGGACGCCAAGGCGGGGCTGATCGTGGCGCTCGGCACGCTGCCGGGGTTGGTGTTTCTCGAACACGCGCTCGGCGACCGGGTGCAGGGCAACTGGCCGGCCGTGGTGTTTCCCGCCGCCGCTATCGCCGCGACCTGGCTTTCGCCGCGCTGGCAGCGACTTTTCGGCCCCGCCTGGGGCCTTGGATTCGCGCTTTGCGGCCTGGCCTATCTCCAGGCGGCGAGTGGGGTTTTCCCCCTGCCTGCATCACTCGACCCGACGCTTGCCCGTCTCGGCGGTTGGGCGGATTTCGCGGAGGAGGTCGCGCGCGCGGCGCGCCAGAACGGCGCCGGCTATATCGCCGCGGTCAATTACGGCGATGCCGCGGAACTCGCTTATCTTGCTCCCAAAGACCTGCCGGTGGTGGGAATCGCGCCGCGCTGGGCGTTTTTTTCTCTCCCCGACGCCGCTTCACGCGGCGCCGCGACGCCGGGGCTGCTGGTCGAGAGCACGCGGCGCGCGCCGCTCGATCTTTCCCCGGCGGCGCCAGCCGAGATCACAAGGTCGCGCCGCGGCATTTCCGCCGAGCGCTATCGGTTGTATCTCCTGGCCCCGGATGCCGTCCCGGCGCCCGCGGCGATCCTGCCGCGGCGCGGGGAGACGAAATGAGGGAGAGGAATTTGTCCCAGGCCAGCACCCTGCCGGGCTATCGCGAGGTCGCGCAGGCGGCGCGGCGGCTCGCTGGAAAAATCCTCCCCACGCCCCTGATCTCCCACCCGCTGCTCGATGCGCGTTGCGGCGGGCGGATCTTTCTCAAGGCCGAGACCCTCCAGCGCACCGGCAGTTTCAAGTTCCGGGGCGCCACCAACGCCCTCCTGCAACTCTCCGACGAGGAAAAAAAATCCGGCGTCGTCACCTATTCCTCGGGCAATCACGGTCAAGCCGTCGCGGCGGCGGCGCGGGCGCTCGGAATGCAGGCGGTGGTGTTCATGCCGCAAGATGCCCCGGCCATCAAACGCCTGAGCACGGCGCGCTGGGGCGCCGAGATCCGGCTGTTCGACCGTGCGCGCGACGATCGCGAGGCGCTCGCCCGCGCCCATGCCGCCGCCAGCGGCGCTGCCCTCATCCCGCCCTTCGATCACGCCGATGTCATCGCCGGGCAGGGCACGGCGGCGCTCGAGATTTTCACCAGCTGCGCCGCCCTCGGCCTCGTCCCGACCGCGCTCCTGGTGCCGACCGGGGGCGGCGGGCTGATCGCCGGCTCGGCGCTCGCCGCCTCGGGCGCAGCCCCGGGATGCCGGGTTTTCGCCGTCGAGCCGGAAGGCGCCGACGACACCGCGCGCTCGCTCGCCGCCGGCAAACGTCTTGCCAATCCGGCCGGCGGCTCAACATTCTGTGATGCGCTGCTCTCGCCGATGCCCGGCGCCTTGACCTTCGCGCTCAACCAGCGCCTGCTCTCGGGCGGGCTGGTGGTGAGCGACGCCGAGGTGCGGGCGGCGATGGTGTTTGCCTTCGAGTATCTCAAGCTGGTGGTCGAGCCGGGCGGCGCGGTCGCGCTCGCGGCCCTCCTGGCCGGCAGGTTCGAGGCCCAGGGCCAGGTGGTGGCGGTGGTGCTGAGCGGGGGCAATGTCGATGGCGCGGTTTACGCCGGCGCCCTGGAACATGCGGGGCGCGGCGAAACGTCGGGGGAAAATCCATGAGTGCGGCGAGCGGCGAGCTGGGGCGGGTCTATGACGAGGATTTTTTCGCGGGCCAGGTTGCGGGCTCGGCGGACGCGGCGGCGATTGTCGTGCCGATCGTCCGCGAACTCGTCCCTGGTATCGCGAGCGTCGTTGATATCGGTTGCGGCGCCGGCGCCTGGCTCGCGGCGTTTCACGCGGCAGGCGCGCGCGATATTCTCGGCCTCGACGGCGGCGCCCCGGCCGAGACCCTGGCGATCGCGCCGGCGGCGTTCCGGAGCGTCGATCTGGAACGCCCGATCCGGCTCGACCGGCGATTCGATCTCGCGGTCTCCCTCGAAGTCGCCGAGCATCTGCCGCCCGAGCGCGGGCCGGGGCTGGTCGCCGATCTGGTGGCGCTCGCCGATCTCGTGCTGTTCAGCGCCGCGCTGCCCGGCCAAGGCGGCACCAGCCACATCAACGAGCGCCCGGCAAGCTACTGGGCCGAGCTTTTCGCGGCCCACTCCTATCAGCCCCGCGACCTCATCCGCCCGCGTATCTGGGGGATAGAAAAAATTCCCTTCTGGTATCGCCAGAATATTTTTATCTATGGCAACGCGGCGGGGCTGGCCCGTCTCGCGGCCGATGCCGCCTCTCGCGGCTGGCCGGTCGATGCCGCGGCCGATCTCATCCATCCCGAGATCTTCGGCTTTCATTATGCCGAACTCGCCGAGCGGCGCCGCGCCGAGACCGCCTCGACGCTCTATCTCCGCCGGCTTGACCGGCAGGTGCGCACCCTCGAACACCGCGCCATGTCCTATGAGGTCGAGCGCGACGCCGCGCGCTATGACGTGCGCATGAGCATGGCCAAACTCGCTGAGAAAGACGCGGAAATCGCCCTATTGGAAGCGCGGCTCAAGGCGGCGGACGCGCTGCTCAAGGAGTATTTCGAGAGCCCCTCCTACCGTCTCACCGCGCCACTCCGCCGCCTCGCCGGGCGGCGCCGGTAGACGAGAGCGAAAGGAGGGAGAATCATGGCCGATACCATCACCCGCCCGCCGGTCACCCTGGCCACGGTCGCCGGGCAGGTCGCGGCGGCGGAATGGCAGGCGCGGCTCGATGGCGCCGCCTGCTACCGGCTCGTCGCCCATTACGGCATGAGCGATCTGGTCTATAACCATATCACGGTGCGTGTCCCCGGCACCCCCGACGCCGGGGGCGAGGAGCGACTGCTGATCAACCCGTTCGGCTGGCTCTACGAGGAAATCACCGCCTCCAGCCTGATCACCATCGATCTCGCGGGCAACGAGCTGCTCAACCCGCATCGCGACATTGGCATCAACCCGGCGGGCTATGTCATCCACAGCGCCGTGCATGCCGCGCGCCGCGATGTCGGTTGCGTCATCCACACCCATACGCGCGCTGGCATGGCGGTCTCGGCGATGCGCTCGGGCCTGCTGCCGCTCACCCAGACCGCGATGCGCTGCCTCCCCGTGGCCTATCATGACTATGAGGGTCCCGCCGTCGATCCCGCCGAGCGCGCTCGCCTGGTTGCCGATCTCGGTTCGGCCACCTGTATGATCCTCCGCAATCACGGCCTGCTCACCGCGGCGCCGACGGTGGCCGAGGCGTTCAATGCCATGTACTGGCTGGAGATGGCCTGTCGCGCCCAGGTCGATGCCATGGCGGCGCGCACCGAACTGCTCCTGCCCCCCGAAAATGTGATCGCGCATGCCGCGCATCTCTATCGTCCCGAGACGCGGCGGCGCTTTGGCCTGCTTGAGTGGCCGGCGATGCTGCGCCTGCTTGACCGGCGCGATCCTTCCTGGCGCGACTGAACGCGGCCGGGTTTCCACGTTAGCTCGCGGTTAAAGAAGTCCGTGCACTCTCTCCCCGCGTGGGCACGAGCGGCACGGACGAATGGCAGGCAAAAGCAAGCAAGCTGGCGATAACGCCAAAACGGTTTTGATCCGCAAGGAAGAGGTGGTCGAAGGGGGCCATCACGGCGGCGCGTGGAAAGTCGCCTACGCGGATTTCGTCACGGCGATGATGGCGTTTTTCCTGCTGATGTGGCTGATCAACGCGACCTCCGAGGAGCAGCGCCGGGGACTTGCGGATTATTTCAGCAAATCCAACGTTTTTTCCCACCAAAGCTCGGGTTCCGGCAAACCTTTTGGCGGCAAGACCCCGTTCGAGGAAGGCTCGATGGTCTCCAATCGCGGCGCCGCGCAGGTGACCGCCGGCGCCGCCGAGGAATCGCCCGACACCGACCAGGACGGCGATCAGACCCCTGCGCGGGTCCAGATGGACCCCGATCCGACCGAGGACGTGAACGCCTCCGGCCAAGCAGCCGCGGGCAGCGGCGGCGGCCTGCCCGGCAACGCCCGCACCTTCCGTGCCGAGACCGGCAAGCCCAGCCTCGGCGATAGCGGGCCGGACGCGCCCGGGGGGGCGCGCGCGCCGGCCACCACACCCGCCGCCACCACACCCGCCACTGCAACGCCGCCCCCGCTGCCCCCGGCCCCAGCCGCCGCAACCACCTCCCCACCCCCCCCATCGGAGACGGCGAAAAACGGTGAAGCGGCGCGCGCCGAGGAAGCGGCATTCCAGCAAGCCGCGCGCGAAATCAAGGCAGCGATCGAGAACGATCCGGGCTTGCGGGAATTCGCCAAGCAGCTTGCCATCGACGAGACGCCGGAGGGCCTGCGCATCCAGATCCTCGACGAGGAAAAGCGCCCGATGTTCGATTTCGGCGCTTCCGCCCCCAATGAGCGCGCCCAGAAGCTGCTGGCGAAAATCGCCCCGGCGCTGGCCCGCCTGCCCGAGCGGCTTTCCATCGCCGGCTATACCGACGCCGCGCCCTATCGCGGGGTGGGCAAATCGAACTGGGATCTTTCGACCGAGCGGGCCAACGCCACGCGCCACTTCCTCGCCGATTCCGGGCTGCCGGAAAGCCGCTTCGAAACCGTGACCGGCCACGCCGATCACCAATTGCTGCTGCCTGGCGACCCGCTCGCCGCCGCCAACCGGCGCATCGCCGTGGTGGTGTTGCGCGCGGCCGCTTCCCCGCCGAAACCTGCCCAGCACGCCCCGGCCGACGCCCCGACCACCCAGTTTGTAAATACACCGAAATGAAACGTCGCCCATGCTGATCCTCGGTGGTCTGGTCTTCCTGCTCGCTTGCGTTTTCGGCACCTTCATCGCTTCGGGCGGCAATATCAGCGTGCTGATGGAGGCAATTCCCTTCGAGCTGGTCTCGATTGGCGGGGCGGCGAGTGCCACGCTTTTGATGGCCAACTCGATGCACGACGTGAAACATACGCTCGGCGGCGTCGGCAAGGCGCTGAAAGGTTCGGCGTTCAAGAAAACCGACTATGTCGAGCTGCTGAGCCTGCTCTTTCATTTCTGCAAGCTCGCCTCCAGCAAGGGGCTGATGGCGCTAGAGGTGCATATCGAGCGGCCCAACGAAAGCAGCATTTTCCAGAAATACCCAAAAATCCTCGCCAATCATCACGCCACCGCGGTAATCTGCGACTATCTCCGCATGATGGGCATGAACGCCGATGACCCCTACCAGATCGAGGACGTCATGGCGCGCGAGCTGAAAAAAACCCTGCTTGAGGAACTCCACGGCGCCCACGCGCTGCAAACCATCGCCGACGCCCTGCCCGCGCTCGGCATCGTCGCCGCCGTGCTCGGTGTCATCAAAACGATGTCACATATCAACGACCCGCCGGCGGTGCTCGGCCAGATGATCGGCGGCGCCCTGGTTGGCACGTTTCTCGGCGTGCTGCTCGCCTATGGCGTGGCCGGGCCGATTGCGACAAGGCTCAAGGGGGTAGTGGAGGAGGAATCGCGCTATTATGAGGTAATCCGCGCCATCCTGGTTGCCCATCTGCACGGCAACGCCCCGCAGGTCAGCATCGAAACCGGCCGCAAAATGGCTCCGAACGAGCACATGCCGAGTTTTCAGGAGCTGGAAGAAGCCGTGCAAGCGGTGCAGATTACATGAGCCGAGGGCTCTCCCCCCTCTCCCATTGGAACCCTCCGGGGCCAGTGGCCCCCGACAAACATTCCGTGAGAAAAAACCTCACGCCCGCGCGAGATCGACCACCACGCGCCCACGCACTTTTCCCGCCAGAATTCGCTCGGCCAGATCGGGCAGTTCGGTCAGCCCCACGGTTTGTGTCATGCGCGCCAGCGCCTCGGGGGGCAGCGTCGCGGCGATGCGCGCCCAGGCTGCCTCGCGAGCCCGGCGCGGTTGCATCACCGAATCGATCCCCAGAAGCGACACGCCACGCAGCAGGAACGGGATGACGGTGGTGGCGAGCGCCGCACCCCCCGCCAGCCCGCACGCCGCGACCACCCCGCCATAGCGGAGCTGCGCTAGCACCCCCGCTAGGACCACGCCGCCCACCGCATCGATGGCGGCCCCGAAGCGCTCGCCGAGCAACGGCTTTTTATCCGCTCCGGCCGCCTCCAGCTCGGCGCGCGGCACGATCTCGGCGGCGCCCAAGGCCTGGAGATACTCCCCCTCCGCCGCCCGCCCGGTCGAGGCGAGCACGCGATAGCCGAGCCTTGCCGCCATCGCGACCGCCATGCTGCCGACCCCACCGGCCGCACCGGTCACCAGAAGATCGCCCGATTGGGGGGTAATCCCGTGGCGTTCCAGAGCATCGAGCGCCAGCATCGCGGTCAGCCCCGCCGTGCCGACCGCCATCGCGCCCTCGGCCGACAAGCCCGCCGGGCGCCGCACCAGCCACGCGGCGTTCACCCGCGCCCGCCCGGCATAGCCGCCCCAATGGGTCTCGCCAACCCGCCAGCCGGTCAAAATCACCGCCTCGCCAGGGGCGAATTCCCGGCTTGACGAGGAAATCACCGTGCCGGCGAAATCGATGCCCGGGACATGCGGATAGCGCCGCACCAGCCGCCCCACGCCCTTGAGGATCATGCCGTCCTTGTAGTTGAGCGAGGAATGGCTGACCGCCACCAGCGTATCGCCCTCGGGAAGATCACCCTCCCCGAGACGGCGGATTTCCGCCACCACCTTGCCGCCCGCCTCGCTCAGCACGAGGGCGGGAAAAGTCTCCCCGCTCACCGCTTCTTCTCCCCGCCAAGGCTGCGTGCGATCAGTTCCTTCATGATTTCATTGGCCCCGCCGTAAATCCGCTGCACCCGCGCATCGGTGTAGCGATGCGCGATCGGGTATTCCGCCATGTAGCCATAGCCGCCGAACAATTGCTGGCAGGCATCGATCACCTTGCCCTGCACATCGCTCGTCCAGTATTTCGCCATCGCCGCGGTCGCGACATCGAGTGTGCCCGCGCACAGTTTCCTGATGCAGTCATCGACAAAGACGCGCGCGACGCGGGCCACTGTCGCCGCCTCGGCGAGCACGAAGCGGGTGTTCTGGAACTCGAACAGGGCTTTGCCGAAGGCGCGGCGGCTTTCGGTATAGGCGATGGTCTCGGCCACCGCCGCCTCCATCGCGGCGACCGCGCCGACCGCGATCACCAGGCGCTCCTGCGGCAATTGCTGCATGAGCTGGACAAACCCCTGATCGGGCACGCCACCCAGCAGATTCTCGGCGGGCACACGGACATCGTCGAAAAACAACTCCGACGTGTCTTGCGCGTGCTTGCCGATTTTCTCCAGATTGCGCCCGCGCCGAAAGCCCGGTGCCGTGGTCTCGACCGCGATGAGCGAAATGCCCTTGCCCCCGGCATCGGCCCGCGTCTTCGCCGCGACAATCACCAGATCAGCCAGTTGCCCGTTGCTGATAAAGGTTTTCTGGCCATGGATGACGAAGTGATCGCCCTCGCGCACGGCGCGGGTGCGCATGGCTTGCAGGTCGGAACCGGCATCGGGTTCGGTCATGGCGATCGCCGCGATCATCTCGCCCGAGGCCATCGCCGGCAGATAGCGGCGCTTCTGCGCCGCGGTGCCGTAATGGAGGATATAAGGGGCGATGATGGCGTTGTGCAGCGGGATCGCGAAATCGCCGAAACCGATGCGCGCCAGTTCCTCGATGATCACCGCCTCATGGCGGAAATCACCCCCGCCGCCGCCATATTCGGCGGGCACGCTGGCGCAGAGCAGCCCGGCCCGGCCAGCCTCGCGCCACGCGGCGCGCGAAACCATTCCGGCCTGGCGCCAGGTCGCGATATGCGGGACCACATGATCGCCGAGAAAACGCCGCACGGTGTCACGGAACAGCGCCAGCTCGGCGGCCTCCGCCTTGGGAACGATCGCATCCATGGTGGCCCTCCCTCAAAGCCGCTCGATAATCGTGGCGTTCGCCATGCCGCCGGCCTCGCACATGGTCTGCAAGCCGTAGCGCCCCGCGCGGCCGAGCGCATGCACCATCGTCGTCATCAGCCGTGCCCCCGAGGCGCCGAGCGGATGGCCGAGCGCGATGGCGCCGCCCAGCGGGTTAAGCCGCGCCTCATCGCCCCCGAGCGCCCGCGCCCAGGCGAGCGGCACCGGGGCGAATGCCTCGTTGACTTCGATATGATCGATATCCTCGAGCCGGAGCCCGGCTTTTTTCAGCACCCGCTTGGTGGCCGGGATCGGCGCGGTGAGCATCAGCAGCGGGTCATCGCCAATGACGTCAAATCCCACGAAGCGGGCGCGCGGGGCGCGGTTGAGACGCCGCGCCGCGGCCTCGCTCATCAGCAAAATCGCGCTCGCGCCATCGGTGATCTGCGAGGCGTTGCCCGCCGTGATCGACCACGCGATCTCGGGAAAACGCGCCTTGATCTCGGCATTCTCAAAGGCCGGCCGGAGCGCGGCGAGGCCGGCCTCGGTGGTCTCGGGGCGGATCGTCTCGTCCTCCTCCACCCGTCGGTTTTCCACCGTGATGGCGACGATTTCGTGGTCGAAAGCGCCCTCCGCCCGGGCCTCTGCGGCGCGCTGATGCGAGCGGGCGGAATAGGCGTCGAGTGCCGCGCGATCGAGGCCGTAACGCGCGCTCACCAGTTCGGCGGAAATCCCCTGATGCACGAGACCCGGCGCGTAGCGCTCGCGCACGCTCGGCCCGACCGGGTCGCGATCGAGGCGTGAGGTGCCCATCTTCACCCGGCTCATCGACTCGACGCCCCCGGCGATGACGATGTCATAGGCCCCGGCCATGATGCCCTGGGCCGCGAAATGCACCGCCTGCTGGCCCGAGCCGCACATGCGATCGATGGTGGTCGCGGGCACGTGCTCGGGAAACCCGGCGGCGAGCCAGGCCATGCGCCCGACCGTCGCCGATTGCTCGCCGACCTGGCTGACGCAGCCGATGATGACATCCTCGACACTGCCAGGATCAAGATCGTTGCGTGCGATCAGCGACTTGAGCACCTGCGCCAGCAGCTCGACCGGATGCAGCGCCGCCAAGGCCCCACCCTCGCGGCCGCGCCCCATGGGCGAGCGGACGGCGTCCAGGATCACCGGGGCGCGGGCAGCGCTAGGCGAGGCGATGGGCGACGACATGGGATGGCTTCCTCCGCCGGTTTTTTCCTGAAAAGAAGCCTCGCAAGACAAGGGGCCCCCGTCAATCGCGGGCGGGGCTCAGCGCGCCGGGGCCGGACCAGCACCTGGCGTTCCATTCTCCCGCGCGGCCGGAGGCGTTGGTGGCGCGGTTGAGATCGTTGCGTTTATCTTTACTAACGGCGCCCGCAATTACGTATTATCGTGTTATCTTGATAGGCGCGCTGCTATAGTGACGGCATGCTGATCTCGGGGGCTCGGCACGTCCCCAAGACAAAAAAACCGGGAGGAAAGGATGAATATCAGCCGCCGCAGTTTGCTTCGCCTCGCTGGCGCCGGCGCTGTCTCGCCGTTCGCCGCCGCCCCCGCCGGCGCGCAAAGCGCGGGCAAGAACGTCATTCGCATCGGCGTTCTCACCGACATGTCCGGCCCTTATCGCGACGTCACCGGGCCGACCTCGGTCGCCTGCGCCCGGCAAGCGGTGGAGGATTTCGGTGGGCAGGGGTTTGCGGTGGAGATCGTGGTCGGCGACCATCAGAACAAACCCGATATCGGCGCGACCATCGCCCGGCAATGGTTCGATCGCGACGGCGTCGATATGATCACCGATGTGCCGACCTCCTCGGTCGCGCTCGCGGTCAACACCATCTGCCACGAAAAAAACAAGGCCTATGTCAACACCGGCGCCGGCACCGATGATCTGACCGGCAAGCAGTGCACGCCGGTCACCATCCATTGGGGCTATGACGTGTTCATGGTGGCCGCGTCTTCGGGGCGGGCGATCCTGCGCAGCGGTGGCGATAGCTGGTATTTCATCACCGCCGATTACGTATTCGGCCAGCAGCTGGCGCGCGATGCGAGCGAGGTGGTCACGAAATTCGGCGGCAAAGTCTTGGGCAATGCGGTGTATCCGTTTCCCGGTGTCACCGATTTTTCCTCCTTTCTGGTGCGCGCGAAAGCGAGCGGGGCGAAGGTCATCGGCTTTGCCAATGCCGGCGACGATACGGTGAATTGCGTCAAACAGGCGAAGGAATTTGGCGTAACCAACGATGGCACCCGGCTCGCCGCCCTAGTATTTTCGGTGACCGGGGTGCATGGGCTCGGGCTGGAGACCGGGCAGGGGCTGTTGCTCACCGAGAGTTTCTATTGGGATTTGAACGACCGCACCCGCGCCTTCACCAAACGCCTGCTTCCCAAAACCGCAGGAAATTACCCGAACGATGTGCATGCCGCCTGCTATGCCGGCACCCTGCATTATCTGAAATCGGTCGCCGCCCTCGGCGTTGCGCGGGCCCGTGATGGGGCCGCGGTGATCGCGCATATGAAAAACGCCACCGCCGAGGATGACGCCTTCGGCCAAACCCACATCCGCGCCGATGGCCGCGCGATGGTCACGCCCTATCTGTTCGAGGTGAAATCCCCCGCCGAGAGCCGCGGGGGGTGGGATTACTACAAACTGGTCGCAACCACCCCGCCGATGGACGCCGCTCCCCCGATCACCGATTGCGCATTCGCGCGCTGAAGCGGGCGGGCGATTTTTTTGTGCGACGGTGCCACGCGGCCCCTGCCATAGCCGCGGCGCTCGGCGAAGATATTGTCGTGGCAGCGCTCGCGTCCGTCCATGCTGATCTGCACCCCGTGCCCGCGCAGAACTGTCGTGAAATCCTTGCTGGTGAGCTGCGAATCCTGCTCGGTGTTGAAGATTTCCGGTGTGCCAAGCCGGGCCAGGGCCTCGCGCAGCGCCGCGACGCAGAACCGGACGGTGAGCGTGTTGGATAACCGCCACGCCAGAACCCGCCGCGTCGACCAGTCCAGGATCACGACCAGGTACAGAAACCCCTGGCTCATCATGCTGACGCTTTGCCGATCATCCTGACGCTTTGCCGATCATCGCCAGCAATTCGGAACGGATATCGGCGGGCCCGCGTGCTGGCTTCGACCAGGGGATGCGGAGCACGGTGTCGCTCTCGGCGAGATCGCAGCCATCCGTATCGACAGCCACCATCCGCCAGGCGCCCGGCCGGGCGGCGAGGGTGGCGAGGGCGTCGGGGTGGTGGGCGTTGCAATGGCCGAGGATATCGGCCTCGGCGGCCTGGATCGCGGCGACCGAGGCGGGATCGGGCAGCAGCGTCGCGCGCCTGAGCCGCACGGCGCGGGCGAATCCGCCCACGAAAAGCGCCGCCTGGGGGACAATCCGCCAGAGCGAAAAATCGCCGAAATCAGCATAAAGCGCGGCATAGGGATGGCGCGCGAGGTAGCGCGCCTTGGCCATTCCGTCGTCGGCGATCGGTTCGGCAAGCCCCGTGAGGGTGACGCGGGGCGCAGTTTGAGGATTGACCTCCGTCGGCTCGCCCACGACGAGGAGCGCCACGCGCCGCTCCGCCTGGAGGTGGCGGGTATGCTCGGAGAGGCTCGAAAGCAACAGCAGCGCGGTGAGATCAGGCAGGAAGGCGGGTGTCACGAGGGCGGCGAAGGGCTGCCCGTCGGTCACCGTCGCGAGTGTGGCCATCCGCCCGGCGCGCAAGATCGAGCGCGCCAGGAACGCATCGGCCATCGCCTCGCCCGGTTGCATTACCATATCCTTCATTCTCCATGTTATGCAGGGCTGCGGGGTGAGCACCCCGACGCCCTCTGAGTTTGGCAAAGAACGCCCTAGCCTAGCCGGAAATCGACGGGAAAACCCAATGTTTGCAGGGGCCATTGCTTTTCAAGTTCGACGGATTTTCGCGCTCCGATCAGAGGAAACCACCGGATGAAGCACACCATCGCCCTGGTCGATGACGATCGCAACATCCTCACCAGCGTCACCATGACGCTGGAGGCGGAGGGATTCCAGGTGCGCACCTACACCGATGGCGAGAGCGCGCTCCAGGGCCTGCTCGCCCGTCCCGTCGATCTCGCGGTGCTCGATATCAAGATGCCGCGCATGGACGGGATGGAATTGCTCCAACGGCTGCGCGCCCGCTCCGCCGTGCCGGTGATCATGCTGACCAGCAAGGATGAGGAGGTGGACGAGCTGATGGGGCTCCGGCTCGGCGCCGATGACTATATCACCAAGCCGTTCAGCCAGCGCCTGCTGATCGAGCGCATCCGCGCTCTGTTGCGCCGCAACGAGGCGGGGCGCGCTGAGGGCTCCGGCGCGCCGGCGAGCGGCACCATGGTGCGCGGCGATCTCGTCCTCGATGAGACCAAGCATCAATGCCTCTGGCGCGGCGTCGATATCCAGCTCACCGTCACCGAGTTCCTGCTGGTCAAGGCCCTCGCCGCGCGGCCCGGCATGGTGAAGTCGCGCGATCAGCTCATCGATGCCGCGTATGGCGAGAATATCTATGTCGATGACCGCACCATCGACAGCCACGTCAAGCGCATCCGCAAGAAATTTCGCGCCGTGGACGACACGTTCAACCAGATCGAGACACTCTATGGCATCGGCTACCGCTACAAGGAACAATAGCCTCGCGGCGCCCGATAGCGCGGCAGCGGTTGCCCCCGCCGCGCCGCCGCGCCGCGCCGCGCCGCGCTTTGCATCGCCCCTGCTGCGGCGGATTCTGCTGGTCAATGCGCTGCCGCTGGCCTTGCTCGTGGTGGCGCTGCTCTATCTCGACCAGTATCAAAACGGCTTGCTGGAGGCCGAGGTTCTGACGCTGCGCGAACAGGCGCGGATCTACGCCGGGGCGCTCGGCCAGGCGGCGGTGGCGATCGATGCCGCGGGCGCGGCGCGGCTGGTGCCGCCCCTGGCGCGCCCGCTACTGCGCCGCCTGACCGAGCCGACGCCGAGCGCCGAGGCGCGGCTCTATGGTCCGGATGGCACGCTGGTCGCCGATAGCCGCCAGCACGAAGCCGCCGGCGGGGCCTTCGAGACCGAGCCGATGCCGCCCGCCCTCGCGCGCGGCCATGTCGTGGGATTGATCGGGCAGGTCTATGACTGGGTGCTCGCGCATCTGCCGCATAACGAGGCGGCGCCGACGCTGGAGGTCGGCCCACTCGCCGGTGGGCTCGACTGGCAGCCCGATGTACGCGAGGAGTTGCGCACCGAGGGCTCGGCTCAAAGCCGCGAGACGCCGCCCTATATCCGCCGCACCACCGACGGGCGGCTTTTGGTGACGGTCGCCGAGCCGGTGCAGCACGACCGCCAGACCGTCGGCATCATCCTCCTCACCCGTGAGGCGCGTGAGGTCGATGACAGCCTCTATAACGTGCGCATGTCGATCCTCGCGCTGTTTAGCCTTGCCTTGGGCCTGACCGTCGTCATGTCGTGGTATCTCGCGCGCACCATCGCCCGGCCGATTCTGCGGCTGGCGGCGGCGGCTGGCGAGATGCGCGAGGGCCAGGGGCGGAGCGGGGCGGTGCCGCGGCGCCTCTTGGCCCGGCGCGACGAGATCGGCACCCTCGCCCAGGCCCTGGCCGAAAGTGCCAGCGCGCTTTGGGCGCGGATGGACGCGATCGAGCGCTTCGCCGCCGATGTCGCCCACGAGATCAAGAACCCGCTCTCCTCGATCCAGAGCGCCATCGAGACGCTCCGGCGGATCGAGGATCCGGCCCAGCAGAAGCGCCTGCTCGCCATCATCGCCGAGGATGTGAAGCGCCTCGACCGGCTGATCTCCGATATCAGCGATGCCAGCCGGGTCGATGCCGAGCTTTCCCGCACCGCGACCGAGCCCGTCGATATCGCCCCGATCCTCGCGACCCTCGCCGAAATCCACGAAACCACGCGCCGGGAAGACGATCCACGCCTCCTGCTGCGCGCCCCGGAAAGCGGCCTCGTGGTGCGCGGCGTCGCCGACCGGCTGGTGCAGGTGCTGCGCAACCTGATCGCCAATGCCCGCTCCTTCAGCCCAATGGGCGGCGAAATTCTGCTCGCCGCGCGCGAGGATGGCGGGGTCGTCGAGATCACCGTCGAGGATGAGGGGCCGGGGATCCCCGAGGCCAAGCTCGAACATATTTTCGACCGCTTCTATTCCGAACGCCCGGCGGGTGAGCGCTTCGGCCAGCATTCCGGGCTCGGGCTTTCGATCAGCCGCCAGATCATCGAGGCGCTCAAAGGCAAAATCACCGCCGAGAACCGCCGCGATGCACAAGGGCGGATGCTCGGGGCGCGCTTCGTCGTGCGGCTGCCGAAAGCGTGAGGCGAGGAGATGGGGAGAGCGCACGCCATGCCGCCTTGCGCGAGCGCTCTTGTCCGCCGCCGCCTCCGGTGCAAATGTCCGCCCGCGTTTTCCCTGCCGCGGCGCAGCATGCCCCGGCTCTCTGGTCAGTGAGGACATTATGGCGAAAATCAAGGTAAAAACCCCGCTCGTCGAACTCGACGGGGACGAGATGACCCGCATCATCTGGGGGTTCATCAGGGATAAGCTCATTATTCCCTATCTTGACATCGATCTGAAATATTACGATCTCGGTATCCAATACCGTGACCAGACCGACGACCAGGTGACGATCGACGCCGCCAACGCGATCAAGCACTACGGCGTCGGCGTCAAATGCGCGACCATCACCCCTGATGAGGCACGGGTTGCCGAATTTGGCCTCAAGAAGATGTGGCGCAGCCCCAACGGTACTATTCGCAATATCCTCGATGGCACGATTTTTCGTGAACCGATCATCTGCCGCAACGTCCCCCGCCTGGTGCCGCACTGGTCGCAGCCGATCGTCATCGGGCGCCACGCTTTTGGTGACATCTACCGCGCGACGGAAGCGAAAATCCCGGGCCCCGGCCGGGTGACGTTGAGCTACCTGCCCGCCGATGGCGGCCCGCCACAACTGCTCGAAGTGCATGATTTCAAGGGGCCGGGCGTGGCGCTCGCGATGTTCAACACGCGCAAGTCGATCGAAGGTTTTGCGCGCGCTTCGTTCAACTATGGCCTGGCGCGCAAGTATCCCGTCTATCTCTCGACCAAGAACACCATCCTGAAAATTTATGATGGCATGTTCAAGGACGTGTTCCAGGAGATTTTTGACGCCGAATTCAAGGAGGATTTTACCAAAGCGGGGCTGACCTACGAGCACCGGCTGATCGATGACATGGTGGCCTCGGCGCTGAAATGGTCGGGCGGCTATCTCTGGGCCTGCAAGAACTACGACGGTGATGTGGAGAGCGACATCGTCGCGCAAGGCTTCGGCAGTCTCGGCCTGATGACCAGCGTGCTGATGAGCCCGGATGGCCGGACGGTGGAGAGCGAGGCGGCGCACGGCACGGTGACGCGGCATTATCGTGAACACCAAAAGGGGCGCGAGACCTCAACCAACCCGATCGCCTCGATCTTCGCCTGGACCCGCGGCCTCGCCTATCGCGGCCAGTTCGACGCAACGCCCGAGGTGACACGATTCGCCGAACTTCTGGAGAAAGTCTGCATCGAGACCGTCGAGCAAGGATTTATGACCAAGGATCTCGCCGTTCTCATCGGTCCTGACCAGGCATGGCTGAATACCCAGGATTTTCTTGCCAAGATTGACGAGAATCTGCGTCTCTCTATGCGCCGGTAAGCCAATCCTCGTGGCGGGCGCGGAGAGTTTTCCCGCGCCCGCCCAGGAATTTCCAGGCGCCTCGACCGCTCAAGATGCGGCAGCAGCGATCCATTTGGCGATATTGGGCCAAAAATCGTGCAGTGTCCGCGCCCCCATGAACAGGCCGATATGGCCACCCGGCACCAGTTTCTGCTGGATTTTATCGGCTGGCGTGCCGACCAGTTGGGTCGCGGCGAAAACCTGCTCGCGTGGCGTGATGTCATCGGCCTCGCCGGCCAGCAGATAGAGCGGGCAGGTGATCGTGCGCAGCGACAATTTCCTTCCCAAGGCGACAAATTCGCCTTTCGCGAGGCGATTTTCGCGAAACAATTGCGCGATCGCCTGTAGATACCAGCGTCCGGGCAGATCGAGCGGATGCTCGTACCAGCTTTCAAAGGTTTCGGTTTTCTTGAGCCAGACAGGATCGTCGATATGCTCGTAGAGATCGATATGATCCTCGACATAATGCTGTTCTGGGTGCATGTTCTTCCATCCCTCCAGCATGAAGCGGCCGAGCATTAGCCCGCCGCCGGCGGCGACGAGTTCCTCATAGAACGACATGGGATATTGATGCACCATGTGCTTGAGCGGTCCGTCGCCCGCTGCGGTGTCGATCGGTGAGCCGGCAAGCACCAGGCTCGCGACTTTTTCCGGAAACCGCGCTGCCAGCATCGCTGCCATCCAGCCGCCCTGGCAGAGCCCCACCAGATGTGCTCGTCCGCCCACTTCATCGAGGCAGACATTGAGTTCGGCGAGATACTGGTCGATTTCGAGATCCTTCATATCCGGCGTCGCCGATTTCCAATCGGTGAGATAGACGCGCGGCAGGCCGCTATTCATCAGGGTCTGCACCAGGCTCTGACCGTCATGATAATCGGCGATCATTGCGGTATGCCCGGCATAGGGCGCATCAACGATCGTCGGCAACCCTGGCGCCGCGAGATCGCCATAGCCGCGGAACACCATCGTGCGCAGATCGAGCACGACGCGGTTTTTGGTTGCCAGTTGCGGACGGAGAACCTCGGTGATTTTCGTCTCTTCGCTAAGGAACTTCAGATTGCGCGCAGCGATCTCGGCGCCCTCTTCGGCAAGCGTCTCGGCGATCTGCATTGGCCAGAAGAATGGCACGTTGATGCCAGGGGTGGGTTTTTTAGGGCTCATTTTGTCTCGACTTCCTGATGTCTGGTATCACGCGGCGCGCGTCCGGGATGCGCGTGCCACCCCTCCCGCACCTGAAGCCATGCGGCGCGCCACCTCACGCAGAGGATAGCAGAAACCGCACCTCCGCGATGATGTGCGTCAAAATCGATCGTCAACAGCCTGTGATGCGGCAGGGTCGCTGGCGCCCGCCATGATGAACGCGGTGACTGACAGAAATTCACATGAAAGTCATCGCGATCGCGCCGGGATTTGGTTTCGCCGATGACTGGCAAGGCCACGTCCAGATCGATCGGGGCGAAAGAAGCCGCAGATCCAGAACCGTCGTGCCAGCGCAGGGAAGGCGGATCCGGGCGGCGCCATTTGTCCAGCGCCATTTTTCCGCGCCGTTTCCCTCGATGGCGGGGCCGCCATTGGCGAAGGTCGAGCGATTGCCGGTATCGAGATAGCTCTCCGCCGCCAGCCCCGCGGCGAACAGAATATCGTGGTGCGCGAGTTCGACACGAAAGTAGGCGACACGCTCGCGCGGCTCCTGCGCGATGGCGGCGCCGGTGACGAGGTAGCGAATGGGGATGAGCACGCCGTTGACGAAGACGGAATGATCGGGCGAGAGGAAAGGTCGCGGCGCGGGGTATCGAAGCCGCAGGCACCAGCGGAGATACGCACGGGCCAAACATCGCTCGGCCGTGGGTGGTGGTGACAGTCAATATCGCGATGGCCACGCCAGAGGATGGGCCGCACCGCTCCGCCCGGCACTACCACCTTATCGCCCAATTCCAACGCCTCGACAGGGATGTCGCCGCGCTTTGTGCGGATCCGCGTGCCGCGCAGGAAGCAGGGAACGGGCAGGGCGGCTGACGGCGTGGTGACCAGTAGGTCGCTCCAATAGGCTTGATTTGCGCAACCGCTCGAATACGCCCCCGTTCCGTTCGAAAGGACGACGGAGAACGGCCCGTTGCCCACCGCCGGACTCGCGCTCTCAAGCTAATCCTGGGCCGAAGAAACAGGGCAGGTCACAGGTTGAACTCACCCGGAGATTACGCCAGCCAGAATTTCCACCCACGCGCGACGGACCCGTGCAGTTTTCGACGGAGGAAGTTCAGATTATCCGCCGAAGTCACAAGCCAAGCCGGAGTCAGAGCAAGCCGGAGTCAGAGACTATGCCGGACGTCTCCCTCCAGATGCGAAACCCCTAACCTTACCCCTCATAACTATTGGCCGCGCCGTTGGGTAGCATCGCCAGCAATTCGCGCCGTGTTGCTGGGTCTTCGCGGAAGGCGCCGAGCATCCGGCTGGTCACCATCGTTACCCCCGGCTTATGCACCCCGCGTGTCGTCATGCACTGATGCGCCGCCTCGATCACCACCGCGACGCCGCGTGGCTCCAGCACTTCATTGATGGTGTTGGCAATCTGCGCGGTGAGTTTTTCCTGGATCTGCAGGCGCTTGCCATAGGCTTCAACCACGCGCGCGAGCTTGCTGATGCCGACCACCCGCTTGTCCGGCAGGTAGGCGACATGGGCGCGGCCGAGAATCGGGGCCATGTGGTGCTCGCAGACGCTTTCGAGACGGATATTGCGCAACAGAACGATCTCGTCATAGCCCTCGACCTCCTCGAAGGTGCGGGCGAGCAGGTTCACCGGATCCGTGGCATAGCCGGAAAAAAATTCCTCATAGGCCCGCGTGACCCGCGCCGGCGTATCGCGCAGACCTTCCCGCGCCGGATCATCGCCGGCCCAGCGCAACAGCGTGCGCACCGCGGCTTCGGCTTCCTGCCTCGTCGGGCGATCAGCCACCAGGGTGGCGTGGAGCTTCGGCGCTTTAGCAGCTTTAGCAATGATATTCACTGGATGAATTTCCTCTTTCATTCTGCGGCGCGGATGCCCATGCCCCGAAAACGCTTAACCAGAACTTATGTGGCCCCGGCCGTGCGCCTCGCAAGCGCTCAATTCCGCGTGAGCCGTCGCGCCCGGCCCAGCCCCGGCTCAATGCACGCGCGGATCCTGGTGCGGGCTGTCGAGGCTGAAGGCCGGGATCGCGACATCGAACATCTCCCCGGAATCGGGCAGGACCATGTGATACTGGCCGACCATGAAGCCCGAGGGGGTCTCAAGCGGTGTGCCAGAGGTGTATTCGAACGCCTCGCCCGGCTCCAGCACCGGCTGCTCGCCGATCACCCCCGCGCCATGGACGTGCTGGGTGCGCCCGGTGGCGTCCGTGATGTGCCAGGTGCGGCGCAAAAGCTGCACTGTCTCGCGCCCCCGATTCTCGATCCGCACCTTATAGGCCCAGACAAAATGTCCGTCCTCGGGGCGCGACTGGTCCTCGAGATAAAAGGCGCGGACGACGACGCGGACATCGCGGGTCATCAGACTGTATTCGCCGCTCATGGAGGCAAGAATGAGCGCCGGGAGGGTGGTTTGTCCAGCGCCTCAGAGCCTGAAAATCAATCAAACTTGAAAAAGCACGCCCTCTGAAAACATTGATTTTTCCCGTGATCGATTTCTGGGCGCAAGGGCATCCTTTTTTCAATCTCTCAGGCGGCAATCGCGGCTAGTCCGCGGGTGAGGTCATCCTGGAGATCGGCCGCATCCTCGATCCCCACCGACAGCCGCACCACGCCGTCGCTGATGCCGAGCCGGGCGCGCTCGTCGGCACCGAGGCGGAAATGGGTGGTGGTCGCGGGATGGGTGACGAGGGATTTGGCATCGCCGAGATTGTTGGAAACGCGGATCAGCCTGAGCGCGTTCATGAACGCGAAGGCCGCCCCCTTGCCGCCCTTGAGCGCGAAGGTGACGATCGTGCCGCCGTCGCTCATCTGCGCTCGCGCGAGCGCCGCTTGCGGATGATCGGCGCGGGCCGGATACCACACTTGCGCGATCTCGGGCCGCTCGGCGAGAAAATCGGCGAGCGCTGCTGCATTACGGCAACCGGCCGCGACACGGAGCGGCAGGGTCTCCAGTCCCTTGAGCAGCAGCCAGGCGTTGAACGGTGAAAGGGCGGGACCGGTATTGCGCAGATAGGGCTGCAAAACCGCCTCCACCCATTTCCGCGCCCCGAGCACCGCGCCGCCCAGCACCCGTCCCTGGCCGTCGATATGCTTGGTACAGGAATAGACGACGATATCGGCGCCCCATTCCAGCGGACGTTGCAGCAAGGGGGTGGCAAACACGTTATCGACGATCACCTTCGCCCCCGCGTCATGCGCGAGGCTCGCTACGGCGCTGAGATCGATGACCTCCAGCATCGGGTTGGACGGCGTTTCCAGCAGCACCAGCGCGGCCGGACGGGCAAGAGCGGCGCGCCAGGACGCGATATCGGCACCGTCAACGAACTCGGTTGCGATGCCGAAGCGCGGCAGCAGCGTTGAGATGATCCAGTGGCAAGAGCCGAACAGGGCGCGGGCCGCCACTACCCGGTCGCCGGCCTGGAGGCCACACATCAGCGCGGCATGGACGGCGGCCATGCCCGACGCTGTGACCCGGCAAGCTTCCGCGCCCTCGATCGCGGCGAGGCGTTCTTCCAGCATCGCGACCGTCGGGTTGCCAAATCGCGAATACTGGTAGCGGCTGATCTCGCCCCTGAATGTCGCCTCGGCCTCCTCGGCACTCTCATAGACGAAACCCGAGGTGAGGAAGAGCGCTTCGGCAGTCTCGCCGAAATGCGTACGGCTCCCTCCGGCATGAACCAAACGGGTCGCCGGGCGAAGCAAGGCGGGTGAGGGAAGCGGTTCGGTCATCTCTCGGGGCCCTTTGCATCTGGCCCGACCGTGGATGCAGCGCCGTTCCGCAAGCCTAGGCGCTGGCCTCTTTAGCGCGCTTATTTCACCTCGCCGCAATCCGGCCGGACAAATCGCGAGGGGCGGTAGCACCGCCGAAATTTACTCTAGAGATCGCGCATTGCGCCGTCAACCGGAGCTTTCTATAAACGCCCTCGCCGGCGCGGGTGTAGTTCAATGGTAGAACGGCAGCTTCCCAAGCTGCATACGAGGGTTCGATTCCCTTCACCCGCTCCAATTTTCCGTCTGACGATACCTAAAAAAGATTGCAAATCCCGTGAAACCTTTATTTTTGGCTATGCTTGCGTTACCTGTTGGCAGATTGGGATTCCGAGGGCCGAACGCAGCCAGTCCTGCGGTTCCGGGTCATTTCCGAGCGCTTCGACGGTACGGCGCCAGCCGAGATAGCGATCAA
>Ga0078972_1003748_pt1 | contig 44344 bp, 39 predicted proteins | sample YelNatPaOPGAMG01_FD_67568 | JGI IMG/M metagenome (GOLD analysis project Ga0078972, IMG submission 67568) | Hot spring thermophilic microbial communities from Obsidian Pool, Yellowstone National Park, USA - OP-RAMG-01 (SPADES assembly) (version 2) | ecosystem: Environmental > Aquatic > Thermal...
CCCCTCTTTCTGGTCTACCTCCCCCTTCCACTTATACCATGGATGCCCGGTCAGCGGTACACTCACCTGGGCGATTTTGGGGCACAAAAAAAGAGCTATCTCGCGATAGCTCTTTGTTCCTCCATGAGAGCGAGCCCGGCCAGCGGGCATTGCCCAGATGGGCTATGGTTGGGCGCTACTCTTCCCGCGTCGGGTCCTCGACGAGCCCTTCACGCACGGCGTACACCGCTGCCTGGATGCGATTCTCCAGGTGCAGCTTCTCCAGGATGTTGCAGAGGTGGATCTTGACGGTGTTCTCGGTGATATTGAGGTGCGCCGCGATCTCTTTGTTGGTGCACCCCTTGACCACCTCGGCCAACACCTCGATCTCCCGCGGGGTCAACTCTTCGCGCATGGCGCGCCGGCCCGGTGTCCTCTCTTCCGGCGCCCGGAACTCTTGCAGGATGCGCGCAGCCACCACGCCCGAGATGGGCACTTCGCCGCGGCGCACGCCCTCCATCATCTCGAAGAGTTGGCGGGGCTCGAGGTCCTTCAACAGGTAGCCCTCAGCCCCATTCTTGATCGCCGTGAAGAGGTCATTGTCATCGTCGGAGACGGTCAGCATGATGATGCGCACGTGGGGCATCTCGCGCTTGATGGCGCGGACGGCCTCCAGCCCGCTGCACCGGGGCATGGAGATGTCCATCAGGATGACCTCGGGCATCAGCTCGCGGGCGCGGGCGATAGCCTCCAGCCCGTCGCCGGCCTCGCCAACCACCTGCATATCGGGCTGCGACGCCAGGAGCGCTGCCACCCCCTTACGGAAGAGGATATGGTCATCTGCCAGAAGGATCCGCAACGGCTCCATCCCTTGTCTCACCTTTCTATTGTCAGGGGCACCCAGACGCGCACCCGAGTCCCCTCCCCTGGGCGAGACTCGATGGTCAACTCGCCGCCCACGCCGGCTGCCCGCTCGCGCATGACGTCGAGGCCGAAGCACTGCCGTCCCTCCGCCGTGGCCTGATCCAGGTCGAAGCCACGGCCGCGGTCCTCCACCACAATCTCCAGCCCATCTGCGCTGCGCACCAGGCGCACCCAGGCCCGATCGGTGCCGGCGTGTTTGCGCACGTTGGTCAGTGCCTCCTGGACGATGCGGGTGACCTGCACGCCCATGTCGGTGGGGAGGTCGGTCAGCCCCGCTCCCGCCACCTCCAGCTCGGCATTGACCCCATAGTGCGTCCGATACTCCTCGAGGTACTCGCGCAGCGTGGGCAGGAAGCCCTGCCCGGGCGTCGCCGCTGTGCGCAGGCTAAAGATCGACTCGCGCACGTCCCTATAGGCCGACATCGACACTTCCCTCAGCTCCCGCAGGCTGGCCCGCGCCTCGTCGAGTCTGTGGTTCTCCAGCAGCCAATCGGTCACCGAGGCTTTGAGGTTCAGGTAGCCCAGCGACTGGGCCAGGTTGTCGTGCATCTCGCGCGCCAGCCGCTCGCGCTCTTCGAGGACGGCGAGGCGGCGCACGCTCTGGTAGAGCTGCGCATTCTCGATGGCCACCGCCACCTGCTGAGCCAGCCGGTTGAGGAGGTGCACATCCTCGGCCGTGAAGCGGCGCGGGGCGCGTGCGGCCACCGCCACCAGGCCGCGCAGGTTGTTCGCCCTTTCGAGGGGCACGGCCAGGAAGGTCACGACCCCCTCGCCGCCCACCGGCTCGCCAAAGGGCTGGAGGCCCAGCCTACCGGCCACAATCGGCTCGCGGCGGAGCAAGGCTTCACCCGGCTGCCCCTTGCCCAGCGGCAGCCACTGGCCCCTGAACCCCTCTGCGCCGGCCCCCGCCGCCGCCTTGATCTCCACCTGCTGGCGCTCCGGGCTCAGCAGGCCCACCAGGCCCGCCTCGGCCCCGAGCACATCGCGCGCCCCCTCAGCCACGGCCTCGAGCACCTGCTGCAGGTCGAGCGAAGCCGAAATGCGCACGCCCAGCTTGTAGAGAGCCGTGGCCTCGTACTCACCGCGCCGGGTGGCTGCTACCAGGAGCGCATTGTCAATGGCAATGCCGATCTCGTGGCCCACCGCCTCGAGCACACGCACCTGTTCCTCGGTGACCGTCTGATCCACCCGGCCGACCAGCCCCAAGCTGCCCACGACCGCTCCCTTCGACTTGAGGGGCACATTCACATACGAGCGCCGCTCCTCCTGGCCCCAGATGCCGTCGTGGCGGCGATCCATCGCCATCCTGGGCACATAGAGCGCCCTGCCCGAGGCCACCACCTGCTGTGGGATATCGTACTCGGGTTGCTCGCGTCGCCGGTTGATCTCAGCGCACTGCTCCGGGGTCGCGCCGCGCGTGGCCCGCATCGCATAACGGCCCGTCTCAGGATCGCGCAGATAGATCAGCCCCGCGTGCATGCCGAGGCGGTTGACGACGATATCCAGCGCCAGGTCGAGGACCTCCTGCAGGTCGAGGAGCTGGCCTGCAGCCACAGCCACCTCGTTGAGCATCGCCAGCTCTGCACTGCGGCGCTCCGATTCCGCGAGCGAAGAGCGGAGCTGGCTGCACATCTGGCGGAACGACCCCGCCAGCCGGCCCAGCTCGTCGTGGCTCTGCACACGGACATCGCAGTCGAGGTTGCCGGCTCCGATCTCGGCCAGCCCCCTGGCCAGCTCGCCAACCGGCTGCGTCACCAGGCGCCGCAGGGCATAGAGCATCAGCCCTACCAGGAGCACCAGGGTGCCCAGAGCCACCAGGGCCATGCGCCAGAAACCGGCTTGGAGCTGGCGCTGGAGGTCGCGGAGGGGGGTCTCGATGAGGAGGTAGCCCAGGATGTTGCCCTCGGAGGTGTGGCATTCCTGACACGCGGCCTCGTTGCGGAGAGGGCTGATGGTGAGCAGTTCCTCATGCCCACCGAGCGTGGTGACGGCGCTGTACGCGCCCGGGACGTTGCCCGCCGCATGGCACGACTGACAGACCGGCCCGCTGCGGTCGAAGCGCGTGCCCACCTCGGAAGGGGATGAGCTCACCCGCGCCACCCCCTGCGGGTCGAGGATGCGGACGCGATCCACCGTTTCGCCATCGGCCACATTCTGCACGATCGTGTCGATGATCGTCCAGTCGTTGCTCAGCATGGCATGGGCCATGGCGGTGCCGATGGTACGACTCAGGCGCGCACTCGCAGCCTCCGCGCTGGCGATCAGCTCTTGCCGCTGCAACGTGAGCATGAGGAAAGAAGACGCGGAGACGCCGAGCAGCGAAACGCCGACGACGATACAGAGCAACTTGATGCTCAGGCCGGGCCTTCTGGGCGAGTCGAAGGCGACTTTGCCTTCGCTGGGGGAACATCTCCGCCCTGTGCAGGGCGCAGCACGGCGCAGGAACCTCAGGGCAGCCACCTGGACCCCGTTTCGGTCGTCACGTCCGGGCGAGCGCACACGAATCCATAATCGAAAATACTGACGGCGATAATGATAGCACGATTGCCGCTTGCGCACAAAGGCACGGGATGCCCTTCTCAGCTCGGAGCGTCCTGCAACACGCCCCTCATGGGCACAGTCACTTTCAGCTCCGGGCATGCGCAGCCAACGTCATCAACCGTGGCTCCCGCTGCTGAAAGACTTGCACCTGGCCGCCGCAGGAAGGGGTGGAGGCACGGCAAGCCTCGTGGCAACCGGCGAGCATGGCACTCGCTCCAAAGGTGCGCTATACCCTTTGACTCCCTTGGGCCAGGCGGCTATACTGGCGCGGCACAGGGCCACAATAGGTTGAGGGGATACGAGCGTTGGCAAGTTGGCGGGTACGGCGATACGAGGGCACCCTGGGCGAGACAAGGGGCATCCTGGCTGTAGAGAGGGCTACCTTCCGCGAGTGCCCTTACCGGGCTCGCGAGCTGCAGGCCCGCCTGCGGTCTCCTCAGCAGCAGTTGCTGGTGGCCGAGGCAGAGGGGCGCATCGTCGGCTTTGTGGCGGGCCTGCACACCAGCGGGCTGGCAGGGCCGCGGCTGGAGGCCGACCTGCTGGCTGTCGAGCCCGCCTGGCAGGGCCTGGGGATCGCCACAGCCCTGTTGACCTCCCTCCGGCGCCGCCCAGGTAGTGCTGCCATGCTGCGCGGCGTGGTGCGGCCCGACAACGTGGCTTCGGAGCGCGCCTTTGCCCGCGCCGGCTTCCGGCCTTCCGCAGCCACCTACGACCTCTTCATCTACCGCATCGCCGGCCTGGTGCCCCGGCCCCTGCCGGCCTGGGGTGGCGAGATCGGCCGGCTCGCCGACCCTGCCGAGGCGGCCCAGCTTGCAGCCCTGGCGCCCGCGCTGCTGCCCGCCGCCGACCGCCTGTGGCCGGCAAGCCAGGCGCCGGGCCTGACGCTGCTCGTGGCCCGGGCCGGGGGAGCGGTGGCCGGGGCAGCCGAGTTGGTCGAGGTACACACCTTGCTCTATTCCGGCCTGTGGCTGGAATCCCTCGTAGCCCGGCCGGGCCAGCGGCGCACCCTGCAGGCCCTGGTCGCTGCAGCAGTGGAGGAGGCCAAGGCCAGGGGGATGGATGAGGTGGGGTGCCTGGTACCTCAGGAAGAGCGATCCCTGCGCGAGGTGATCATGGGCGAAGGCTTCAGGCTGCTCGATGGTTACCGCATCTGGACGGCCCCACCCTTGCCAGAGGCAGCGCCGTGAGGCGGCCCCGTCGCGCCGCACGCTGGCTCTTCGCCGCCCTGGCTGCCGTGGCCCTGGCCCTCCTTCTTGCCGCGGTCTGGCGTGCTCCCGCTCTGGCGCTTTTGGCGCTCTTTACCCAGCGCGAGCGCTTGCAAGCCCTGATCGGGCACCTGGGCCCCTTCGGCCCCTTGGGGCTCATCGCCCTGCAGGCCGCCCAGGTAATCGTCGCCCCCATCCCTGGCCAGGCGCTGGGGCTGGCGAGCGGTTACCTCTACGGCACCTGGCTGGGCACCCTCTACAGCATGGTCGGCGTGACCCTGGGCACCGGCCTGGCCGTCGGGCTGGCGCGGCGCTGGGGCCGGCCCCTGGTCGAGCGCTTGCTCAGCAAGGAGACCCTGGCCCGCGTGGACCGCGCTTGCGAGCGCCTCGGCCTGCCGCTCCTCCTCCTGGTCTTCCTGCTGCCCTTCCTGCCCGACGATGCCATTGCCCTCGCCAGCGGGCTCACCGACATCCCGCTGGCGGGCATCCTCATCACCACCGTCCTCGGCCGGCTGCCTGGGGTCCTGGTGTCGGCCTGGATCGGCGCCAACGCCGCGTCCTTCTCGCCCATCCACTGGGCCATCGCCGCTGCCGTTGCGCTGATCGCCGCCATCCCCCTCTACCGGAAGCGCGAGTCGCTCGAGCGCACCATGTGGTCGCTCGCCGCGCGCCTGGGTCGCCGATCCGAGGGTGCTGCCCCGCCACGCGAGCGCGAGAACACCGACCGGGCGTGATCGGGTTTCGGCACGATGCGCCGAGGTTGGCGAGGCATCTCGGCCTCCGCCGCTTCCACCCGCAGCGGTGGGCGCCGTGCCTCGCCGGCACCCGGCGGCCTACAGGGCCCCGTCGGGGCGGGCCTGGCGCGCGATCTTGCCCTCCAACCGCTCGATGCGGTGCTCGACGGCCGCAAGCAACCGTCGGTCCGGGTAGCGCAGTTGGCGCAGCAGGCGCAGCGCGCGCTGCGCCTGGCAGTGGGCCTCCACCAGGTCGCCGGCGCGGTGCTCATAGTATTTGGCCAGCTCGACGCAGGCCTCCACATCGCCCCGCTCGGCCAGCGCGTGCCACAGCTCCAGCGCCTCGGCCGCCTGGCCGGCGCGCTTGTGAAGCTGCGAGAGGCGGCGGGTGGCCTCGCCTCGCGCCTTTGGCGAGAGCTGGCAGTGCAGGCACTGCCGGTAGAGCTCGATAGCGCGATCGAGCTGGCCCTCGGCCTCGCAGCGGCGGGCCATGCTGAAGAGGTCCTCGCCATGCTGCAGCGCCGTGAGGGGCTCGCGCGCCACCGTGCACAGGTGCGCTGCAAGGGTGGCCAGGCTGAGGATGTCGTGGGCGTTGTGGTAAAAGACGCGCCGCAGCGGCTCGGCCCGGCCGTAGGTGAGGAAATCGCGGTACAGCCCGGGGATCGCCCAGCCCGGCACGTCGGCCTCGCTGCGCACCACGCCGAGGATGTTGGCCTCCAGCGAAGCCAGGGCGCAGGAGCGCAGGCGCAGGCGCCACAGGCGCCGGGCCGGCAGGAGCAGATCGAGGTGAGGGGGCACCACAGGCGGCGCCGGCTGGCGGTTCATGGCAAAGCGCGTCTCGAGCAGGGGCCAGTCGAAGGCGCGGCCGTTGAACGTTACCAGGCCGCGCGAGCGCCCGAGCACCTCGCGCACCACATCCAGCAGCGCCCGCTCCTCGGGGATGTCGCGCATGAAGCACTGGCGCAGCACGAACTCACCGTCCTCGAAGGTGCCCAGGCCCACGAGGAAGGCGTAGGTGCCCGTGCCCCCCGCCAGGCCGGTCGTCTCCGTGTCGAGGAAAGCGAACCGGCCAAACCCCGGTTCGCCATCGAACGGCTCGCCCGCCAGCGACGATAGGCTGCGCGGCGCGTGTTCGAGCAGCGCACCGAGGGGCAGCCCGCCGTGCGAGTGGGCCAGGGGGTAACGCAGCTCCGACACAAAGCAAGAGCCAGAGGCCGTCTCCACCACCCGGCCCGAGACCCAGTCCTCAATCGCCTCGCGCCGAGGCGCAGGGGCCGCCTCCGGCACAGGCCGAGGCCTCAGCCCCGAGAGCCCCAGCCCCACCCCCAGGCGCTCCAGGCGCCTGCGCAGATCCTCGCTCTCGTTCACAGTCCGCCTGTCCCCAGCTTCCAACGCACTCGGAGCCCAGTGTACCATAGGCCGCCGGCCTTGTCTATTTCGACGGACGAGCATTGGACAGACTCTTGACATTCCTCGGGATATGTGATATATTACATGTAGCACACGATATGCTGCATTTCACCAGACAGGAAGCCATAGCGATGCAACTCGACCCCGCCAAGCCCGCCGCCCTCACCGATTGGGCCTATGGCACCATCAAACAGGCTATCCTCAACCTCGAGTTCGCGCCCGGAGCCCAGCTCCGCATCGATGAGCTCGCCGAACGCATGGGGATCTCCCGCACGCCCATCCGTGAGGCCCTGCTCCGGCTCGAAACCGAGGGCCTGGTGCGCATCGTGCCCCGCGTCGGCTTTTTCGTCGCCGAGATCACCCGCCGCGACCTCATCGAGCTCTTCGAGATCCGCCAGCTCCTCGAAAGCCATGCCACCCGGCGCGCGGCTGCCCAACTGACCGACGAAGACCTGGCCTTCATCGACCAGCTCCTGGGGCAGGCCGCCGCTGCCGTCGCCCAAGGCGACCTGGCACGCTTCCAGGAGACCGAGATCGCCTTCCACGACTATTTCATCGAACATGCCCAGAACCGGCGCCTGCTGGCCCTCATGGCCAGCATCCGCGACCTCACCCATCGCCAGCGCGTCCTCTCGCTGGCCTCTGTGGAGAACGTGCGCCAGTCCCTCGTCGAGCATCAGCGCATCGCCGAAGCGCTGCGCCGGCGTGACCCGGAACTCGCCGGCCAGCGCATGGCCGAGCACATGGCCGCGGCGAGGGACCGGCTGCTCGAGTTCGTCGTCTTGCCTAGCGACAAGCCCCAACCTAACGGATGACGGCCACACACGAGGAGTCAATGCCCATGGAGAAATGGCGGTTGCCCCCCGACGGGGGGCACATGGAGCGCCCCACCGGCATCTACCTGCAGACCATGACCGGCAGGGAGGTGGAGGAGCGCCTCAAGAAGAACGACATCATCATCCTGCCCATCGGCAGCACCGAGAACCACGGCCCCCACGCCTGCTCGGGCGAGGATACCTTCCTGGTCACGCGCATGGCCGAGCTCGTCGCCCAGAAGACCGGTTGCACCGTGGCCGAGCCCATGTGGTACGGCTCGCACCCCTTCCATCACCTGGGCATGCCCGGCACCATCGTCATCCCCGAAGAGACCTTCATCGCCTACATCCGCGCCATCCTCGCCGGCCTGTGGAACTCGGGCTGGCGCAAGATCATCCTGCTCAACGGCCACGGGCAGGACTATGCCATCCCCATGGCCATGCACCAGTGGGCCAAGAAGTACCAGGTGCCGGCGCTGCTCGTCAACGTCAACTGGTGGTTTGTGATCCCTGAACACATCCGCGACAAGGCCCACGGCGGGCCTTTCGAGACGCCCTTTGTGCACGCCGATGAGTGCGAGACCTCCTACTCCATGGCCCTCTTCCCCGAGATGATCCAACAGGAGTTCGCCGTGGATACCGAGGGCCTCAGCCTCATGCCGCCCGGCCACATCAACACCTCGGGCTCGGCCTACAACCTGCCCATCCCCTTCTGGCAACACGTGGGCGGCTCGGCCATCGAGGTCATCCAGACGCCCGAGGGCATCGTGGGCAAAGCCACCCTGGCCGACCCCGAGAAGGCCAGGCCCGGCTTGAACGCCATCCTCGACTACCTGGAAAAGCTCGTCACCGACATCATCACCAAGTACCCGGCCGGCGCCCTGCCCCCTGCCGACAAGCTGAGCCAGCGGCCCAGGGAGGAGATCGAGGCGCTGCTCAAGGGCCCGCTGGTCGAGGGCGGCCGGCACCTGTACACCGTGGCGTATCCGCCATGAGGCGCGGAACGTGAAACGTGATACGTGATGCGTGATGCGCATCGCGTACTCCGTCTTACGTATCACGCATCACGCATTACGTTCTACGCATCACGCATCACGTTTCCCGTCGCACATATCACATATCACATATTCTGCAATCTGTCGCCGGAGGGAACGCATGCCCAAGACTGTGAAAGCCGCTGTGATGGTCGCCCCAGGCAGGATGGAACTGCAGGAGCTGCCCTATCCAGATCACCTCGAACCAGGCGCCGCCATCGTCAAGATGGAGATGTCGGGCATCTGTGGCACCGACAAGCACGCCTTCAAAGGCGAGCTCACCCTGTACGGCGGCACCGAGGCCCAGCAGGATATGGTCTTCCCCACCGTCCATGGCCACGAGAACGCCGGCATCGTCGTGGAGATGAACGGCAAGGGGTCCGAGATCGAGTACAGCGGGCAGGACCTCAAGGTCGGCGACCGCATCACCACCTGCCCCAACGTGATCTGCGGCGAGTGCTGGTACTGCCGCAGCACCCACGGCTACCCGTACTGCGCCAACCACCAGGGCATCGGCATGACCTACCCCTCCGACCGCTTCCCCTACGTCGTCGGCGGCTGGGCCGAGTACATGTACGTGCCACCGAAGGCGTGGATCTACAAGGTCCCCGAGTACCTGCCGGTCGAATACGCCTGCCTCTCCGAGCTTTTCGTCGTGACGGCGCTCCTCGACCGGGCCAAGGAGTACGCGGCCTATGCCGGCAAGGGCTTCCACTTTGGCGATACGGTGGTCGTGCAGGGCGCCGGGGCCGTCGGCATGATGATGGTGGCCAAAGCGCGCCTCCTGGGCGCCGGCAAGGTCATCGCCCTCGATACCTCGCCCATGAAGCTCGAGCTGGCCAAGGAGTTCGGCGCCGACCTGGGCATCGACGTGAGCCGCCTCTCCGACCAGGAGCTGGTCGACGCCATCCGCAGCGAGACCCAGGGCCGCGGCGCCGATGTCGTTGTCGAGACGGTGGGCCAGGCATCGGTGCTCAAGGTCGGTCTCGAGATGCTGCGCCGCGGCGGCACCTACCTGGAGACCGGCAACTTTGTCGATACCGGCGGCACCGTCGCCCTCAATGTGCACCGCCACATTGCCGCCAAGAACGTCCTGCTCTTCGGCAATACGAACCATCCCCACGACGGCTATTATGTGGCCATGGAGATGATGTGGCGCCATCGGCACCAGTTCCCGTTCGACAAGCTGATTACCCATCGCTTCTCGCTCGGCCAGTGCCAGGAGGCTGTGCTCAAGTCCTACGAGCCCGAGGCACTCAAGGTCGTCTTCCAGATGTAGAGGGTGCGCGCCATCGCCGATATCCCTCGCAACCGGCCAACACGCAAAGGAGACGCGGGCTTGACTGCAGGGGAGCACAAAGTCATCCTCGAGATGAAGGGCATCTGCAAGGCCTTCCCGGGCGTGCAGGCGCTCGACAAGGTGAACCTGGACCTCTACGCCGGCGAGGTGCACGTGCTCGTGGGCGAGAACGGGGCCGGCAAGTCGACCCTGATGAAGATCCTGGCCGGCGCCTACGACCGTGATGCTGGGGAGCTCATCGTCGATGGCGAGCCCCAGGGCCACTGGACGCCTGCTCTCGCGCGAGCCAAAGGGGTGGCCATGGTGTACCAGGAGTTCAACCTGGTGCCCTTCCGCAACGTGGCCGAGAATATCTTCCTGGGGCGCGAGAAGCTGCGCTGGGGACTCTTCCTCGACAAGGCGGCCATGCATCGCTCGGCCCACGAGCAGATGGAGGCCATCGGCGTGCCGGTCGACACCCACACACCGGTGGGCAAGCTCGGCGTGGCCCAGCAACAGATGGTGGAGATCGCCAAGGCCCTCTCCCTCGACGTGCGCATCCTGGTGCTCGACGAGCCGACCTCTGCGCTGACCGTGCGCGAGATCGAGCAACTCTTCGACGCCATCCGCCGCCTGAAGGCGCGCGGCGTGGGCATCATCTACATCTCGCACCGCATGGAGGAGGTCTCGGCCATCGGCGATCGCATCACCGTGCTCCGCGACGGCCAGTATATCGGCACGCGGCGGGTGGGCGAGGTCACCACCGACGAGATCGTCAAGATGATGGTGGGGCGCGAGATCAAGGACCTCTTCCCGCGCCACTTCCGAGATCCGGGCGAGGTGGCGCTCCGGGTGCAGGGCCTCTCGACCGCCGACAAGCTGCGCGATGTGTCGCTCGAGCTGCGCTACGGCGAAATCGTGGGCCTGGCCGGCCTGGTCGGAGCCGGGCGCACCGAGACCGCGCGCGCCATCTTTGGCCTCGACCCGCACACTGCAGGCAGCATCGAGATCACAGGCCGGCAGGTGAGCCGCATCGACCCCCCTACTGCGGTGGAGATGGGCCTCGGCCTCGCACCGGAGGACCGCAAGCGCGACGGCCTGTTCCCCATCCTGCCGATCAAAAGCAATGTGATCATGGCCAGCCTGCGCAGGCTCTTCCCCAACGGCATCCTCTGGCCCGGCAAGGAGAACCGCGAGGCGGCCAAGTACGCCAATCGGCTGCGCATCCAGCCCCCTGGCATCGAGCGCCAGGTGCAGTATCTGAGTGGCGGCAACCAGCAGAAGGTCGTCGTCGCCAAGTGGCTGGCAGCAGGCCCCCGTGTGCTCATCTTCGACGAGCCCACGCGCGGCATCGACGTCGGGGCCAAGGCCGAGATCCACGCCTTCATGGACCAGCTTGCCAATGAAGGGAACGCCATCCTGATGATCTCCTCAGAGCTCCCCGAGATCCTGGGCATGAGCGACCGCATCTATGTGATGCGCGACGGCACAGTGGCCGGCGAGTTCCCGCGTGGGGCCTCATCTGAGGAGATCATCCGCTGCGCGATGGGAGTCAAGGCATGAGCATCGGCACCCGCAAGCGAACACTCCAGTCGGCTCTCGTTCGCATCCCTCCCGTGGTGTGGGCGCTTTTGGCCATGGTGGTCTTCTTCGCGCGGATGGACCCGCGCTTCCTAACCCTGAGCAATGTGGCCAACCTCTTCACCCAGGGCTCGATCCTGATGATCCTCTGCATGGGCGTGGTGGTCGTGAGCATCGCCGGCGGCATCGAACTGTCGGTCGGTGCGGTGATGACCCTGGCGGGCATGCTGATGGCGTGGGTGCTGGTCAACACCGGCCTGCCGATCGCGCTCGCCCTGCTTGTGCCCCTGGTGGTCGGGGCCCTGTGCGGCATCCTCAATGGGATCTTTGTCGCGCGGATGAACATCCCCTCGTTCATCGCCACCCTCGGTACCCAGGGCATGGCCATCGGCCTCTGCCTGGGGATGAACAAGGGCAATGTCATCGCAGGGCTGCCCCCTGCGGTAGGCAACATCGGCGGCGGATCGTGGCTCGGCGTCCCCGTGCCGATCTGGGTGTCGGTCGTCGCCTTTGCGTCCTCCTTCATCCTGCTCAGATTCACGCCCTTCGGCCTGTATGTCTATGCCATCGGCGGCAATGAGCAGGCGCTCAAGCTGACCGGCAGGCCATCGTGGTGGTACAAGATCCTGACCTTCGTCTACGCGGGCCTGATGGCCGGCCTGGCGGCGATCATCATCACCTCCCGCAACATGACGGCCCAACCCACCGTGGGCCTGGGAATGGAATTCGAAGCCTTCTCGGGCACGGTGCTCGGGGGCTGCGTAGCGGGCCGCGGGGGCGCAGTGGAGACCACCCTGGGCGTGCTCTTCATCCTGGTGCTGCGCAATGGCCTGAACGTGATGGGCGTCCCCACCTACTACCAGTTGGCGATCATCGGCACGGCGCTCATCAGTGCCATCGTGGTTTCGGTGGTGCTGGAGCAGAGAATGGCCAGGTAGCGCTGAGCGCAACACGGGAGAGGGCAAGAATGCGGATCAAGGCGTTCCTACTTCAGTTCTCGCGGGTGCTGGCGCTCTTGGTGCTGTGCATAGTCATCACGGCGCTGAACCCCAACTTTCTCAAGTCGAGCAACATCATCAACGTCGTCCGCCAGGCGGCGCCTCAGATCATCATGTCGATGGGGATGACGATCGTCCTCCTCACCGGCGGCATCGATCTCTCGGTAGGCTCGGTCATGACGCTGGCCAGCGTCGTCACCGGCTACTTCCTCACCCAGGCGCACTGGCCCTGGCCCCTTGCCCTGGCGATTGGCCTGGGGGTAGGTGCGGTCAGCGGCGTGATCAGCGGCCTGCTCGTCGCCAAGGTCAAACTGCCGTCCGCCGTCGCCACCTACGGCATGCTCTGGATCGACCGCGGCCTGGCGTTCGCCATCATGGGCCCGGCGCCCTTCTTCGGCTTCCCCGATGGCTATCGCTACATCGGCCGTGGCATCATCCTGGAGATACCGGTCCCCATCTGGATCATGGCCGCCATTGTGCTTCTCGTGTTCCTGTTTCTCAAGTACACGACACTCGGGCGCTCGGTCTACGCCGTCGGCGCCAACCCGCCGGCGGCCCGGGCCTCGGGCATCCGTGTCGATCGCACCCTGATGCTGGCCTTCATCCTCAGCGGGGTGTTGGCTGCCCTTGCAGGCCAGGTCCTCTGCGCGCGCATGAATGCCGTGGACCAGAGCGTAGGCGAGCCCTATCTCCTACCCGCCATCGCCAGCCCGGTCATGGGCGGCACGAGCATGACCGGCGGCGTGGGGGGCGTGGGGGGCACGGTCGTTGGCTCGCTGATCATGGTCGTCTTGGCCAACGGGATGAACCTGCTGAGCATTTCGTCGCTTTGGCAGCAGTTCGCCATTGGGCTGGTCGTTGTGCTGGCGGTGTGGCTCGACGTGGTGCTCAAGAGGAGCACCTCGCGCGCCTGACCTGCTCGCACCCGCCGCCGACCAGGAGAAGGGGGGTGATCGTCCGAAGCAGACCGCGAGGTGTGTACCGTAACCGGAGTGAGGCCTTTTAGAGTCCCCAAGGAGGAGCCAGGTACCTATGAAGAACCCGTCGATCCGTATGTTGGCTGTGGCCCTGGTCACGCTGAGCGTGGTGCTCTCCGCCTGCGCCGCACCGGCGCCCACGGCGGCGCCCACCACCGCCCCTGCCAAGGCCACGGAAGCGCCCAAGCCCACCAGTGCAGCTCCAACCGCGGCACCCGCCACCACCGCCCCTACGGCGGCCGCCACCAAGGCCCCGGCGAACACCAAGAAGCTAACGTTCGCCCTGGTCACCAAAGCGCTCGACAACCCGTTCTGGGGCATGATGCAGGAAGGCGCCAAGCAGGTCGCGGCCGAGAACAACGTCGAGCTGCTCTATCTGGCCCCGACCAAGGCCAACAACCTCGAAGAGCAGTCGCGGCTGGTCGATGACCTGATCCAGAAGAAGGTCGATGGCATCATCCTGGTGCCGGTCGACTCGGCGGGCATGGTCCCGGCCATCGAGCGTGTCAATAAGGCGGGCATCCCCATCGCCCTGGCCAACACCAACGCCAACGGCGGCCAGGTGGTGACCTTCTCGGCCATCGAGAACTATGAGGCCATGACCATGGTGGCCGAGTACATGGTCAAGAAGCTCAATGGCAAGGGCAAGGTCGTCATCATCGAGGGCACTCAGGGCGCTCAGACGGCCATCGACCGCAAGCGAGCCATCGATGACGTGCTCAAGAAGAACCCGGGCATCCAGGTGCTCGCCTCGCAGACGGCCGACTTCCAGCGCGCCAAAGCGATGCAGGTGATGGAGAACCTGCTGCAGACCTATCCGCAGATCGACGCGGTGTTCGCCTGCAACGATGAGGAGGCCCTCGGTGCCATCGAGGCCCTCGACGCGGCCAAGCGCCTCTCGACCACCCTCGTCAGCGGCTTTGACGCCAACAACGACGGCCTGAAGGCCATCCGCGACGGCCGCATGGTGGTCACCGCCGATCAGCAGCCTGGCAAGCAGGCGGGCGATGCCATCCTCGCCCTGATCGACGCCATCAACGGCAAGACCCCGCCGAAGCGCATCGTAACGCCCGGCAAGCTGGTCACCAAGGACAATATCGCCGACTATGCGTCGCGCATCAAGTAGCGAGCGCGACGGGGGATGGGCAGGGCAGCGCGCTGTCCTGCCCATCCCGCTCCCTGGCACCAACCCAAAAGCGCGGGCCGGCTTGCTGCGCTGGCCCGCGCTCACCCATAGAGGATTGCCGTCCATGCACGAGTGTCCGGAAGAAGAGATCCGGCGGTTGCGTCAGATCGCTACGAGGATCCGTTGCCATATCGTCCGCACCATCTCCCAGGCCGGGGTCGGCCATCCCGGCGGCTCGCTCTCGGAAGCCGACATCCTGACCGCGCTCTACTTCCACGTGATGCGCATCGACCCGCAGCGCCCCGACTGGTCCGGCCGCGATCGCTTTGTGCTCTCCAAGGGCCACGGCGCCGCGGGCCTGTACGCCACACTGGCCGAGCGCGGTTTCTTTCCGCCGGAGGAGCTGGCTACCTTTGGCCGCATCGATAGCCGTCTGCAGGTGCACCCCGATATGCACCTCCTGCCCGGCGTCGAGGTCTCTTCGGGCGCGCTGGGGCAGGGCATCTCGGTAGCCCTGGGCATGGCCCTGGCCGCTCGCCTCGATGGCCGCGATACCCGCGTCTACTGCCTGATCGGTGACGGCGAGAGCCAGGAGGGCCAGGTCTGGGAGGCCGCCGAGGTCGCCGCCCACCACAGGGTCGATAATCTGACTGCGATCCTCGACTACAACGGCGTGCAGCTCATGGGGCCGGTCCGCGAGATCCTTCAAGTCGCTCCGGTCGCCGACAAGTGGCGCGCCTTCAACTGGAATGTGATCGAGATCGACGGCCACGACATGCGCCAGATCCTCGGCGCCCTCGAGGCCGCACAAGGGGTCAAGGGCAGGCCCACCATCGTCATCGCCCACACCATCAAGGGCAAGGGCGTGTCGTTCATGGAAGGCAAGTCGGCATGGCACGGCAAGGCCCCCAACGAGCAGGAGCTGGCCCTGGCGCTGGCCGAATTACAGGCCGGCGAGGAGGTGGCCCATGCCTGAGGCGCTGCGCGACGTGTTCGGCCGCGCCCTGGTCGAGCTCGGCCGGGAGAACCCAAACATTGTGGCCCTCGACGCCGACCTGGCCAGCTCAACGCGCTTGATCTACTTTGCGGAGGCCTTCCCCGAGCGCTTCTTCCAGATGGGCATCGCCGAGCAGAACATGATGGGCGTGGCGGCAGGAATGGCCCTCATGGGCAAGGTCCCCTTCGTGGCCACCTTTGGCGTCTTTGCCTCGCGGCGTGCCTGCGACCAGGTGGCCATCTCGGTGGGCCACTGCCGGGCCAACGTCAAGATCGTCGGCGCCTACCCCGGCATCGTGAGCGGCAACAATGGCGCCACCCACCAGGCGATGGAGGACGTGGCCATCATGCGCGCCATCCCGCACATGGTGGTGGTCGACCCGGCCGACGATGTGGAGATGGCCCAGGCGGTGCGCGCCGTCGCTGCCTACGACGGCCCCGTCTACCTGCGCGTGACCCGCGACGCCTGGCCGCGCGTCTCGCCCGAGCGCTACCGTTTCGAGCTGGGCAAGGCCGTCAAGGTCCGCGATGGAGCCGACATCACCCTGGTCGGCAGCGGCATGATGGCCTCGCAGTGCGTAGAGGCCGCGGAGATCCTGGCCCGCGAAGGCATCAGCGCCCGGGTGCTCAACGTCGCCACCGTCAAGCCCATCGACGTGCAGGCGATCGTGAATGCCGCCGAAGAGACCGGCGCCCTGGTCACTGCCGAGAACCACAGCATCTACGGCGGCCTGGGCAGCGCCGTGGCCGAGGTGCTCACCGAGCACGCCCCGGCGCCGATGGCCCGTGTCGGCATCCGGGATTGCTACGGCGAGTGCGGCACGAACCAGGAGCTGCTCGCCAAATACGGCCTCTCGCCCCAGCACATCGCCGAGGCCGCCCGCACGGTATTGGCACGCAAAGGGTCGAGGGCCAGGTGCATCTGAGTGCCCAGCGCCTTCGTCTGCCGGACCCCGCGGGGTTGCGCCTGCTGCCCCAGCGCAAGGGGTGCAGGCAGCCGAGGGCTTCGTCCGGGTCGTTGAAAGAAGAGTTGTGATGGCATCCTCTGCTGACCTTTGCATCGAGCTGCCCTATGGCAGCCAACGGCTTTCGTTCTCCATCCCCAGAGATAACCTCTTGGCCATCGCAGAGCCAGGAGAGGTGACTCCGGCGGCCGATGTCACGGCTGCTGTGTTGCGCGCACTGCGCGAGCCGGTCGGTACCCCGCCGCTGCGCGAAATGGTCAGGCCGGGCCAAAAGGTCCTCATCATCATCGACGACAACACCCGGCCCACGCCCCAGCACCAGATCCTGCCCCCACTCCTGGAGGAGATCGCCGCTGCCGCCGCCGATGTGCAGGTCCAGCTCCTCATCGCCACCGGCACCCACCGCCCCCTGACGCCCGACGAGATCCGCTGCAAGGTGGGGGCTGAGGTCGCCGGACGCTACCCGATCGTCAACCATGCCTGGAACGACGAGCAGCAGTTGGTGTACCTGGGTGAGACGCCCAACGGCACCCCCATCCACGTCAACCGCCTGCTCACCGAGGCCGACCTGGTCATCGGGTCAGGCGGCACGGTGCCCCACTGCCTGGCGGGGTGGGCCGGCGGGGCCAAGATCATCCAGCCCGGGGTCTGCGGTGAGGCCACCACCAGCCGCACCCATGCCCTGAACATGGTGTCGCCCATGCCGCATCTGGGGCGTCTCGACAACCCCATGCGGCAGGAGATCGAGCAGATCGTCAAGCTCGTGCCCCTGCACCTGATGATCAACACCGTGCTCGACCGCTACGGAAGGGTTGTCCACGTCGTGGCCGGCGAGCCCGGCCGCTCACACCGCAGGAGCGTCGAGCTGGCCGAGGCGGTATGGGTGGTGCCCGTGCCCGCACTGGCCGACATCGTGGTCGTCAGCTCCTACCCTGCGGACATCGACTACTGGCAGGGCATCAAAGGCCTGTTCGCTGCCGAGTTGGTCGTCAAGCGCGGCGGCGACATCATCCTCGCCACTCCCTGCCGCGAGCGGATCGCAGGCACGCCTGAGCACGTGCACAGCATGACTGCCCTGGCCGGCCTGCCTTCGAAGCGCATCCGCCACGAGGCAGAAAGGCGCGGCATCCGCGACCTGGCGGGAGTCAACACCGCGGTCGTGGCGGCGCGCATCAACGAGCTGGCCTGGGTCAGCGTGTACTCCGATGGCCTGACCGACGAGGACCTGCGCGTGCTGGGCCACGAGCGGGCCACCAGCATCGACGACGGCCTGCGCCATGCCTTCGCCCGCCAGGGGCCGCAGGCCAAGGTGCTCGTCATCACTCACGGCGGCGAGACCTGCCCTGTTCTGGCACGACAGGGACAAGCGTAATCCGCTACGGAAAGGACGATCTCGTGTTCAAGACCAGCATGGCGATCACTGCGGGGCCGGCCAACTTTGGCCCGCTCCTCTTTGCAGGCGAGTGGGAGCGCGGCGTGGCCACAGCGGCGGAGCTGGGCTACGATGGCGTGGAAGTCGGCGTGCGAGACCCGGCGGCCCCCGCACTGCAGCGCCTGGCCAGAGCGGTGCGTGAGAGCGGCCTGACCATCTCCGGCATCGCCACGGGGCAATCGTACTACAACGATGGCCTCAGCCTCACCAGCCCCGAGGCCTCGATCCGCATGCAACTGCTCGACCGGCTGAAAGCGGCCATCGATTTCGCCGCCCCCTGGCGAGCGACTCTCTTCATTGGTGGTGTGCGGGGCCGGCTTGAGGGCGCGCCGGCGGACCACATCGCCCAGCGCGAGTACGCCGTCGAGTTGGTCCGCGCCTGCGCCGAGTACGCCGCGCCCTGCGGTGTGCCCATCGCCATCGAGCCCATCAACCGCTATGAGACCAACCTGATCAACACCGTGGCCGAGGCGCTCGAGTTCATCGACGAGGTAGGGGCCGACAACCTGGTCGTGCTGGCCGACACCTTCCACATGAACATCGAGGAGCGGTCCCTGCCGGGGGCCTTGCGGCAGGCAGGAAAGCGGCTCGGTTATGTGCACTTGGCCGACTCGAACCGCCACGCGGCCGGGCAGGGCCACATCGATTTCCACGCCCTCGCCGATGTGCTGCGCGAGATGGGCTACACCGGCTACATCAGCGCCGAGATCCTGCCTCTGCCCAACAGCCGCGCCGCGGCCGAGCTGGCGATCGCGTGCTTTCGTTCGCTCCAGTGATGCGGGAGCGTAATGCGTACCGCGTACTGCGTACCGCGAAGATCGCTACGGCCAGCGGCTCAGCGCCGACCGTGCAGTCGCGACGAACACCACCCGCCGCCCAGCACGCCCTCGGCAGCGCCAACCTTACGCAGTACGCAGTACGTAGTACGCAGTACGCAATACTCGACACGCTTCTCATACCATGTATAGGGAGGTTGCAAGAATGACCAAGGTCAGAGTCGGTGTCGCCGGTTACGGTACCATCGGCATGCGCCTGGCCGACGGCGCTGCCAAGCAACAGGATATGGAGTTGGTGGGCGTGGCCGACCTGGCCCCCACCCTCGCCATCCGCGCCCTTCATGAGGCCGGCATGCCCTACAAGCTCTTCCTGGTCGACCCGGCGCGCAAGCCCGAGTTCGACGCCCTGGGCATCCCGGTGGCAGGCACCTTTGACGAGATGCTCGAGCAGGTCGATGTGGTCCTCGACGCCGCGCCGGCCGGCATCGGCGCCAAGAACAAGGCCCTGTACACCCGCCATGGCGTCAAGGCCATCTTCCAGGGTGGCGAGAAGAACGAGATTGCCGACGTCTTCTTCCACGGTTATGCCAACTATGAGAAAGGCCTGGGCCAGAGCTTTCTCAAGCTCACCTCTTGCAACACCACCGGCCTCATCCGCGCCGTCGACGCCATCGACCGGCTGGTGGGGGTCGAGCGCGTGGCCATCACCATCATCCGCCGCGTGGCCGACCCCGGCGACACCCACCGCGGCCTGGTCGACCTGCTCAAGGTGGACCCGGTGCCCAGCCACCAGGCCGTCGACCTGATGCACGTCATGCCCCACGTGAAGGCCACTGGCCTCCTGGTGCACACGCCGGTCACGCACGGCCACATCATCAACATCGTGGCCACGCCCAAGAGGTCGGTCAGCAGGGAAGCGATCCTCGAAACCTTCCGCGCCCACCCGCGCATGCGCGTGGTGCGCATCGCCGACGGGTTCGACTCCAACGCCTCCCTCTTCAAGTACGCCCGCGACCTGGGCAACAAGCGTGGCGACATGTACGAGATCGGCGTCTGGGAAGAGTGCGTGGCCTTCTCCGGCCCCGACATCATGTTCGCCATCAACATCCCCCAGGAGGCGGTCACCATCCCCGAGACCATCGACGGCGTCCGCGCCTGCATGTGCATGCAGACCGACCGTCTGGAGGCCGTGGGGCTGACGAACAAGTACCTGGGGCTCAAGGCCCGCTGACGGAGGGACTGAGGGAACTGGAGGAACTGAGGGAACTCGGAGCCGTCATCCCCCTCAGTTCCACAGTTCCATAGTTGCTTCAGTTCCGTCTCCCCTTGGAGGTGTGTGTGAAAGCCGGCATCCTGACCCTCGACGATTTCGACTATCGCGGCAAGACGGTGCTCCTGCGCGTCGACATCAACTCGCCCATCGACCATGCCACGGGCGAGCTGGCCAACGACAACCGCATCCGCAAGAGCCTGCCCACCATCCGCGAGCTGGCCGACACGGGGGCGCGGGTGGTGTTGCTCGCCCATCAGGGCGACACGGAGGACTATCAGAACCTGGTCTCTCTGGCGCCCCATGCGCGCCGCCTGGCCGAGCTTCTCGGCCGGCCGGTCGGCTTTATCGATGACATCTGCGGCCCGGCCGCCATCGAACGGATCAAGGCACTCGCCCCCGGCGAGCTGCTCCTGCTCAACAATGTTCGCTACCTCTGTGAAGAGGTCTCGACCTTTGTGAACTATGTCAAGCTGACGCCCCAGGAGCTGGCGCGGACCTGGCTGGTGCGCAACCTGGCCCCCCTGGCCGACTACTTTGTGTGCGATGCCTTTGCGGCAGCCCACCGCTACTCGCCCTCCCTCGTCGGCTTTGCGGAGGTCCTGCCGGCCGCCGGCGGGCGTCTGTTCATCGAAGAGTTCGGCGCCCTGGCCGAGGTGAAGGACAACCCCAAGCACCCCTGCGTCTACGTCCTGGGCGGTGCGCGCATCGCCGACGCCTTCAGCATGATGAAACAGGTGCTGAGCGAGGGCACGGCCGACACCGTGCTGACCTCCGGCCTGAACGGCGAGGTGATGCTGCTCGCCAAGGGCTACTCGCTGGGCGGGCCGACCGAGAGGCTGATCCGCGACAAGGGGTTGGCGCCCTTTGTGGACGAGGCACGCCAGCTCCTGGCCACCTACGGCGAGCGCATCCTCTACCCTTCGGACGTCGCCATCGACGACGAGGGCCGCGTCGAGCTCAGCATCGAGGAGTTGCCCAGCGACCATCTGCTGGTGGATATCGGCCAGCGCACCATCGCGCGCTACATCGAGGTGATTCAAGGTGCGGCCACGATCTTTGTCAATGGGCCGGCAGGGATGTACGAGCAGCCGGTCAGCGCCCTGGGCACCGAGGCCCTGTGGAACGCCATCGCCGATGCCCCCGGCTATTCGGTCATCGGCGGGGGCGACTCGGTTGCCGCCGGCGCCCGCTTCAAGGTATTGGAGCGCATGGGCTACGTCTGCACCTCCGGCGGAGGCATGGTGCGCTACTTGTCGGGCCAGGAGCTGCCGGTCGTCACGGCGCTCAGGCGCGCCGCGCAACGGACTTGACTGGATCGTGTCTGCAGACCCGTAGAGTAGCCCCCTTGGCCTTGCTCAGGGGAGGCTCTTGTGGGCGTCTTCGAGCGCAGGCTCGGCCGTCGACGGGCGTCCGGTGGGAATACGTGACCATTGTTCCAGCAATACCGTCGACTGGGACAGGGGTGGCCGCCTGCAACCGGACTTGGGGAGACGCAGAGAGCCCGGAGGAGCGGAGACCCGCAGAGCGCCCACGAAACGGCTCCGTCGCGTTCCCTCTGCGGCTCTCTGCGTCTCCCAGACCCCTGCTATTTGAACGGCATCGGTTCTGGGTCGTGTTTGCAAACCTACGTAGCATAGGGCCTTGTGCCCGTTTCGCCTCGGCACGGCCTCAGACTCGCAGCCAGCGACGCCCACAAGAGCCTGCCCTGAGGAATGCGAAGGGGGCTATTCTACGGCTCTGCAGGCACGACCTAGGCGACAGCCTACTGTTCTTGGGCGGTGGCGCGTTGCCCTATCGCAATGGGCCACTGGCCACCAACCTTAGCGGAGGAGACCTTCCATGGCAAGAGAGACACTGAGCGTGCCCAACATCTCGTGCATGCACTGCATCCGGCGCATCACTCAGGCTCTGAGCAAGGTGCCTGGCGTCAAGGACGTGCAAGGCGATGTCGAGACCAAGAAGGTCACAGTGACCTATGAGGGTGCCGATACGATGGCTCGAGTGCGCGCGGCGCTGGAGGAGATCGGCTACCCGGCGGAATAAGGAACTGAGGGAACTGGAGGAACTGGGGAACTGAGGGGCTGGCTAAGGCCCCTCAGTTCCCTCAGTTCCTTCTGATGAGAGGCCCTGATGGAGAAACTCATTTCTTTGCCCGTGTTGGGCATGACTTGCGCCAACTGTGCGCTGGCAATCGAGCGTGCGCTGAAGAAGCTGCCGGGGGTGCTGGAGGCGACGGTCAACCTGGCGCTGGAGCAGGCGACCGTGCGCTATGACCCTGCTGCCCAGTCGTTGGCGGCCCTGATCGGAGCGGTGGAGGACGCCGGCTACAGCGTCGTCGTCGAACGAGTGGACCTGCCCATTCAGGGAATGACCTGCGCCAACTGTGTCCGGGCGATCGAACAGGCGCTGACCAGGCTCGACGGCGTCCTCTCGGCGAGCGTCAACCTGGCAACGGAGCGGGCGACGGTGGAGTATGTGCCGACCCTGGTGAGCCGGGCGCTGATGGTCAAGGCGGTGGATGGCGCCGGCTATCGCGTCATCGAAACTGCTGCGGCCGAGCCCTCACGAGATGTGGAGATGGAGGCGCGCCAGCGCCAAGTCCGCACCCAGCGCCACAAGCTGCTGTGGAGCGTGCCCCTTGCCCTCGGCCTCATGCTCCTGAGCATGCTGCCCGACATGGGGCTGCTGCCCGACTTTTCCTGGCGGCGGCTGCTGCTTCTCGCGATGGCGACGCCGGTGCAGTTCATCATCGGCTGGCAGTTCTACCAGGGTGCGTACAAGGCGCTGCGCAACGGCGCAGCCAATATGGACGTGTTGATCGCCCTGGGCAGCTCGGCTGCCTACCTGTATAGCCTGGCCACGACCTTCGTGGTGCAGGGGCCGACGTTCTACGATAGCGCGGCCACGATCATCACCCTGATCGTGCTGGGCAAGTACCTGGAGGCGCGGGCCAAGGGGCAGACGTCAGAGGCCATCCGCAAGCTGATGGGACTGCAAGCGCGCGCGGCGCGGGTGCTGCGCGATGGTGTCGAGGTCGATGTGCCGGTGGACGAGGTTGTGCCCGGTGATGTGGTGATTGTGCGGCCGGGCGAAAAGATCCCGGTCGACGGCGTGGTGCGCGAGGGGCACTCGGCGGTCGACGAGTCGATGATCACCGGCGAAAGCCTGCCGCTGGCCAAGGGGCCGGGCGATCGCGTGATCGGCGCCACGATCAACCGCCAGGGCTTGCTGCGCTTCACGGCGACCAAGGTGGGCAAGGACACGGTGCTGGCCCAGATCATCCGTCTGGTGCAGGATGCCCAGGGAAGCAAGGCGCCCATCCAGCGCCTGGCCGACCGGGTGGCCGCGGTGTTCGTGCCTGCCGTCGTCTCGATCGCGGTCGTCACCTTTGCGGTGTGGATGTTCGTGCTGCCCGCGGTGCTCGGGCCGGGGGCGCTGGTATTCGGCATGCCGTTGGGCTTTACCCGCAGCCTGCTGAACATGATCGCCGTCCTGGTCATCGCTTGCCCCTGCGCCATGGGGCTGGCGACGCCCACTGCCATCATGGTGGGGACGGGCAAGGGCGCCGAGATGGGCATCCTGATCAAGAGCGGCGGCGCCCTGGAGCGGGCCGGTCAGGTCACCGCGGTGGTGCTCGACAAGACTGGCACCCTGACCCAGGGCCGGCCGGCGGTTACCGACGTGGTGGCGGCTGCCGGCAGAGACGAAGGCGACCTCCTGCGCTGGGCGGCTGGCGCCGAGCGTGGCTCGGAGCATCCCCTGGGCGAGGCTGTGATCCACGAGGCGAAGGCACGGGGGCTTCAAGTCCGTTCGCCGGAAGAGTCGCAGGCGGTGGTGGGCCAGGGCCTGGTGGCGCGCCTCGATGGACACCGCGTGGCTGTGGGCAGCCCGGCGCTCTTGGAGGCGGAAGGGGTGGGCCTGGGCGCAATGGAGGCGCCCCTGGCCCAACTGCGCAGCGAAGGCAAGACCGCGGTGGCTGTGGCCGTCGACGGGGTGCTCTGGGGCGTGATCGGCATTGCCGATACGCTCAAGCCCACGTCGCGGGCGGCGGTGGAAGAGATGCGGCGTATGGGCCTTGAGGTGGCCATGCTGACCGGCGACAACCGGCAGACGGCGGAGGCGATAGCGGCTCAGGCAGGCATCGAGCGGGTGCTGGCTGAGGTGCTGCCCGCCGACAAGGCGCGCCAGGTGCAGGCGCTGCAGGCTGAGGGCCACGTGGTGGCGATGGTGGGCGACGGCATCAACGATGCGCCTGCCCTCGCCCAGGCCGACGTCGGCATCGCCATCGGCACAGGCACCGACATTGCCGTGGAGGCCGCCGATATCGCGCTGATGTCGGGCGACCTGCAGGGGGTGGCGGGGGCCATCGCCCTCTCCAAAGGGACCCTGCGCACGATCCGGCAGAACCTGTTCTGGGCGTTCTTCTACAATGTCATCGGCATCCCGGTGGCGGCGCTCGGTGCCTTGAGCCCGATGCTCGCAGCGGCTGCAATGGCCTTCAGCTCGGTCTTTGTGGTGACCAACTCGCTGCGGCTGCGCGGCTTCAAAGTGCGGAGGCCAGCTCCTCCTGCGAAGGGAGTGCGCCTGTTCACCCGCCCTGGCTGCACCGACTGCGCCGACGCCAAGCGCTTCTTCGACGAGAGGGGCATCGCCTACCAAGCTCTGGATGTGATCGCCGATGCGCGGGCAGCCGGGGAGGCGCTGGCTCTGGCGGGCACCCATGTCACTCCCATCATCAGCGTGGGGGAACGGGTGTTCATCGGCTTCAGTGCGAACCGGGAGGCCATCGAGGCGCTGTTGGCCGCTGAGCCGGCCGGCGCCCAGATGGCAGGGGCGAGCTAGCGCTGCAACGGAGCCCAGCTCCGTTGCAGCGCTGTGAGCGACCCGGCGCGAACGTGCAGGAGCACAAACTGGCCCCTTGCAGTCTGGTTTGCCTCCGCTCGGTTGTCGGATTCCAGAAGCCATGGTACAATCGCTCTCCGTCTTGAACGCTTTTTGGCGCTGATGATGGTTGTCTTCACCGGAGGCCGGGATGAATCGCGCTGCGTGGCTGAGGAGGGCCGCTTCGGGCGGCCTGGCACTTTGGCTGTGGCTCGTCGCGTTCTTGCCTGCTCGCGCCGATGGCGTGGTGCGAGTCTTTTACTTCTATTCCCCGGAGTGCTCTCACTGCCAGGCTGTCGCGCGCGATGTGCTGCCAGGCATCCGCGAGCGCTATGGCTCGCGGCTGGAGATGCGCATGTTCGACGCGCGGGAGCCTCACAACTATGAGGTGCTCGTCAAGCTTGAGGGGCAGTTCGGCGTCAAGGAGGGCGGGCTGCCGGAGGCGTTTGTCGGCAACAGCGTGCTGATCGGTGAGGCGGCCATGCGCGATTCGCTGGCCCCGACGATCGACCGCTACCTGGCCGCAGGGGGCACCGAGTTCCCCAGCCAGGATATGCCCGTGGACATGCCTGCCCAGCCCACAGCCACGCCGGCCCCGGTGGCCGCCCCCATCAACCTGGCCTACTTTTTCAAGCGCGGCTGCAGCGAATGCGACCGCGCTGCCTACGACCTGATGCTCCTCAAGACGCGCTACCCCAACCTGAAGGTCACTTCGTTCGACATCGCCGAGCAGCAGCCACTCTCGGAGGCGCTGGGCCAGTTGGCCGGGCTGCGGCCAGATCAGCGGCTGGTCACCCCTTCGGTCTTTGTGGGGAGCGATGCTCTGGTGGGGCCAGATGTGACGCTGTTCAAGCTCGACGAGCTGTTGCAGCGCTATCAGGGCACCGGGGCGCCGCCTGTCTGGGAGCACCTGCAGACTCAGGATGCTGCCCTGAGCATCATCGAGCGCTTCCGCTCCTTTGGACCGTTGACCGTGGCCGGCGCCGGGCTGATCGACGGCCTGAACCCCTGCGCCTTTGCGACCATTGTCTTCTTTATCTCGTACCTGGCCTTCCTGGGCCGTTCTCGGAAGGATATGCTCCTGGTCGGCACCGCCTTTACGCTTGGCGTGTTTGCCACCTACCTGCTCGTGGGGCTGGGGGCGCTGCGTTTCGTCCAGGCGCTGTCGGGCATCCAGGTGGCCGGGCGGATCGTCTACGGGGCGATGGGAATCGCGTGTCTGGTGTTCGCAGGCCTGAGCGTGCGCGATGCCTGGCAGGCGAAGCGGGGCAAACCCGAGGCGATGCAGCTCAGGCTGCCCCGTTTCTTGCAGAAGAGGGTACACCAGGTGATCCGCGAGAACAGCTCACGCCGGGCCTTTGTGGGCGTGGCGGCCTTTACCGGCCTGGTGGTCTCGCTCTTGGAGCTGGCCTGCACCGGCCAGGTCTACCTGCCCACGATCCTGTTCGTCCTCGGTGTCCCCCAGCTCAGGTTGCACGCCGTATCGTACCTGGTGCTCTACAATGTGGTCTTTGTGGTGCCGCTCGTCGTGGTCTTTGTGGTGGCGGCCCTGGGCACCAGCTCGGCCCGGCTCTCTACGGTGGTGCAGAAGCATACCGGCACCATCAAACTGCTGACGGCGCTGGTCTTTGGGTTGCTCGGCCTGTGGCTGCTGACGACGGTGCTGTGAGAGGCTGGCGATGCGAGTGATGCGATGGGGCCAGGTAACCCTGCTGGCGCTGGCAATCCTGCTCCTGGCGAGCGGTTGCGGGGGCATGGCGGCCGTCGGCAGCCAGAAAGGCAACACTGCGGCAGATTTCTCCCTGCCTACTCTGGCCGGAGGGGCCGGCAACCTGCTCGACTACCGCGGCAAAGTGGTCGTCCTCAACTTTTGGGCTTCGTGGTGCGGGCCCTGTCGGGCAGAGATGCCGGATATGCAGATCGTGTACAGCGAACTGCGCGATCGGGGCCTGGTGGTGGTGGGGGTGAACCAGGGCGAGGCGCGCGACACGGTGGCCTCCTTTGCGCGCGAGTTCGGCTTGAGCTTCCCCATCTTCCTCGATGAGAGCCAGAGCATCGCCGGCAAGTATGGGGTCCGAGCCTACCCCACCACCTTCATCATCGGGCGCGACGGTGTGATCCGCAATGTCATCGTGGGCGGCCCGCTCACGCGCACGGCGATCCGCCGCGAAGTGGAGGGACTGCTCAAGTGAGGCCACGATCCGTGCTGCGCCCCGCAGTCGCGCTTGCCGTAGCGGCATGGGTTGCCATCGCGGCCACTTCCTGCCTTCCGCAGCGGCAGGCGCAGGCCGCTGTCGCCTCGACGGCCTCGCCCACGGCACCTACCGCCACGCCGGCCCCGAGCCGGGGGCCGGCAGCGGTCGGTCGGCCGGCTCCCGATTTCGCCCTGCCCACGGCCAAAGGGCAGACGGTCCGGCTTTCCGACTATCGCGGCCAGGTCGTGTTGGTGAACCTGTGGGCTACCTGGTGCCCGCCCTGCCGCATGGAGCTGCCGGAGTTGGTGGCTGCCTTCAACCGCTACAGGGACCGCGGCTTCACCATCCTCGCCGTCAATCAGGGCGAGGGGCGCGACGAGGTGCAGGCCTTTGCCGGGGAGTATGGCATGGCTTTCCCGGTGCTGCTGGACCCGGAGGGCCGCGTCCTCAGCCTGTACCCTACGCGCGGCATTCCGGCTTCTTTCCTGATCGACCGGCAGGGTGTGGTGCGCCAGATCGTCATCGGTGCGTTGGACGGGGATCAGTTGGCGCAGTTGGTTGAGCCGCTCTTGGGCAGGTGAGGGTGTAGGATGACAAGGGTGACGGACGCAGCGGCTGCTGCGCGGCGCAAAGGACCGCCGGTGCAGGTGATTGTGGTGGGCGTGGTGGCTGTGGCAGCCATCGTGTACCTGGTCTTCTTCAGCATGGGTGGTGCCACGGTGTACTCACTGACTATCCCCGAGTTGCGGGCCAAAGGGCCGGCAGCGGTGGGCCAGGGCGTGCGGGTATCGGGGATGCTCGACGCCAAGTCGGTGTCGTTTGACCCTCAGGCCGTGATCCTCACGTTCAACCTGGTGAGCGACGGTCAGACCTTGCCTGTGGTGTACAAAGGGGTCAAGCCCGACAACATGCGCGACGATGCCGAGGTGATTGTCGAGGGCAAGCTGCAGGCCGACGGCAGCTTTGCGGCGAGCTCGCTCCTGTTCAAGTGCCCCTCCAAGTACGAGTCGGGCACGCCGACCCCAGGGCGGTAGCACTTGGGGCGTACTCGATGCCCGTGCGCGGGTAGCTGTGTGAACTCGGCGTCTGCCGGCCAGCATGCTCCGCGCCGGCCCGGCACCGTCCCGGATGGGTGTTTCGGCCAGCCCGCCCGAAACACCCCCAGAGGTTCCGTTCCGGGCCTGTGCTCAGCCTGGCGCCCGGATGGCGCACGTGGGCTCAGGCACCGTTGCAGTGGCAGGCGTGCCTGACGCGAGGGAGGAGTTGTCTGCAGATGATGACGGATGTCGGTTCGGCCGCCCTTCTCCTGGCCCTGGTCTTCTCGCTGTATACCGCGGCGGCGGGCTACCTGTCGGCACGTCGCCTGCGTTCGGACCTCCTGGCGAGCGCCCGCCGTAGCGCGGTGGCGACTCTGGTCCTGGTGACGGTGGCCGGCCTGGTGTTGGTGCTGCTCCTGTTCCGGCACGACTATCAGGTGCTCTACGTGTACCAGCACATCAGCTCTGCGCTGCCGCCGCTCTACACCTTTGCGGCGCTCTGGGCGGGGCAGGAGGGGTCGCTCCTGGTGTGGCTGTGGCTGCTGGCGGTGTTGACGGTCATCGCGATGCGCCAACGGGCGGCCTGGAGCCGGGAGCTGGAGCCCTACGCCCTGGCGGTGCTCGGCCTGGTCGAGGCGTTCTTTGCGCTCCTGCTATGCCTGGTGAGCAGACCCTTTGTGCTCCTGCCGGCGCGGGCGGTCGACGGGATGGGCCTGAACCCGCTGCTGGAGAACCCAGGCATGGTCTATCACCCGCCGACCCTTTTCGTGGGCTATGCAGCCTTTGCGATCCCCTTCGCCTATGCCATCGCGGCGCTGGCCACGGGCCGGTTGAGCGGCGATTGGTTGCGGGGCATTCGCCGCTGGAATCTCGTGGCCTGGGCCTTTTTGGGCATTGGCATCCTCCTGGGGGCGCAGTGGGCGTACGTGGAGTTGGGCTGGGGGGGCTATTGGGGATGGGACCCGGTGGAGAACGCCTCGCTCATCCCCTGGCTCACGGGCACGGCGCTCCTGCACTCGGCGATGATTCAGGAGCGGCGCGGGCTGTTCAAGGTGTGGAACCTGCTCCTCATCGTTGGCACCTTCCTGCTGTGCATCTTTGCCACCTTCATCACCCGCAGCGGCTTTGTGCAATCGGTGCATGCCTTCAGCCGCTCATCGATCGGCTACTACTTCCTGGGCTTCATTGGGCTGTGGGTGGTGGCCTCGCTGTGGCTGATCGCTGCGCGGCGCCGAGAGCTGCGTTCCGACGCCATGGTGGAGGAAGTGGTGTCGCGTGAAGGCACCTTCCTGCTCAACAACATCCTCTTCACCGGCCTGGCGGTGGCGGTGCTTCTGGGCACCCTGTTCCCGGCCTTGACCGAGGCTCTTTCGGGCACACAACTTGCGCTGGATCGCAGCTTCTTCGACCGGGTGAGTGGGCCCGTGGCGCTGGCCATGCTGGCGCTCCTGGGGGTCTGCCCCCTGCTGGGCTGGCGGCGCACTGGCAGGCTGCGAACGGTGTTGCCCTTCCCTGCCGGTGCGGGCCTGGCGACGGCGCTGCTCCTGGGGCTGGTAGGGGGCGTGCGCGATGGCCTGGCGCTCTTCGCTTTCGGCCTGATCGCCTTTGCTGGCGCTACGGTCATCGTCGAGTTTGTGCGCGGGGTGCGGGCGCGGGGCAAGGTGGCCGGTGAGTTGCCGCATCGGGCCTTGCTCAACCTGCTGCTGAAGAACCGGCGCCGCTATGGCGGCTACATCGTCCACCTGGGTGTGGTGCTCATTGCCCTGGGCATTACGGGCCAGGGCCTTTTCAAGAGCGAGCGCCAGGTCACCCTGCAGCGCGGCGACGCCGTGACCATCGGCCACTACCAGGTGCGTTTCGAGGACCTGTCGTCGGAGGCTGCGGCTGTCAAGGAGCGCCACGTGGCGACGATGGGCGTGTACCTGGGCGATCAGCGCATCGCATCGCTGCGGCCCGAGTACAACTTTCACTACAACGTCCAGCAGTACGTGTCGGAAGTGGCCATTCGCAGCACGCTGACGGAGGACCTGTATGTGGCGATGGCGGGCATCTCGGCCGATGGCAGTGCAGTGACCTTCCGGGTGCTCCTGAACCCGCTCATGGCCTGGCTGTGGATTGGCGGTGTCGTGCTCCTGGCCGGGACGTTGATCGCGTTCTGGCCGGAAGGCGGCCGGCAAGTGCGCGTGGCCGTTCCGGCGGCGAGGAGGGCAGCCTCATGAGCGTGCTGATCGTGCTTCTGCTCACGGCGGGGGCCGTGGCCTATGTGGGCTACCCGCTGCTGGCCGGGAGAGGCAGCAGGCCGGTGCTGCTCACAGTGGAGCCCGAGGCGGTGGTGATCGCGGGCGTGGCCTATGCCAGCGAAGAGGAGTGGGCGGTCGATTGGGCGCTCGACAAGGCGGAGGATGGCGTGCCCGAACGAGCGGCAGGCCCCTCCTTGCAGGAGGTCGATGCCGAGATCGAGCGCCGCGTCGCGGCAATGCGCGCCCAGCGCCGCAAACAGCAGGCGCAAGGGCAGGTCAGGCGCACCGTGTGCCCAGAGTGTGGCAAGCCCTTCCAGACCGGCGACCGCTTCTGCGCTCGCTGTGGGGCGCCACACCCCAACGTCTGCCCGCAGTGCGGGGAGCGGCACCGGCCTGGCGACCTCTTCTGCGTGCGCTGCGGTGCGGCGCTGCCAGGAGGGCAGGAATGACCAAGAGGCTCGTGTTCCTGGCTCTGACGGTTGCAGCGCTTGTGGGCGGCCTGTCGCTGTCGGCCCGCGCCGACGGGGCAGTGGTGCAGGGGCAGGTGATCAACGGCACGGCGGGCACAGCGCCCGCGCTGAATGGGCTGCAGGTGCGCCTGTACCTCTTCTCGGGGAACACCCTCAAAGAGACGCGACAGGCGCTTACCGATGCGCAAGGGGCGTTCCGCTTTGAGGGGGTGCCGACGGGCAGCGGCTGGGCGGCCATCGTCTCGGTGGAGTATGCAGGCGTGGAGTACGAGGGCAAGCCTCTGGACCTCACCAACGGCACCGACTTGGGCAGCGATGTGACCATCTATGAGACGACAACCGACGACCAGGCCCTCAAGGTCGAGCGTAGCCATCTGATCGTCGAGATGGGCGTGCGGCAACTCGAGGTCACCGAGCTGGTCGTGCTGAACAACACCGGCGACCGGACCTACATCGGCAGTGAGGAAGTGGTCCCCAACCGCCGGGCGACAGCCCGTGTGCCCCTCCCTGCCGGCGCCAGCGATGTCTCCTTCGCCAGTGAAGACCTGGCAGCGGCGATGGTACGCACGGGGCAGGGCTTTGTGGACACGCGCCCCATTATCCCCGGCCAGCAGCAGTACGTCCTCTCGTATGCCTTGCCGTGTGAGGGCTCGACCTACAACCTCACCAAGCCGATTGCCTATGCGACGACTGCCCTCGACGTCCTGGTGGATGCTCCGGGCGCTGAGGTCAGCGCGCCCAACCTCGAGCGCCTGGGCGTCCGCCAGGCAGAAGGGCGCTCGTACCAGCATCTAAGCGGCCAATCGCTGCCGCGAGGCACCGACCTGACCATCCGCTTCACAGGGTTGGGGCAGCCTTCGTCGGCACAGGCCGGCCGCCAGGGCTCGGGGGATGTGGCGAGTGCGTCGGAATCGCCCTGGTGGATGGGCCTGGCACCACTGCTGGCGGCGCTGGCCCTGGCCCCCATGGTGGTGCTGCGCTTGCGGCAGCCCGCGCCCGAACCCTGGCCGTTGCCGCAGCGCCGGACGGCGACGGCGCTGCAAGCGGAGCGGGACCGGCTGCTGGCGGCGATCACCGACCTGGATGAGCAGTACGAGGCGGGCCAGTTGGAGGAAGGGGCCTACCGCAAGCAGAGGCAGACCGTGAAGGATGAGCTGATCAATCTGCTGCTCAGCCCACAGGGCAGGGAAAGTGATGCAAAGCGTGGCGAAGACGGACGGAGAGCCCGCGGCCTTGGCGACGATGGGGCTCGCAAAGAGGTTCGGGCGCGTGGAGGCGCTCCGCGGCGTCGACCTCCAGCTCGCTGAGGGCGATTTCCTGACCCTCTTCGGGCCGAACGGTGCCGGGAAGACGACGCTGGTCCGCATCCTGGCGACGCTGATGCGCCCGTCGGCAGGGCGTGTGCTCATCGGCGGCCTCGATGTGGCCGAGTGCACGGCTGAGGTGCGCAGGCTCATCGGCGTCGTGTCGCACCAGACGTTCCTCTACCGCGATCTGACCGCCGAGGAGAACCTGCTCCTCCATGCGCGCCTCTACGATCTGCCGGAGCCGCGGTCGCAGGTGCGCAAGGCGTTGGAGCGGGTGGCGCTGGGGCACAGGGCGGCAGACCCGGTGCGCACCCTTTCGCGGGGCATGCAGCAGCGGGTCTCGATCGCCCGCGCGGTGTTGCACGACCCGGCGATCCTGCTGCTGGACGAGCCGTACAACGGTCTCGACCAGCACGCAGCGGCGAGCCTCACCGGCATCCTCGAAGAGATGGCGCTGCGCGGGCGCACCGTGCTGATGACCACCCACGACCTTGAGCAGGGGCTGGCGCTCTCCAGGAGAGTGGGGATTCTGAACTCCGGCCGTCTGGCCTACCAGGAGCGCACAGCCGGGCTGACGGCGGCTTCCTTCCGCCAACTGTACATGGATGTGGTGGAGGGCAAGGCCAGATGAGCTCCTGGCGCAAGACCTGGGCACTGATTGCCAAGGACATCGCCATCGAACGGCGCACGCGCGAGTCGCTGAACGTGATGTTTGTGTTCAGCGTGATGGTGGTGGTCATTCTGAACTTTGCTTTTGAGCTGCGGGTGGAGAACATCCGCCAGGTGGCGCCCGGGGCGCTGTGGGTGGCCTTTGCCTTCGCGGGCGTGCTGGGCTTGAACCGGTCGCTGGCCCGAGAGCGGGAGGATGGCTGCCTGGAGGGGCTGATGCTGGCGCCCATCGACCGCAGCGCCATCTTTGTGGCCAAGGCGGCGGCTAACCTGCTCTTCATCCTGGGGGCCGAAGCGATCGTCCTGCCGCTCTTCACCGTGCTCTTTGGGGTCAATGTGCTGCGGGCCGACCTTGCCGTGGTGCTCCTCTTGGGGACGGTGGGGCTGGCGGCGGTAGGCACACTGCTGGCAGCCATGGCAGCCCACACGCGAGCGCGCGACGTGCTCCTGCCGATCCTGCTTCTGCCGGTGAGCGTGCCGCTCTTGATCGCTGCCGCCAAGGCGACGGGGGGGCTGCTCGACGGTGTGGGCCTGGCCGGGGTGGCAGGCTGGCTTCAACTGCTCAGCGCCTTTGACGTCCTCTTTGTGGCTGCGTCGTATGTGCTGTTTGGGTACGTCGTGGAGGAGTAGGGTATGATCGCTCGGGAGCGGGCCGGGCTGGCGCTCGCCGGCCTCTCGGGGCTGGCGATGCTGGCGGCCATCTACATGGCCCTGGTCTACGCGCCGACGGAGCGCACCATGGGGGCGCTGCAGCGCATCTTCTACTTCCATGTGCCGGTGGCCATGGTTGCCTTTGTGGCTTTTGGCGTGGCTTTTGTCGCCAGCATCGGCTACCTGGTGAGCGCCGAGCAGCGCTGGGACGGCCTGGCCCACAGCGCGGCCGAGATTGGCGAGGTGTTTGCGTCGCTTGTCCTCCTGACCGGCATGCTCTGGGCGCGGGCAGCCTGGAACACTTGGTGGACCTGGGACCCGCGCCTGACGACGACGCTGGTGCTCTGGCTCATCTACGCGGGTTATCTGATGCTGCGCAGCAGTGTGGAGGATGAGATGCGCCGGGCACGCTATGCGGCGGTGTTGGGGATCATCGGCTTTCTCGATGTGCCGGTGGTGTTCATGGCGATCCGCTGGTGGCGCACGATCCACCCTGTGGTCTTTGAGGCGAGCGGCGTCAATCTCGAGCCGGCGATGCTGACCGCGTTCATGGTGGCGATGGTGGCGTTCCTGCTGTTGCTCGCGGCGTTGCTCGTGGCGCGCGTGGGGCTGGAGTCGCTCGCCGAAGAGGTCGAGTTCTTGCGCAGGAGAGTGCAGTGATGGCTGGCTGGTATCTGCTGGTGGCGGCCTATGTGGTTATCTGGGCCTTTGTCTTCGGCTATGTCATCTGGATGGGGCGGCAGCAGGCAGAGCTTCGTCGCGAGGTGGAGGCTCTGCGCAAGGTGCTCGAGGGGAGCCATGGCCCGCGGTCACAGGGGTAGGTCTCTCTGCTCAGGGTTGCTGCGAGCGCAGCGCAGGAGGCCCCAGATTGCCGTTGGGGTTGGTTCGGCGGTGACCCCGGCCGCGCCCTCACCAGGGCGATCGTGTGTTCCCCATTTCGTGCAGGGTCCAGCGGAGTCGGTGACATTGGCAAGGACGGCCTGAGCAGTGGGCTGGGAGTCGACGTTGGTACGTACGATCAACCGCCTTGTTTTGGCCATGACGCGGCATTGGCTGGCGCTGGCCAACGCAGCGATGGCGCTGATGCTGGGCCTGGCCTTGCTGGCGCCCTGGCTCATGGCCCATGGCGCAGCCTGGGCTGGGCAATGGATCTACCTGCTCTACCGGCCGCTGTGCCACCAGTTGCCCGAGCGGTCCTTCTTCCTGTGGGGGCAGCGGGCTGTATACGACCTGCAGGAGCTGAACGCGCATCTGGGCTATGAAGCGCCGGCCCGCTGGATCGGCGATGCGCAGTTGGGCTACAAGGTGGCTTTCTGCGAGCGCGATACTGCCATCTACGCCGGTTGGCTGGTGGGGGGGCTGGGCTTTGCCCTGGTGCGCGACCGGCTGAGACCTCTGCCTTGGCAAGCGTTGGCGGTCCTGGCAGCGCCCATGGTGGTGGATGGGTTGGGGCAGCTCTTTGGAGCCTGGGAGAGCACCTGGTGGATGCGGGTGATCACAGGGGTACTGTTTGCGCTGGGCACCGTCGCTTTCGCCTATCCCTTTGTGGAGCAGGGCATGCGAGATGCGCACGTGATTGCCCGGCGCAGTCTGGAGGAGACCGATGCCGGCCACTGATCAGGTGAGCGTCGGCCTGGCATTCGTAGCGGGCCTCTTCTCGTTCCTTTCCCCGTGCCTTCTGCCGTTGGTGCCGGTGTATATCGGCTACCTCAGCGGCACGACGGTGGCCGACCAACGGGCGCCGCGCCTGCGCGTGCTCGCCCATGCGGGGGCGTTCGTCGCGGGGTTTGGCCTCGTCTTTGTGATCTTGGGCTCGCTGGCGGGGCTGGCGGGGTATCTGGCGACGGAGCCTCATGGGCCTTTGGGCCTGGTGGGGTGGCTGGCTGTGGCGCTGGGCCAGGCAGCACCGTGGCTGGGGCGGCTGGGCGGCCTGGTGCTGATGGTGCTGGGCCTCCACCTCACCGGTCTGGTGCGCATCCCCTGGCTCTACCGCGAGATGCGGATCGAGACCGGAGCGGTGCGCGGCCGGGGCCTGTGGGCATCGGGGCTGGTCGGCATGGCGTTCGCGGCCGGGTGGACGCCCTGCGTGGGGCCCTACCTGATGGCGATCCTGGTGCTGGCTTCCAACAGCGGCACGGTGGCCCGGGGGGCATTGCTGCTCGCTGTGTACTCGCTGGGGCTGGGGCTGCCCTTCCTGCTGGCGGGGGCGGCGCTGGGGGCCGTCTCAGCGCAGTTGCGGCGCCTGAACCGCTACTTGAACGTGGTGTCGATCGTGGGCGGGGCGATGCTCATCGCCATGGGCGCCCTGCTCGTCAGCGGGCGCCTGCAATGGCTGAATGCCTTCTTCAGCAGGCTGTGGCAACCGCCGGTGGGCTAGGAGTAGCCGGGTTTCTAACCCGGCACCTTCCTAACCCGGCACCTTGCCGCGTTTGCACCGGAGGCCGAAAACTGGTATAATCTAGCGCGTGACGGGGCGTAGCGCAGTCCGGCTAGCGCGCAGCGTTCGGGACGCTGAGGTCGGAGGTTCAAAGCCTCTCGCCCCGACACAGGAAGAGGGCAGCCCAAAGGCTGCCCTCTTTGATTCCTGCGGATTGTCAGCACTCACTGGCCGGGGCGCTGTGCTTTCGCCCGCTGCCACAGCTCCTCGAGTTCTCCAGGGGTCAACTCCTGGGGTTGGCGGCCTGCAGTGGCAGCCTCCTCCTCGACGGCGACGACCCTGGCCATAAAGCGCGCCGTGGCCTCGCGCAGGGCGCTCTCGGCATCGACCTTGAGCCAGCGGGCCAGGCTGACCAGAGTGAAGAGCAGGTCGCCCAACTCGTGGGCCTGTGCCTCGGTCGATGGGGCAGCGCGCAGGCGGGCGAGATCGTGCTCGATCTGACTCCAGATGGCCTCAGCGCTCGGCCATTCGAAGCCGATGCGCGCGGCGCGGCTGCCGATGGCCTGGGCGCGGGCCAGGGCGGGCAAAGCCCCCGAGACGCCTTCGAAGGTCGACGACACCCGGCGAGTGCCCTTCTCTCGGCGCTTGATCTCCTCCCAGTTGCGCAGGATCTCGCCGGTGCCCTCCACCGTCACCTCGCCGAAAACGTGGGGGTGGCGCCGGCGCAGCTTTTGCATGATCTGGCCAACGACCTCCGGCATGGTGAACTCGCCACACTCGGTGGCAATCTGCGTATGGAGCACGATCTGCAGCAAGAGGTCGCCCAGTTCCTCGCGCAGCTCGTCCATATCATCCAGGTCGAGGGCGGCGAGCACCTCATAGGTCTCTTCGAGCAGGTGCGGGCGCAGGCTCTGATGGGTCTGCTCGCGGTCCCATGGGCAGCCCATGGGGCTGCGCAGGTGGGCGATGAGCTCCTGGAAGCTGATGAGTGAGCCGGGCTGGGGCAGGGGCGGGACGTACAGCGAGGTCAGGTGGTCGGCCTCCTCGCGGTCCAGGTCCTCCAGGGGTAGGGGGCGGAGTTCTTGGCCGGGGATGCCGGCGTTGCGGACCACGGTCACCATGTGGTCGGGCGGATAGACGTTCAGGAGAGTCAGCTTGACATCCGACGCCACCTGGCGGCTGTAGACCTGGGCGACGAGGGCGGGGCGGTCGGGGTCGAGGAGGGGGCTGTGCTGGGCGGCCAGGTCGAGGGCGTCGGTGATCTGCAGGCCGAGGGCATCGATGCGCAGGGCGCTCAATACCGGCTCGACGAAACTGAGGCCGTCGACCAGGCGCACGGCCAGGCCGCGCTCGGCAGCTCCGTCGAGGATCAGGCGGACGGAGGTCTCGCCCACCAGCGGGTGCCCCGGCACGGCGTAGACGACCCCCTCCGGCCGCGCCCCTAGGGCCAACACCTGGTCGGCAATGGCCCGGTAGAGGGCATCGAAGGTCTCGGCCGAGTCGTACAGGGCGTCGAATGAGTGCACGGTGGGATGGCCAGGGAGGGCGGCGACGATGGGGTGGCGGCGGGTGCGCACGTGGACCTCGCGGGCCTCAGAGAGCACGGCCGTGGCTTCGGCTGTGAGGTAGCGTGGGTCGCCAGGCCCAAGGCCGACAATGATGATCTGCTGGGGCATGCCAGCCTCCTCGAATGAGTGGTGTGGGGATTATAGTCCGCAGTGGGCCGGGCTGCCAAGCGCCAACGGATGATACAGGCGTGCGCAACTTGACAAAGTGCGCGCTCTGCTTAATATGGATCAAGTTGACGAGCAAGCTAGGTGCGGCGCCACGGCGGGGTCAACTCCCTTGACACGGGCGCCGCGATTGTCTCCGGCTGGCCTCATTGGGGCACTGCCGGGCTGCGGTTCAGGCGTCGGTGACCATGAAACTGACGGCGGTTGGGAAGCGCTGGCCCCTCCCGGCAGGCCAGAACATGGCGCTGATGGTGGCGGGCCTCCTCTTGGGTCTCTCTCTGGCCATCCGCTGGCAGGGCACTGCGACCCCGCCACCGGATGCCCCTGCCGCGCGCGCCCGGGCGGCCGAGGCCCTTCGCCAGTCGGAGCAGGAGCAGGAACAGCTCAAGGCCACCATTGCCACCCTGCGCCAGCAGTTGACAGAGGCGCAGCGCCAGGCGGCCCAACAGACCGACCAGTTGGCCATCGTCAGGGCGCAGCTCGAGCAGGAGCAGATGGCCGCCGGGCTGGTGGCCCTGAGGGGCCCCGGCGTGGTGATCGTGCTCGACGACAGCCCGCTCACCCCCACGGGCCCTGGCGTGAACCCCAACGACTATCTCATCCACGAGTGGGACCTGCGCGACGTGGTGAACCTGCTCTGGAATGGCGGCGCCGAAGCTGTCGCCATCAACAACGAGCGCCTGGTCAACACCACTTCGATCTATTGTGTGGGCTCGACCATCACGGTCAACGACACCCGCCTCTCGCCCCCCTACCAGATCCGCGCCATCGGAGAGCGGAAGCCGATCGAGGCGCTGCTGAACAACCCGGCCTATCTTGTCCTCACACGCCAACGCGTGAAAGCCAACGGCATCAAGTTCAACGTGAGCTGGTCCAACACGGTAGACATCCCTGCCTACTCGGGCACGTTCCGCCTGCGCTACGCCAATAGCGGGGAGGTCAAGCCGTGAACTTGCGCGCGCGCCTTGGGCTGGCAGTGGTGTGTTTTCTCCTGGGCGTGGGCCTCGTGGCCCAACTCCGGGCGCGGCGCGGCCAGACCCAGCCAACGACCGCCCTTACCGCCGACCAATCGGCCCTCTTGGGCAGCCTGGTGGTGACGAACGCCGAGTTGCGCGCTGAGGTGCAAAAGCTCGAGAGCGAGCTCCAGACCTACCGGCAGGCGCAGGAGCGCACGGTGCCGCAGATGATGGAGGACCTGGAGCGCATGCGGCGCATCAACGGGTCGGTCGGTGTGGTGGGTGGAGGCGTGGAGGTGCGCCTGAACGGCGTGGTCGATGTCTACACGCTGCAGGACCTGGTGAACGAGGTGCGCAACACAGGGGCCGAGGCGATCAGCCTCAATGGCTTCCGGCTGACCATCCGCTCCTCTCTGGCAGGCGATAGCCACGGTATCACGGTCGATGGGCAGCCGATTGCGCCACCCTACGTGCTGCAGGCCGTCGGCGACCCCACGACGATGGCGACGGCGCTCAAGCGGCCTGGCGGGCAGTTGCAGCAGACGCAGGCGAGCTACCCCGGGCTGGAGGTGAGCGTCAAGACCATGACGCGGCTGGTGCTGCCGGCGGTGCGGGAACGCAAGACCTTCACCCTGGCCAAGCCGGTGCAATAGGTCCGCTGCGCGCGCGGGGCGGCGCCGCGCCAGAGTGGCCGGGCACGAACGCCTGAGCCCGGCGGGCTAGTGGCCGCAGGTGGCGCAGGAGCCTCCCCCACAGGAGGCGCACCCCCCACCGCCGCCGCTCACAGGGGCGCTGGAGCCATCGGAGCTCTTGGAGAAGCAGGCGACGCGCGAGGGCGCGCGCCTGGCACCCTCAGCCTGGCAGTGGGGGCAGCGGACAGGTTGGTCGGCCTGAGACATGGGGCGCAACACGTCGAAGTGGGTCTCGCACTTGGGGCAGATATACTCGTAGATCGGCATCTGGTCTTCCCGTCTGGTCAACTGGCCCCGGCACGGGGCCGGGCTCCATCCTCTTCCTGGTATTCTACTCCCCGCCGCAGGCTTGTCAAGGTTCGTTTCCCCTCCCGGGCCCAGCCCCCGAAACGGTTTCGCAGGGGGTGGTCGCAGAGCGCGTAGCCCGGCCCCCGGCCCGGCATCGCCTCGCCTACGGTGCGACGGTGGGTAGGGGCGAGGCGCCGCCTCGCCCCTACCCCCTACGGTGCCCTGGACTGCTTGGCGATTTCCTCCTCGCGCAGGGCGCGGCGCAGGATCTTGCCGACCATGGTCTTGGGCAGCTCGGGGCGGAACTCGACGGCGGTGGGGACTTTGAACTTGGCCAGGTTGGCGCGGCAGTGTTCGATGATCTCTGCCTCGGTGGCCGTCTCGCCGGGCTTGAGGACGACGTAGACCTTGACGGTTTCGCCGCGGCGCGGGTCGGGCAGGCCGACGGCGACGGCCTCTTTGACCTTGGGGTGCTGGTAGAGCACCTCTTCGATCTCGCGGGGGTAGATGTTAAAGCCCGAGGCGATGATCATATCCTTCTTGCGGTCGACGATCTGGAAGTAGCCGTCTGCGTCCATGCGGGCGATGTCGCCGGTGTAGAGCCAGCCGTCGCGGAGGACGAGGGCGGTTTCGTCGGGGCGGTTCCAGTAGCCTTTCATGACCTGGGGGCCGCGGACGACGAGCTCGCCGACCTCGCCGGCGGGCATCTCCCTGGTGCCGGTCTCGACGTCGACGATCTTGGCGTCGGTGTCGGGCCAGGGGAGGCCGATGGTGCCGATGCGGTTCTCACCGTAGATGGGGTTGGCGTGGGTGACGGGTGAGCTTTCGCTGAGGCCGTAGCCCTCGACCAGGTTGCCCTTGGTGATCTCCTGGAAGCGCTTCTGGACCTCCACCGGGAGCGCCGCGCCGCCCGAGATGCAGGCCTTGATGGAGCTGAGGTCGTAGTTGCTGACGTCTGGGAAGTTGTTGATGGCCACGTACATGGTGGGCACGCCGGGGTAGGCCGTGGGCCGGAAGCGCTGGATGTTCTCCAGCACGTCCTTGATGTCGCGCGGGTTGGCAATCAGGATCATGCTGCCGCCGCAGACCACAGCAAAGTTCATGGCGGTGGTCATGCCATAGCTGTGGCTCAGAGGCAGCGCCGCGAGCACCGTTTCTTCGCCGTCGGCCGCGCTGAACCAGGTCTTGGTCTGGATGGCGTTGGCCATGATGTTGCGGTGCGAGAGCTCGGCCGCCTTGGGCACGCCGGTAGTGCCGCCGGTGTAGAGCAGGACGGCGGTGTCGTCGAGGGAGAGGCTGACCGGCTGGGGTCTGGCGGGCGCATGGGCCAGGAACCTCTGGAAGGGGATGGCCAGCGGGTCGCCCGCCAAGTTGGCGCGGTGGCCCTCCTTCTTCTCTTTGGCGACGGTGAAGAGCAGGCGTAGGACGGGTGGGAAGTACTCTTTGATGTTGGTGACGATGATGTGTTCGAGGGGTGCGCCGGGCTGTGCGTCTTTGACCACGCTGTAGAAGCGGCTGAGGACAAAGATGGTGCGTGCGCCGGAGTCCTTGAGTTGGTGCTCGAGCTCGCGGGCGACGTAGAGCGGGTTGCAGGGCACGGCGACGGCGCCGGCGCGCAGGATGCCGTAGTAGGCGATGACGTACTGTGGCGAGTTGGGGATCATGATGGCGACGCGGTCGCCCTTTTCGACGCCCATGCGCTGCAGGCCTGCGGCACAACGGTCGACCAGAGCATTGAACTGGCGGTAGGAGAGCTTGGCCTTGAAGAAGATGGTCGCCGGCCGATCGGGGAAACGGCCGGCCATCTCGGCCAGGAGCTCGGGCAGCGTCTTCTCGGGATAGACGATGGAGGCAGGCACACGTGGCTCGTACTTCTTTAGCCAGGGCTTTTCCATGGGACTCCTCCTTCCCGGGGCTTCGAATCCAACCCGACGATGCGAAGGGCAGCCGCGGCCAATCACTCCCTGCAGCGGCCGGCCGGAATGCGTCCTCACCTCCTCTCGGTCAGGCGTGTGAGCGCCAACAGGGCCGCACCGAGGGCCCCGGCGAACTGGGCATCGGCAGAAACGACGACGGGCATGCGGGCAGCGGCGCTCAGCGCTGCCACAAAGCCGCCGCTCAGCGCCACTCCGCCGGTGCAGGTCAACACCGGTTCCAGACCCACTCGCTCGGCGAGGGCCAGCACGCGGCCGGCGATGGCGGCGTGCAGGCCGGCGACGATATCGGCGCGTGGCACGCCCTGCGCCAGGTGCGAGATGACCTCCGACTCGGCAAACACGGTGCAGGTCGAGCTGACCGGCGCCGGGCTCTGTGCCTGGGCATGCAGCGTGGCCAGTTCATCCACGGCCAGACCCAGCGCCTCGGCCATGACCTCGAGGAAACGGCCGGTGCCCGCGGCACAGCGATCGTTCATCACGAAATCGAGCACGCGGCCGGCATCATCGATGCGAATGACCTTGGAATCCTGGCCGCCCACGTCGATGACGGTGCGCGCGTCCGGCACCAGGAAGCGGGCGCCGCGGGCGTGGCAGGTGATCTCGGAACTCTCGGCGTCGGCGACGGAGCAGCGCCCGCGGCCATAGCCGGTTGCCATGGAAAAGAGGATCTCGCTGCGCACGACGCCTGCTTGCGCGCAGGCCTCTTCCACCAGACGGGCCGCCACCGCCGGGCCGTCGTAGCCTGCGGGGGCCAGCCTGCGGGCCAGGATGTGCCCCTCACCATCGAGGACGACTACCTTGACCGCACGCGAGCCGATGTCGATGCCCAAACACGCGCTCAAGGGGCCCTCTCCTCCAGGGACTCCAGAAATGCCTGCACGCGGCTGGCGATGGGCTCCTCAGCATAGGCGCGGGTGTCGCACATGTCGGCCTCGATCATGAGTCCGGGGGTGCCGGTGGCTGCCGCCACCCGGCGCCGCACGGCCGGCTGGCCCAGGGAGAACGGCTTGCAACTGCGGTTCGAGTGCATCACAAAGCCATCGCAGGCAAAGTCGCGGATCAGCCGGGCCATCCGGGTGGCCCGGTAGGCCAGACTGCGGTTGAGGAAGATGCCCAGATAGGCGCGGGCCAGGCTCTCGATCGGCTCGCCTGGCTCGATCTCCACATCCCAGGCGCCGGTATAGGTATCGGCGACGAAGCAGGCACCGCGGCGCGCAAACTGGGAGAAGAAGTGATAGATGCGTGGCCAGATGGCGATGTTATCCCACAGGAGGCGGAAGCGCTCGCCGTCGATGGCGCTCACGCCCTGGCGCACGCGCTGGGCGGCCTCGTCGCGCAGGAGGCGGTAGAAGGCGACCGCCTCGGGCGTGCCGCGCAAGGAGACGATGGCGGCCATGGTGACGAAGAGGTCGGGGGTGCTCAGGGGCGAGGGGCGCACCCGGCAGAGGTGGCGGATCTCGCGCCACAGGGCCACCGCTGCGTTGCTCAGGGAGAGGGTCTCATCCAGGCGCGCGCGGTCGAGCCGGCGCCCTGTCGTCCGCTCGACCCAGCGCACCAGATCCTCCAACTGGCCGGCCACGTAGGCCAGGGCGTGGGGTGGGATGGCGTCGTCGGGCAGGAAGGGGGTGTCGAGCACAAAGAGGGGCACGCCGAACTGCTGGGCCAGGGCCTGGAACCACTTGACGACGGTGCCACAGATGTTGTTGCAGGCGACAAGGAGGTCGGGCCGCCCCAGGCCGGCAAGGGGTGCGATCTGTGGGGTGGCAGACGCGCCGATGGAGATGCGGGCGTAGGAGCAGAGGTCGCGGCTGTAGCCCAGCGCTTCGGCGGCCTCGCACAGGGGCACGGCGCCCTGCGCGGCACACACGGCGGCATAGTTCTCGGGGTAGACCGGCAGAACGTCCATAGCGCGCAGCAGCTCCACGGGCGCCCCGCTGGTGATCCAGGCCACGGGCCGGGTCCGAGGGGCCAGCGCCTGGGTGTAGTGGTCGATCATCAGCCGGGTGAGCTCAGCACCCGACTCGAGCCGGGGGTAGTTGCGGGCCATCGCACATACCTCACGCGGCGAGCATGGGTCGCCCAACCTGACCTCTGCTGCCTGCCAAGCATCGCCCGATCGCGACGACACCCGCGGCTGTGGCCATTGGGCTGAGACAGGCCCTACGGACCGACTGACAACATCTCGAAAAACGCCTGCAGGCGCCCCCGCAACTGCTCGGGGGCGTTGCGTGCCTCCACCTCGAGCAGCAGCCGCGCGTGGCCGCCGGCGGCGAGGGCACGGCCGGCTGGCACGGCCTCAAAGCCATGGGGGTCGCAGAACTTGACCAGGACGTGCACCACACCCTGGGCGCCGCGATCCGCAGCCAGGCGGGCGAGGCGCCCGGCCCAAGGGTTGGCCGGGGCATGCCTGACGGGGCAGGGTGGGCGCTGCAGCATCCGCTTCGCCAGGGCCGACCAGGGGTCGCCGCTCTCGCAGGCCAGCACTGCAATGTCACGGGTGCCGTTGCAGAGATCGTCGCCAACGACGCGGCCGCCCAGGGCATCGATGATCTCGGGGATCAGCGGGTCATCCAAGACCGAGCCGGCCAGCAGCAGGGAGGGCCCCGGCGCTAGCCGCGGAGCGGTCGATTGCAGCGCCTGGGCCAGGGGCTCGGCCAACGACAGGTATGCCTCGGGTGGCATCTGCCACGCGGCCGCTATGGCTGCCCAGGCTTCGGTCGCCGTCATGTGGTCGCGCAGGGCATCCAGGGCGCCGACGGCGCGCCGCACACGGTTGTAGAGGGCGATGCTGTGGGCAAGGCTCTCGTCAGTGACCTGCCGGCCCAAGCGCCTGGCAAGGCTGCCGGCCAGGGAGAACAGCTCCCCG